>Ga0065711_1050405_pt1 | contig 10853 bp, 4 predicted proteins | sample Hoacrofraction12_FD_59098 | JGI IMG/M metagenome (GOLD analysis project Ga0065711, IMG submission 59098) | Hoatzin crop microbial communities from Cojedes, Venezuela - Epithelial fraction 12 v2 (version 2) | ecosystem: Host-associated > Birds > Digestive system > Esophagus > Crop | place... | reverse complement strand
CCTGCTCTGGGTGACCCTGCTTTGGCAGGGGGTTGGGCTGGGTGACCCACAGAGGGCCCTGCCAACCCCTGCCATTCTGTGATTCTGGGATTCTGTGTGAGCTAAAAACTCATTCAACATGACAAATGCTTTCATTACTCCCTTTGCCTCCGAAATGAGCACCCTGACAAAGACAATATGTGTGGTATACGCTGTCCTCTCAACACTTTCTGAATTGCTGTCTGGTCGCTGGGTTTTACCACCGGTCCAGCATCTTTGGGATGTCCTAATCTGAGTGACATTCTTCCTATGTCACCCCAGGACAGCAGGAGTAACCCCTGGGCTTTGTGACATGACTTATGGCTCAGACAGGATCATAGGAGAGTTTTATTTACGCACCCCATACCGGAATTTACCAAAAGGTTGTGCAATACTACCAGCTAATACTCTGCATTTCACTTACAGCTGGCTGCTGAAGAAACAGGCAGAAGCGATAAATCTGGCTTTAAATAAGCAGACAACATTTTGTGTGCCATGTAAGGAAAAAGGTACCTGAAGTGAATTTTTCCTATTCTCTGCTATTAAAAGCAGTATGACAGCCACAGAAACCTCTTAAAATTCTCTTTTTCATGGGAACAACCTGAAAATTTTTTGCCTCTTGCCTATTCCTTTAACAAAAAAACCCCAAATTGCTTGATTTATTTTCAATCTGGCAAACCTGATGTGTGTTACAGTTTCTGCAGAAACTCTGTCAGGGTAAGAGAATGCCGGTACAGAACAGTACGGCTAAGACGGCAAACTGCACGCATGCCAAACCACGCGCATTTTGCACACACACATGCCAGACCATGGCAGGCCAGCGCCACGCAGACCTGCAGGAATCTTTCCCAGACATCAGTCAGAAGAAGGTTCAGAGGAAGGTTTAGGAAAACTCAGATAACGATGGCACTGACTGGCCTATAAAGGAAAAGTCTATTCAGACAGCCAAACTTTGATGGCATTTTGTGAGCTAAGCCATCAATCTACACGTATCTTTAAAAAGAAAATAAAAAACAAAGTCTCCTTCTAAGAAGACATATTGTCATTATTTTGACATATGTTTAACTTGTTAAACAAAGACACTACTGAGATTTTAAGATCAATTATGTAGTGTGGCAGAAAGTTCCAAAGGTTATTATGCACTACAAACTTATTTTTAAAGCTCTAAACATGTTGCCTCCTCATTCCATTCACTGTATATTTATTTGTCTGTTATTGGAAAGGCAATATGAATGCCTAAATAATTTTAAAAATATTTATTCTTTTCTATCTGTTACAATACTCTTTTTTCTCGTCTCTTTAAATCACCCCTCATTAGAAATTTTTTCGTGACCCCCCCAATATTTGGCAGTCCTCTGAAAGTCCCACACTGTGTGGACAGCATATATTATGTCATATATTATACGTATGTTATATATATAAAATACATGACATATATTGTATATATGTGTGGACAGCATATATTATGACATATAATATGTCCCAAGTGTGTGGACAGCATATTTTCAATGATCTGTTCATATCAGTCCCCCCCTCTTTTTCATTATAGACAAATTCATTTAGAAATCCCAAAGAGCATGCGAACTTCAAAGTATTCTTTCAATATCATTCACCTCATAAATGCCAGCATTGCCTTTTTCATTTAGTCCTGCAGTAATCTTGATTAGCATTGATCTGATCACCTTCACACAGCCTAGATACATTGACAACCCTAAGAGGCAGAACCATTTGCTGCAAATTTTGATGACTTCTTCCATAACTATTACTTCTAGCTGACATAACCCCAGTGATGTAACCTCTGTTATGGTGGAGAGCAAGAAATGTTGTTTGTGGACATGTATGGCAGAAAAACATTATCAGCACCTTTAAAGCCTCTCCTACACCTCAAGTTCTGACGGCAAAACACATCAGGAGGAGTTGCTGCAACACGGCGTACTGCCCTTCCTCCTGCGTGTCCTGAGGGAACTTAACATCCTTCTTCACCCCAAGGCTGCCAGCTCTCCTGGCAGATTAACAGCTCTCACTTGCCCATTGTCTCCATGATTAGAACAGGACTGGGATTCCGGTCTGATCTGAACATTATTCTGGTCACCCGTTCTGGAAACAGAAAGACATTTTTCCTCCTGACAGAGCAGGACCGAGCTGTTTTGCCTCCACAGCAGTTCAGGAATTACTCGGTCAGGAGCCCCAGCAGAGCTGCGGAAGAGCGGGACAGCTGGTGTTTCGCACTGCTGCTCCTGTCCCAGGAGAGAGGACATTTAATTTTCCCAGGACTCCAGTTCTGCACGTACCCAGGAGAAGGCAATCCTCCAGAGAACTGCAGAACAAGGAAAGGTTCTTCAGGGTTTCTTTTAAAAAGCAGGAGATGATTTAGCGCCTCAAGTACCAAGCACCTTAGGTCATACCACTGGAGGACAGCAAGGGCCAGCAATTTGATGGGTGGATTAGCTTACAGCTGATGGTCTTACACCTGCTCTTTGTTTTGTGGAATGAGTTTTTGCTGAGAGTGAGGGAATTTAATTAACGAATGGCCTAACTAAAGCACCTCCCTTTTACCTTTCTGTTGTTCTCATGCACCTAAGGCAATACAATTTTCTCCTTGTTTTCTTTTCTTTTCTCTCTTTTCCATCATTTTAAATTACGATCACAGTGGATCCATCCAATTTATTCACAGGATTAATTGAAACTATTTTCTAGTTTTGACAGCTACTCTTCAACAGATTTATTCTTTACTGTGTATGGCATGGAGGTTGTCAGGTAACTTCTCATTATTTAATCCTTGAGCCAACACTCTCTTCCTAAAACCTGCTTTTGCGTGTTCACTAACCAACTCTATTGCACTCATCATTCTTTAGTCAGGAAAGCAGACCTCAAAACTTCCGTCAAAACAGATCGCTTATGTCGTTACTTGAAATTATAGATCATTCATCTGTTATTAAGAGTCAATGCATTGCCTTACACTCTCTCTTGTCTTAGACAGTATATGAAAGTGTATAAAGCAATAAGCATGTTGCAAAGCTTTGCTTTAGATTACAGTAACCCAAATACCAAGGAAAAATATTCTTCATAATCCATCACTTCGAAGTTATGCACATGATTAAAATATTCAACTTGCAGAGTATCATTTCCCATGTGCATAATCACTCAAACGGAGAGCTGTTGTATGATAACTGTCAAGTTCAATAACTCATGTGCTTTCCAATCTTTTTATTTCTGTATCAGACTAAGCCTGTTACTCTTCCGAGGTTTTCTACAGAAGAAATATAAAGATGGTTAGCTCTCCCAGCATGCTGGGACGCAGGCCTGGCCTAAAGAGACAGCAGCAATAAAGTAGACAGCCAGCTCTCTCTTACTATGGTATATATTAATTACATATGGAAGCTCGTTAGTACAGAAAATGGGGAATCCTTAGAAAACAGCGTCTATCCTGTTGAGTCAGATTATATGGGACCACAAAACAAAAAATCATTCTCTTCAAATGCAGAGAATAAGTAGAATACTCAGTACATCTTTATAGGTCTTTTGAGCACTATATATGAGAATAGTTTCAGAGGTGAACTAAAACCCACACAGAATAAGCAGGGAAAGCATTAACAGAAAATATTGCGAAGCCACTGTAATTTTGCCATTTACTCAGAAAGGCTCGAGAGTTTGTGCAGCATGCCACTGTCATCAAGGTGTTGTCGAAGGCACTATAACAGGTACAAAATACATGGCTCGTTTGTGTAGACACGTAGAAAAACCTCCAAAGCAACAGACAATGAAGGCAATACTGGGGGACAGGGATGGGGGGGAAATAAGAAATGAAAGATGAAATAACAGAAGCATGTTCAAAAAATCTCTAAAGGCCATGGAAAGAATTAGGACATGGTGTGGTCATTACGAATATATTAATCACGGGGAATAAGCACATTTGGAGCTTCCTTTCTGTATTTTTTGCTTACAAAATACTAAGGGTGTGTGGAATCTGGAAAACAACAGCACACAAAGTGGAACTATCTAACTCTTTAGATCTAACAGCACCGGGAATTTAGGCAGGCAGACAGATATAGACCGAGACTTCTTAATCAAAATGGTTTCGTGTTTTTTACGTAAAGGCAGCACGTGATGGTAATACTTGAATTCAAACGTCAGTAGCTTCGGTTATTTATATGGATTCACCACCTATCACAATTTTTTTTCCAAATATTTTTTAAAGATATGGTAGTACATCAAAAAATCTTAATATCCCCCTCTGAACCACCTATGAGAGATGCATATCTGACACCTGAAGTTAACACTGCACATTGAGCATCCTGAATCGATTTCTTGCTTCCACTGCTCTTATGACAGCGAACAGGACGTGAACATTTTATTTTGGCTCATTAATCAGTATAAGGAACAATAATTTTCTTTGCTCCTTAAGAACAACAATTTGTGAAAGAGATTGACCATCCTTTTGTCTGCTGAATTTTCACTTGCTGACATAGCCACGTGATTTGACAGAGAAAGCACAGCCTTACCTATGAAATATGCCAGCAGGATGGCAAGCAGGACTGCAGCAGCAATCGCGGATAAAGCAGCACATTTCCAGCTACAATACTTGGAAGGCTTTTTCAGCTTGAACGCATTCCTGGAGAATGTATTTCTAGGTAACAGTCTGGGAGGTGGAGTATAAACTGTTCCTGAGGTCAACGGGTAACCAGGGGAAGAACTACTGAACAGCGGAGTAGTTCCAGAAGATGTCTTAAACAAGAAATGCCTGAAAAACATAAAATGGAACATAGTTGAAAATGGCAAGTCCTGTAGTTAAGAAAGAGTATCTCCTATCCCTGTTCCATACCAGCTGCCGGAACGCATTAAATTCAACAAAAAAGAAAAAAAAAGCATTTTGTAAGAAGAACTACGGAGATGAAAATTCTCATCGTCTTTTTGCTACCAGAACGTATCAACTGTCACTAAAACACAGTGTCAGGATATCTTCTGTCAGGATATCGGCTTAATCCTTTCCGTAATTAGGTGCAACCTGACCAGTCACTAGCTACAACCCCAGCACGGCCGATGCAGTGTCCTCGAGCACCAGTTGAGATCGCACCTGTAAGAAGCGTGAGCAGTCTGGAAACAAAGCTCACGTTTGGAAGTGACATAGCTGTCAATTCCTTTTAGCCTGTGTTTAATTAGGACAAAGCAACTAATTTCACTACAAAATACCCACAATGTTTATTAGTACAACAGAACACTTAACTTTACGAGCAAGCATCCTTTCTGAGTTCACAGGTTTACATTATTTCCCAGTGGAATCCACTACCCAACAAATACTCTAAGACAAAAAAAAATATGAGTCTCATTAACGCTCTTGGCAAAAGCTGCCAGCAAAAAACATTAAGAACATGTTGAGCCAAACTTACAATCCTGTAAGAAAAGGTCTTGCCAGAATTAGAATTAGCCATTGTTTTTCTTACTGGTACGCAGATTTGGTTTCAACAACTAGAACAATCACCAGAAGCACAAGACTCAGCAGAAGAAAAGAGGACTTCAACTGCCCATACGTTTGTTAAGAATAAAATAACGGACAACATAAACTACGGGACAAACTCTCAGAAAATGCTGCCAACAACGAAGGAAGCAAACTAGCAGACTGGCTTCTCTAGATTAACTTCTCACAGTCTGGAGGAACCAACGACAAGCAAGTTCCCAGTAAACAATAAAAAGGGAAGCACAGAACAGAGGCAGTGGTCTTCAAGAAGGCCACTTGTTTGGAGACAAAAGAGCTCTGAAGATCCGTTCCATACCCTCTCCCTTCACAGCTCTGAGAAACAAGTGCTCCTTGGAATCAACAAGACTGAAGAGACTCAGTAATCTCCAAAATCAACAAAACCACAGCCTAAAACAACCCAAGTCCTACTTCAGACGTAAAACCGTTTAACACCTTTATTCAGACCAGAACAGTCACTCTCAGTCAGTATGTCACCTCCAACAGCCTGTTAGAACTTCTGAAATCGCCTTCATTACGACGACGCTTTGGAAGTTTGAAACTGGAATGTGTTTTCCAAGTACCTTTCCCAACCCATCATCACGCATGCGCATCCTTCCAAGCACAGAGTTTACTGTATTCTTATTACACAGAATAACCACAGCGATTTTAAAGACTATTAAAGCATTCATTTTGAAATGAAAACCAGAGCACAATAAACGGCATAGAATTGCAAGAAAAAAATTCAGACACAGAAGTAGACATTGAGACGTGGCTTTCAAAGCCTAACTACCTCAAGCAGATCAATTCTGTGTTTTGGTTTGGTTGGGTTTTTTTAAAATGTAGTATTTGTAAGGCTAAGAAAGAATTAGAATAAAAAGGGAATATTCTAACCAGCTACTTAACAGCAGCCTCCTGTCATTTTTTTCAAATAGCTCTGCTCTTAATTTTTCCTCACCAGTGAGGGTCGTTAGACGTTAGAACAATTTCTATTATGCACATTGTACATGAGCTACAAGAAAACACAGTAAGGGCACATGCTAGAAGGGTTTTCCCCTCTAAATGATGTAGCCTTTTAAATTAAAAAAAAAATACCTTCCAGTTACAAGAAAGCAAGAAATAACGACAGTCTGATTTCACGAACACTTCATTTTCAATGTTTCTTTACTTTGCAACAATTCAATTAAACTGACTGTTGGGAACGCGATGTTATCAGGCTGGTTGCCTTACAGCAGATCTATTGACACTTCCATTCCTTCTCCCTGCTTAAAGCCCGACTGACACTTGTCAGCAGGAGCAGCTTTAGCTCTTTCTGCTTGCTTGCTTGAGCTGGGAACGCAACACTGCTTCTGTGACAGAACTAGGGACTGAAGTGACACCGAGCACAAGGACGGGTGGACGGAAGGAAGGACAGATCTGCTGAGACAAAGGCAGGTAGCAAGGCTCATCTCTCTCCTTCAGCCTAACTCCGTCTCAGCCCAGGACCCCCTTCTCCTCGTACATCCTCACGGCATGAGTGGCCCTTTCAGGTTTGGACCTAAGGGTCTACAACAAACAGTTCTTCCAGTTCTTTCTGTCTTCCTGCCCAAAGGCAGATCTCGAGAATCAAACTGGAAATTGCAGCCCTTGGCACTGTCTTCGTCTGACACCTCAAGGTTTTTAAACCCACGAATTTCATGCTCTCTTTAGCCGAGAAGGCAGCTACAGTACGAACAGAAATTTTAATATAAAGCATTGTTAAAGTAAACTCAGATACGTAACGAAACTCAGCTCCCATTAAAATTGAATTAATGAATATCTAGGTATGTTTTAATAGAACGTGTCAATCATACACTGTTTCATGTGAGAAGGAAAGAAGTGTAGAATAAAAAATAGTTCCACTGTGATCCACTTTGAGTATATAAAGAAAATGAAAATACTTATCCACGCAAACATGATCTCTATCACACTGTTAAAACTGTTCAGAACTTGAGAGAAACGAAAAGGCCGATCGCAATGGCTTCATGGAACGGTGTCATTCGCAGAGCAAAAAAAAAAAGAAATAATGTAACTGGATAAACTTCAAAATCGGTCACACCTGCAAGCGGCAACCATTAGAAGATAGCACATCAAGTTGAAGAACAGTAATCATGCCTTAAATTTTTTTAAAAAGGCCTCTAACTAAAGAAATGTTCAACATCCACCAAGCCCTTTTGGAAAACTGGCATTGCATTCACAAGTTGGAGACCAAATTAGCAGAACTACCTGAAGTTACGGTAAAGCACACCGGAACAACTGAGGACACAGAATCACAGAGCAGTTTGGGTGGGAAGGGACCTTTCCAGGCCATCCGGTCCAACCCCCTGCAGTGAGCAGGGACATCTCCACCCAGACCAGGTTGCTCAGAGCCCCGTCCAACCTGGCCTGGAATGCTTTCAGGGATGGGGCATCGACCACCTTGCTGGGCAGCCTGTGCCAGGCCCTCACCACCCTCATTGTAAAAAATGTCTTCCTTCTACCCAGTGTATATCTACCTTCTTTTAGTTCAAAACCATTACCCCTTGTCCTAACATAGCAGGCAAAATACTCAGACCCCCAGAGTTTTACGTCTAGGTTCAGCTACTGAGGGAAATAAATTGACTTGTCCCAACTCTATCCCCAGACCCAATGATCTATAGCTGTATTTTTATGTGGGATTTGACATGCTCTGGTACAACCAATTGTCTGTGGGCCCAAGCTGCACAGAGAGAACAAGAGCATTTATCAACATTAATTACAGTCTCACAGCGGTAAGGCTGGGAGGTATTGTACAATGACTGCTTATGAAAAAAAATGAACTTATTTGTACCCATTCACTTCATTTCAAATAGATTCCGTATTAGAATTCATAAACCTGTATATTCTCTGTCTTTCCAGCTCACCTATCAAACGCTATTAAGAAAAACACATGTTCTACCTCACAATGAGCATTAATAATTTGATTTAGATTGGGACTAAATTTTTATTTTGAAAACATAGGAGTAAATTTGCGAAGTCTTAGCCCAGCCTCCCCAATTTCTGTGCATCACGAAGACATTCCTATACCGGAAAACGACACAGTATGATTGTGGGTATAGAAAGATCCAGTGAGTTAAGTGCCCATGGAAGCTACGGAACGCGCTCGCATGCTGCTCAGAGAAAATAAGCTGACGGTGAGGCTCGCTCGGTGCCGTCCCCCACCGCGCGGCAGCTTTCCGGGCTGCAGAACGCACCCCGCTCTGCCCCGAGCCGAGCGCGGCCGACGCGCTGCACCACACACCGGGACCTCACCACCCACGCCAGGAGCAAGGTGACACCTGTGGAAGTTGAGCTTGCAAGGGGACATTTGTCCCCAGTTCTGTGGAGTAATGGTAAATGGAAAAAAGCTATATTTTACTCTCTTCGTTAATTCAGAGCTCTCTATCGCATTTATTTTCCCACAGGTCAAAAGGACCTCTGGTGTTTGGGGAATAGTGGTCTGACAGAGGCTGTATTAACTTCCATATTCTTTGAAATAACAATCTTTTTTTTTTCCCTTCCCGCTTTCTGGCCAGATTGTCATGGCAGCACGCTGCAAGAATCAGTTCAGAAAAAAGGAATTGGTTTCTGCGATGAAAAACTGTAATAGAAAGGAAGAGCAGGATACTTTCTAACATAAATTGCTTCTTTCCCTCTTCATACTATCCTAAGCTTATTCTGTATGACAAAAAAAAAAATACAGAGCTGTAACGCTTAAATTGTCTTTTTTCATAGGTTTTTAGTAGCAATTAATAACTAGAAAAGATACATACCAGGAGAATACTAACAGCTCAATTTAGTAGCTCTAGGATTTAAAAAATATCTCCAAGCTGTGGTAAAAACACATCTGTCTAACTTTATCGCACATATATTCTTAGCAGAAAAAAACGTAACATTCTAGCTTTCATTGGGGAAAAAAAGAATCTTCTGTATTCTACATCCTCAAAAAAAGTAGCCATGAGTCATTTTCTGTTGGTGGAACCCTCACAGCAGCTGCCAAACTCAGACAGCAAAGCGTTACGGCAGTTTCCTAACTTCCATGCAAAAAGAAACCCAGATTGAGGAAAACAACAAGCTGTCCCGATGCCTTTTATGCTGAGAATGAACTCGGAGCGTGAGACTGGCGCAAGCTTTGGTGACCTGGGGAAGGGGGTCTCAGCCTTTCCCTGACTGAGATTTAATTGCACGTTCTTGCTCGCAGGCTCTAGCAGAGAACCACAGGATTATCAGCCGGGATCACTCTCTCACGGGGTAACACTGCAGAGAAGTCTCTAACCCTTTTGAGCGTCTAAAACACAGGGATTTCGGTATTCCCTAAACGGACTAAAGTTAGCAACAAAGCTTTAAAATGTTCTCTATATGTGTTTGAACTGCCTAGTTGCAAGAAATTGGCTCAACCACGTCAAATCTCCGGACTAGATACCGTGAGACACATTTTCCCACGACGAGCTATTTAAAACACACACTCGCACCAAGCAACCGGCCACTTTACGCAAGCGTGCCCACGGGCACCCACGCGCCCCGACACCCGCCGACAACAGCAGCCAGCCCTCACGAGAAGACTCCGCTGCCGTGGTCTCCAGCCTGCCGCAGGCAATCGATGTGTAACTGCCCCTGCGTGGTGCAGGAGCCCGGGACGCTGTGAGGCACAGAAACACTCATTCAGCATCAGCACATCAATACCGACGGGACGCTTCCATCCACTGTAGGTGACTCTGCGCCTCGCAGCAGCCCTCCAGCTTCCAGCGCGGCTCCGGTATCAGCTTCCCAGCTCTCGCAAGGTTCACGATTCCTTACGGGCTGGGTTTTTCGGGTCCCCAGGCAAAGCCTTCAGAAAAATGCAGTGTTACACAGAATCACAGAACGTCAGGGGTTGGAAGGGAGCTCTGTGGGTCACCCAGCCCAACCCCCTGCCCAAGCAGGGTCACCCAGAGCAGCTGCACAGGACCTTGTCCAGGTGGGTCTGGAAGATCTCCAGAGAAGGAGACTCCACAGCCTCCCTGGGCAGCCTAGGACAGGGCTCCGTCACCCTCAGAGGGAAGAAGTTCTTCCTCATGTTCAGCTGGAGCTTCTTCTGCTTCAGTTTGTGCCCGTTGCCCCTTGTCCTGTCGCTGGGCACCACTGAAAAGAGTCTGGCCCCGTCCTCCTGACACCCACCCTGCAGATATTTCTAAGCATTCATTAGGTCCCCTCTCAGCCTTCTCTTCTCCAGGCTGAACAAGCCCAGCTCCCTCAGCCTCTCCTCGTAGGACAGATGCTCCAGTCCCCTCCTCATCCTCGCAGCCCTCCGCTGGACTCTCTCCAGTAGCTCCTCATCTTTCTTGAACTGGGGAGCCCAGAACTGGACACAGCACTGCAGATGGGGCCT
>Ga0065711_1050404_pt1 | contig 10853 bp, 7 predicted proteins | sample Hoacrofraction12_FD_59098 | JGI IMG/M metagenome (GOLD analysis project Ga0065711, IMG submission 59098) | Hoatzin crop microbial communities from Cojedes, Venezuela - Epithelial fraction 12 v2 (version 2) | ecosystem: Host-associated > Birds > Digestive system > Esophagus > Crop | place... | reverse complement strand
CGGATTCGACGATGTCCAGCGATGTCCAGTCGGCTCAGTCTCTGTGCAGGCGTGGAGCCCCGGCGAGAGTAGGGCCCAGCAGCCAGGCGGTGAGGAGGAGAGCAAGAGGGCAGCAAGGAGGAGAGCAAGAGGGCAAGAGAGCGGCGAGGAGCAAGTGCTGCCCTTTTATAGGGGCATTTGCGCATGCGCAGAGCATGTCTGCATACGTGCAGTTCCTGCCATGCGTGCTGCCCGCTTAGACAAGTCCGTTTTTGCCCGTCCACGGGCTACTCTGTGAGCAAGCACTCTGCTTTCCTGCAGGTAGTTATGGCAGCTTCCTTCCAGAGGCCAGCAAGAGATGGCAATAGCGATGTCGAGACAAAACCAGTTTGTAATGGTCTTCTACACTCTCTCACCTTTTCATAGAGTTTACTGAATTCCTCTTGCTATCTGATGTTGGTGTTTTTATTAAAGGCCAGATATTAGATTGGAGAAAATACTACATCTGTGTTAATTTCTTGATACTTGAGAGATTGGAATAGGCTCAAAACAATGGAGATGAAATACATTTTCAGATGTTTTTTAATGTAACTCCTTTCCTTTGCTCTTGAACACCAGGAAGTCAAAGCACCATACGTTAGTAAGGAGCAGGAGAAACAGAACACAACCAATCCTGCTATTCAGTGCTACCCGTTTATAACAAACACATTTGAGAAAAAAATATTTTTCTTTTGGATAAAGGTTTGGTTCATAGCACATTAAAACCATTACTGGTCTTTGACTGCATACTTTATGCTTTAGATCCAGCTATAGAGAAAAATTAAATCATGTATAGGAAGCGTTTTTACTTGCAAAGTCCAAATACCATCTATATTTCAATTTTGCTGCAGATATTCCCTGGAGATAGGAGCAAGTGAAAGTCTACAGAGTACTTCACAAAGTTTATCTTCTAGCCTTTTCTTATACTGCACTGACTTATTTTTCTCATTTGAATTTATGTTTATAGTTATGAGTATTCACTGTATGGCAATAACATAAGTACACATTAAGTAACGCACAACCCTGCCAGAGAAGATGTTTGGTAAGTGCAGGATCACTACTCAGTTAAATTGGCTTATTTTAAGTGACCTTTTATTTGGCAGGCAATGCCTCCAATCAAATTTAAAAAAAGAGAAACCAGGAACAGCACAGTTTCTAAAGTACAATAATCTGACTGAGAACAGTAATAATAAAACTCAAGATAACAAGCTGCTTAATGCAGTACTTTTAAAATTACTCCATTGCACAGGATATTTGTGCTAATATCTGTATTATGGTTACCTTTCCAACCTACCAAAAGAAGCGGCAGTATGGTCCTAAGACTGCATCTCACGTGTACTTTGTCATCCCTTTAGCAACGTACAGGGATAAATCCTCAGCTATTTTAAGTTATCATAGCTTCACTTAAGATAATTAGTGAAACTGATGTGACAGGATTCTTAAAAATCATTTAACTTTCCACCTCAGTGGGCATGTAGCTTGCTTGTCGTTTCAACTGTGGAGACAATTGAAATAATGCAATTTGATGTCGCCACTGTTGCATCATAAAGGTGGGATGCTATACTGGTTTTGATTTTTTTTGTTTTTTCTTTCTGCAGAAATTTGAATTCTTGACAAGATTTTAGCATTTAAAACAAATTTCCAGTATCTCATATTAAAGAACAAGCAAAGAATTGAATTAGTAATTATTACAGAGTATTGTCACCAGTGTGAAACTTTTAGTTATTTCATTCAATAGATGTGATCCTTTTCTTTAAAAATAGTTATGTATACCAGTATTAGTGCTAATCCTATGTTCTTTTTACATATTGAAGGAACAGACATGGTTTGTAAGTCAAGTACACAGTGTCATTATAATAGGACATCTACATTGCATCAGCAACACAGCGGGAATTACTAATTCCGTGATATAAAGGACTGGACTATCAAGTACTTTTTCATGGACTTTATTTCCACTGTCTTTGACAAATAATCTAAGAGTCTTAGTTACTTTGGATAGAATATACACGTTGTCTGTTTTTTCCCATAAAGACTGCCAGCAGTGACCTTGTAGGGCTGTTCAATACATTGCATCACCAAGACTTTGCTGTGCCAAATATTTCCAGACATTCACTTTTCACGTCAGTGTTAGCAGAGCTGATAGAAGTCAGCATAGGGAAATAGACACCTTTTGCTAGTCCTTAATCAGGAGCAGTAAATGAATTATCTATTAGATTCAGTAAGAATCCAGAAAGTCATTGTCTGTATTTTACATTTTTTATTCTTCCTGTGAAAAACAAAACTGGTTTAGTCCATTGAACAGTGTCACTAGGTCAGCTCTTGCTTGATTAATGAAACTTCATCCGTTACATTATTCAATAGGAAATTCTTTCCCATGCCAAATGTATCAAAGAGTTTCAAGTTTACCAATGCCAAGAACATTCTTTCAGTAGAAAAATGTACACGACAGCAGGATTACGCGTTATGTCTCCTTGGCATATTCATTAATATCTCATCTTGCACAATGTTGTAGTAATAACGTATTTTTATCAGCTCTAACCAAATTAGTTTTTGCCTAGGAATAAAAGTACAAGATTGACTATTCACAGGAAAGGGCTTTGTCTTATTATTCTGAGAGACCAGCAACTGCTGGTGACTTGGGACTTTGCTGATATCCTTGACATGATTTGAAGACATCCAACTACGGTACGCTATGACTTTGAAGACAATTTAAGGAAGCAGCCACAGGATTAAGTTTTGACTTAATAGAAACTTTTTACTAATGTGCAATTTTATGAATTTCTGAAATACACATTAACAGTAAAAGCAACAAATATTGATAATTACAGGTAAAATTACCTGTGATACCAGCCTGAGCTAGGTTATAAATTGATTTAGAGTCCACTCTATTTTTAAAGATGCTTTATGAGATTTATCTAATAATATTTTCCTACTTTTAAAAATCTCTGTTGACCAATACAGGAATCTCTTTATTACAGAATATTTTACCTTAAAAAAATCCAAGTAATATTTTTTTAATTGTTTTTCTGAGAATTATTTTTATTATTGTTAGTATTATTTTGGAAGGAGCCAGTCAATTTGAGCAAATCCTTTCTAGAAATTACTGAAATTCACACATTTTTTGATCACAAAGTTGCTATTATTTTTAACTAATATCCTTGATTCGGAATATCTTTGCAGAACTGCTTATTATTGAGAATGACATGAAGCTCTACTCAGGCTTCCAAAACCAGATTTCTGTATTTTTACAAGACAGTTTATTGTAGATCATTGATGCAGGTTTTCTAGCATGTTTCTTCTTATGATCTCAAATATTTCTGTCAAAAAAAGGAGAACAAATAGATTTGCCTTCAGCAAAATCACATTTTTGAATAAATCCCACAACTTTTACTCCATAATAGTATTGTCAAAACTAGATGACTTTTCTCTGGCATTTGAAAGTACTTCACTGATACAAAAAAGATTTCAAAACCATTCTAACACAGCTTAATTGTATTGTACGTGACAGAAACTTATGCCATCTCCACTGTTAATTAACAGTCCACCTGGAGTTCATCTGCTTTGCTCAGCGGAGATAAAGGAAACCGCTTGCCTAACTTGCTGAATGCCTGAAGGCTTGTAGCGAGATCAACATGCCCTGCTCAGACATGAGATCCATGATATGCCTGATGTCTTGGACACTGGAGCCATTCAGCTGCCATCTGATGACAAATCACACAGACTTCACTTGACAACAATAATGATACTGAGTTATCCATCTTCTCCTAAATAAAGCAATTAAAACTGCTTTGAACTGATTATTCACTTCCGCCTAGCTTCAAATTTTAAATATTTCCATGCTAATGTCACTGTCTCCTAGCAGAGTTTTCTTCAGCAAAAGGCACACATTAGCTGTGTTGTGTTGAGTGTTCATGTTGTTCAGTATGTACTGCATGTAGGTTGTATTGTATGTGGCATTATTTGTCACAGGGTGTCACAAAGGGCACAGATAACTTATGAGACAAAACAAACTAGGTGTATTAGTACTGAATCCTTAACAGAACACTAAGTATAAAGATTTCAGCAACAAAGAATGTTAATATAGTTAAGAAATTAGCATTTAAGATTTCAAGAGTGTTTTGTGGTAATTGTGGCTTAAAGCTAAATAAAATACATCCTAGAAAAATATCTGCCAGTAAGAAGGTTCATAATATATTTGGGGGAAAGAAAAAAAAATTATATATTAAAAAAAGGTAGTCATGTTGGATGTCTATTTTCTGTCACGAAAACAAAATGAAGTTTGCACTTGTAAAATCCACAGGATAGATTTGACTGCCAGACAGCACAGAAAAAAATTAACTAGTTTAAATTACTAGTCTGGGTACTGGAAGCAGCATTTCTGTACCATACACTTTCAGTTGGGCCAATAATAGGCAGATGACAAATGAGCACAGAGAATCAGGCAAGGAATCCTACCCTGTGCTCCAAGCTTCTCAAAAGCCTCTTGTTCCTGCTCAAGATAGACTAAGATCAGGGGCGACCAGCCTCCAGACAAATTGCAAGAAACACAACAGGTACAGTTTTCCCAGTTACTATTCAGAGATCCACCCCAATATAATCACTAGCTCCCCAAACTCCAGGATGTAGAATGATAAGCCAGTAACTGCGGATACTCTGTGACAAAAAGCCCCAATTTTGTCACAGAGTATCCGCAGTTACTGGTTTGTCATTCGCCCAGTTACTGTGAGGGTTCCACTTTACTTGTATCTTGGCTATGCAGTTTCTTTCTGAGGCTACCAACGTTTATATGAAATTGCGTATAATAGAGAAAGAGGACTGGAAAACAACCTTTTGCTGCACTTGGTTTTTTGGCGTGTGTTGATTTGGCTACCTGGTATCTATGTAGATTAAAATTTAGAGACTATAGAGAGTTTGAGGAGAAAAAGTTTTGTGTATCTTTTTGTTGGTATTCAGCAACTAAACTCTACATTTGTTCTGATTTGAATATAACGCAACTGTAGATTTAGTCATGCTGAATATGAACAGCAACTTCAGTCACAGTATGAACATCTGAATCACTCCCTTATATTCACAGGTGTTGTTGCAAATGGGCTGGCATTAGCAAACGCAATACTGGTACAAATGCAATAATTCAAATTCTGATTATATTTGTGAAAGCTTTATTGTATCAATTAGAAAAGCTATAATAAGCAAAAAAAATCCACTATCTAAAAACTTTTTGTGGAAATATTATAATAGTACATTTTCCTCATCACATGGAAATTTTTTTTTTCCTTTTGAAATAAGCCAGAAGATACTCAGTTAAGGTGGAACTGTTTTCACTTCCCCCTGCTGCCCTCACAGTCTATGAATATAGAACAACAATAATCCATATATTCCCTTTAAAGTATACACTTCAGGCAAATTTTATTTCATTTCACTTGGGGATATTATTAAAATACAATGCTGATGCAGTGTGGATTTAGCTAGGTGTTTGATTTGTTTTCAAGATAAGCCACCCTGTACTGAGTGTATATCCACACATACAAAATGAAAAAGGATTTTTTGAAAGACACAAATGATATCTTCTAGGCTGGTCAGAGCCAAACAGCTCAGAAATAAGGTAGAAATTCTATCGTCATCAGGTCTCATTTTGCCTAGTTACTTCATTTCTTATGGCATCTAAGAAGACCTACTGCTTTGAGAGCCCCTGTGGATCTCTATAACAAACCAATATACAATACTTTGAATTAAAATTGTGCTTGAATGCTATATTCCTTCACAAGTAAATATTTGAACCATAAATTGAAGTTTACTATTTTTTTAGGTAAAAGTGGTATTCTGAACCGATATAAGCCTGTGGGACCAGATAGGATGGAGATCGAAATACTGAGAGACAGACGATATCATTGTGACCCTGCTTTCTATCACCTTTAACATGTTGTGGAGACGCAGAGAGGTCCCCAGTAACAGAAGAAAGAAAATCTTGCATCTGTCTTCAAAAAAGGGCAAGAAGGATGAGTAAGGATACAATAGAGAGTAGGTAGCCAAACTTCAGTCCCTAGAAAATTCCAGTCCAGGCCATTCTAATCACATGAAGGAGAAGTGGTTTACTGGGACCAGCCAGCATGTGTATGTCAAGAGTCAGATCATCAAGCTTGCAAGAGTAAGATCACAGAGCTATGACAAGAAGACTAGATTCATGAATGGACAGAGACCGTTTGAAATTCTTTACCCTGAGTTTAGTAAGGTGCTTGACACTGTCTCCCACAATATCATTGTGTCCAGGCAAAGATATCTGGAAGACTGGACTACCAGGGTGTTAAAAATCTGTCTGGATTGTCAGGCTTTAAGCAGTAGTTATTGTATTGTACTATAGCTGGAAAACAGTTAACAAGGGGATTTCTCCAGGGGTCAGTCCTGTCCTGTTTACTATCTCTAAAGAGTGATCTGGCAGAGGAGATAAAATGCACCCTCATCAGATCTGAAGACTGCACCAAACACGGGGGAATGACACTAGCTGACATGCTCAGGGACTGGGCTGCCATTCAGAAGAACCTGGGAAAGCTGGGGGGTCAGGTAGGAAATTCAGCAGGGGCATACACCTAGTCCTGCATCTGTGAAGGAATAACAATAAAGGCTAGGCACTCAGTGGCTGGGGAGCGGCTCTGCTGGAAAGGTCCTGGTGCTCTTGGGAGACAGCAGGTTAACCATCAGTCAGCAGTGTGCCCTGTCAATGGTGGAGGTAAATGGCATCCTCACTGTATCAATGAGAAGCACAACTGGGGAGCAAGGGAAGTGACTAGCACCTTTTGACTCGACACTACTAGACCACATTCGGAACATGTCATCTAGACTTGGGCCTCCCAGTGCTGGAAAGTTCAGATAAATGGTGGGGACTCAGTGAGGGGCCACCAGAATGGTCAGGGTTGGAGCACTTGCCCTGTGAGGAGACGCTGAGGAAGGCTGGCTGGTTCCTTCTAGAGAAGGAATGGCTTCAGAAGAACCTATAGACCCTGCAAGTGTCTATGAGGAGCCAAGAGGGCAGAGTCAGGTTCTTTACTGAGGTGCATTGTGGCTGTGAGGTAGCAGTTATAAAGCGGAAAAGACAGATTCCACAACTGACTTGAGGAAAAAAGCTTTTTTACCATAAGAACAGCCAACGTGTTGGTCAGGCTGCACAGAGATGTTCCAGAGTCTCCATGCTTGGAGGTTTTCAGAACCCAACTGGCTAGAGCCTTGTGTATCCTGGCCTGAATTTGACATCGTACCTACTTTCAGCAGGAGGTTGGGCTAGAGACCTCTTTAGGCCACTTCCAAGATGAGTGATTTGAGTATTCATGCTGACAGCTTTCATCATAGTAAAAAGAGGTTAAAATACTGATGTTTTCAGATGGTCTTTATACACCATAGTTAGTACCCTCAAAAGGAAGAATTGTAATTGGTAAACTGTGAGATTCACCTCATCTAACTAGAGCCAGCTAAAAATAAGGTTCTTAGTTTATTTTCTAGTCTCTTTCTACTCAGTAGAAGGAATGAAGTGTCTCTAAAGGATAATCTATCCCACTTTTAAATAAATATTTAGATTAAATGAGGATGAACTATTTTATGAATATTCCTCCATGTCTTCATTTCCTGTAACAATAACAGGCTTAGGTAGCTTCATCTATATGCTTTTCTTAAAAATGTCTATTATTAAATGCAGGAATTACTACCCTGAATTGAATATGTTTTATACACTAAGTAGTCTCTAGCAAAATATATGTAAGGTCTTGACTTAATACATTTGAATAATACAACTTCTCAATGTAGCACAATAAAAACAGAAAGAGCTATTATTTTACTTATTTATTTACAGAGTAAATTCTTTAGCAAAAAAAAAAGAGTAAAAAAACATTTTCTTTAACATGAGTTTACTGGAGCTGTATTTGAATACTTCAATGTTCATAATAAACAATGCTGTTGAGACAGATATTTTCCAAGTTATGAACAGATATCCTTGCTGTGGTTTGGAAGGAATCTACTGCAAGTCTTCCTGTTTCCATGTCACACATTCTAATGTCACAGATTTAAATCTGTAGTGGCTGGTGAGTACCTTGATGCTAGGAACAAAGTTGATCCCCTGTCTCAGATATCACTGTTCATCTCCATATTCCTCAGCACTTGGAATCTCAGTTTATCTGACCTATGGTCTCTGGTGCAATGGCACAAATGAGCTCATTTAATGGAGCTTGAACTGGAGAACTGTAGTAGCATGTCTGATCCTCAGAATAACACAACAGTTTCCTTGTCCCAGTGTACAAAGAGTAAATGGCATTGATTCTACGTTTACAGCACAGCAACAAAGAGCAGTGACAATACTGAAGTACAACTCCCATATCCAATGAATATCAGCATAATTGTGCAAACAAATAATTTTATTTTACTTGCAACAGGAAAAGTGGCACTAAAAATTAGCATGCTGGTTTGTCTATGAGGGAGTTCAGTCTCACAACTCTAACAGCACAGTGCGTGCTAGACCTCACTCTGCTTTAGAGCCAGAACTTGCAGAGATAATCCAGTATCTACTAGCTGTAAAACAGGATATCTTTGGGGTGGAATATGCTATGGGGTATAATAGATGTTGACAGGTGTGGGGTCTCAGGCTACTACCTATATTTCTTGGAATCACGAGCCTGAACATCCAGATAGTTACAGACACCATGGATGCCAAACCGGATTCTTCTTTGCCTGAAATAGTAAGTATTATTAAACCATGATCATTTTCTAACAGTTTTCTGCAGGCTTCCAATGTCCTCATGAAATACAGAGATAAAATATTATCATGTATATATATGTATCTCAACAGTCTATGAATATTTACTCTATAAGGAAAGAATTTTACTGAGTGAATGGAACTATTCCTGAGTAAAGCCTGTAGTGTGAGGATTATGCTACGTATTACTTACCAGTATATATACATATCGGTATGAAAGGAGTAAAATAATATTTAGAATTATTAATAATTTAGAATTATTTGGTTTAAAAAGTGAAGCATTATCTAGATTAAATGCTGTACACTCATAAAACCTCGATACAGTAATATTCAAGTTTTCTCAAAGCTGACTTATAACCCAATCTTAGCTGTTAGAAGTAGTACATTTGGTGGGTAACTTCATTAGAAACATTTACAGATCATGTTTCAATTCAAGTTCTTAACTTGAAAAAGTGGGAGGGAGTATATTTTAATGTTTATTTGGTACCGGCTTCCTCTGTCTCAGTGCAAGCAACATCAAAAAGGAAGGTATGCAGATGGATTTCTTAAGGGTTCTTCTAATTCACAGATTCTTTCATGCACCTAATTATTTGAAGCTGTGGTTTAGAAAGTTTTCCGATTCAAACATTCACAGGATTTCTTCAGGTTTCTCCATTTTGGTCTTCCAGCAAGTTATCTTCTCTTTGTAATTTCCTTTTCTTCACCACTTGTCAGTCTAAGTTTACAGAATGGCATATCAGTCCCTTCTTCCTTTAGCATCTAATGAGCAAACCTAACATCTTCCTGTTGCAAATTCTCTGTTCTTTCTTCTCAAAGTCTCATACTTTTTCCTCCGACTCAGAAGGAAAAACTTAGAAATGGAAAAAAATTAAATCTATTGGTAATATTTTTACCACATATTCAATAACTGAGGTGACAACATTATTACACCATGTCCCATAAAGTGCCTTTTTTAATTCACCAGTTAGTGAAGTGAAGAACAAATGTAAAAAATGTGACTGTGCTCTCTTGCTCTCAGACCTGGAGCTGTTCAGTCACCTGTACTACTCAAAAGTCTTATGTTCCATTTACTCTTGCTAACTGTACCTTCAGTTGCTTTCCCACATGCTAGAGCAGTAACTACAGATTGCTCTAAGGCAAGCTGAACAGGCATGCATGGGAGAGTTTTTTCCACACCTTTACACACAGGGGTGAGAGTGAGGTATGAGTTAGTTTTAAACAAAGAAAGGAAGCAAAAAAAGACACTGCGTGTAAGCATACTAAAACTGCATTTATAATTAACAAGGTTTCGGAACCTGACAGAAGTCTGGTGCTAAACAAAAACGTATTAACTAGCATGATTATTACTGATACGTAATGCTTTGTATTGACTTTTGACTGTTCGTGAAGATATGTGTTGAAGATCAAAATAATTACTAAGCAAAGAACTGACAGATCACCTTGAGGTTGCAAAAGCTGTGAAAATATAATTTTTTTGTCTCCTATAAATTACGTGACTAGTGAATTTCTTCCCAGATAGTCTCCTAAGTACAGACCCCTCCCTTTCTGTGGTTCAACCAGCTGAGCTATCTTCTGTAAAGCACAGTCTTGTCAGCATGGTATTGCATTTAAGTATTTTAGGTTCTAAAGCTATCAGGAAATACAGAGCATCTCTAAAAAAGTGATTTCTAGCACTGAACTTCTGAGAATATAAAAACTGAAAAAAACTAATATCCCAGCTATGCAAGGGACAAAGACTATCCACTAAAATAACTTTCTCTTTCACATACATAGTATATATTTTGTATTATAATTTTGGAAAGCAGTTGTGTCAGCCTCTACATATCAAAGTTCTTATGAGAGAACAATGTAGAACGATACATACAAAAAAGCAGACTTATATGCAATCCCATGTCTCCCTTGATTACCAGAAATTTTGCTCAGAACACAGTGAAATCACAGAATCACAGAATCACAGAATAGTAGGGGTTGGAAGGGACCTCTGTGGGTCATCTAGTTCAACCCTCCTGCCGAAGCAGGGTCACCTACAGCAAGCTGCACAGGACCACGTCCAGGCGGGTCTTGAATATCTCCAGAGAAGGAGACTCCACAACCTCCCTGG
>Ga0065711_1050403_pt1 | contig 10854 bp, 12 predicted proteins | sample Hoacrofraction12_FD_59098 | JGI IMG/M metagenome (GOLD analysis project Ga0065711, IMG submission 59098) | Hoatzin crop microbial communities from Cojedes, Venezuela - Epithelial fraction 12 v2 (version 2) | ecosystem: Host-associated > Birds > Digestive system > Esophagus > Crop | place... | reverse complement strand
TCAGGCCAGGCTGCTGTGATCAATGGATGGACGGATGGATGGATGGATGGATGGATGGATGGATGGATGGATGGATGGATGGATGGATGGATGGATGGATGGATGGACGAACGGACAGCAGGGTGGCACAGCTGGTGGAGCAGCAAGGCACATGGCAGAACCAGTGGGGACACAATCACATTGTCTAATTTAGCCTGTTTTAGCTGGCAGCCAGAGGTGCAGCATACAGGACCTAGACAATGTACGGTTCCCCTAAAGGTAGGGAACTGAGGTAGCCACCTCTGTTGAGCCAAGTCAGAGCATTGTTCAGATGACATAGTGGTTCCCAGTGCTGTCAGTGCAGCTCCTCAGAGGAGAGGACTGGGGAATTGCAACTAAACCCTTTCTCCTCTTCCTTGTTCAAAGGATATTGCCAAGGGAAAAAAACAAACAAACAAACTGGATGGTGAATTTTATGTTAGCTGCTTTTAGGACAACTGAGACATCGCCTCACTGATATCCTGTCTGGGATGGCAGAGGATGAGGGACATACATTTTTGCACCTGTGTTTTGTATTTCCTTTACACACTTACAATGTTGGTAAAGTTAGCATATTTCCTTTACCTGTCTTTTACTATAAAAAACAGATCTGAGGCCTTAAATTTCACACATTACCAAAACCTGGGTATTTATGTTGGAAAAAAATTCCCTTTGTGCAGGAGCATGTACCAGGACCACCTTGTGTCTTCCATCAGCCAGATAGTCATGTCAGGATGAGTCTACAGCAACAGTCCCACCTGGCAAGACTGTGCTTTGGTCTTCGAGTTCAGCTTCCAGAAAAACTAGGGAACAACTGCTGATGTCTGAGGAAACACGAAAGTCAGATGTTAATCTTGGATTAAACCTGATTTGGTCTGCTTTTGTACTCCTTTTTTTTTTTTTTTAAGCCACAACAACATGACAATTTTGAGCCAAGAGCTCTCATTCTATGCAAACATTTGAAACACTGAAAATTCAAAGTCTGTGAGTCATCCTGACAGTATGATCAATGTGTTAATCCATCAGGATTCCTTCCAAGTACCAGTAAGAAGGGGAAATATCATCATAAGAGGGAGAATGGTTTCACTTTCCAGCATCCACTTCCTCAAGAGGGTACTGGGTAACTAAAGACAAGGCCAAGTTTGCCAACAGGCTGGCAGCATTCAGAGTCTTTAGCTTTGGGCATCTAATTTTGTCACTCAGACTGAGCTCCTTAAGCAACAACCTTTGAAGGCATGCATTTAGCTATTCTGAATTGCCCGCACAACAACAACAGATAAGCACCAAAACACATGATGAGCAGAGCTGTAGCTCTTTTCACATTTATTTATTTGAGTTTCTCCAGTTCTATTTTGAATATTTTTAACACCTTCTTGTTGGGGAATATTCTACACTGTGCTGGTGAATGGGTCAATTCTGTCATGTGCTCTATGCTCAGCATCTCAGTCAGCCAATCTTCATCTTGAATAACGAAAGACAAGCTTTGGGGACAAGACTCATCCATGAAGCAGTAGTTTCTGAAACCATTGGCTTCTCATCTGCAGCTCAGCTAGGCTGCGATCAGTAAGCAATTCACAAACCTCTTCAGGGGCAAGTGCTTAGATTGAGAAAGAGAGCCATGCCATGCAAATATAAGCGATTCCTCACTCCCATGAAAGGAGTCACAGACACAACTCCTTCTGACGTTTGTGTTCTGCAAACTCTTGTGTCAATATGAAACTATCATGCCAATGTTCATGGAAAGCAAAGGCACAGGAAAAGCAAAAATAGAAGTGATTCATTTTCAGACGCAAATAATTATTTCTAAGGGAAAAAAAAAAGAACATTATTTATCCATACAGCTCAACTCAAATTCATAAAATCAAAGTACGGTTACTGGGAATGTTGATGGGAAATAGGAAATGGTACAACAGAGATACGTTGTTGAGGTTATTTGAATGATAAACAGGTTCCATCTGTACCCTCATAGCTAAAATGAGTTTATTCCTGCTTCTTCACCAACTCATGGAGCTCTTTACTGAGTGGTGTCTAGCAGTGATCAAGGTGATACTGTATCTCTTTGGAAAGGCAGCCCTTCCCAAGGATCTGTTAGTGTCATGACTTGCCAATGATGTATTGCTCTAAAAATGGTGCCTTCTACAAAAGAACAGGTCCTGGAGCAGATTTAGCCCTAATTACAGGAAGGAAGGAACAGGAGAGGTATGCAGATACCAGGAGATTCCACTTGCCAAAATAGAAAGTCTGTTGCTGGAAGCTGGAGAATTTAAATGGTGATGCTTTGGGAAGAGACCCATGCTAAACAAATACCTCCTCTGCAATAATCAAGAATTAGGCTAGAAAAATGCAGATATCTGAAACCATAATGTATGTGGTTTTTTAGATAAGAGATTTACTTCTAGCCAGAGAGACTCAAAATACCTTTTTACTTCATCTTCTAATATAGCACAGCGTCTCACATTGAATCTATGACTCAGTATCATACAATCACATCCTGTTTTTATTAGGTAATTTAGTCCTAAGTAGCAACTGAAGAAGTCCCACTCCCCTCTCGGTACTTCTCAGATTTCCTGTATTTGTCACCTGAAGATTATTATTTGATATCCTGCGTTACTGCTAATTATCATTAGGTTTTATACCAGACTTTTGCATTAGATTACTTAGTCTAATAATGATGACATTCCCATGCAATGATACACAAGGGTGCACATCTGAGAGTTTTTAATGTATTTTCTCCCTTTTACAGTGCAAAACATATAAAATGGTTTGAATTATTCTATGGCCTTAGACAAGTCATTTAAATTAGTAGCAAGCCCAGCAATAAAACACAAGCAGTCTAAATCTCAGTTCCCACTCTAACCAGAGAACAACACAAATGTACGTCTGTATTGGTTCATTATTCTGTATCATATAACCACCACTACATTGTCTTTGAGAGCTGAGCATACTAGGGATAAAGTTGCTAAATGCTCTTATCATAAAACAGATATTGCAGTCCTCAGGTTTCCTCTGTTAATCTGTTTGTTTTGCTGTATCTGGAGGATAAAAAATGTGGGAGTATGAAACATTTATCTGCTAATTGACAATTATAAAACAGTAATGGAGCTTGTGTGTTTTAAAATATGTGAGACAATGTTTGATTTTATGCTTTAGGATCTAGGGATATTCTATAAATGATTTAAAACACGTTATATGAGTTGATAAGTGCAATCAAATGAAAGAGAGACAGAGTCCATGCTGAAAATCATGACCTTTTCAAAAAAGGTGGGTGTTTTTGTATAAATACAAATGTCTGGGTGCTAACTTCAGCATTAGTACTTGCCTAATTCATTTAAATATATGCAAATGAATACAAGGTGTCAGGCTATGCCAGTTAATCACACAATAAGTTGAGCTTGTCAGCAAAATTTCCTTCACTACCCTTCCTTGGCACCACTGACAGCAGTAACAGAGCACCGACATGCAGAAATATTTGTTCTTTCTGTACATGCAGGGCTGAAGCATGTGGGGTTTCCAGGTGCTTAGCTGCCGGAGTGCAGCTATCGTGTTGTCGTCATGGGGGAAGAGGAGAAGAAGTCAGTCCCTGGTGTGTAGAGCTATCTTGGTTGCCACTTACTGGGATCATAGATGTCAGGTTTAACCTGGCAGAGCTGCTGCCCTTCCTGAGCCATAAATTCCTGTTAGCTTCATGCTCCAAAGCAATACCAGACAGAAATCCCCATGCTGAAAAATTTACACGGAGCCAGCAGGAAACTGAGCCATTTACAAGTATGTTCACCAGGGAGAAGCTGAAAGGAAAGGTCACATTCAGAAGACAATTGTCGTGTCCTGATTTCATGGAGAGCAATGTTGTGCTGGTACGTGAAACGCAAGCCCTGCGAGGTTTGATGGCTCATCAAAACTTGCAAAGGGACAGAGCCGCAAAGGGCCATGGACAGCAATGCTACAGTGTAAGACAGCAACAGAAAAACCATGTCTTGTTAAAGCGGTATTGGTTGGCCTTTATAAGCAAAATGTATCCACTTTTTTATTTACTACTGTCAGGTGACAGACCGTGTGTGCAAAACAGCCTTAAGACTTGTCTCCCTCACAGGAGGGGAGGAAATATATAATAAAATGAGAAATGTTCATTTTCTAAACCTGTGCTGGGCCCAAATCCTGAGCATGGAGGAGTGCCCAGGTGGAATTGTGCTTTTCAGCCTGGAAAAGAGAAAAATGGGGGAGCCAAAGGGGACTTGAGAAAGCCACAGGTGGCCTGACCCTCCAGTTGACCATGAGCTTTGGTCATCTCACTCAAGCTGTCTCACCAGGAACATACAGCAAGATGCACAAAGCATCCCTCACTGGCACGGGTGGCTCTGCTGTGAAGTTCCTGTTGTCTCTGTGCTTGTAATCTCATCTCATTTACTGTGAGATAGGGCTTCTGCAATGTTTTCTTTGTCACTGTTACATATCTGGGGGCTTCTCTGAAGCACCGAGAGCTTTGGAGCTCAGAAGGGTTTCCTCACAGTCCAGTGAATTGCTTTGCACCACAGAAAAACAGCCCTCTGAAAGGGTAGGGAAGATCTGAGCAATCTCTGAGATAACCAGCTTACTCAAGAGCTTAAAAAGTATGGTCAAGGTGTTGAGCTGGCACAGGTAGTGAGCTTGGGAGGGAGTAGAAGGACACTGAGGCTTTGCTGCTCTCTCATTTTCCTGACAAGGAAGTGCGGCATCAACATCCAGTATTTCTGAAACTTCCTTCTTTGCCACAGCCTTCATTTCCAGATCCAGCTAATTGTGAGTGTACAGGGTAGCTTTGATGAATTTTCCAAGCCCATGGCCAGATCCTCACCTACACAGAAACAGAAGGATTTAATACCAAGCCAGAAGCAGCTGCCTTCCTTGCCATTAGTGCCACCTGAGGATTAAAAGAAATAGGAGTAATCCTAGTAGAATTCTGGCCAAAGCATCCTATTGTTTCAGAAACAATGTGCATGTCATTAAGCATGGCAGGGCAGTGCTCTCATTAGCTCCTTGAGACATTTCTCCCTTCCCATCACCATTTCCTTTCCATCACCACCCTGTCAAGTGCCTCCAGAAGTAGATCCTCTTTATAATACCCACTGCTCTCAAGCAGGTTTGGTGTTATTTGTATTAATCCCAATATTAATTATCACTATTAATCCCAGGGGAGCTGGAAGGGCATTAATCAAGCTGCATGCCAGGGCAATGCCAATGGCATCTCACTTCTGCAGAGAGTTTCGTGTCCATCCATAAAGGCAACACAAAGAGAAAGACTTTAAGAGGTCAGACTTGTAAAACAATAAAAAGCTTATACTTCCCTGGAGTACTCTGAATCCTATTCCCTTCCTTAGCCTGCACCTTTTCTCTCAACTGCCCTGTATCATGGCAACCAGCTATTGGGACTGCGCAAAAATAAGCTCTGCAACCAGAAATAATTGAATATTACATATTTTCCCTCATTTGTGGTTTTCACAATTTTTTTTTTTCCTCTTCCCGCTGCCTTTTTTCCTGAGACTCTCCCAGGGGTTCACACTCAAGCAAGCTGGACACACTTTTCAAATAAAAATAGCCAGCTTACTCATCAAATAGATTCAGATAGTTTTTTCTAAATCTGAGGTTTAGGGGAGTTCTATGTGTGTGGACCTGCAGTTCAGAGATCTCACTTCATGAACCATGTGTCATAATGACATCCAAAGTGTCCCGGTGCTTTTGTCTTGGAGGAGTTTTCGAGAGGACGCAAGTCTGCACACTCTTTTGAGAGACTTACCAGGGCATATGGGACACCAGCTGTGCTTTACTGCAACACACAAACCTCTGCTGTCAAAGAAACTGTGCACTGCTAGAAAGAAATTAAAAAGAGAGGGGAAAAAATTAAAGTTAGCTCTTGTGGAAGAGCATGGTTGCTGGAAACAGCTGTTAATCTTTACTGGCTTGGTCCCTGCAAGAGTCACACAGGGTGCCTGGCGTCCCAGAAGTCCCTGTGCTTCTTGTAATGTCACAGCCAGCTGTACCGAGAGTCAAGTGACTTCCCCTCCCTTCCCTTCCCTGAGAGACGCAGAAGAAATAGAGGGACACTATATCTGGCATGAAAGTCCTGCCTCGGTTCTATGCTGGCTCTATCTGCCATTGTCCATTACAAACAATAACAAAAGTGACTGCAGCTCAGCCGCCAGATTAACTCAATGGAAAACTGCTAATATGAATTTAAAGTGATGTATGATTTTCTGAGCTCTGGCCACATTACTTGTCTCAGAGAAGTTCCTTCTCCTTCCCCTGCTTTAACACATCTTCTGAGTTTGGCAGCTCTGCTCCACAGTCCTGCAAACCCACGGGAGGTTCCGGCAGGTGGAATAGCTTCGGTGCAGCTGAAATGTGGCCCTGGCTGGGTGCGGAGCCCCAGCCTCCAGGCAAGCTCACAAAAGGTTCATGAAGCAGTGGTGGGATGGGAGAGAGATTTCAAGAAACTGCTCTGCATAGTACACTAGGACCCTTCCATTGTATGTGATAACAGAAAGAACCTTTGGCATCACACTAGGTTTACTCCCACTCTTTCTATGCAGGTAATAATAGCGGCAATAATTATATTCCCTTCCCTGTTCACCTGCCATACCAGGTGAGTCTGATTTTTCAAACAATACGATAATGTTTGTAGTTACCTTATGAACAGATCCAGTTTGCAGCCATCAGCAGTAACACAGCAGCTTCAGTATGCAGCACACACACCTGCAACGTACACAGATAGACAGCCATGTGTTATTCTGCTTCTGTTCTTCGGCAATTAAACATCTGCTTTCCACAGGGAAATAATCGTTTTTTGTATAACCCTAAGGGAAAAGAAGCTGTTCTATTTCATTTTTCACACTACGCACTTACTCTTCATTAAGACAGATTACAACTGAGGCCGCCCAGCATAACTCAAACCATTCCTTCCCTCCAGTAATGATAGGGGGCAATTTTTGATCACTGACCACTTCAATTGCCAACTATCAATCTTTTTGCAGTTACTGCCTGTTTATTCAAAGAGCCTCTGGGGAGCTAACAACTAATGTGCGCTCCAAACACTCCCATGGCACTATTCACATCCCAGCCTCTTTGACCCACTCCTAATCCTTACATTCAAATCATTATTTTTAGATTGCACACTTATCCAAAACAACCACTGTGCAAGTCAGAAAAGGCAAACTGGAGACAACTTGCAAATTCAAACCATCTCACATTACAGCAATGTCCAGGAGTGGGACCATAGAATCAGAGAACAGTTGAGGTTGGATGGCACCCTTGAGTATCGTACCATCGAATGCGAATGCCTACTGTCACCTCTGCTAAGAGATACCATGAACATAAATCTGCAAGAACAGGGCAGAGAGATGTTGCTTAGATTCCCAGCATTTGCAATGGGATTTTTAAACTGAAATGTTTCCTGTGATGTGCACTTAGACTTTCAGAAAAGCCAAGGGTACTCCTTGTAATAATATGTCCACACAATTTCTTTTGTTAGCTATCCAGATACAGACCCCCATGCAAGCAGTCCAGACACAGCAGCCAAGTGCGCACAGATATTTATGCCCAGATACCTGTTCTCTGTTTACTGCTGCAGCAAACCGCGTGTAATTGCTCATGTGTTTACCAAACATGAACACAAATCTGGTCCTTAAACTTGCCCAGTCCATTTCGACACTTCACTAAGACGCAGTGGCTCCCTCAGGCTGGTCTTCGCTTTCCCCATGTTTTCCACTTTTTGCACATTTAGCACATTTCTGTTTGCTATTTTGCACATTTTCCAGTGCAATCAAGCATGTTTTCAAGCAGTTGGGGTTCACAGAAACGCATGTGCATTTTACACACTTTGAGATATCTAAGGCAAGTGAAGAGAAGAAACAGTTTGGCTTCCCCTAAGCCATCATGCGGACCTGGAGCAGACCTGAAAGGGTGTGTGTGCATGTGTGAAAGGAAGAGAGAGCACTAACTAGCTCAGGTTGCATCCAAGACAAAACAGTTACTCATTGCCAGAAGCCAGCGGCTTTGCCTGCTTGAAGAATTCCCATCCCAAAAGTTTGCAGATAAAAAAATCCCATCGGATTTAGCCAGCCCTTCATCATCCTCTCGTTTATCAAACACAAACAACTATCTCTAACAAGTCAACTAAAGCATACAGGGAAATGCAGCGTTCCCAGCTCTTAAGCCTATCGGTTACAAGCAAAGAGCCAGTGGCTAAACAAATAGAAGAGTAATCTTTCAGAGCCCAATTGGCTTTCTATCTATTCTGAGAGTGCCTGCAAATGCCATGGTGATTTATTAACCACTATTGAAGGACAGAGCTGTTAATAAAAGCTCACCTACACATACCTCAGAAAATGTCAATACTCACTAACAACAAGTTCCTGAGATTCCCATTTAGCCCCAGATCAGCACAGCACAGGGCATCAGCAATTGCTTCCATTCAAATAATGTGCTTGAGTCTCATTGGTTTCTTTTATTTGAAATAAATATGTAGACCTAGGAAAAAAAAAAAAAACAGCACTTTTCAAGACCTAAGTTCTTAGGGGTGCGACTGACAACTCCATACAGTTAAGATCACATTCAGTGTTATTGAATCAGGATCGAACTCAAAAGAAGAGGTCTAGAAGTAGTCCTCAGAGGCTCCCACTTGCAAAGAGCACTCATGGATTATGGCTTCCTTGCATTTGAATGAAAACTACAGGTCTGGGCTATTTGCATGTACACTGGCCTAAATCTGATGAGCACAGAATTTGCCTTCCTATCAGTGAAAGAGTTAAATGTATGATCTCTTAGGGCTTAATATTCTGTGTGACTATGCTTTGGTGGAGAGCAGGCCGTGATACTAAGGGCCCTCTACATTACAGACTTCTTTAACACTTGAAACGTTTTAATAGCAGCAAGGACTGTAAAGCTGTAGTGGCAATTAAAAAAAAAAATTATTACACTTGTAAGTAAGGTACCAGAAATTATATTATTCATAACTGCCAAAAATAGCAGCTTCGGATTTCTTGTAAGAATTTCAGTACTGAAGGGAGGGGAAAAATGTCATAGCAATCCTTCCTCACTCTGGGAATCAGCAAAAAGCTTAGTGATCCAGACCGTTCAAGGTTCTATCGCAGCAGAGAAATATTCCTGCTTTCCCAGTTTCCAGAAGTTTAAATGACAAAACATACTATAAGCCAGGGGAGCATCGGCCCCATAATAGCAGTTGTTTAACTAAAAGTCCCCAGAATTTTTTTTCAGGAAGAAAAATTCTCTGAGATTATCTTTTTCTTGTATTATTTCTAATCAATCCTGGTTCCAACCCAACGAAAATGCAATGAAAAAAACTTTTGTCAGACTTTTCAATGAAATTAAGAAAAAGGATCGAGGTATAAAAATTATAAGAAATTTTAAGAACTTTAACTTCATGTCAAAAATCCTTTCATTCAGGTTTGGAACTTGAATTAGGGGTAAAGGTTTGGTAGAGATTTCCTTTTACTTTATATAGTTAGTTTTGCTGGTTCTAACTTACAGATCTACGAGTATTTTTATTGCATTTGTCCCTTGTGAGAGTTCATTAGCCTGTTAAATCCATTTTCAATAAAACATGTGAGGCTTTAACCGTGCACAGACTAATGAATGTCTATGCAATAATGATATGAACCCCACCCAATATATGTGCTGTTAGCAGCGTATTAGTAAATATCAGGCAGAATATAACTCATTTGTCGTAAAGGAGCCCATAATTTAAGACACCTAAGGAATTCCAGTGCTTTGCAAGGCAGTACATGAAGTAACGTGCAACTTATGCTGTCATTATGGCTTATTTGAGAGGTTTAGATAAAGAGGAAAAATGCCAAAAGCAAACTAACACTTCAGAGGCACAGTTAAAAAATGACATGTTTTTTGGTGGGGGAGGAGGGGTTTTAATTTTTCCCTTGCTGGTTTTTTTTTTTATGAAATCTAATTACGACATTCCATTTCTTGCACAGCTTAATACCTCGATGCATTGCCCATTCTGTGCTGCTCAAGTACATTGTCAAGACACAAGGGGGTTTTTTCCTAGGGCACAGACCGAGCGATCTGATCTTCCACTGTCAAACTGCCCCGTTTGTGTCTGGAGTAGGACCCAGTGGGGAATACGCAGGAATCCTGCAGATCAGCCAGGAAGCACTCCAGTCCAGGAGAGACTTCCCTAATTCCCTGCTTAGGCGCCAGTGCCAACATAATGTTCTTGGCTTCAAGAAGTGTGAGTTTCTGATTCATTTTTATTTTTAAATGAACCATTGCATGGTGGAAACCCCAAGTCTTTCCACTCCAAGGATTGCCATTGTTATTAGTGATGAGTAGTAAGGGAACACTGAGCATCACAAAAGAAGGGCAACCTTTATTGGAGGTCAAAATACTACCTCAGATCCAAGTTGATAGCGCTGTTTTCTGTGGGTAACCACTTGAAGAAGATGTAGATAGGTCCTTCTGTCCAGGATGAACAGGGTGAAGAGCTTCATCTCTAGATTCATGATGCCACTGTTGCTCACAGAAAAGGAAAGGCTCCTGTTTGGTGAGCAGGGGCTTTTGGTGGGAGAGGGGAAGATAGGACGACAGATGTGGAGAACAAATACAAAGAAACAGAGGCATGCAGACAGGAGGGAAAGAGTGAAGGGCAGGGAAAGAGAGAGAAAAAACATTTGGTGAACTCCCAATGACAGAGCCATAGACTATCCACTTCACAGAATCACAGAATCACAGAATAGTAGGGGTTGGAAGGGACCTCTGTGGGTCATCTAGTCCAACCCCCCCGCCGAAGCAGGGTCACCTACAGCAGGCTGCACAGGACCTTGTCCAGGCGGG
>Ga0065711_1050402_pt1 | contig 10854 bp, 6 predicted proteins | sample Hoacrofraction12_FD_59098 | JGI IMG/M metagenome (GOLD analysis project Ga0065711, IMG submission 59098) | Hoatzin crop microbial communities from Cojedes, Venezuela - Epithelial fraction 12 v2 (version 2) | ecosystem: Host-associated > Birds > Digestive system > Esophagus > Crop | place... | reverse complement strand
CTGGACAAGATCCTGTGCAGCCTGCTGTAGGTGACCCTGCTTCGGCATGAGGGTTGGACTAGATGACCCACAGAGGTCCCTTCCAACCCCTACTATTCTGTGATTCTGTGATTCTGTGATTCTGTGATTCTGTGATTCTTTCCTGCTGATTGTGCTGTCTGGATGCTGAGACAGGCATTTCTGCTTCATGTTTTTAGGTTTGCTAAGTGAACACATCTATTGCTTTGCTTATACCTCTTATTTCTCCTTGGCCTCTCCTAGCTCTATCATCTGATGAGAAAGATCTCATTTGTACATTTAATCATTTCGTTTATACCTTCTTCAAGTTTCATTCTTATACAAACTACACCTAAGGAAGCAATACAAAATAACTGATAGTGAGTTTGGGTAGGTACTGCATGCATGGTGCATGGAGTGGCTTCCTCCAGTGCCCTGTCCCAGCACACTGGTTATACATGGTAACAAACTTATTGTGGAAACATTTCCGTTTAGTCTCAAAGACTATTTCTGAAGCATCTCTAAAGCACCCTGACTACAAACTCTACTGGTGAGGCTAATATCCCCCTCCCTCCTCACCAGTCCTGCAGAACCGCTGCCACAAATGAGTCTGTGTAGCAATAGTGCAGCAAAGCTTGGACCGATAATGGCACAGCTTGGTAATCTTATTGAAAATGACATGAACTCAGAGCCAACACTACCATATAGCCCCCAAGGACCTTGGTCTTCTGGGGACTGGGGTGGGTTGCTAGCACAATTGCTTTCCCTCTTTCTCGTCTAGATGACTTCTCCTCAAAATTAACTGCTTTGTTCTGGATGTTCGATAGGTGAGGTTGATAGCAATCTTTCTTCCTCATGTTATGCTACCAGTCAATGTAATTGTCTACAAAAGTAACAGAATCAAGAACTTCTTTCCCCTCCACCATGTGTTGCTTAAAGCAGGGGGATAAATGATCTGACTCCATCTGTTGCGGATGTTGCTTCCATTTTTGATTTAGGATCACCATGTGTGTAAGTCCAATACAAATCTCTAAGGTGTTAAGTGCAAAAAAACGGACCCCTTCAAAGCGCTTGCTGCAGTTCATCTTGGCTCTGTAGAGGATTATATGATGTGTGAGTGATATCAGGCAGAAGGACTTAGGTCATAGTGACACTGTTTAATTTAGCCCTGACCACTTTGCACAATGTATGCCTTGCTAAAGACTATGCCTTGAAGAGGAGCTGGCAGACTGATAAAAGGGGAACATCCTGCCCAGAAAGCACCAAAAGATGGATGCTTACGGAAGAAGCATGAAGTTAACAAAAATCTAGGGTAACTAGTAAAAAGGTAAAGGTGGCAGGGAGAGATCGTGACCATCGACTCAGTTCAGAACCAGAAAGACTGCACCACCCCACTCCCAGCTTGCGAGCACGTGTAGTTAAATAAAGAAACAATATACCCTTAAGATGAGTTTATAACGCAATGAACCAGTCAGAATGTAATGAGTAATTTCTTTGTTTTTGTAAGAGTATATAGTCCTTGTGACCCTGCTAAGTGGTGTGATGGCTTTGTGGAATTATCACCTAGCATCCATATCTGTGCAAATGTGCAATAAAGACAATACCTCTGCTCTGTGTGTGTGTTGGCGTATCGCACACAGGGTGAATGATCCCACTTTGGGGAAAACAGGAGCGAGTTCCTTTAGAACCAAAATGAAGCTCTCTTTTACAGAAATGTCTATGCCTCAGGTCCTGTTTCAATGTTAATGTGTACCGATTTCCTCCGCCCTCATTGCTTCACTGTTACTGCTTTGGTATACCTGATTTTTTGCACCAGTGTATGTCTGGGAGTATTTTACTTAGTGGTATTAGTAATATTAATTTATAATTTCATTCTAGAAACAGTAGGCATTTTCAGACATCTAGCAGGGACCACCTCTGATCTAGAAAAGCTGCCAGGTTAAGGGAAGAAAGTCCTGTCTATGACAGCAAGTAAATTATGCCCTCACTCAGCAGATTATATACATATTATCTGTGCTGGTACATCTCATGAACATGTTCAGCCATATAGAAATGGCTGTGTGTGCTGCGTGAGACATACCCATTGGCACAAGCACAGCAGCTAACACTGCAAAAGTATGCATTTTAGAGTCTTAAATTTTTTAATCAGGGAGATCTTACTGAAAACTAATCCTGCGTTTCAGTCTGGATTTAGTAAATAAAGAACCAGTCTGGGAGAAATTTACTGATGGTGAGCAGACTTCCTGATCTACGCATAAAAAGGGGTGTGTTTCAGTGAAGTATATCTTAAATATCCCAGTTGATGGGATAAATATTAAAGTCTCAATGCTTTTGGCCCCACAAATATCATGAAAGAAAGATGTTGCTGCCTGCATCTGTAGTTAGGATTGGACAAAGCTGCCAAAATCAGAGAAAATAGATGTGTCAGGAACACATGTATTACATATATTCATATATTCATGTGTATTGATAGAACTTCTATATTCAGTCTGTGTGATATGTACTTACTTAATAAACCATCGCATCTGATACAGGATATTTAAGCAATGTGTTTAGACGTATAGAAGTGCCTGTGTAAGCCTGATCACGCTCACACAGATCTATACAAACACAGACACAGAGCTAGCTAGCTAGATATAATATGGCAGAATGATCACAATGGCAAGGTATTACAGAGATATCCAATGAAAATATGAAACAAAGTAAAAATGTAAATGAGACATTTCAGGGAAATCATGGATGTCTTCTATTTCTGCCTTTGGAAGCAGAATGTTGCCTTGCTCTGGGTCTGTTTTTCCCAAAGGTTAGCAAAGTGCTAATTAAAAAGTGTGAGGAGCAATCCATTTCCTAACAAAATGTATTCTGAAGCCACTTCTAGTCTGAGCCTCCTATTCACTGTATCCAAATTTTACTGTTTTCAGTGTTGTTCCTTCATGTTTTTTGGAAACAGTCATTTAAGAAGTAGAAAAGATTCAGCAAAAGAACACCATTCAGAGTACGGGTATTTCTGAAATATTAAAACAGTGTAACAGTTCTGATCAAAGAAACACACAACAGAATCAATCAATAGTGGATGAAAAGCATGGCAAAAATTGTAAAAAAAATAAAGGATTTTGAAAAAATCTTTCAGGGATTGAGCCCATCCTTCTACAGTTGTGCAGCAGACATCAGTGACTGATATAGAAGCAGGAACAAGCCCAGTGAATCAAATCACAATGGTAAATAAAGGAAATAGATATGTCTGCATATCATAGGTGACACATTTTTAGCCTGAAATGAATTTTCTAGCCTGGAAAATCTCTCCCATAAAATCTGTAAGTTTAAAAATCAGCAACATTTAACAAGCAGAATAACGAACATTTTAAAAAGGTCTTTTTAATAGGTCGTAGAATACAAAGTGAGGTTAATGAACCAGGGGCCAGTCTGGTCTCATGAAGGATGTTACCTATGTCAGATGTCACTTAGGCATCAGGGCTGTGATGCTCTGCGGCACCCGGAGGGGCAGATAGAATTCTCCAGGGACAGCAAGCACACATTCAGTAAAAGGAAGGAAGAAACTGTAGGTATTGAATCCTAATCTTAATTAAAATACTGAACACTATAATCATGTTACCTACTACTGCTAACAATGGTTACTGGAAGCAGCAGATGTGACGATTCGCATGTGATGTGGAAAATGATGAGTACAAGAGAGGAATACTCCCTGAGCATGTATTTAGTAACACAACAGGGAAAAGGCGTGTAGAAAGCAGATCATGCTATTCCAAGGTTAACATGCAAAATTGTGGAAATGACTGAAGATATGGAGCAAGACACTTTTAAGATACAAATGAATTAATTATTGAAGACATATACTAAAAGAAGAGCAGAGAATATCGGAAAGCTTTCAATTATTTACACTTTATTGCATGGAATCTATGAGAGGTGTGTCATGCTTTGTCTCATACCGGGGCTGACTGGAGAGACCAACCACCAGAATAACACCGCAAGCAATTTGTCTGCCACCAAATTTGTGGTCATATAGATCCACTTCCTCATTTACAAGTGAGATTTCACAGAGGAACAACTTACTGAAAAGTCACCTGCTGGGAAAATAGCTTCATGATCACTGGTCTGAGTGTGCATAGGCATAGCAGGCAGCTAAAAGGTTGTTATTCAGAAATATCCTTTATTATGAAAAGAAAACAAGGCCTATGCAATCGTTGTCATTGTGAAACATGGTACTACTTATCTGGCCTTCTTATTTTTAAGTAGTATTCTGATATCATGTTAGGCCTACTTCATTCTGTTGAATTGGGCTATGTTTTCTTCAACTTTGACAGAATGTCTGATTTATTTCCACTGGTAGCTCTCGCATGTGCTCTCTCTCTCTCACACACACTTTCAAGCAAACCCTACATAACTGCAGCATGCTGGTGATATTTGGCTTTGCACAGAAAGGGGCATATCCAATTTCCATTAAGGACATTACACCCACTTTAATCATCTGTATTTCACTGATATGCATATGTTTAAAGTAGACCAGAGAGACTATTTTATTCATTATAGAGAAATCAGAGTCCAGATGTGATGTTTCAGTTCTTGCCTGGAGTCATGGTGTGTCTGTCAGCTATTTGCTTGTAACAAGGTGGATGCTTGCCTAGGGGAAAACCTGCCTGAAATTCAGCACTCGCAGGTATTCCCACTCCTGGCCTTTCCTCCTGATTTGGTCTCAGGCCCCAACCCTCCCATCCACTGAAAGTATTTTGAGGATCATGCAGCTTCACTGTCCTCATGGAGGCAGTGTACCTTAAGTGTGCCCCTTGCACCTTGGTACCCCTTTCTCCAAGAATACCAGGCGAGAGTGCTGGTTCTTTCTTCGATAAAACAAGAATTGAAGCTTTTAGTTGAAAGTTTAACAACAAAACAGTACAAGTAAATCAAAATTTAAATCACAATTTTAGCTTAAATTTAAAATGTGTTTAACGGTCAGTTAATGCTTGGCGATGCAAGCGAGGCTGGATGCTACAGCTGTGTGAGGCACTACGCACTGCTGCTCTTTGATGAGTCCATCAGCGAACTGCTCCCTGGACTGACAACAGGAGCTTAAAGGCTGTGATTGTGCACATAGATCAGTAAAGCCATGATTCCTGAGAGGTAACCAGCATGGCCTAGAGTCCACACTTGATACGTAAATGACGCTGATGACAGGCTGAGTAACAACTTTCTCTGCACTAGCATGTTGCATCTTATAACTCGAAAATATCATGAATTCAGGATGAAGGTTTTATGAAAATATTGAGTGCCTAGGTGGAACATTCTTTTAGAGAAAACAGCAAGTCCTACAGCTTTAATTTTTACCATATCAGAATCACAAAATCTGAAATGCACTTGCATATTTCCCCTAAGTCATAAAAACACCAGCTTAAAACTATTTTTAAAAGCCCCAAGATATTTTATTCTGTACTAAATGTGCACTTCATTCAAGCAGATGATCCCTTTCTTCCATGCAGCAGAGAACAGGGATTCAGCCTGCTGGGCTGACCACCTCTTGAAGCAGCTCTTCGTGTGCCCGCAGCAAGGCAAGCCCATGATGACTTCAGATGTTTCCCTGTGACAGGCAACAGTGGAGGGCCCTGAGCGCTGGCCATGACTTGTGAGTATCCCTTCCTCACTGCTGCCCCAGTTTCATCTTTCAGATTTCTCAGTGTCCTTTGCTTAGGAACAAACGAATTGCTTTAAGAAGCACTGATTTTAGGGAATCTGTTGCAGGCTGCTCAAAGGGGTTGGAGCCCTGACTTACAGAAGCATTGATAAGCCCTGATTCATCCTCAGTGACCAAGGTACATTGGTCTTTTAGAAAGGAAATTACAATCTTAGCTGAAGTCAACAGGAAAAATTATCTGAAGAACCTGTTTCAGTGGTGCAAACTCATTTTCTGAACTGTGTGAAATCTTACTGACATGTCTGGGGGAAAGAAACTGCCAAGATGAGATTCTGAACATTAAACATTCATCCTGAATATTGCATTTCATTCAGAAATCTGCAAATGTACAAAGATGATGTTTTCAAGTGAAAACACCTTTCTTTCTGCTCTGAAAACATTTCTGGTGGACTGATAAACTCAACCTGTGCATTTATCTAGTGAATGTGTGCATATCTGTGAGTGCACACACCCCGCACACGCACACACACTCACTGAAAGAATTACCAGACAGCCTTTCACTTCTGACAGGTAATATCAGACTGGATACAGAGCAGTTGTGACATGCTCACATCTGGCATGCGGGTCCAGCCAGCTGACATCACATCCACATTCTGCTTGAATGAGGAATGAAGGAAGTGAATTTTTCCATCTTAAAGAGTTGCTTTTTGACGGGGAGGCTTTTCTCCAGGGAGGGGGGTGTGCACAACACATGATACTTAGCATGAGTGCATGCCTTAAAAATACTATCAAATGTTTTACATCTTGCTGCTGGTGCTCTGGTCTTCCATAAACACAACACTGTGATTATATCTTATTTGAATAGCACCTGTACATCAATAAGGGCTGCTGTTTCTGCCAGGCAACCACAAAGGTCAATCTGCAATGCACAGGAATTGCACAATTATCATAGGAACCTTCATGAGCTCCTACTGAAGACAGTGAAATACCGTGATCTTTTCCTATCATGTGTACCATATTATCTGGAGAATTGCTGAGATTTTGCAATGTTGTAACATGTCCAATGCAAATGCATGTACGAGATAGATAGCCCAGCTCTGCCTTTGACAACAGCAGCCCCCTGCACCTTCAGCAACCCTGGGACTAAGCATTTCAAACAGTGCTTTACAAGCTCCCTCTATTCTCCTCCAAAGCCCCCAGTCTTTGCCACTGAAGTCAATCACCGGTTAGGGATCATTCACTAGAGAAATACATAAATATCATTTTTATAACTAATCTTTGAAAACCGTTGGAGGTGTTGTTTTTGCTTCAGCTGTGGACTGTAGTTCCCATGTCCTTGTAGTCTGGATTCCCTTGAGCACTGCCCAGACGAAGGATTTTTTTTGCAGAAGTTATGTCAATGTACGCTCCACAATGATTAAAAAAATACAACAGAAAGATAGCTGGGAATGGTTTTATCTGTGATTCCCACAAGTCTTAGAGTACTGTGTACATTCACACACTCTTAATCACTTCTGTAAAGGCCATTTGTTGTGTTTGTCCTGTGTCTGGCGAACTTTGGGAAGAAAGCAGGTAACAGCGGAAGAAAACATGCTCATCAGCAAATACTGCTTGCATGAAAACAGCTCTGAATCCTGCGAAATATCTTCTTTTCTCTCAGATTTTTCCCACTGTGCTTTTCAGTGGGCACTAAATGATGAAGGCACACCATGTATTGGGTAGCCTGGCCAGTGCACCACGGGGGCCTAGAGCCCCCTTCTCCATGGCCCTGGATGAAACTGCACTTGGGGTGCTGTGTAAGGCCTTTGGCTCCCTTTTCAAGAGGGATGTGAGGAACCAGGTGAGGGTCTAGCAGAGACCCTATGAGACTTCAGGTCCTAAGGCACGTGGAGAAGCTGAGGGAACTGACCTTGCTTGGTCTGCAGGGTGGACTGTAAAGTACAGTTTAAGAGTTGCCTGCAGTTGTGCAAGGGGTGACTGCCAAGGTGGTGGGGTTGAGAGTGTCTGGGTAGTGGCAGCAGGTGAGGTGAGGCTGCAGTGTTGCAACCTGAGAGCTCAGACCGGGCACTGTACTCATTAGGAGGTGGTGCAGCACTGGCATTGGCGGCCCACAGAGGGGTCTCCATCCTTAGAGGCTTTCAAGTCTTGGCTAGGCAAAGCCCCAGCAAGCTGTCAGCGAGCTGGAGAAAGTCCTGCCACAAGTGGGAGGTTAGAGGAAAGATCTCTGGTGTGCCACCCCAGCCAACACTTTTGTGATTCTCTGATATTTGAACCTCTGAGCCATGCCACTGTGCTTCAGACTTTAAATGCACAAAATACTTCACTTCCTGATTTAAAAATTGAATTCACAGCTTTTCTGCTTTTTGCTCTACAGTCCTCAGTGCAGGAGGTGTACAGCAAACTGATTCTCCTACTGCTCCCCAGGACTGTGTGTGTTCAGACAGATGTCCCTGGCAGAGAGGCTTCCTGGGGTTGAGGTTTGCTGTGTGTGAAAGGCTGACCCTCTCTCTGATCTGCCAGCTCCTAGTGTGGAGATGGATTTTAACACTTTGAATGCAGCTGAAGACAAACCATGAATAGAGCGTAGGTGCATTTTTTGCTTCAGAGTAATAACGTGTGTGCAGCAGCTAGATGTCTCAGCAACAGAATTCAAGGTTTTACTTTTGCTTTTTCAGAGAGTTTGTGCGGCTGTGAGACAATGGCAGCAGGCCCGAGTTTCTCCAGCAGGATTGGATCTTTTGTGTGTACTAGGGAAGATTTCCCCAAGAGAGAAAGGAAAGCGGATATTGTGAAACAGTGGAGAAGAACGTAGTAGGCTTTCAGTCTCTGACTTCTCAAAGCCTTGTTTGTTTAAGTTTTCTGAGATGCAGAAATTAGTTTACAGGGAAAGTGATAAACCAAGATCACACCAACCCACAGATGGAAATACCTCAAATACGAGGACAGTAAGAGTATCTATATGTCTATTTATATCCGTCTATTTATCTAGCAATCATCTAACAAAGATACTTTCATAGCAACATCAGAATTACATCTGAAAACAGTCCACCTAATGCCTGCACACGTGACTGCTGAAAACCACTCTCACTTCAATCAATCAGCTTTTGCAGCTGCCACTGGCATGAATCACTTAGTGAAGACAAGCTATGGTGGTTATCCGCATGTGAATCTCTCCATCCAGGCATTTGTTCATTTACTTTCATAATTATTATGGCTTTTTTGTCATGTGAAAGTCCTCTGTGAAGACATGTTAGCTAAATTTACAAGAAACAAAAAGCAAAAGTAATCCCCAGTGGGCACTATTTCAACTCCTGCTGTAAAAAGGGATTAATTCAATTACATTAAATATATGGCATACAAGAACAAGGGTCAGTGACAGGAATAAATTGATGGGAGCTAGTCTCTGATTAGCATAGCAGTGCTGACAGAGAGGAGAAAAACCTATGGCAGAGACATAGGAAGCAAAGAAGCACCCCTTCAGACAAGTATTTGGGACTGACCTACCTTTAAGACTGTCACTGAGTAACCTTCTAAAGCAATTTATAATCACTTAAGAATCTTCCATCTTACTTAGCTTCTGTTTTTGGTGCTGCTTTTCAGTTATTTCTTAAACCTATGTGGTGGTTTGCTGCCCTTCTTGTTTGCTGGTGTTTCCAGTCTATGTCCTCTTTATAATAATTATTTTTCTTGATAATTGTTAATAAACATAAATGTTTCAAATAAGATCCAAGTAACCTATTGACTTCCATCCTTTCCAGTAGGAGTAAATTCAAATTCACTACTTTTTCTCTAGGAATTAACTTTAAAACCTAGAAGTACTGCACAACGAAAGGCAAAAATAACTCATCATGATTTAAATCTATGCATAACTCATTTTGACTTTTGCAACTTCTCCTGCATTTAAGCACCTATTGTCAGAAATTTTAGCCAATTCTGCAGGAAACTCTAGAAGAAAGAAAAAAAAATAATTTTCCCATGCTTTATCTCTGCTAATATATTCAGCCGTTTCTCTTGCCTTTTTCTGCGTTATTAGCTCTGACATGAAGTGTTAGAAAATTCTGGACTGCTGCTTAGAATTCACACCTTTCTCAGAAAAATTGTCACATCAGCTTTCACAAGCTAGCACATGTGGATTCACAGCATCAGATTTTTGCTACAAAATTTACCGCAATATCCCGTTGCAAAGTAAGAAGTATCCCAGTTGTGACCATAAGGACACCTCAGCTTTAACTTTGTTTTTACCTTAGGTTGTTCTTTAAGCATCAGACAATTTTTTCTCTGGCTTTTGATTACACTTCTTGTCCACAGCTACCTTCAGAGCAGGAGTTGACACACTCTTTTTGCAGGGATGTGACTGAAATGAGACACTGCAGTTTCTGCATAGTGTGTGTGCTCTTAAGATGGAATGTCAATATGTGCAAAAATCCTGTCTCAGTTGAGGGGTATGGAAAAAACTCCCTGTCTTTTTAAGTGGATGGCTATTTTAGCTCTAACTACTATCACTAAAAGGGTCCAACAAATGTGTCTCTAAAAATACAGAGATTATTTTTCAGCTATAAATAGACACTTTAAGAAATTAATACAAACCTCAGAGACATTTCAGTGGTTGCAGACACATGTAATGGCTTGCCCCTTGGTAGATTTAAGCCACCTTGCACTTAGAGCAAGAGGTAAGAATGTGCAGCTGGGTGATGGATAACCACTGACGAGCTGCACGTTCAGCCCTTGGCTCAGTATTGCTTGTCTCTGTATCTGGCCTGAGTCTTTCGAATAAAATACAGCTACAAGCTTCCAGACAAAGGTGGCATGAAGGTGGGGTCAGACTGAGATCCATCACGTCAGCCCAGCTGGTGAGCCAGTGAGGGTTAACTCCACTAGGCCAAGAGAGTTCAGGCCCATGGTCCACCCATCATTGCAAAATCTACAGGAAAGTCTGGGGGGTGCACAAAGGCAGCACTTGTCCTCTGTCCTGTGACTTGTCCTTTACAGCAGGTTAACCATGAGCCAGCAGTGTGCCCTGGCTGCCAAGAAGGCCAATGGCATTCTGGGATGCATCAAGAAGAGTGTGGCCAGCAGGACAAGGGAGGTTCTCCTTCCCCTCTACACTGCACTAGTGAGGCCTCATCTGGAGTACTGTGTCCAGTTCTGGGCTCCCCAGTTCAAGAAAGATGAAGAGCTACTGGAGAGAGTCCAGCGGAGGGCTACGAGGATGG
>Ga0065711_1050401_pt1 | contig 10855 bp, 5 predicted proteins | sample Hoacrofraction12_FD_59098 | JGI IMG/M metagenome (GOLD analysis project Ga0065711, IMG submission 59098) | Hoatzin crop microbial communities from Cojedes, Venezuela - Epithelial fraction 12 v2 (version 2) | ecosystem: Host-associated > Birds > Digestive system > Esophagus > Crop | place... | reverse complement strand
TGGGGTGCCTTCTCCCTCCCTGCACTTTTGACTGCACGATACTGCCGCTGTGGGAAAGGGTCCCCCGGCGCGGTTGTCCACTCCGGAGCCTTTCGCCTCGGTGGCTTCGCTCAAATGGCACTTGGCATATGCAAGATGGATGCATGATCTAGTAAAGGATCAAGTGCAAATCTTGTGGAGTAAAAGTTGTGACACATGGTCTACATTGGGTGACATTGAACTAACAGTAAACTGTGTGATAGTAATTTGCTGGTCTGATCCCTTAGCCTAACTTCTTAATCCTTTGCCTTTGTTTCAGACAGATTTTGTGGTCTCTGGACTTCAGTGTATTTAAAATACCCTGGTCTTGATTCAGTCAGTTATTTACAATAATGCTGAATATAGGCACATGGTCATGAAGAAGTCAGGTCAAAGGTTTAGCTCCTCTGCTTATACCACATCTCAGCTGAGTTGGTTAGCCCACTGAACTTCCAGCATGACCTGTGAAGTTGGCTATTTGCTTTTTAGGTCCACCAAAAATGCTAAGGACATTTTCACCACATTGATATGCCCTCTTGCATCTACTCCCATTGATATGATAGAGTGAAATTCCAAGGGTAAAAATCAGTACAGATAAGAACAGAAACTGGAGAAGGACATAAAATTGGATAGAGCAGCATAACATGCACAGGACATGACAATGGTCAGGGACAGATTTACCAGAGGTACATTACTGCTGCTTCTTGTGGTATGTCATCGGTGCCACTTGGCTGGGAGGCAGCCATACCCCTGGGCAGCTGCTTGTCACTGTAAGTGTCTGCATCCAGATCAATAGTCAGCAAGTGATAAGCAGCACTGCTTTTTAAGCCTAACTAAACCACTTCCAGAGCCCATGCTTCTGTAAAGTATTTTTTTCTCTGTATATACCTCTTATATAAGTATATGTAGAACTTTTCATTAGATATTGGAATTTTTTTTTTTTTTGGATAGGTGGATTAGAAACCACTTTGTTAGGGAATAAATAAGAAACCATATGACTGAAGCAACAGTAGTAGTCCAGTCCTTTCAGAGCAATAGGTATTTCCAGTGCCATTGACATGCCATCTGTACACTTTTTAAGAGGACAACACTAAATATTTTTCATAGTCTTTTCCAGTAGTCATTGTTTTAACTTTTGTATCACCAGCATGGTTACTTTACTTTAAAGGAAGAAATCACACTTTAATTATTAACCAAGTTTACAGAGAGTTCTGCAACCAAGGAATGCTGGAAACAGTGTAATGGAGTGACTTGAGAGCGTAAGTTTCAGAAGTTTACCTTAATTCAGACTTTTCATTGAATCAGCCATATTTGCCACTTGCTTTGTAAATTAAACAATGGAATGGTCTTCTCCAAGCTGCTTCTTTGAAATATCATGCATGATTTTTGCATCGTGGGAGGCACTGCCACTACCATTGGCAAAAGAGATTCTAAGACTTTAATTTAAAATGCAAAGTTCAATTAAATCTTGACTTTTAAGTTTTGATACCTGACACTAACCGAATATTTTTATCGACCTTATTGTCAGCACAAAAGCTTGGAATGATTTTATTTAGAGGATGGCATATGAAGAAGGATAACAAAAGATTCTGAGATGCAGATAATAATGAGCAAGGTTTTATGTTGGACATTTTTATGTCTAGGGCTCTGAGATAAAATTTGGTTTATACTGCATTGTATTGTTAATTGAAAAGTATTAGTGATCTTCTGTTTATCCTGCTTTTGAATCTGGAATAAGTAAATGCAAAATGCAAAACTATTAATTCTTCTTGTCACCTGAGCTCATAAAACCTGAAAGTATCTTTGAATGTAGATCTCCAAGGATATTGTTGATTTCTCAGCCTATTCCAATTAACTTTACTTTTGATGGTAATCTTGCATCACCATTTGTAATTTGTATGATTTGTGAAAAGTAATTCTGTCATCCCTGCATGCCTGCAAAGTTGACTGATCCGCAAGCATCCCAAAGTTTTAGTATTTCCTCTGAATGGCTTGGGTTATGGCAATGTTTCAGGATTTAGACTGCAAACTCTCTGGTTTACAGAGCCGGTCTGGGTTTCACACTTGTGTAACTTATAACTCCACTAGGCCCTATTTTGATATTTTAGGCATGATTGTAAGCGAAATATTAATACTACTTGCTGCTAGCAGGCATAACCTAAGGATATGAGAACAAAAGAAATGCCCTATGGGGTTAGAGCAGCAATCTGTGTAGCTCAGTGCGCTGTCTCCAGACATGGCTGCAGGCAGCTCTATTTGGGGAGAGCATGTGAGTCTGGCTCCTCTCTGCAGAGCACTCTTCCCTTCCTGCCTCAGCACCCGTAACTGGTGGGTTAGGGATTGTAGAGGATGCCATCTGTTGCTTGCTTTAGTGTCTCTCTCTTTGTTGTTGATCCAGTTTGAACTCCTGCCCCAACCTGCAGTGGAAGCAACTTCTACAAGTTCACCACTGGCTGCACGAGGAAGTACATTCCTTTATCTATTATAAGTCAAGCTGTTAGTTTAACTGAGTGCTGCTCATTTCCACTACTTTGGGCTTTAGTGAGTAACAGTTTCACATTTCCTTATTCACTCACTACACATTCAGTGGCTGATTGTACAAATCCCACAGTAGAAAATTGCAGTGCAGCACATTTGCAGCCCAGTAATGTCTCTTCCCCTAATCTAGAATCTCAACAGCTCTCATTCCTTTGCATAAGCTTAACTATTTGAGATGAATAGCTCAATACCAAACATTAGTGTTTGTATAAGAGTGGATAGATTGGGCATTCTTAACTTTGGGCTGAATGGAGACAACTGAGAGGTTGGTATCAGGGAGGATCTGGAACCTCACCACAAATGTTCTTGCTTCAGGTAACATAGATTATCAGCACCGTCTTGCAATCCTTGCCTATAGTGCAAGAAGTATGTGACTTCAAGAAGTGTATGCCAGATGTCCTTTTATTTTTCTTGAAATGTAGTACTATCTCTGGTTCTATGTCCACCTGCTTGTAAGTCACTAAGTGGGTAGGCTCTCAAGGGTTCATATAAGAAGACATGTGGGAGTAGGTGTCCCGCCTTCAATACCTACCCCCTGTGAAGTAGCCACATGGCTTGGAAGGTGTAGGATCATGATGCCAGAGAAAGAGCATCTGCACTAGAAGCTTACACTGAGGAGCAAGGGGTTTTAGGGACTAATTCTTTCCAGAGACAGGGTGACGTGAAGGCAGTGCTGTGTGAAGTTGTATTTCACAGAGGTGGGCTATACAGCCAAAGCCTGACTGTATAATTAGCATGTCCATATGGCCTGTAAAGACTTGGCTTCATACTGAATTAAATGGAAACGTAATAGAATATGAGCAGAACTTTACTTCCTTCCTCTTGCATTTAAGTCACAGAAGCAGAAAAGCAGCTGGTAATTGACTGGAAACAGTTAAAAGAACAGGATAAACTTAAAAATCTGTGAATATGCCTCACTTCACACTACTCAAAAATAATCTGGGATCAAAGTGCATAAGAATAAAATTGAACGACAAGAAAGGTTTTTCTCTTGCTTTTTCCACCTGTACTGTCTATCTTATTTTGGGTTCTGGCCCTGAACTCTCTTTGCTCAGCCAAGGAGGGGTAGAGAGGAAATAAGAACACTTTCCTCTTTGTATAGCAGTGTGAGGGCAACACACAATAGTGGTTCCTGGGTTCTCACCAGTGAGGGGAGCTTGGGAACCCCTCACTCCAGCACCCATTGATGAAAGAGGTTCAGGGAAAAGCTGAGTCTGCAGCACTGACAGCCCCACTTCACCTAGGGGAGTGGGAAGGGTGAAGTGCAGGGGGCCTGCAGTGCCTTGGCAGATGAGCACAGACTGCGCAGAGTCTCTCCGCACACCTGGGGGACCAGACGGGAAGGAAAGTCTGGGGCCTGCCTGAGGCACCACCCCTCCAGTGCTCCTCCTGGGGTAGTGTCTCTTCACCACCCGCCAGCCAGGACTGGCAGATGAATGGCACAGTCTACCCTTCTTTTCATCTTCAGGACTCTAACAGCATTATGCAAATCCCAGCTATGTCCCTAGCAACCCAGTCCAAAGGCAATTTTGTACGCCTTTTTTTTTCCTTATGACAGATTTCATCCCCAAAGAGATGAGTCCAGTAGAGGACAGAAGTGAAGGCTGCTAGAGTACAGTGTGTCTGGTTTTGAATGCAATGAGTCGACGGCTGCAGCCTAAGGCACTGGTGTGATTTTGTTTAAACAAACATAAGCCAATTAAAAATACAAAGAGATTCAAGGAAAAGATGCTCTTAGCTGAAAGCCTCATGGGAGAATAATTTAAAGAACAGATCAATAGCAGCGAGAGAGATTTGTTCTCAGAAGACCAAAAGCCAGCATGTAACAAATCTTGAGAAAGGCATTTTTAGGATTGTATTTCATGAGTGACTGTGGCATAAAAGAATAGTGCTTTAGCATAATTATAGTTAAATATTTACACAGTCTTTGCTGTTTCAGGGAAAGCAAATATCCTTGCAAAGATGATTTTCTCCTATTCAATATATCACTGAAAGTGCTTGCTGTGCATATCTTTATTACAAACATAATAATTATATAAATGTGCCCTCAAGCAAAAGGGTAGTTGAGAATTCTATCTTAAAAAATTTCACAAAACAAGAGCAATTTAGGCTATTAACTACAGGCTAAAATATCCTCCCCCTTATTTTCCAAGTCATGGCTTTTGACTTCTAACCTCTTGCTCACTCATTTCCACATACAAAAATCCTTAAAAAGTGCAACAAGAAAAAAACCCATGAAATTATTTTCCTAACTGCTATTTCTTTAAATCTCCAACTGTAATATGCGATATTTTGGGACCTTCCAGGTGTAGAAAGAATACAGGATATTCCAGCTACTTTGCTCTTTTGACATCTAGTTCTGGTGTCTCACCTAAGAGAGTATGTCCCCTAGTTTTCAAATATTACATGTGAAGAAGGGGAAATCATTGGGAACAAAAGTATTTGTGCAATTGTGTGTCCTCCAGAGTAAGATTCAGAACAGCAGTTCTATTTTAAAATTTGCCCCCCAGGAGAAATCTTTCTCCTGCTCTATTACACATATAGGCACAATGGAGGGATGTGTATCCTGTACTGGATCCTTACAGCCGACAATGTAAATTTTCCCATAAACTTAGACCTTTGAGAAAACAGCAGCTGAAAAATAGTTTTTTCCAAAGGAAGGAGGCTTTCTTCCAGACATGAGAAATCTTGAGAGATTGTTTCTGAGGTACATCATTTACCTATTTTGCTCAGCATAACAGAATAGCTTTGGAGAAAATACTACAATTCTTTGTCGAGATTGGAATGAGGAGACTGTTTCTGCAGTAAGATGACTTTAAAAATAGGGCATACACCAGATCCTTGGTGTACGTCTGTTTGGTTCTGCTGCTTTGCTCTGTGGTCATTAAATCAATGCTAAACACCAGTTCACATCTGCTGAAGAAATGACCCATTAATTTACACTGCTCAGAGGGTAAAGTGGGAGAAAGGTTAGTAATGCAGTTCAGCTGTTGTAGAAAAAGCCCAATAACTTAATTGTGCTGTTGTGTTTACCAGAACCATATGGGTTCCAGAAAGCAAGTTTCTACTGCGCACGTAGTTAGAACCCTTGTAGGTAAGTTAAACATCTTAAAGGCACAGTTTGATTCCCAGGTCACTTATCCCACACTTGGAGACACCAGATTAACTTGGTGGTGACAAGTTAACTGATTTCCAGTGTTCATAGCTACTAAGACCTCATTCTAGCACAGACTGTGTGCTCTTGAGTGTATCTTGCTCCATCAGCAGGCTTGGACTTGAGGATGCCACTTGATGTCAGGAGATGATTAATATCACAATGCTGCTGCTAGGTGCTGGTAAACCCCCCAGGGTATTTGGTGACTAGTAAGTTTTAATATATCATGCATATGATATCTATACGTATAACTTCATTCAAATGTGGATGTATATATCGATACAATACATGCATAAATGTGTTTCTTAAATGTCATGTGTATTTAAAATTCAGAAAACCTTTTTTCATTCCCTCTGAAGCATTCACGGGAAGAGCTAAACACAAGTTTCTAATGAAAGCTAAGAATGTGTCTTTTCCTCAGGTGTTTTCTGCTTGCCTTTCAGATTATTGATGTTTGTGGTCAGGATTTCTCTAATGACTCATGACACAGGTACAAATGTCATTAGGAAAAGCTTCTAGTTGAGAATGAAAGCATGAAAAGTTTTCAGTCTCCATATTTAACTACCTAAGGAGCTAAAGAGAGCAGGAAAGTAGAGAAAATATGTAAAATCACATAAAATATTCTATTCCATTTGCTGAAAATAAGTAGCGGAGCCAGGAAGAATAACAATAATAAAAATATTTCTTAGCTTTGGTAAAAATGCATGATATTACAACAGTAAGAGAGCAAAGTTTATCAGAATGGTAGAAATTTAACTAAGAGAGAAGATGTTACAGGAGAGGGTTTTTTCATACAGCATAATTACAGGAAGCATGTGCTTTTCCAATATCTTCCTGCTAAACTTGAAGGAATCCAACTAAACTCTTCATTGTCTTCTGATCAGACCTCAAATAAGGCCACAAGTATATGCCACTGGGCAGTATTTCACTTGCCACTTAGGACAGAGCAAACATCCTTTAGAAAAAGACAAGCTTTCCGTTTTAAAATTAGTAAGTCAAACATGAATTTTAATAGTATTCTTCAAAAGAAGACCTCAAAAAATAAACATTTGGAACAAAATGTAGATTTGTAGTACACTACTTTTAATCCATATAATCAATAAAAATATTTACACATAGAATTAAAAAAAACCAACCCAAACAACAGTGAAACTAATCAAATTGCTCACTTCCAGAGAATTAGCTCTTTGAAATTCTTCTGATACTAAAATACTGATCTGTATATTTCTATAAATACTAATGTGTATAGAGAAAGGTTTTTGTTAAAGGTAATCTAAAATGATTCAAAATATTAATGTTACCCACTATGCAGTATTATTTGCTAACTTACTAAGGGAAAACGCTTTTGACAGAGGTCTATTTTATAGAAGACTTCTATAGATGATTAATCATCTGCATATATGTTACAATAGGTGATTTCTATCCATATTTGCATATTCTTGTTTATTTGACAATAGAAACAGTTTTTTTAATCATTGCATTAAATAAGAAACCAGTATTTAACTGACACATAAATGTCTGTAAGTTCTTTTTCTTAGATTTCCCATTGTCTTTAGTCTGTGCTTCAGTCAATAATTGTTAATAAAGGGATAAAGTAATTGTCTGAGTAATTGTGTAATGTGATCTTCAGAGAATGATTGGGCTTCTGTTGTTGTTTAGAGACAAGACTAAGCATCAGAACGCTTCAGTTTCTTTCATGGACCACTGGAGTTTATTTCATGGAATGAGCACATTTTTGCGCAATGTCTTGCTCTTTCAGAGTCTCATTTTTTTGAGCTTGGAAATAATGACAATGATTATTAATATTCTTACACGTGATACTAATTAATATTTCTAGAGTGTTTAAAATACTGTCAAGGGGGCATGACTTGGGATAAATGGCAAAAATTACCTACATTATTAATGATCAAAAATGCCTGAGTGTGAGAAAAATAATTCAAACAACGACCCAAGAAAATCAATAAATTCCATCTTTGGATAGGTAAGGGTGCATTTATTTTTCATTTGTAGTTTTCTCTTCAGTTACATTCAGGACTTACTGGAAACGACTGTGGGGAATGTGTGTGGGTGAGTCCCTCCTCCAAGTATTTCCTCCTGAAGCGCTAACCCAAATCAAGACAACGTGTTGTTCCCCCTGCTGCACCTCTCCTATTGTGAGGGTTGAAGAGTCGATGCCCTTCACGATCCTCTCCCCAGTGACATTTCTATTTCTTGATTTGGATGTTAATATACTGTGAATGAGGTTCCATACATTTTCCCACATTTCCCTTTCACTGCAGGTTAAAGGCATGCCCAGGTTTGGCCTTTTGGAGAAAGTTATGAGTTTACTATCTATTTATGTGAACCCTTAAATTAAAAATTGATTGGTCTACTTCTGTTCTTTGTTTTCCTCCAAGAAATGACAACCTAAGAGGAGGCAACCTGAAGAGCAGACACCCGGGCAGTAAAACAACAAAGTATGCTGTGCGTATGATACGCTTTACTATCTCAGCATTATAGAGACATAACTACTAAAATGAAGTCTGGCATTGTTTTTCTCATGGCTGAGTGAGTGGCAGACCCTGGGGAGAATGTATTAGAGTTCTCATCTTGTAACTTAACTTCTCCTTTTGTCGTTCTGCATAATTGCTGTCACCCAGGTAAAGCTGGATTGTTTCTTCCATGGTAAATTCTCTTCCACACAACCCTTTGACCTTCAGGCAGCAGGAGCAGCAGGGTTTCTCATCTCGTGATTTAACTGAAGAAAATAACTACTTGAAGAGGAAGTGCTTTGAAATAAAAACTGTCTCTGAATTAGAAAACTAAACAACTGGTTTTTTTTACCACAGACTGTGACTCCTGGAAATATTTGCCTGGAATTAACAAAAGATACAATATTTGAAGAGCTAAGGTGCTTAATCATTTGAAGAATTTAAGCAGAAATTTGAGTACAGCTGGGAAAATTGCTTAATTATGAGCTGAATTCAGACACATGTAAAAGCAGCTCATGTTTTGTCAACAGACATTAGAATAACTTATGAGCTCAAATTGGTTCTCCAACTCTTTGACATAAAGTAGTCCAGGATATTTCTAAAATGCTGAATGCATGACATAATTGCCCTGAACAATTTAAGTATGGAAAAAATGTGTCCATTTGGTCATTAGATATCTTACAAAACAGTGTTTTTGTTGATTGTTTTTCTGGTAGCTCTTACCTCAGCCAAGAGTTTGAGCACATTTTCTTGGCAAAAATTGCTGTAAATCACCCTCTCCAATGTTCTTTTCAGTTTCTGGGTGGAGAACAGCAATCGGATTTTCACTCGGGAGGTATGTGCTTCTTAAAATCTTCACAGAAAAGACCAATGCATAATAGTTCATTGTGATGATAATCTATTCATTTGATCTGATTACTTGCTGTATTAATTTGGTGATTTAATCATACAATCTATTGGTATATTGATTCAATTTTAATTGAGACCTTAATTTAATTATTGCATTATTCTAGTTTTAATTAGCAAAGTAAAACTGTAGTGTATTAGCTCAGTAATTGTCATATATTGCTCATCTTTGCTGAAGAGTCTGTCTGGCATTCAGTTTTTTTCTTCTTTTTATAAATACAAAAAGGTGCAAAGAACTTTTTTATTTCAAAATACTGTGTTGGTAAATAATTATGAAAGGACTTGTAATCAGGAAAACTTGCAAGTCCTTGGGGTCTAGTTGCATGATTAAATTTAAATCACTCAATCTATAGAATGTCTTTTTTCAGGAGACACATGGAAAATATGTTTCAAGCAGAGGTATGTGTAACTCCAGAGAAAGAAACAAAATACTGCTTATTGTCTGGAAAGTTAAAAAAGTACTAAAATATTTTAGTGTTGTGCATAAAACCCATGTTTTGCCAGAATGCCAGCTTTTGCAGTCACAGATTTCTCAGTTCTCCAATGTCTTTCACTAACATTATAAGTTAGGAATGTGCCTTGAAGCCATATAACCTTAAGGACAATAATGATGCTGACTCCTGCTAAACTACCTGAGTAAAGACTTCTTGTGTGTTCTCATGTCTCGTGATTGTTCAGGAAGAACTCAAACATTTTGAATAGCTAGCTGGAAGGCAAGCAATTGATCATATTGCGTCCTGTTCCACCACCCCAAACCTGTTGTGCTCAACCTTGAGTTTATCAGTGGTTTTAAAGGTGATCAAGGCAGAAACACATTTCATAGAAAAGGTCAGAAATGTAGTATGTGCCAGCATTTTTAATTTTATTGAGAGACGTCCATTAAAGGTCAAATTAAGGACATTATATCCAACCATAAAATGGGATGATCCTACTCTTCTGTGTGCTCTTCCACTCTCTTCCTACCTCAGACTATTCTTCCTTGTTTCTGACTACTGCTTGATCAGTCCTACACGTACAAGATGTAGGATGTGATCAAGGTCCTGCATGCCCAGTAGAAGTCACCTTAGGAGGCCAGGACTGTCAGTCCAATGCAGAGAACCGTTGCATGAAGTACCCCTGACATACTGTATGCATTATTGTTGCATGGTAGTCAAAAAATATGAGGGAAATGATTAAATGTGCCCTGAAGTCCAAGGGAGTAAGCAAGCTGTAATGTGACTTGTTATTCCTTTGCAAGCTTGGACAGCCTTGTGCTTCTATGGCTGAAGTCAAGTATTTTAAACTTGCTTTCCTGAGGTGTAACTTCTTTCCCATGCAGTCTGCATAAAGTAGAAACCATCCATTTCCAAAGATCGTAAACAAACTGGAAACTCAGTTCTGATTGTCAGGAAGACCAAAAATCTTTATGGTGTACACAGGAACACAGAAAACAACGCACATTTCTTTTAGGAGGTCTGTGAGAGTGAATGACTAAGTTTTTTAATATAATTAATTTTTAAATATAATTGTTGAAACTTTCTTTAAGTTGTAGATCAGAAGCAGCATTTGTAGAATGTGACATTTCATTTTGAGAGTTATGAAATAATTAGAAGAAAGTTTTTTTTCCTTTTTCCTTCCTTTTCCTTTTTCCTTCCTTTTCCTTTTTCACAGAATCACAGAATCACAGAATCACAGAATAGAAGGGGTTGGAAGGGACCTCTGTGGGTCATCTAGTCCAACCCCCCTGCCGAAGCAGGGTCACCTACAGTAGGTTGCACAGGATCTTGTC
>Ga0065711_1050400_pt1 | contig 10855 bp, 6 predicted proteins | sample Hoacrofraction12_FD_59098 | JGI IMG/M metagenome (GOLD analysis project Ga0065711, IMG submission 59098) | Hoatzin crop microbial communities from Cojedes, Venezuela - Epithelial fraction 12 v2 (version 2) | ecosystem: Host-associated > Birds > Digestive system > Esophagus > Crop | place... | reverse complement strand
GTTTTTTTTTTTTTCCAGAAGTGTTGCTTTTTGTTTATCAAAGAGAATAACCCAAATTTAAATTTGTTTAGATGTGAAGAACTGGAAGTGTTGAAATCGTCCCCTTCCTGCTGATCAATCGCACATCACGCTGAGTGACTGCAGCCAGCTGAATTCTTGTGTGTTCGTTTGGCCGTCTGCTTTTTCTTCTAAAATTATAACAAAAAGAAAGATTACTCATATAACAGGGTTGTGGTGCAGAAGATGCCTTTTTGTTATGATTAATTCTGAAATGTAAACCCACTGAGCATAAGCAATCTGATACTATAGAGGTGTTAGTGAATTTGTATTTGTTATGGGACTACATGAATCTTCTTTAATGGGTTGTCACTTGAAGAATGTTGAAGCCAGTGCAAGTATAAAGCAAAATCACTCTGGTGCTGTGAAACGTCCACCTCTAGCAGTGACTTTGAAATGCTGCTGTTCCTTTCAGCTGCTACAGCTTTGTCATGAGTTGGGTTCCATCTTACTGGGATCGCAGGACAACTTAGGCTGTGTTTGGAAGCAATTGCCTGTATTGAGCAGTTGCTAACTTCAAGGGTTTCATTTGCATCTTGTATCGGTGCGTCTCCTGGCTGAGTATGGTTTTGAGTCCAGGTTTTGAAAAAGACATGAATTTATGGGACCTGACACATCACAGGAGAATTGGTAACTCAGTTTTGAATGAAAACTTTCTTGCAAATTGTTGAGCCATTCAGAGAACAGGGGAGGGTGATAGTTTTCATGCATCAGTAGATCAGATCCTACCGTGTCCCCAGTATTTAGTCACTATTTGAATTTCACTGAAAGAGCTGTAAGATGAAATGTATACATTTCTGCTAGTTTTAGATAATTCATAATGAAATTTTATTGACTAAACCACTGGAAAGCAGGCATCTTCCCCACATAATATTTAAAGGTAATATTTGGGGAATTTGATGCCTTCTTGTCAGATTGATGTCATGCTGTTATTTTGGGAAACACTAACTTGGCAAACTGCCTGGCTCCCACTGATCCATTTTAAAGAGATTTAAGCTGTGGATTTCCGTGGTGTTACGCATATGAGAGTGGGGTTGAGTAACTGATCCCTGTAGCTGTGGAGATAATATAAGCAATACCTCTTCAGGTATTTAGTGTTTTGAGCCCATAGGAAGGAGTGCGGAGATGTTAGATGGAAATGTGGATGACGCCTGTCAGCTTGCCTGAAAAACTGTGAAGTTACATAGTTTCTGGTGCAGCTTCTACTCAACAGATTGCTCTTAATGACTATAAAAATAGCCTCCCCTTCTCCCCACCTCTGCAGCCTGCCTAGGAATAAAAGTGATTTCAGTTCTTCACAACACTGTAGAAATGAAATTATTAGCAAGATCCAACCCTGGTATCACTTTGCAGTGTGAACACATTCCCGTCCGATAGAACCTGTGCACTGGGTCAAAAATAAGTTTTTGGTGCGCGAGGGGGATGCTGCACACCCGAAACCAGGCCCCAAAGGAGCTCAACATCAGCGGACTGCTTGAGGCTTTTGTACTTTCACAGTTGGGGCTTTCTGCTGGAAGCAGAAAGGTGGTTTGGAAGTTCACGTCCCCCTTTGAACACGTCCTTGCTGCATGGGAAGGCTGCAATGTGACCAACTCCAGTAATAGCCTAATTTGATTAGCAGTTGAACTTAATGAAGGTGATTGACGTGCAGCCCACCTCTTATAATTCCTTGTAGTCGTCATTGTGTGCTACTTTGTCAGTTCATTATGAGCCTTTAAAACTTGGGGGTATGTATTCCTTTACTTACTCAGCTGACTTGTTATCACTAATTGATATTTATGTAAAACATTATTAGTCTTTTCCATTAAAAAATAATTGCAACCAAAGGTGTGGTGCCGTCTCCTTTGCAAGATGGTGAAGAAAGCGCCCGCTGCCTGGTGAGCTCGTTTGGCTGCTGCTGTGTTTCCATCCCTGCAGGGGCTTTGCACGCCTTGGCGCAGTGTGTCACCGCTGCTGCCGCCACCGGGAACCCCGGCACCCGCCCATAACGCCCGCCAGCCCCCGCGCTGCAGCACGGGCAGGCGGCTGCTGTGGCGGCTGACCCACCTGGCCTTCACTCGGCTGCACTGAGGGAGAACCAACCGCACGCTCAGACAAAACCACGCTTGTCTGTTACCACTCTGCAATACTGAGGAGGGCTTAGGGATTTTAGTGGCCTTCAGTCCTCTTCTGCCGTGGCTGTGGAACATCTCTGGCCTGGCTGCGCAAGTGGAAGTTAGTTTCTCTGTGGCTCTTCTACTCTCCTGGTTTTTAAAACATCAGACTCCCCACATGGTTTGTTCCGCCTTTGAGGATTTTTCCACTCCTTTAAACTGGTAGACGTGACTTAATCCAGGGTCCGCTGTAGCACTGAGAACATTCTCATCAGACCGCATGCAGCTGGGCCTGGCAGCCTTTCAACCACGAGACCTGGAGTTTCGTGCATGGGTGTGCGTACACATGGATTTTATAAATGGACTAGAGGCTCTTTGCTAGAGGCAGCCACCTGCAGCCTGAGCACAGCGTTCAGACAGGAAAATGCTTCAGGTCTTCCGAAGACAAGGAAGATGAGTAGCTGGAGCAGAGAACGCTGTTCCTGGCTTCTCTGAGTAACAGCTGGAGACCTTTTTCTGAGCAGTCTGAGACTATCGGACTGTACTAGTAGAGGAATGGGGTCCTCTCCGAAATGCTCGATTCTACCCCTCTCCCTGCCTGTGGAGCTCGAGCAGTTACCTCCCGCGTCTCCCTCAGCCGAGTCTCTGTAACACCGGGCTGCTCTCCTCCTCGGACTCGGCCCTGCTGCGGTGTGGGGGATTTTTCCCCCTTCTTTGTCAGTCCCAGGTTAGGTCAGAGGAAAGAAGCTATGAACACTGGATCATTTTTCTGCCCTAGCAGTCGTTTCCCTCCTGTTTTCAGAAGCGGCTTCTGCTGCATTCTCAACACGACCACGAAGCTGGAGACTCCTACCCCATGACTGGTGATTTTTCAGCAAATTCCCCCAACTGTAAGAGAAGTCACCTGCTGACAGGGAGTGGTGAAATTGCCTTTCTCTGTTCCAAAGACGACACCAAAGCAGCTTTACAAGATTCAACAGCTTCCACTGTACGGCTGTCTCAGACTCACTCACTTGCTGCCACAGTGCGGAGAGCCGTCTCAGATCTATCAGCAAAACCAGACGCCACCGCTGGCGCTGCAAGAGGATAAACCACCGCTCTGCAAGACGGCCAGGGTCTCCCGTGCTCACATTTATGTGCTCCTGCACAGGGGGACTGTAAGTGGCTCGCCAAATCCTGTTTGCAACTTGCTCTTACTTACTTTTATTCCTACTGACCTCGGATATACTTCTGCTCACAGCTTTAAGTAGCAACTTTGTACTGACTGTTTGCCATTGAATTGTGAACACAGTAACTCCTGCCACAGAACGTTACCAAGCTCTCTGTATTCCACACTTCCAATTCACCTCCCCCACTGTTGCCTCCACGCCAGGTGTATTTCATAGCTCAAGCTATGGATCACTCCATGTACGAACAGGTTATGAACCAAAGCTTTTAATAGCCCTGGAAACACAGCTGTTCCAGAAAAATGCACTCAGCTCTGCCCCTGAGGCAAACTCCAGGAAATCTGAGGTTACCGCAGACCGGATAACATAAGTTGTCTCCAGAGTCAGCCTAGCCTTAAGGTTGGGGCAACTTTGAACTCACAAAAGCTTGTTGCTACATTATCTCCAGTGCACCTAAAGGAGGAAAGACACTTGTTAAGCTTCACAGCTTTCCTGCTTCCATCAGGGGCAGAGAGCTCCTGGGTCATAGTTCTGAAAAGGTCTCTAGCAGAACTAAAAGACACATTGCAAAGTTCCTGACACTTAAAAAGCAACCCTCCCCACCACCAGCCCCCAAACTGGCCATCACTCCTTCCCTGGCACTGTCAGGGTGTAGGAGCGTAAACCCTATTAGCAGTGACCAAGAAACATGGGCGAGGAGGAACTCACCCATGCCAATGGGGAGAGAAAAAGCAGCTTGGGGAGAAAGCACACAGTGTTTCCTGGTGTCCCACCCAACAGCACTGCGCAGCTGGTGCCTATGTCACCCTTCTGCAGCCTGTGAGTAGGACAGTTTCTTTGGTGGCATGGCCCTCCAAACAATGTGTGCCAGAAGGTCCGCTCTGACACAACAGTAACAAGCAGCCCACTAAAGATCATAGAATCATTGAATCATTAAGGTTGGAAAAGACCTCTAAGGGCATGAAGTCCAACCATCAACCCCACACCACCATGCCTGCTAAACCATGTCCCGAAGTGCCACATCTACACGACTTTTTAACACCTCCAGGGATGGGGACTCCACCACTTCCCTGGGCAGCCTGTTCCAATGCCTGACCACTCTTTCAGTAAAGAAATTCTTCCTAATATCCAATCTGAACCTCTCCTGACGCAACTTGAGGCCGTAAAAGATAAAGGAACATAAAGCTTAACAAGAAACAGCATTTACAAAGTGGGTGAGGAAAGACCTGTTTTCTTTCCTTTGTGTTAGATCTAGTTAAGCATCTACTTTGACCTGGTATCCAAGCAAAGCTAATTGAGTTCAACTGTGAAGGCTCGTTAGCACTTGCTCTATAAAAAGCTAGTCTCAGAGGTCCCCTCATTATAAACAGGCTTCTCAACAAAGCTGAATTTCTTCTCAGAAGAAGGTAAGAGCTACTATCTTTCCTCTACTGCTGTTCTTGTTTCTGTTTTCTCGAGTACAACATAAAGAGCTGTTTCAGAGGGAGAATTCAAGTAAAGTAAACTCCTGTTCTGCATTACCTTGTCTACCGAGAAGTAAGTTTATCGTTTTTCCTTTGCCCTGCCCTCATGCTGTCTGAGAACTGTCTACAGATTCTATTTAATAACTAGAGGAATGAACTGTTACACAATAACTCTGATTATTGAACTAATTCACAACTTACTGTTTAATTTATCTGCAAACAATACGTGGTAAATGGCTTAATTTTAACCCTGGAGAAGGTGTGAGTTCATCACATCTCTTGATTCTGCCAATAACCTACATGTTACTTGGGGGCAAAGCTTGTCACTAATTAAAAATCCCGTAATAGGCAACGAGAGTATTTACACTGCCTGGTTTCTAACTGTTGGTCAAACAAGTTCTGAGATCCTGTAGCACCCAAGTGTTCTGCTAATTTAATGGCAGCTGTTCCACAACAGCAACTGTGCCTCATCCAGAAACAACCAGTTCCTTATTTATTAGAGCAGATCAGGGAGCGGAGTCAGGCCCTGGCATGCCTCGCCATCACCTCGCATCAGGAGACCATCAGCCTGTTGGGTCACTTCCCCTCACCCACCAACTCTCACAGCGTTTTATCCCACTGGTCCCTCCGAACGGTGAACGAGGCTCACTGGATGCAGCATACTCTTGCCTTATCAGTAGCAGGAACAGCAAAGCATAGAAACGGCGTTGTGCAAGTACCACCCTTTTAATTAATGGCGAAGTCCCTTTGTGCAGCTTGCCCTGCGCTGCCAGCGTAATGCGCCTTGCCCTGTGCTGGCCGCTACGCTGGGCTTGCGCTGGCTGCCTGGGTGATGCACGTTGAAGGACTGCAGCGAACAGCTCTACGGACACAGACTTTATTATGCAGCGCTAGCGTGGTAGCACACGCGACTGAATGAGCCTGGCAGCGCAGCAGGTACAGCTACGGGACGTGAGCATGCCTTGTAGCTCTGGCCCAGGGCTAGCTGGTGAGCGTGTCGGGGAGGCTCTGTTGCGGTGGCCGCTCTCCTCGCTTGCGGGTCCAACAAATATTGCTGCCTCTCCAGCGACTGGCTGGCGGGAAGGGAAGGGCCAGTCCAGCTACCTGGTGTCAAGAGGGTCCTCCCAACACAGCTCCCTTCGGTTTCACTAACTGTAAATAAAAGAGGAAGGGGCACCAGACAGATCTCACAGTTGCTTTGATTGGTGACTGTGCAAGCGTGTCCTCCGTCCAGCGCGGGCTGCCCTGCTCAGAGGGACTGCCGGGCTAGGGAGCCCTTCATGTGCTCCCAGTTGTTATAGAGAGCGTAGAGGCCAGTGAGCGTCAGACCTGCAATGCCACCTCGTGCTATCCCGCGCACTCCACCTGAAAAACAGATTAAAACCCATTAAAGTTACATCCGAGGAAACGGTCAGCTACAGCAACTTCCAAGAAGCTGTTCAAATCCAGACATGTCTTAATAAAACAGAGTTTTTCTTTTGTGAATAACTTTCCAGAAAGGCTCCCTGTGCTAACTCTACCCTCCCCTCAAACCTGCTGCCAGGCTCAGGAAAGGCCATTCCTGATCCTGACACCAGTTCTGCTGGTGTGACTTCCCCTCAACCTTGTCAGCACTACTGCCCCACTGAACCCCAGCAGAACACTTGAAGCACAGCTGGCTTTTCCAAAGTCCTACTTTATCCCATCTGTTCTCAACACAGGTCTTTACAGACAGATACGATCTCTTCCTGCTTTCAGAACTCCCCCAGTTAGGATTTCAGATGAGGAACAATGATGTTCATCAGTTACAGTAACTCGGTTTGGGGGGAAGGAGAAAGGGTAGGAGGGAAACAAGTGAACGCAGTAGCAGCTGATGTGGATGTAACCTTGGGTGCCTGAGGTTCACAAGGGCCACTATGCAGAACTTTGCACAGCTTTTGTGTTTGGAATTTTTTGGAAAAAAAAAAAAAACCTAAATGAAAGGTATCAACTGGCAAGAATTTACTAGGGCATATGTTGAACAACTTTCATTATTCTTACTACTATTAATCTTCAAAATTATCGCCCTACAATGGCAAAAATTGAGTCACACAGACAATTAAAAAAATCTTTTTTACTGCTCACTCAAGACTTTCAGCTTCTGCAAGTTGTGAAGGTAAAAATACAGGGCAAGTCTGGCTACTGCCGGCAGCCAGCACACGTGGCTGGAGCTGGGACTCAGGTGGCATCCCAACTCCATTCCACCCATGCGAGGGTTGTGGTGTGCAAGGGCAGAAGTAGACTTGTGTTGCTTTTACTAACCAGCAGAATGTTGCTGTTCCTCAGCAGCAGACAGTGCCTTGGTAAAGCTCCTAGAATGCACTACAAATGCACAGAAACACCTGAGAGTATGACCCTCAACACTAGGAAAACCTCACTGAGTTTGATTCTGCAATGTTTATCAATCCCAACTGAAGCAAGTTAGATAATGTGTACAGTGTACAGAACAAGGCCAGTTTCTGCTTACAGCTAGATAAAACCTGCCTGCTTTACTGGAAAAACTGGCAGTGGAATTCAGGTTCCTCAAACTTGAAAAGAAATGCATCTCAGTAACTGGTGGATTTTTTTCTTTCTTTTTTTTATTATGGGTCATAAAGTTGCCTCACAGAACTGCATTTAGGCTTGTAGTGGGTCAAGAAGCTGTTGGCGTCAGCCAGACTGAGACCGCATTACCTGTGTGCAAGGTTAAATGGACTTCATTCCGGTTGTTAAACCTGCTCATGGTACCCAGGCACGTAATGAAACCAAGAAGGTGCAGAAGTTGGACTCTGTACCAGAGATCGTGTCTAGCCAAGGTTTCTAGAAATTTCATTGCCAGACTAGCTGTGATAATTTGAGAGCTTTTTGGGATATAAGCCTAACTTAGTTCACTGTCCCAACTGTTGAGAACTCAATAGCTCTAAGGAAAGCCATACTCTTTATGCACCGCTGTGCCTAAACCAGGATTTAGGAATGCAAATGTAGACTTCTATTTTTGATAGTTCATCCTGAATTTGTTGCACAAAAAGCTTTTTACATGCAGGGGCTGCAGCTGGGTACACAGAACTAACCATGTGCAAGCAGCTCCTGGCAAAGAGCCACAGCTGCAATGTAAAGGACACTTTGTGCAAAACAAATATTTGAGAATCTGTAGAAATACTAACCCCTCATTACTGTGGGGGAAAACGAATAGAACATTAGAGCCTGATTTTGTGCTGTTCGTACCGGGAAGCAATTGCTCCCAGAAGAAACCCCCAGAGGGCTCCTAACCATTCGGGTGTACAGGGAAATGCACGACACATGCGCCGTCCTCACAGAATGCAATGCAGTACAGAACTGTGGCTACTCCCGCAGACTCTTCCCTCAGTCCCCAGGCTCAGTTATTCTCCTTTCCCCTTAAACTCCTGTTCTCCTACGGAAGAAAGGTAGGTTGAAGGCTGATCAAGCCTGGTTCCCGATTCTGTGAAGTCAGGATTGTACAAGAAAGGTAACTTGTTTCATTTGGAAAGCTGAGCCATTTTCTAGCATCCACGCAGACTCGGACACAGCGCTGCTAGGACAGACCGCTCCTAACACAAAAAATGTTATCATTTTCATGTGTTGAGGTCAGCCAGGTGAGGATGGCAGCTCTGAATCCACTTACAAAGTGCCATCCATGGGGCCTAAAGCAGTCTGAGGGTCTTGCAAATAGCTTGGGGCCCCTTGGACTCTGCTGAAGAAGGTGTTTCAATGGAAGTCTGTTTCACAAGCAGGAACTGAACTTGTGCAGTTGGTATAGGTGCGTTACTGAGTGAGTTAGAAAAAAATTCAAGAGGAAAACATGTAAGAAATATTTCTTACCAGGTTACCTATGCCTCTGCTACAAAACTTTACCAGTAACTTTTTCTGTAGCAGTTGCACCTGGTTTCTGAACTATCCACAGTAATTACAAAAAAAGGAAAACAAACCTTCTTTCCCTAACTGGTTAGATTTGCATCTGAGTAAATACCTCCAGGCCTGTGGCAGACTTCAAACAGTAATGCACTGCACAATGCAGCCCAGTTGCTGGGCAGGAAACGTCAAGCACTCTAAGAAGATTACTTTGTTCAAAAAAAGAAATTCTCCACTCCCATCCCAGCTGTGTTTGCATGATAGAACATGTTCCCACCCCTTCTCTGCAATCACCCTCTGCAAGCCTCTGATACCAAGCCTGCCTTGACAAACCCTGCTAGAAACATGGTCATAAGCCTCTAATCTTGCATGTCTGAGTAAGATAACTTAAAGTTCCAGCTGACAGACGTTTCTGAAAGCAGGTATTTTGAGATTGGGCAACTTGCACAATAGTTGGGAAATGCTATGGGTTTCCAAAGACACATTTGATGGTCTCTAAATAAGAATTTAGTTCTGTGTCTTTAGCTGCTGCACCCTTTCACCATAGAGTATTGTCCTCCTTCTATGCATTTTAAAATAGGTTTCAGAGCATGCTGCGCAATGACACAGCATTCCAATAGCATAGCTTTGCATTTCTTCATGGCACAATCCACTCCTAACACTGAATTTTACTTGTGTAGTAAGTAAAACCATTATCTGTATCGCATAACATGAGGGCAACATCTTCCATTTAGGACCCTACTGTCTATTTTCAGAATGTGTTACTCCACTATCCTGGGATAGCTCCTGGGATGTTTAAAGCAAGAACCAGCCAACAGCAAACACTAGAAACACCTTAACTGAAAACCCAGGCCCATGTATTTATGCCAAACAGAAGAAATGTCATAGTTAAGTTATTAGTTTTCTGTCTTGCAATCTCCCTCTCAGATATTCAGAATGTAAACAGTTTCTCTTCCTTTAGGGCTTCCAGGAACAAAAATACTTTAAATGTTTTGAAGGGATTGACTTTTCAAATGTACAAGGCAACCTCAGTTTTGCTCCAGATTCAAGCACAGTGGCAGCTAACCAGACTTGCTGAACCATCAGGCAGAAACTTGTTTGAACATCTGTGGGTGGTTCTGTCAGTAGAAAATTTGAACAGTTTCCTCCTGCTGCTCCATGGGAGTCATTTTGTGAAATCTTGTAAGCGTGGACAAAGACTGTGGGTACAGAAATTACTAAGGAAACTGAAACTTCTTTTTGGAAGCAAGATACATTTCAGAAACGCACATTCCCATTTCATACTCCTGCAGCTAAGACAATGATGTGGTTAAAATACAGAAACAACAAAGCTTGAAATAGGGAAAATTTCCCGTAGTTACTGTGGTGTGAAGACTAAATTTGAAAAACAGTAAGAATTTACAGTTTAATTCATAACTTTAGAAGTAATAAAGCTGTTGAAATTACTTTGCAAACATTATTAAAATTCCCTATTTTCTCACTGAGGGCAAGCAGCAGCACCTGACTGACAGGAGACTGCTTCAGCTACTGTAACTGGCAGCAACAAGCCTGCAAATCCCTGCAGCCCTGAGAACTTAGCTCACTGTTTCTGCTTAGCAGAGCTGGGCAGCGCTGCTCTCAGTGGCCATGCATATTCTTAGACATTAGCCCTCAAGTAGCAACAAAAGCCTCAACAAGCTATTACCTGAGTGCCTGCTTATACCTACCTTGCCCGCACCTCTTCCTTATTTCAGATCCGAAACAAAATCCTTTGACTAAACACCATTTGATTAATAGTCCTATAGACTTCTTATGCTAAAAGATTTTAAGAGGTTCTTAATTTCTAAAATGCATGACAGCCCTGAACTTCAAAGTTCAGAAGCAAATCCTTTACTTGCTTTTCTCCAAATAATGCAGAAAAACATGCTCTCCCAGAGCCATGCCTGCAGCAGTCTGCAAAAAAAGCTCCTCTTTCCCCCTACCCCATCAAACACAAACAAGAAAAAACCCATCTGGCCCAAAGGAAAATGGATTGAGCCCAAAGGGAAGAGACTTTTATAGGTCAAGAAGTAGCTGGCTAACACAGCTGCTCTGAACTCCTACCTACTGAGTGTCACAAAACTGATCTTTAGCTCTGGCCAGACTTTACAGCTAAGCAATAAAACATTTAGCCCTTCTTAATAAACTCATAATGTATTGACTTATCAGGCTTGCGTTCTGAGGTCTTAAA
>Ga0065711_1050399_pt1 | contig 10856 bp, 11 predicted proteins | sample Hoacrofraction12_FD_59098 | JGI IMG/M metagenome (GOLD analysis project Ga0065711, IMG submission 59098) | Hoatzin crop microbial communities from Cojedes, Venezuela - Epithelial fraction 12 v2 (version 2) | ecosystem: Host-associated > Birds > Digestive system > Esophagus > Crop | place... | reverse complement strand
TTGTAAGCATTTCTAAGGTCCCCTCTCAGCCTTCTCTTCTTCAGGCTGAACAAGCCCAGCTCCCTCAGCCTTTCCTCGTAGGAGAGATGCTCCAGTGCCCTCCTCATCCTCGTAGCCCTCTGCTGGACTCTGTCCAGTAGCTCCTCATCTTTCTTGAACTGGCGAGCCCAGAACTAGGCACAGTACTCCAGATGGGGCCTCACTAGGGCAGAGTAGAGGCAGAGGAGAACCTCCCTTGACCTGCTGGCCACACTCTTCTTAATGCACCCCAGGAGTGTTCTCCGAGTACAGCCTCTGCTTGCATTGTCTCCTCGTGCTGGTGCTTTCTGCAGTAAGAAAGCTGAGCTGGCTCGGTGGGTTGCAGGTACTGGTAGCAGCCTTGGCAGCCAGCGGCTTAAGGCAAGGTGAAAAGAAGAGGAAAGTGCTGAGAAAGTGATGCTGGTAATGGCCTTTCAGGCACGACGTGGGCAGCGTGTGCAGCTCATCGTCGGGTCAGGCTCCCGGTAGGGCTCGCATCTTGCCGTCCACAAAGCTTTTACACAGAGCAGCTGGTGGCCTGATTTCCCCTGCAGAGAACAGAACTCTTTTACCAACACTTAGCGACGCGTTTTCTGCTTCCTACGTTCGCTTTCCCTCCGCTGCAGCAGGGTTTGTGTGGGCACAGACACCGCTACTGCGAGCTGAGAGATCAGAGGAAGCAAATCAGTGGCCCCAAGCGAAAAAGATCGACGTGAAAATAAACCAGCTGCCAAAACAATGCCCTGTGTCAGCCGCGTGCCGGGGTGAAATCCAGGGATATCTGAACTGGCTGAAGTAGGCAGAGGATGTTGCTGTGTGGGAGCAAGGTGCTTGCGTTCCCCGTGGCACCTACCGCCTGGCTGGGCACAAACCCGTGCCCGGTCTGCTGCCCGGGAGTGAAGTTCAGCCGCTGCTCCTCAGGCGCAGCAGAGATGGGCACTGTTAAGAGGACAGTAAGTGGCTTTGCTTTTGCATGGCAGCGTCATACCGGTGCTGCCTGCTGTGAAGTGCTGGGTGTTGGCATTACAAACCCCCTGCAGTGCGGGGTCTTGAGATGTCCCACAGCGCTGAATTCAGCCTCATAGCATCCACAGAGGAGAGAAAACTGAAATGCAGAGATTTTATCGTGACTTTCAGCATCTCTCGGTTTGCCAGTCCTGAATACGTGAGGTCCGTTTCCCTCCGATACCTGTGTAGGGTCCATATGAGCATGACTTGAAATCCTCCTCTGCTGTGTTTGTGTACTGAGGGGTTAGGCCACGCTTGGTAAACCTCAGGTTGGGATCTAAAAACCCAGACTTGCACGTTGTACAAAAGAAGCTCTGTTTTCACAGAGACTGAGCGCTCCCCGGTCCGCCAGCACCGACTGGAGATGTAAGTGCTCCGCACCAGACTCCTTTCTTTCGATAGCCCTTACTTGAGTTGAACGAGTGTTGGCTGTGTCCATTAGCAATAAAACAAGCTCAAATTTAGTCCCTGCCAGGCACGAAAATGTTTTCTTGATTTTTTTTTTTTTTTGGTGCATTAATGCTTCTATCTTGGAGATGTTTGTTGAAGTCTAAATGTTTCCAGAAAACAAATACCCCCTTTCTAAGGTTGTTTTTTGTTGTTCTCCTTACCTTGGTTATTTTGTCGCGATGTGATTATATGAAGCTGCATATATTCACATCTGTATGTATGACACATGCTTCTGTTACTGCTGCTTGGATAAGTCTGCCTGGGTTTTCCTTTGGGGTTTTGGATTTGTTTTTTGAGCTACTTACTTTGCTTCTCTCAATCAAAAACCCGCTCCTCCAGCCACATGTCTCTGCCTGCTGTGGTGTTTGCTTTCTTTTCAAACCAGAGCTCCGATGAAATGGGTTTTTTTTCACTCCAATCAGTTCTGAAAGTTTTTTGCACCTGCCAGCCTTGTTTGCCTCCTTCCTCCCCTCGAGTTCAGCTTGCCCAGCCTCTGTCTGTTGGTCTAATATTTTGATTTCCCTGTTTCAACTTTGTAGCAGATGTTGTTCAGTCTCATGGTGCCGTCTTCATGGAAAACGCGTCCCTGTCCACCCCCATTTCAGCCCCTCAGTTCAGGGGCTTCCGGAGAGCCAGTGAGATCAGCATTGCCAGCCAGGTCTCAGGAATGGCAGACAGTTACACTGCTTCCAACATAGCCAACAGTAAGTGTTTCACCCCCTCCGAGACTACCGCTCGCTGCCGCACCGCTCGCTCAGCACCATGCACCGGGCCAGAGCCACGCAGCTTCCGTCTGTCCGGGGTTGTGCTTTCCATTTATACCAAAAAAACGTGAATTATTCCGCCTTCACCCGCTTTCGTCATCGTCAGTGCTGTGTGTAATCGTATGCCCTGGAGGGACAGAGGATATATTTAATTGTATTACAGGGGCCACCACTGTGTTATGCATGTTGGACTGCGCTGGTGACAAACTTTTTAAAAAATAATAATGATTGATAACTCATTTGGCTGCTTTGCGTGGTGAGGGTTAATCCAAAGGGATGTTTCTGCGCTGCTGTTGATAAGTTGTGCAGAACTGGTCGGGATCAGCGCTGCCGGACTGATATGCATTATCATATTATTATCACAAGGCTGTGGCTTGATGCAGATCGCTTCAATGTGGTCCGCAAAAATGGGGATGAGTAAGTCCCTCTGTAGTGCTGAAAGGGAAGAGCAGGTTTGGCTTATTTATTGCTTTGCGTTAGAAATTCAGCTCTTCTGCAGCCCGCAGGGCAGCTCAGAGAGTCAGCCACTTACAACCCATATCCCAGAGCCGAGTGAGGAATGAAAGGGATTTTTTTTGTTATTCTTCCCAAGACCCGTATATCTTCCCAGCCAACACAGTGGAGAACAACAGCCTCTGCTTATGGTTCAGCCCCTGCGTTGTTTCAGCAGAGGGGTGACATTAACAGTCGCTGTCCTCAGGGACCTCTGATAACCCAGGCAGAAAAAGGCTGGAAACCAAACAAATTAAATCCCCCCCAAAAAACCCCCTTCAGCCCAAATTATTGTCCCAGAAGGTGGTAAAAAGTTAGAGATGCTCCATTCCTGGCATGTTAGGCTACAGAGCTGCGAACAACTCACTTCATAATTAATTGCTGAAGTTAATAACGCTCCCTGGGGCGAGTGTTAGTTGCTGAACGTCTGTGGGCACTGAGCAGGAGCTGCTGTAACTTCTTGTCCTGTTTGAGACGACATTTGGCAGCAGGAAGGAACTACCTGCGCTCCCACAGACGAGGTTTTCTTCCCCAAAGCACACCCGAGAGCAGACGCCGTGCTCCCCCCGTGCGTTCTTATGTTTGTCCTGGTAAGACATCTTGCCAAATGCTCGCTAAATATTAAATCTGCTTGGGAAGAAGGCTCCTGGGGGAGAAGGTGTTTGTTTTGTGCTGGTTTCACGCCCACGGAGAGCTGCCGAGCTCCGGGGGACGGTGGCTGTTCGTTATGAAGCGTTTACGCCAGGGCGATGCCTAAAGCCCCGCGTCACGCGACGGAGGGATCCTGCCTCTGCGAGCCGACGGCCCACGCAACGCTTGCCTCTCCTCACTTTCCCCGGTTATTTAGCTTCTGGTTTGGGCGATTTATTTCTCCATGCGCTTCGCAGCCATCGATACCTGTTTCTGAGGTCGGAGAGGAAGAGGGCGGCCCCGGCGCGGGCTGCGCACCCCGAGCCCCCGGGCTGTCGCAGCCCCTTCCTTCGCCTCCCGAGCGCCAGCGTGTCCTGCGCACTGGTAATGCGAAGCCGCGGCGTTGAGGGTCGGATGCGATCTGTGCTTATCCCGCAGGGAGAGCCGGAGGAGGTCCGGAGGGGCACCCCAAAACCACGGTTCCCTCCCAAGAGCCCTCCTTGGGATGCAGCTTTCCTTGAGCCGTGAATGTCTGGAGGATGAAACCGGTGTTGCCTGTGGCATATGTGTCCCATAATAATGTGTGATTCCTGCCTTTTTCTTCATTTTATTTTTCCTTTTAGAAACCAAAGACCACCTTAATCATTGCAGAGGGTTTAGCCTTCTGTCCCAGCTTGCCCTCCCTCACAAATCCCCTACCCAAACCTCGTCCGAGAGGCGTAGGCAACGTAAACGTGCAATCCCCTCGAAGGGAGGAAAGCTCAAAAAACCGTGGAGTCAGGCTGCAGGCTGTGCTCTTCGGATACCCGACCTGGACATCAAGACAGGTATTCTGGAGAGATCCACTCCGGTCGACCTGCTCTCTCATTCGATAGTCACAGAACTTCACAGCAAATCTATGCGCTTTCACTGAGGCACCTGCAATTTCTGATTGCATTTTAACAAGCATTTCTGTCCCTTTGCTCCCAAGATCGATCGTAACACAGCTAACAGCTTGGCAAGAGCAGGAGTTCTTCTGGGCAGAGCTGTGGGGACAACGCTTCTGCCTCCACCACTGTCTTTAGAGCACGGAAGAGCAAACCCTATCTGCTTCCTACACAGAATCTGAAATTACCCAAGCTGGGGACTTGCATGAGAAATGAGAGGTTGGGACATGAGCAGGAGCTGCCAGACTGGAAGACAGGGAGTCAGAAATGGCTGCGAGGAGGTGCCCGTGTGCTCTGGAAAAGCCACGTTGATCCATCAACGCCCTCCTCCTCCTTCCCGTGGCTGTTCAGAAAAGCCGGGGCCATCAGGATGAGCGTGGCCTGGGCGCGGAGCCCAGCCAGGGCTGGGCCATGGGGGTGGGCTGATGCCATAACCCCCTGCACGGTGCTGTGGTGGGAGCTTTGTGCACGTCTCTGGAAGGAGCTGGTGGGTCCATTTCTTCAGTGTCTGTGCTCATCACAACTAGATTTCCCTTAAGAAGAGAGGTTCGTTGGATCATACCTGATACCTGGCAGCTTTCCTGGAAGTCCGTAAAAAGAGGACATTGTCACAGAGAAAAAACAAGCTTGAGGAAGCCCTTGTCAAAGCCCCAGCTTGCAACCTGCATGCAAACACGGCTCCTCCTGTTGCTCTCTTGATCTGATCCATCTTCTCTTTCCATTGCTGCTTTTCTGGGCCGGAGCGCGTGGGGGTTGAGAACTCCTCACCACTGGGAAAGCAGCCCAGGCCTTTGGGTCGGAGGCTTTGGGCTGAGACGCGCTCACGTGTGCGTGGGCAGAGATCAGGGCAGCGTTGAAGTGTGGTGGAGTCCGGTGGGTGAACGGTGGCTGTCGGTCGCTTGTGTGCAAGTTGTTGACTCCCTGGGGGAGAAACTCTTCATTGTCTGTGCCTTTCCTACCCAAGTCCCGGTGTATTTTTCAGTCCCACGTGCAAAGGAGTCGTGGTGGCCCTGGACACTTCTCTTGGTGGCCACTGCAGAAGCTGTGCTCCTGGGGAGGCCAGGCTGGATGTCTCGGTTGCCTGCAATGTGGTAGCCCAGGAGGGCAACCAGGACTTGCTGGGAACCGCCAATCCCAGCAGCACGTGCTATAGCACTCTGCCTTCTGGTGCCTTTTAGCATCTCAGGTGGGCTCCCAGTATTCAGATCCTCTTTAGAGCGGCCAGTATCTGGGTGCTAAAGTGACTTCTATTCCTTGGTGAGGGCTAAAGGAGTTGGATGCGGGGCCAGAGATGGCCTGGGCATGTACTGCGGTGAGCAGAGCACACCCCCCCTTCCTCCCACAGCTCCAGGGAGATGCGTTTCTGTCTTATATTTTGGCACGTGGATTCCCAGGCTCGTTGCACGTGAGCCTTGGACCCCTTCCCCAGGGTCTGGCCTGACGACCAATTACTACCTGTCCTCTAGTGCCTTCCTATTTGCTTAAATAAAGGAGAGCTCAAGTGGTGGTGCCCCTGCGCGTTCCTCCCTTGGTTTGAGCAAACACTGAGCCCTGGGTCGGTTGTTCCCTCTCAGCAGTGCGACCAGCCAGGGAGCAACCTCCCGGCGTACATGGAGCGAGGAGCCAGAGCCTCGAAATAACACCTGTGATGGAGACCGCGCGTGAACCCACTTTGTCTGAACCAGTCTTTTGCTTCCAGTTGCTGCCAAGTGGTGGGGAACCAAAAGGATCGACTACGCTCTCTACTGTCCCGACGCGCTGACGGCTTTCCCGACGGTCGCCTTGCCGCACCTCTTCCACGCGAGCTACTGGGAGTCCACAGACGTCGTCTCCTTCCTGCTGAGACAGGTACAGTCATCTTCCCTCCCCCGATCTCCCTTGGGTCGTCTTTCTGCTGAAAAATATTTTGGGCTCTTTGTTTTTCCACTGCACCTTCCGTAACTCTTGTTGGCACATAGGGGTGAAAAAATACCATTTGCCGCTGCAGATTCATCTTCTTCCCTTTCTTGCTGTTCCTCACCTGTGTTGGTAGCAGAGCTGCAAACTTCATGGGTGTGTGCTGTCACGCCTGGTTAGTCTGAGTCTGGGTTTTATGATCGGAGCAGGTTTCAGATGGGCTCCCCAAGGAGCCGTGGAGTGAGCCCAGGGCCATTTCCTATCAGATCCCAGGGGCAGAAGTCAGTGGCACTTGTTTCTTGAAGTGAGCTGTTCTCTGTGTGTACGAGTTTGGATCTCGGGTCTGAAACGTCAAGGAAACTTCTCAATGTACAAATAAAAGTGGCACCAGATACAACAAAACCAAAGGAGAAGTTTTCTGTGAGTTTGATGTGAGTTGATAGACAGAGTTTGATTCTCCATTTTGGCCTGCTAAGTTATTGTGGTCTCCTCTAGGAAATTAGATGATCATCACCACGTTAGGACTTGGTCCTCGTTCCTCCAGTACCGAGCGGTTTGCCTGGGGCTGGGTAGATGGGGATTGCTGCTGTCTGGAGTCTGACGTTGCAGACTCTCTCAACCTACGTTTGGCCTGAGATTTAAATTTACTGTTTAAAATGTTTTCTCCTAAAAGAAATATTTTTCCTTCCGTTCCTTGGGGACGGGGAGGAGTCACTTGCCTTACACAGTGTGAACCCCGCAAGGAACGGTACTTAGAGCGTGGAACTGGAAAAAAACAAAGCTAAAAGCAGCTCCATGGATTGTGTTGCCCACTTCGGTGCTTGGGTTTGCTTTGTGTTAGCTTGGCTCTGTGTTGAGCCGTCCCCACTCTTTTCCAGCCTCCTCGACTGCAGCTCTCAATTATTTATGATTCTGTTGGCAAACTTTCTTTCAGTGCTATCTTCCAAACAGTGTGGGAACCACAAACAACAGAGATGTCAGTGCTGGTGGCAGCTGAGCGGTAGCGATAATCCAGGGAGACCCTTTCTTCCCGGGCTGTAGCGAGCCCAGCGAGACACCTCTGTGCTTGCACACACCGTGCGGGATCAGCTGCTGCGAAACCCCGACCGGGCATCGAGCTCAGCCTAACGGGGCTGGGGAGAGAGAGAGAGAGACCCCTAATTGTGCTGGAGTGGGAACAGTCACGACCGTCTCGTACACAAAATGCTCTACTCAAGAAATAGCCAATTAGTCGGGATTCAGCCCAAAGCTGGGTCTGCAGCACAGCATTGCGCTTCGTGTCTCGCGGCTGGAGGCAGATCTCCATCCGTCAAAGCCTGCCGGTGGCTGCCTGGGCAGCCTGGCAGCCCCCTGCCCCAGTCCCTGTCTCTGCTCACTTGGCTTCTGTCTTGAGACCAGGATTTTTCTCGTTCCCTGGCTTCCTGCTGTCCTTCCAGAGCACCACGCCACTTCTGCCCCTAATAAGGGCTTGTTTCTAATCGCCTTTGAAAGTTGTCTCTGGACAAAATGTAAAAGTAAGCTGTCGAATAGTTTCAGCATCCAAAGATGAAATCTTGTTAAAACAAGCCCAAACAGGACTTGAAATAGATTCCTGATTTAAATAATTTTCAGTAAAAGTTGTTATTTTGTTTACCTTGGATTTCCACGAACTCCCTGCCCGGCAAGCTCATCCTCCCTGGGGTCCTTTTCCCATTTCCCTGGAAGAAAACCAGCTTCAGCTCTGCGAAGCGAGCTGGCCTGTGTCAGACCGCTACAGCCTGGGTCAGCTGGGGAGCTGCTGACCACATAAAGTGTGCTCAAGACCTTGTAAAAGAGCATATATTTAAGAGGCTCCTTAATTTTTTGGAGGGACAGGGTCACTAAGGACTGCTGCCAATTTTTAAATTCTCCGTTCAGGGCCACCTCCCGGTCTTACAGCAGTCTGTGAGATGTCCCCTCACCTTTGGGGTGTTGTTCTTCCCTTTCTCTTCTGGAGCTTAAAAGCAGTCTAGGTAGGATCTAATCCTGCTTCCTCATCCCTGCGTGCACCCTGGTGACAGGCAGGAATTGCCTCCAAAGGCTGCCTGGTGGGCATCGCCTCGCCACTCTGATCCTCGCTTGGTGCGGTGACGTCCCACCAACACAACGTCCTTGAGCTCTGTCAACCTCGGAGACGAGGTCAGGATGGACAGACACCCTGGGCTCTGCCTTGCACATCGAGCCGGGCCCCTGCATGCCTCCGCTGGGGTCACGTCAGAGGTTTTGTCTCCTCTGAAAATGAGAGGAGCGGGAGTCATGGGACGGGAGCAGCCCTAAATATGTTCAAATAGAAGTGAGAAGCGAGCTGAAGGAGCAGCATCTGTCAGCGTGAGGCTGGGCAGAGCAGCCGGCGCTGGATCTGTGACGGGAGCAGCAGGTGATGTGTGTTTGGAGGAGACCGGTCCCTTGCAGACCGCGGGAAGGGACTAATGAACGCCCGGAGGAAAGGCAGATATCTAAGTGCAGAGCTCGTCCTGCTGTGTTTCAGTCAGTTTTGTACCTCCTGACGATCTCAGTAACCTGTGTCCCAGCCAGGATGAAGTCAGAGCTGGCTGCAGGCTTTGCTAGCTCAGAAGAGACCGCTTGTCCTTGCAATTAAGGGAGCAGCCTGTAAAACCTGCAAGCTGACACGCCGAACACCCGGCAGGCAAACTCGGGCTGTGTCTGCCCAGGCATTGCCCTCACTCGGCGCTGGCTCGGGTGATGCAGAACAGCGTGGGCGGGAGGACAGGGGGGGTCACTGCGCGAGCGGCTGACGTCTTGATGGCATCTGTCGCTCCCGCAGGTGATGAGGCACGAGAACTCGAGCGTTTTGGAGCTGGATGGGAAGGAGGTGTCTGTCTTCACCCCCTCCAAGCCCCGCGAGAAGTGGCTCCGCAAGAGGACGCACGTGAAGCTGCGGGTGAGGGTGCTTTTGGGGCTGCCTCCACGGCGGGAGGTGTGGAGGGGTTCGGTCTGGGCTGCGATAATGGCACTGAAGGAGGCCAGCGTGGGCATGGCTGCGTCTGCCCACGGCAGAGACAGAGGATCACGTTGCACTGCTGGTGTGTTTCAGTGGTTTTGTCCTAGCCACGTGGTTGTGAAGGAGCGGCCCAAAAGATCTGTACCAGCAGGGTCTTGGCCTTGAGCCTATGGGAAATACAGAAAGCGTTGGCTGTGGGTCAGGGAAAGGGACCGAACGTCTTTCAAAGTCCAGTAACACCAGTTCTCTGCTCGGTAAATGCCCTTCACTACCAGGAAACGTCTCCGATTCCTGAAAGAGGGCAATTCCCTGCTGGAGCTGGAACAGTGTCAGCAAATCTCTCTGGCAGCTGTTTGGGTTGCCTCTTAAATCCAAAGTGGAAGACTCAGCAGCATCAGAACTGCCTGCACAAACTGCCACTGAAACCGGCTCTTCAGCCGCGTACCCCCAAATCCCCCCTCCGTGCGGGGCACAGAGTCTCACCTCGGCCGCAGGTCGAATTCTTTGCTGAAGCTGAGAGCTGTGGGCAGAGTGGAGGGGGGGCCATTGCACAGAGAAACCCACGCTCCAATTTGTCTGCTTATATCTGGCATTTCTCTGTGAGCCTGTCCAGCACGACCAACTTTTTCTACCCCCTGCCCTTTTTTTTTTCTCTCCTTTCCCTCTTGCCTCGTGCAGAACGTCACAGCCAACCACAGGATAAACGACACCATCGCTAATGAAGATGGGCCCCAGACCTTAACGGGAAGGTTTATGTACGGCCCGTTAGATATGGTCACGCTGACGGGAGAAAAGGTACTGTCTGCTGTGGGGGTTGCACGGCGTGGGGTGAGAAGTGGGGGGGCTGGGGACAGAGACGGTGCTGGTGGGTGCTCCCCTGGGCTCTGCTGCCGTTGTGTCTTGGCCAGGTTCCCTTGCTCAGACTTGTGTTCCTCCTAGCAGGAACAGCTTTCATCGCGGGGGTCTTCGCCGCCGAGGCTGGGTTTCATTCGGCGTCCCGAGGTTTTCATTCCTCGCCGCGTACCGGCGAGGTACTTCTCAGCTCAGATCTGTGAAGTGCAGAGGGTGGAGGCAAGACCCAGCCCTGCTGCTGCCCGAGAGGGCTTGGGCGGAAGGTCACCGTGCTCGGCCTGTTCTGCTTGTCTGTCTTTAACGCTGCTGTTGACCCAGCCCTGCTGTCTTCCCAGGTGGACATTCACATCATGACCCAGCCGCCGTCAGGAGAGTGGGTTTACTTTGACACAGAGATCAGCAACAGCAGCGGCAGGATTTCGTACGTCATCCCTGAGAACCGGCGCCTGGGCATTGGCGTGTACCCTGTCAAGATGGTGGTCAGGTGAGGTACCTCGCAGGAGGAACAGAAGAGGAATGTGATGACTGTAGAATATGATGGTCCCTCCTTGTGGGGCAGCTCTGCTTGTTGGGTGGGTTCAGAGTCAGCGACAGGGACAAAGCCACTTGTACTCCACAGTTGTAAGAGTACAAATCAACGTTTTACTCTGACTCCTGCGTCATCAACACCTCTCCTACGAGGAGAGGCTGAGGGAGCTGGGCTTGTTCAGCCTGAAGAAGAAAAGGCTGCGAGGGGACCTTAGAAATGCCTCTAAATATCTGCAGGGTGGGTGTCAGGAGGACGGGGCCAGACTCTTTCCAGTGGTGCCCAGCGACAGGACAAGGGGCAACAGGCACAAA
>Ga0065711_1050393_pt1 | contig 10856 bp, 8 predicted proteins | sample Hoacrofraction12_FD_59098 | JGI IMG/M metagenome (GOLD analysis project Ga0065711, IMG submission 59098) | Hoatzin crop microbial communities from Cojedes, Venezuela - Epithelial fraction 12 v2 (version 2) | ecosystem: Host-associated > Birds > Digestive system > Esophagus > Crop | place... | reverse complement strand
TTTTTTTTTTTTTTTTTTTTTCTTTTAAGTAATCATACAGGAAAGGGCTCCTGGAGGCTAGATTTTAAAAATGCAAGGAACAGCTTATGACCCAGATCTGATTTGCTCTCTCACAACACCAACTACTTGGGGATAAATTCACAAAAGAAGTTGAGCATTACAAACAATTGCAAGAACTTCTAAGTTGTAGAATACTTTTACCACAGTCATGAGTGAGGTATTGCATGTCCTGTGTAACATTTTGTAGCAGAGTAGGATGTATGAGTGGTCTGACTGGGGAACCTAGACAAGGCCAAATCTTGTGGAAATAAATGTCTTTTACATTCTATTCCTTTCTGACAGGTAGTGCTCTTTCCTAGTCTTAAGGGACTGCTACTGCCATCTTGGAGATCAGAGCCTACATCTTGTCCTGGAACTAACACTTGAAGTTTGCTTGTCTTGTTTTCTAAGGGAAGTATGTATTCACTTGTAATGCTGCATTTGGACTGTTTTTATTAAATAGTTTGAGTGTCTGGGCATTTGATTATGATGAATGTGTAACTACTTATCGTCTGCTGTGTTAACATGGAATAAATCCATATCACTGTTATTACTACAGATCATTTAACCTCAAAGAATAGATGAGAACACTCGCCCTTCTTTCTGTTGAAATCACCTTCTGGCCCAGAGAGATTTTCCTAGATCTAGTAAAGCAGTCAGGCTTGGCACACCCTTTCTCGCATCAGGTTTTTCTTTCAGTCTTCATGTAAAGCTCCCCAGAAGTTAAACATGACAAAACTTGAAAGAAGTTTGTAAATAAATATTTCTCATGACATACAATTTGCAAAGTTTTGTACTGCTGTGTTTTATGTGGCCTGTATGTGAAGGAAAAAGGCCTCAGGACAGTTGTGAGGATGAGTCTAATTGAGATACAAAATTAAATGTTTATTAAGACTTCTTGAGGAGTGGAAAATATGAAAAAGGAAATAACAGAATCCTCTACACTGTCACATGTTGCTTCAATGCCCAATAACAGCACTGCTTTTCCCCATCTCTTGTGAAGTGTAAATGAGTTAGGGTATGTCGATTCTTCTTGGGATGGAGCAGGAGCATATCACACAGGGTGGCTCTATGAGCTAGTCTTCTCTCACTATGAGAGCAGGAAATGTTTAGAACTATTCAGGACATTCCAGCTCGGCATGACTTCTAGAGCTAGTAATACAGCCTCACAAACATGTAGAGATGCTAGATTAGGAAACTGAAAGGCTTTGCTTGACTGACTACATAGTATATTATCAAAGGGCTGTTTAATGTATAATAACTGAAAACTTATTGGAGCAAAGAGTGCAGCTCAGCTCCCTGGTGAATGTCCTATCACAAAGCTAGATCGCCAAGATCACCTATGTCTCTCTGACCCTCTCAGTCCATCAAATCATTAAAGTCAAGTAGCTTGAAGTCTCCTCCTCCCATCACAGCATATGGTCTGAAGACAGCTTTTGTCATAATGCATCTTGAATTCCTTTTTGCCATACCACATATCTATTGTGTGAAGAGTTATTAACCCATGCCAGCCTAAATGCTGGAGTCTAGCATACTTCACAGGAAATTTGGAGCTGATGTTGGGGTGGTGGGGTTGACTTCTTGGACCTGAAGTGTGAATTAAGGTCAACATTTAAGTTCACACAGACTGTGGGTGTCCCCAGATTTAGAGTAGTGGAGCTGTAGATGTGAATATGAAAAGGTGTGCTCCTGAATACCTGGTGCTAGAGTAAAGGATACTAGTGTGGGCTTCAAGACTGAAGATTTTTTTTAATGGTCTCTTTTCTTGATCCTCAAAACAGAAACACCCCTTTTCCTACCATGAGAATGTGTAAAATTTGCTGCTAACATTGGTGGCAGCTGGTTTGGCTCCCATATTAATCCTGTTGAAAGCAATAACAAAATTTCACTGAGTTACATCACATAGGGGGATACAAAGGGAGCGCATCCTTGCAGACACACTACGTAATTCATCTGTACTGGTGTTCAGCATTGCCCCATGACTGGTGTATATCCCACTAAGGGGTCATTACTAGCTTATCAAGGTGCCAGTTAAAGCTACCTAATGTTAACCTTTTCATGCTTATTCTTATTACCATTATTATTAATATTTCATATCAGCTCTTAATACTAATTCAAGAAATGCCTGGCATAATCCAGAAAGAAAATAATAGTATTTGACCTGTATAAGGGCCTGGGTTTCATGGATTAGGTCAAGACTGAATGATAAAAAAATGAATTTTTATGCATGGTTAGCTTCTACCTGCACTGAGGGAAAGCTCTTTTCTTTTGACAGCTGGTGTCAGTGTTAGTTTGCAGAAAGCATTTTGGCGTCTGGCAGCCAAAATCTTTTTTTCCTTTTGTGCCAGACCCCCGTGATTGCAACAGTGTGCAACTGTCACTGTGAGAAGCAGAGAGAACAGAGAGCAGAGGGAGCCACACTTGCCTTCTGAGTGCCAAGTTGGCAACTAACTTTGTCTGGCTCGTGAGCCTGTTGCTGACAGCATGAGAGCCAGCTCAGAGCTGAGATGGCACCTGCAGTGTGCAGAGAGCCAACTGCTATTAAGAAATGAACAAAGGTATACTCTACAATTTTAAATTTAGTTTGGATGGTTGGAGTTTTTTTTTCTCCGTTAAACCACGACAGAAAAGATGCCTACTTTAATATGTGGCATGAGTCATAAGGGGTTAAAAAGGTGTTTGCTTAACTTGGCCTTGGTGATCCCAGCAAATCAAACAGTTTATGATACATATGAAAGAGAAAAAAGAAACAGGAAACTGAGAGGATTAGGTTACCTAAATTTGGAGTTATTGTGGGAAAAGACTCAGGCTAATAGATAGTTCTACCAGGCAGCTCAAAGAATTTTCTTTGCTTTCTACTACACTCAGTTTTCCCAGGAATTTCACTTTTTTAAAGCAATTTTAAAGCAATTGTGATATGTGCCTTATTCTCTTGTAATGATGGCACACTATAAACACAAATATTTCACAAATTGCAAAGTTGCCAGTTCCCTTTGTAACTAGGTTTACTTAAAGGCAGAAAATAAATAGGAAGTAATAATTGTTTGGGTGAAATAATACCTAATCTTTCATAATAACTATCCAATATCCTTCTTCTAGTTACAAAGCAACTTTCTGTAAGTAACTTCTTGGACTCTCTCTGAATAAAAGTCTTTTGTCCATATGCCCTTGGTTTCTGAAGCCCAGGTCTGGGTCCAGGCTGATTACAAACTTGGGCTCCTGTCCCATGGAGCACTTAATTGCCTGCTTAACTTTGAGACATGAATAATCTCATCTGAGAGGTATACAAAATCAGGAATCACAGCAAGATGAAACAAAGTAATTTCATGCCATATACAGACACATCTAAATCCAGGCTAAAGCCATGAAGAATTGTCCACCTCTAAATCTTTATAACATAAATAGGCGTTTGTCACCTGCACTCCTAAATTCAAGTTACTGAAAGAAAGGGGCAAGCAATGGCAAACACGCATACAGTTTTCTGGCATAGGTGCTAAAAACTAATAGCATTCCAACTCAGATTTTGAGCTTTTAAGCAATGATGGTGTTTTAACTTGTCTCACCACTGAGAGAAGTCACTGAAATACCCTGGCCTTATTTGTCTTTTACCACTCTTGTGACTGCAGGATCACAGGACATACCTCAAAACACTCTGTGACTGACCTTATTACCATGTAGTTTATTCCTTCTCTCATCTTCTCAAAGAAAGAATTTTGAATAAAGGCAGTCTTACCCATTGGTGGATTTTGGATAATCTGCTTCTATTCTTTGGGTTAAAACAGAATCACAGAATCACAGAATCACAGAATCACAGAATAGTAGGGGTTGGAAGGGACCTCTGTGGATCATCTGGTCCAACCCCCCTGCCAAAGCAGGGTCACCTACAGTAGGCTGCACAGGACCTTGTCCAGGTGGGCTTTGAATATCTCCAGAGAACAAGACTCCACACCCCTCTGGGCAGCCTGTTCCAGTGCTCCGTCACCCTCAGAGTGAAGAAGTTCTTCCTCATGTTCAGCTGTTACTTCCTGTGCTTCAGTTTATGCCCATTGCCCCTTGTCCTGTCCCTGGGCACCACTGAAAAGAGTCTGGCCCCATCCTCTTGACACCCACCCTTAAGTTATTTATAGGCATTTGTAACATCCCCTCTCAACCTTCTCATCTTCAGGCTGAACAAGCCCAGCTCCCTCAGCCTTTCCTCGTAGGAGAGATGCTCCAGTCCCCTCATCATCTTCGTAGCCCTCTGCAGGACTCTCGCCAGTAACATGTTTCTCTAGTTTGAAGAAGGCAGGTGAAATTGGCTTGGAATGCAAGAGAGATTTGTAGTGATAACTAGAACTTTGTGGCTGTTCATAGTACCTGAGGGCAGATTAATTTAACAGTTTTGGATAGTCTCCCTGTGAGCCTTACTCTGATGATAGAAATCTCCATTGCATTACGTCATGGCAGCACTGAGGCTTCAGTCCCAGAGCTCTTAGATATTCTTAGATATTGTTAGGTAAAAAAATCTTCTTTACAGGCAAGGTTACAGCACTCCTACACAGAAAGTTATAAATGACAGTAATAATACAATTAAAACAGTAGCACACAAAACTTTCTTAGTTTCTATCCCCTTTCTTGGGGTTATACTCACCCTCCCATTCTTTCTCTGAGAATGCACAGTTGGAGAGGTTAACAACATAAGTCATAGGCATCTGGAGTCCTTTATTGGGAGGAATATGATATTGATGCTGCTGGTATCTTCTTCTACATCTGTGATCCACTTGAGATCGTTTTTACATTTGCTAACATGCTTTTACACCTTTCTTTTTCTTCGTTACTATGCAGCTCCGTGTTACATCCAGATTTACTATATGTGATCTATGGCTTTTATGCCTGTCAGATTCTACGCCTTTGTTCTTTTTCATACCTGTGCAAATGATTTTGCCTAGCTCCAGCTCTGCATTTCTTCAGCTGATCACTGACAAATTGTTTACAGCCAAGGAGTCTCCACTGCCAAGCCTATGCCTCATCTCTTCTCATCCCATACCCGTACTCCTCTGTGCCACATCCTGCATCTCCACTTCTCAGTGGAGAGCTACTATTGTACCAGACTTGTATTTCCCTACTGTATATCATTATGTTAGTTGCAAGTATCTCCTTTTACATAGAACAACTATGTGTTCCTGCTATCTCTATAAAAATGTGGTCATATCACACAAAAATTAACAAAACTAATTATCTATAGATACCTGGTCAATTAAAGGAATTGCTGTCACAGCTAAACCAAGTAAAATCAAATTGCGGGCAGGTCAAGAAAAGTTCAGGCAGAACAAATCTGACAAACCTCGGTCCTGAGGCCTTACAAATTTAGTGCAAATCTTGTAGCCTGTTACTGTCAATGGCAGGATTGCATTATAAGGCTACAAGTTTACAAGCTTCACTCCGTTATTACATAATACAGCCATGAAAAAAAAAATAGCTGGAACCCATACCATAGCACTTCATCAGTCTCAGTCAAAAGTCACTGTGACTCTACATTTCAGTGAAGTATATGCAATTTGTGCCAAGTTTGCTGGTAACAGAAAATACATTTTTAAAGCAAAAGTTTGTAAAGATTTGTGTGACAGATAATAATCCATCCAGAGTAATATATTTTAAAGGAATATTTAATCAGTGTATGTTTCGAATATGCAACTACACCTACAGAACATGTACAAAGAGTGTCTGTCACTTTACTTCAGAAAATATGTGATCTTCCAGTTTATCATCTATTATTTATTTAGTGAATTAAGAGCAGTATTTGTGTGTTTCCACAACAAAGGAAATGAATTTGCTGTCCTCTGATAGTTTTTGACATTACAATTTTTTTTTTCCAAATCACATTTAGATAGAAACAAAATTTAAATGCATGTTCAAATTCCAAAAGATGTAAGATATTTTTGGGGATAATAAGTTGTTTACCTTTGATCATAGAATCATAGGATGGTTTGTGTTTAAAGGGACCTTAAAGACCATCTGGTTCCACCCCCCACTGCCATGGGCAAGGATACTTTCCACTAGATCAGGTTGCTCAAAGCCCTGTCCAACCTGGCCTTGAACACTTCCAGTAAGGGGGCATCCACAACTCACAAGTTCTCTGGCCAGCCTGTTCCAGTGTGTCACCTCCCTCACAGTAAAATATTTCTTACTTACATCTAACTTAAATCTAAATTTCAGTTTAAAACTCTTACCCCTTGTCCTGTCATTGCTACTTATCCTAGGTGCAGGATCTTGTACTTGGCTGTGTTGAATGTAGGAGGTTCACATGGGCGCACCTCTCAAGCCTGTCAAAGTCCCTCTGGATGGCATCGCTTCTCTCTAGAGTAGAAACCACACCACTCATCTCGGTGTCATCCACAAACTTGCTGAGGGTGCACTCAATCCCACTGTCCATGTCACTGACAAAGATGTTAAATAATACTCTTCCCAGTATGGACCCCTGAGAGCACTATTCGTCACTGGTCTCCATCCAGACATTGAGCCATTGACCACAACTCTTTGAGTGTAACCATCCAGCCAATTCCTTATGCACTGAGTGGTCCATCCATCATATCCATGTCTCCCCATTTTAGAGGCAAGGATGCTGTGTGGGATGGTACCAAATGCTCTGCACATGTCCAGGCAGATGATGTCACTTGCTCTTCCCTTATCCACCAATGCTGTAACCCCGTTGTAGAAGACCACCAAATTTTTCAGGCATGATTTTGCCTTAGTGAAGCCATGTTGGCTGTCACAAATCACCTCCTTATTATCCATGTGCCTCAGCACAGTTTTCAGGAGGATCTGCTCCATGATCTTGGCAGGCACAGAGGTGAGACTGACTGGACTGAAAATTTACAAATACTTGATCTCATTTTACTTCCTAAGATTTTTTTTTTATCTGGTTTTAGTTTTAAATTCAAGATTAATTTGACTTGAATTGAATGTCAAAATTTTGTAAGTGGATTTTTCCAAACTTAATTAAGAGAAAGATGTTCTGAAGTAAGGAGGTAAGTCAAAACCAACAAGATTTTACAGACTGTTGCTTTTAATGATTCAAAGAGTTTCTGATAAGGTTAGTTTACTTTCAGACACTTGATACTAAACAGTGTTCATAATCAGAATGTCTGCTTAGCTTTTAAGTCTTTGAAAATTATCTGTTCTGCTATAGATGTAACCCAGAAGCTCACTGACAGGAATTAGCAGTAGTAGGTGTTCATTCAAGAGAGATACTACCTGACCCAGTTTCAGTCCCTTTTACAAATAGTACCCTACTAAGGTAAAATAAACAGAAAGGGCAAGTTACAGTCAACTGTAGGTATAGTATTCTGCACCATGTAATGTTTAAGTCACTGCTGAGATGACTAGGGTAGTAGAATTGATTTCATTGGAGATACTCAAGCATAGAAGTTGAGAGATGCAAGAGCCAAATGTTTTTAGTTGAAGAAGATTGAGATTTAGTTGAAGAATTTCTTCTATATCTGAAGTCCTCAGAAAATAGGTGTCTAAACCTTCATCAGGTGTAAGCCATTGCAGTTCAGTGGATATTAATGATTGTCTTCCCATTTTACACTAGCTTAGGACAATCGATTGGACAAAAGGTAAAAGAAATTACCAAGTCTTGTCTTAAGAAGGACAAAGTGATAAAATAAAATGGCAGCTAGGATGAAAGGCGACATAAAAAGATAACCATTCTTAGTTAGACTTCTAATGTTAGCTCTTAAAGCTTTTTAATTCTTTGGATGAAATTTCAAAGAAAATCTCTAACTGCTTCACTTAAACCAAATTCTGACTAATGCATTATACAGTGCAAAACTTCAAGAACAACCATTTTGATAACATGCAAAGTAGTTGAAGCTTTCATTAATTTTTATTGTTTGACACTACTACTTCATGCAAAAGAGCCATTTACTAAATAGTACTCTCTAAGAAATCTCCACAAACTCTTAAGCTCTGATTTTAAATGACAATATATTTCTTTTCACATATGTTGTTATAAAATATAACAAAAAAGGTTTCAAATATATCACTTTGTTAATTGGTTACACTTACTGGATTTCATATCCTCAGTGAAATGTTAATATTTTCATCAACTAGAACTATTGGAGTTTTACATGTGAATCAACTTTGCTATTAAGACAAGTCATTAGAAATACAAAGGGAAATTGCTCCTCTTGAGTAAGTGTACAGCACGAGGATTTTATAAAGGATGATTATAGGGAGAATGTAAAAAGAGTTAAGTTATTAAGAGCTCAAAGCAAGTGATCCTGATTAAAATTTCTGTTCTATAGTGGAGGATTTAGTTATTAAGATTACATCCATATTTTCACCCAGAACGAGAAGTAGGATGTATCATTTAGATATTGCCCATTTAGATTTTTTTTTTTTAAATAGTTTTACCTTCTTTGTCTCTTACATTGAGTACTCTTTTTTTGCTCTCTGGAAAGTCATGTGCAACAGTCATTATGCCAAAGACTTGGGTAGTTTCCCCTTTTTTTCACGGCACATAATGAACCGTACTCTCAGAGAGCATAAATCAGTTTTGAGCTGTAGTCTCAATACATTCTGGCTAGTGTGGACAGAGATTAACAGTCCCAGTTCATGAGAAAACCTATATACATGCCAAAATTCATGCATATTCCTAAGCTGATGATTCATTGCGGCCAGGACTGTTCTACCACACAGTCACATACTTCTTTAAAGACCTAGAAGAGATATCACATACTTCTGGTGGATAAAAGGGATTAATAGAAGAAACAGCAGAAAGAAAGCCATCTCCCAGAACACCATCAATTCTACATTTGGTTCTAAGAGTTGACATTGTGGTGACAGAGCCTTTGGGAAGCACCTTTTCACCTTAAGAGTCTAGAATTGGGGGAATGCAAGTCAATTTTATATAACTATATATACATGTGCCCTGGTATCTGCTAAATGCTGACTGAGAAAACTTGAGATTAGGCCTGGTGTTAATCCTAGAGTTGAGATATCTGAATGTACTGAGAGGATTGTTTATCTTCATTATTTTTTAGTCTATATTTATATTTCCTGCAGTTTGTTCTTAATGTTACAGTGGATTTTCATTGTTGCTTCCTTTCTAGGAAGTTTGTCTTTTTATCACTTGATGGTACCCAGACCCGGTGGCTGCTCATTTTATTTTCTGTCTGTTCTGTGGCTCTTTATCTCTACATTTTGAGAAAGCAAAAAAGACCCAAAATCCTGAGCCAAGGAACAGATTGACAGGCACTGCTGTTGTTGTCAGCCATTTTCAAACAGCACGGCAGGACAGCATTATTAAACTCAGGTCGACTGAAGTGATTGTGCCTTACCATCAGTCATTTCTCGACCTCTCCATTTTTTCTTGTCTCTGCTTTTATCAAAGACTTGTGGATGATTGCAGCTCTACGATCTTCTCTCACTATGTTCTTGCAAAATAGCTTGACATGTGTTCACTCTTCTGTTACTTCTTTCTCCCTTTGTTATGTAGTTTGCAGGTTTTTGTCTTGTCTTTTTTCCTTTTCCTGCTTTTTGGGTTCTAATCTTATGTAATTTTTTTCTTTCTCCATTTCCTTTCCATAGCAAATGTGAGAAGCAGGTGGCCCTTGTCAGCACAAGAGGACATAAGCCCTCTAGATACAGCTTAATAAAAAAAGCAGAAGTGAGGGGGTAAAAAACCCCAAATAATCCACATGCATTTCCTCCCAAACAACCCTCCCCTACACCCCTCCGTCCCAAAGACTCACCTTGCATACCTTACATATTGTATGCTTATGTAGAAGAAAGCCTGAAAAATGAAAATGAGGGCCCGTTGCTGAGTGTTGTGGGTGACTTGGTGACAGCAGACAAAGGTAAGACTGAGATACCAGGTGTCATTGCATTTTCACCACCATGGTCTCTCAAACCTCTGTTCTTAAGAGGCTGGGTTCAGGGAAGAGAACTACTAGTAGTGGGTTGAAGATCGAGTCAGAGATTAACTGCCAGGATTTGACCCCCACAAGTCCTTGGGACCCAACAGCATTCATCCAAGGTGCTGAGAGAGATGGACAACATCCTTCTAAAGCTGTTTTCTGTCATCTTTGAAAGGTTGTGGAGACTGGAGGAGGCCACTGACAACTGGAGAAAGGTAAACATCACACCCATCTTCAAAAATGGCAAAACAATCAACCCATGGAACTACAGGTTGGTTGTCTGACTTCAATGTCTCGGGCAAGTCCTCGTGGAGCCCATTTCTGGGCACAGGCAGGAGAAGACGACTGGAAACAGATACCATGGATTTACTGAAGGGCAAATCATGCGTGACCAACTTGATTGCATTCTGCGATCAAATGATGAAATATGTGGGTAAAAGGAAATTGCTGTCTTTTATTTGGACTTTAGCAAGGCATTTTGACATTCTGTCGCAATATTCTTGTATCTGAATTAGGATACCATGGATTTATCCCTTCTGAAGAGCATCCCTTTAGAAAGCAGATAACACCACAACTGTATACCGGCTTCAGCTGGTAAAGGAGAAATGAAAGATGTTTGGGTGTGGAGCATCTGCATCCAGCTGCTAAAACACTGTGGGGTTATTTCGATTGTTTACAAGATAGTCCTGAGGTAGTGGGTTTCTTCTGGAACTGGAAAAATTAGAGATCTTTTGGACTTTATGGCACACACCCTACCCAGTGCCTAGTAGCAGATACTCCTTTTTTGCGAGCGACGGAGGAAAACAGGCAGACGACTCAATATGAGTGATAAGGCACTGAATCCGTTTATTGTCCAGATAGCTCTCCTTTTATCCTGTTAGTTTTAATTATGTCTACTAGTCAAGCAGTAATTGG
>Ga0065711_1010966_pt1 | contig 10856 bp, 2 predicted proteins | sample Hoacrofraction12_FD_59098 | JGI IMG/M metagenome (GOLD analysis project Ga0065711, IMG submission 59098) | Hoatzin crop microbial communities from Cojedes, Venezuela - Epithelial fraction 12 v2 (version 2) | ecosystem: Host-associated > Birds > Digestive system > Esophagus > Crop | place... | reverse complement strand
TTTTTTTTTTTTTTTTTTTTTTTTGGCTGATCTGGCACCCTGCTTATATAGCCCCGGGGAAAGAGCTGGGGAGTCCGGCAGCTTCTCTGGCTCTGGGTCGTCCAGGCTGGACTCCATCCAGCAAGGCCTGGGTGGGATGGAGCTCCTGACACACAATAACACACTGGGGAGACACTCACTCCTCCCTGCCTATTCCTACCTTTCAACAATGGGTTGTAGGTAAGAACCTCGGTCAGGGTGTGTCTAAAGAACTGCTGCAAGGAATCCGGATGAACCGCACTTTTGTAAACTGACACACTGAACACATTCAGCCTACAAATGAGAAGGAAACATTCAGAAACAATGCACAGGAAGTATGATCAACCAGGTCCTGATTAGGATGAATAACTCATTCTTCTTCTACATCTACCTTATCAAATTGCCAGGGATATATACCTTCTATTTTTCAAAAAACTATTGGTTACTTAGCATTACATAGCATTAGATTTACAAACTTGAATCAACGTATACGCCTGCACAGGACAGGACTGGCTTGGCAAGTACGAAGTTGTTAGACAAAATGGGTTTGGAAGCAGGAGTTGGAGAAGACCTCCAACTGAAGAAGGACGCCTTCTAATTGTTACTGTTCAGAAGCAGAGTGAGAAAACTTCACAAGGAAAAGTCGCTACATACCAAGAGGGTGCTCCAAGATTGGTTCCAACACTGTCAGAACACCCTTTCCCAAGTGATGCTTATCTTTCTACCTGCATTTTTACTTGCACGTATTTTATTCGAGAGGAGAATACTAAACATAAGTAGCACGGGGCGGGGAACATTCCCCCTGTTTCACTAACAAGTGCAACAGTGGATAGAAACCTCCTCCCGACATTCTTCCAGAGAACAGCATTTCTTACCAGAACCTCATAGCTTGCAACGTGGAAACATCTTCCTGCTTCTCTTTACCAACCACATCAAGCACCCCTGTACCCCAAAGCAGAGACACAAAAACGCAATGAGAGAAACGGAAGAAACCATGACACTAAACAACACAGGAACGAACTGGAACAAGCAATTTGTGCACCTTTAAGAAGGTGACCCCATTAGGGAAATGCGTAGAAGCCATTCAGCAGCATTAAATTTCTACAGATTTTTTTCAAGTGTGACACAGAGACTCAAAAACTATTAACACTAACCTTGAACCAATTTAAAAACATTCCCAAGAATGTGCTAATAATTAAACCCTCTAAAAATGCACATAAATTAGTATTTAATTTCCAAACCCAATCCTAACTGTGCAGTGCATCTGTGAGTGCGAACGCTGCAACAGAGAAAAGTCTGTCTGGAGGCAGGGATTTGCACAAGGGGGCTCTGAATTAACAACCCCTGGAAAAACGGTCTTAACTGCCCCCATCAAACAAAGAGCACGTGGCTCCTAGTGCCACATCTGTAACAGCAGTGGGACTTCATGTTATATTAGCTTAGCAGAAATTCCTTCAAAACCTAGATCTGCCCCAAAATGACTGGTAGAGGTCAAACAGGTTGGCAGCTTGCATAGCATGTCATCTTGACCATCAGCCTATGCCACTCAAAGCCCACATACTGAGACCCTTTGCTTTACAGCCTGCTTGCAGCAGTAGTTTTTGTTTCTTGTCCCATTATACCTTCAAAAGCCTCCCCTCTTAACAGGTAATACTGAGGTGGAGCAGCAAAACAGGCCTCCCTCACATGCCTTGCATAAGGCAGTCCACAGTGTTAGCATGTAATACTCTCCTCCCCTGCTGAGGAATACTTCAAGGTTAAGTAGGGGAGAATAGAGGAAAGCAGATAAACTGTACTTATCCTCAGGCACAGGAGTTCAATATAGCAAGATCATTTCTATGAAGCACAGTGCTCCCCATGCTACTACGCTCAGTCTGTCCTTCTCCTCCTGTGAAGGTCTTCATTAATAGTGAATTATTTTACATACAAAATTCTGATGTTCTTCAAAGCAGCTGAGTAGTTAAGTGAAAGGCCTCAAAGGTGACCCAAAAGTATACAATAACAAAAATATATAAAACTCATTTAATACATTTTCAGACACAGAGACTACAAGTCAGCCCGCGGCAGCGCAGGCTGCACCAACGTGAAGGTCAAATGAAGAGCAGGTTAGCACAGACTCCTGCCTGACTGCCAGCAGCCTGCTGCTCTTCCTCCAAAATCCCCCTAGTCCTGCGTTTATAAGGGTTATTTTTCAAGTACTGACACTGCTGAAGGGCCACCTGAGAAGGGACTCATACATATTAAATAATAAAGCACTTCTCTTACAGCTTTCCCTTTTTAGAACGACTCCGCAAGGTCTGTAAGGCATCTCTGTCTACAGACCGTGCTCCCTGCGAGACACGGGGCGAGGGATCAGGCTGGCAGTGCCCATGGGGAGAGATGCAGAAGGGCAGGAGCAGTCCTGACGTTGTGTCCGGGTTTTCAGTCACCTTTTAGCAGAGGAAAAGCACTAGCCTCTGCAGCAGCAGTCAGCACGTTGCTGAAACATGCCAGCAAGAGCAGTGGTAAAGCGCTGTCACTAAGGAGACAGGAAAGCAACAGCAGCCACACAGTCAGGTTATACTCATACGCTGGTGTGGGGCACGTGAGGAGGTGCGAGTGAACGCTTCCTCTGCTGTACAGCAGATACAGCAACTTACCGTGACGATCATCTGTGACACAAGACAAAAATAACCCTCCTGTGTTTAGCCTTTCTGCGTCAGGATTTGCAATGCAAATCAAGCACTACCTGGGTGTCTCAGCAACAGGACTGCCCAGGCCAGAACAGACGCGTTGTCCACGGGACAGGTCTCAAAGGCTGACCGTTGAAAGGCTACACACGTACTTTAGATGTTTTTGCTCAGCATTAAAAAAAAAAAGTTTCACAAAACATTAGTCTGCAATTTCAAACCACGAACCAGCAAAATAGCTTACTTGCACATAACTGTAAATTCAAAGATTAATTTACTAAGCAGAAAAAATTTGCTTAGCTTAACCTCTGTGCTACAACAGACTGGATTGCTTCCAATCAGACTTGTTCAAAACCAGCTCGGATATCAACGTGATGCTGCAGCTGGGAGCATCAAAATGAACTAGCATAAAAAGCAAGAAATTATCTGCGGCATTAGAAGACGCTTTACAAGAGCGAAAGGGAAAACAGAGACACATAATATCAGTGACATAAATACTATGCACAACAGTGGAAAGGCATCCTTAGAGATTTAGCCAAGTCCTTAGAGATTTAGCAATGAACAAGGAAGGTTAGTCTAGCAAACAGCAGTGGCTACACAAAGCTAGGAATCACAAAAACACTTACATGTCAACATTCTTTGTAAGACAGCCTGACAGATCTGTTCAAAATTGACAAATTAAGACCATTTAGAATTTAAAAGAGCTACGGTTATATGCAGAAAAAGTAAATTGACTCGAAGAAAGAGTTTTGTCCCTCTTAATGTAAAGCTTAACTTTTACCTCAGGCTTTATGGTGGGATAGATACAATAGACAGAAGAGCAAGCATTTCCTATGCTTCCCAGCATTCCATGACTCACATTCAAATGGAAAAGAGCAATCAAGGTGAAACCAAGGAAGCTTAAAAAGCCCTTGACACCTCACCTTGGAGAAACTCTCCATTAAAAGAGACTTTGTTCTGGTTTCGCCATTTCCTCCTCACCCATACCCACTCCCGCACCTGGACCACCACCCTTTCTTTGTTGCTCTAAGCTCACATTCGTTTATGCAGCAAGGCACAGAGGTATGTAACGGAACTACTTTTTTAAATAACTGTCTGTAAATAGGTTCATTTTGTCCTTACATAGGGGACCTTCTTGAATTCCAACTTCCTTCCCAGTTCTGAAGTTTGCCCAAAGCCATTCTGCAGAAATACGATCGCAAAGTCTGCAAACCGAGAAGGAATTAGTGCTTCAGCATAAGATAAAAATCTTTCAATAAAGATCACTTGCTCTTTCCGCCTCCCCATCTCAGCCTCCCAATAGGACTAGCGTCTGAAAAGCCTCATTCACTACACAGCAGTCAACGGGAATCATTTATTTTCTTGGAGTAAAATTACTCCCAGGCAAAAGGACCTAGAACAATGGATGGCAAGGAGCACTGAAACCTAAAGGACTATAAAGACCAAAGCATTTACAGGTTTTCTGCTCCATTGCCATTGCAGGACTCATATGGGTTGTGCCTGACCAACTGCACTGGTCCAAAGGTCTGACTACAGCCCTTCAAATTGTGTAGCGATTTTTTTCTGAACAAAACCACAAAATAATAATAGAAAATGACAGGGGGGAAATGGAAATATTAAATATTTCTGTCCAAAATATGTCAGTTTGCAGGAGTGTCACGCTCTCACTCTATCACCCCTGGCCCCATACACCTTGCAATTACACTTTCTTGTGATACTATAACTCAAACAGATGCAGAAACTCAAACCAATTATCTTAATGGAAAAAAAAATTGTTACATTCTTCAAATATAAAACCAAATTTGCCTCACTGACATGAAGTAAGAAAATGGCAAGAGAGGCCTCTGCTCTTACACCTCCAAGCTTTTGACTAGCACAGCCCAGCCCCGCTCGACCAGCACCCGGTTGCGTGCCTTGCCTGAGAGAAGGCGCCCAGCGAGCTCCGCGTCCCCGGAGGAGGATTCTGCCTGCTCACAGAGGCCACAGAGGCTGCTGCACAGCCACTCCACCGCGGCAGGGGCGGCCGGGTTGCTGAGAACAAACAAAACCACATTCAGTTCAATCCCTCCTACTTTTTGTAACGCTTGGGTTTTTGCTCCACCACCCGCTTGGACTCAGTAAGGAACCATCTGTGTGGAACTCTGCCCTGTATGCAGTATTTCATTTCTTTAATTTGGACCAGAAAGAGCTTTATTTGCTTTGTAAAGAGATTCCACAACAAACATATCCAAAGGAAAAAATACATGTAAAGTTGTGTGTTGAAGTATTTCCTCAACTAACATTAAAGTACTTCGATTTAAAAAGTTAGACTTCAGTCCTTATTTCTAACATACTTGAATGCTCTTAATCTATCCCTTTTGTTTCCTTAAATTTGAAGTACAGGAGGCACTGAAGGCGTTTTTCCTATGCCTTTAACAGACAAGTAAACCAATATCAAAAGCCTAAAAAGGTCGCTGTAACGTTCCTTTGACACCGTAAGAAAACAACCTGAACCTCACCAAGGATAACTGGTTTTAGTTGTTAGCTCTGTATTGGGGGAGAAATAAATTCTTGGAATTCTGGTGATTAACTCTGCCAAACCTCACTGAAATGTAAGGTTTTGTGAAGACAGAAGTGCACAGCTTTGCGTTGCAGCTGATTTGGCAGCCATCAGACAACGAGCCACTACACCTTAAACTGAGCTAGTCAACCCAGAGTAACCTCTCAAACCCAGGGTAACTACTTAAATCCTGCTGATCTGATAATTTGCCAGCATCTGACTATATTCTTAGTCTAGAATACTCATGACTAATCCCCGATTACATTTCGGTAGGCTTTAAGAGATTAAATACATCTGCAAACCTCTAAACCTCTGCTCACCTCTCCAGCAGCTCTCCCAGTCCAACGATGTCACTGCTGTGCAGGTGCCACACAGCTTCCAGCACTGGAGGGTCCTAACGAGATGTCACAGTAAGGTCACAGTCTGCATTTTGCAGTCAACATTTCACTAACGTAAACTACCTACGAAAAATAAAACTAAGTTCATTTATTCAAACTATCCAGAACTTACTAAAATTTAAAAACAACAACATAGGAAATATCAGATGAGGAAAGATTATATTTGATTTTTCCTTCCTACAAATTTTGAATGGTTTAGGGTTGTAGATGCATCATCACTTTAAATTTTCATGGTCAAGGAATAAATATATCCATCTTTGGCCCCCGGAATAATGCCAATGCTGCATATTCAAAGGAGCAGTGGGTATCCCAGAAAACAGGTAACACCACTAGGTTTCAAGTCTTGTTAATTCAGATCTAGCAACAGATGAGAGAATTATCGCTTAGCCTATTAACCGTTTATTAGTCTCCATGAAGCAAGTTTGCTGCTCTCAAATCCATTTCCCAATAGGAGACTACAGAAGGAGACACTGCAACCGTACAAGCAGAGAAGCCAAAGAACGCAGAGGAGAAACCAACACCGCTCGGGCAGTCCTGCTCCTAAACGCCAGGCTCGCCGTCAGCAAAATCGGCACTAGGCATCGCTGCTCTGCAGATGAAACTGCCGCCCTTCGTGCCTCCCCACAACATCCCTTCCAGCCCCATCAGACATGGTGTGTCCTCGAGAGCAGCCTGTGCCAGCAAAACAGTTCTCCTGGGTGCACCTGGTAGGGAGAAAGGTGCGGCAGCAACTTCTGCTCGTTCTAGCCTCCGTACAGAAACACTCCAAGCCAGAAACAAAATCTTCGCACCTTGCGAAGGAAGAGGTACTTGGGAGTCTGGGGCAGACAAGCCATTCCAGAGAAAAAAACGCACGAGCTTTCTGCAGCGACCAGCAGCTGCCTCGTAGCATGACCCTAGACTCGCCCACATACTTTGTCTTCGACAACCTAATTCTTTACTGTAACAATCTCAATTACACAGCAGCACTTGATCTCCATGTCTACCTGAGAACGAGGAGATCTTAATCTGCCTACAAAACACACTGGATTCTATTTTCAGCCCAGGATCGGATATTTGAGACTAGAGCATGCCTCTTTATCCTGGCAGATCAGCCTCTTCCTTCTTTCCCACCAGAGCAGCAAGCAACCAAAACTGTGCCACTCACAAAAAGGCCTTAACTCCACTTAGAGCATCACTTATCTTAAGAAAACAAACGACCCAAATGAAATCAAGACACCGCATTTGTGAAGCAATGCAACCTGTTCTCTGTTATCCTATTCACCATTCCCAGATAAATGGAGCAGAGAACCAGAATTCCAAAGACACACTGAATATTGCTGGCAAAGCACACAAAGGACTTCAGGGGATGTGCCACCCCACAGCCAGCTGGCAGCTTCTGCACTGTCTGGTTACGATCTGGATTGCTTAGCCCAGACAGCAAACCTACGTGCCACTGATGAAGCTAAATAGGAAAGAAAATGATACCCCCAAAGCTTCTGTTAACTGCCGTGTCACCTCATGAGTTTAACCCCATTACCACGCTGTAACTCCAGGCACCGTATGGCCGTGCCTTCCTAGCTGGTTCCCAGTGAGAACCAGCCGTGCCGAGTACAAATGGAAATGGTTAAACATCTCCTTCAGAGAGGCAATGAGTGCTGCTTGCCTGGCTCCCTAAAAACCAACAATCACCAAGATGCTGCCAGCTCCTCAGAAGTGGCCATGCAATTTTTCTAATTCACCTACTTCCAAACATCTACTAAGTCCTCTTCAAAAAAAGCAAATGTGCTACAGAGGCAAGGAAGCTCCCAGTGAACTAGCTTCAAAATAAACAAACAAAAAACCCTCCACTGGGTTATTGGGTGCTGATTCTGGGGATAATTCCGGTTATGCTTTTGAAAGGTCGAAAGACCACAGTTGTTCTCAGGAGGAGTTCTCGACTGCAGTTGACCTGTGCAGGGATGAGCTGTGGCAAGACTGCTCTAAGTCAGCAAAAAAACCCGAGGGAAACTGAACAGAAATCGCAGCACTCCGCTCGTCCATTGAACAGTCATCCCTGGCCTTCACGGGAGATGAGGGTTGAAAACACGCTACCACATCCCACAGATGAAGTCTAAGTGGACTCTAACACGGCAACGTTTCTCCGCGAGTTCTTACCTTCATTTTCCACATTTCTTGACAGAAGAGTGAGCAACAGAACACATTGCTCGCCAGCAAATCCTTGACCGTTTGAAGCAAGCAAGACAACCTCTTCTGGAATCACCCCAGAAATGAAGCAGAAATAATTGCCTTTGTAAATAACACATTATTAGAAAAACAATTTGTTGCTTTTCCCCATTTACTGCTTTTCAAAGGCTTGAATGAATGGTGGAGAGAATTCATGAGAAAGGCCCAAACTTTTAATTGTTAAAGCTGAACTAAAGGCAGCTGCACTGACAGCAGCAGCACCTGACAGCTCCTCGGAGGTGACCTAAGCCAGCAGCCACGGCACAGCTTTCGTACAGATGGCCATCACCACGCCCAGCTACACCGCAAACTGAGACGATCGATCCGGATGGGATCATGGATTAAAGAGACCAAACCTGAAGTACGCCAGAGGCGGTAACACAGGATCTGCTTGGAGACCTGTGCAACGCTGCGCTTTGGCAACAGACAAAAAAACCTTCATTTCCAAGTTGTCAAAACCAGCAGCTTTCCCGTACAGGAGAAGAACAGAACGCTGGCCTTCTGTGAGCATATCGGACACATAAATGAATAGTTGGCTGGCTCAGGTCCTACATGTTTGTGTGACTTCATCAGAACAGATAAACTGGGTTCAAAGTCAAACCTAACATTACTGCTTTCTTGATAAACTAAATGTAAACCTTTTCCCTTACTCTCTGGTCCAAGTTCAGCAGTGGGACTTGAGAGGGGCTTGCAGAAGCCTGGCAGATCCGCTCGATGTTGGTAACAGCATTTTTGGCTGCCAAGATTGCTGCAGGTACGCCCAGTCTTGAAGCCTTTTCCTGCAGAACAGAGACTGAAAAAAAAAAACCCACACACCCACAAAGCAGAAACCTGTCAGCATGGGAGAAAAAAAGGTTTGAAAACGTGACTATGAAGGCAGAAGTCCCAAGTCTTCAGCTTCTTCCAGCACAGATGTCATTTGTTGCACTGGGCAAACCATTTTCATTTCTGTATCATTCCTATACTGTACATAACATGGGGGTAGAACAACCACAGAGAAGGAACATCCTTGCTGAGCAGATTTTTGTATTTTAGTCTCGTGGGGCTCACAGTAACACTTACAAATAATCAAAATAGTCAACGATCAGACCTTGACAGGGGCATCATCACCAAACAAGTAAGAAATGAGTAGCTGGACGGGAGACCAGAACAATGAAAAGAAAGTAAAACCGGGGTTGGATTTAACAGGCAAAAATCCAGTACACGAAGAAAAGTTCTTTCCCACGTCTGTCTCCAACAGATACTCTTTCACTCACCTATAAATGATTCTGGTGATACTTCCTGGTGCTCTGTGCCATCCTGTCCAGCTGGCTTGACTGCATCTTCCACCTGNAAGCCAAACAAAAAANNTAACAGTCTTAAAACACACACTTATAAACCTATTNCCTCTANAGCATACTGAGCAGCTCTGGCATTCTTGGAGGCTGGAGAAAGTGAAATTAACACCAAACTCCCACATGGTCATGGTAAACCAAGATATCAGGGCACCTTACAAGAGACATATGTATAGTTATCGTCGTTTTAGGGAGAGACAAGGAGGTACAGGTCAAAGTTACTTGTCCCCAGTCACCCCAACGGATCAGCAGCAGCACCAGAAACAGAATTTCTGTCTTTCAAGTCCCTTCTGTGAAGCCACTCTGCCATAAATATTTGATGAAACATGTCAAAACAGGATCCTTTTCTAGTTAAATCCCCTTTTTCTTTTTACGAAGACAAATATTCTGCAAGGAAAGAAACATCTTTATGGCTGAACTATGGGAAGTACTTGAATTGTCTGTTGCCGTTATCAAAATCAAAAGCTCTCTCCAGTGTGCGAGGAGAAAGTAGAACATGGCCAAGTCAGAATGTTGGCTCAGGCGTCTATACAGGCAAATTACACAGGTTTTCATAAAGATAGTCACACCAGTTAGAAATGGTTGATAATTCAGAGAAAACCTAAGTCTCTCCTGATTTTTTTTCCTATATTCACAAGAAGCTGCTTCTGACCCCAAGCAAAAGGGGCTGGATTTCCCTTAGGATCTCCCAAACCCAAACCACACCGCCATTTTCAGTCTGCAACAATAAAACAATGAGGAATAAAGGAAAGAAAAAAAAAAAAATCCCATTTCTGCAACACAGAACTCTAAACTTCAGCTTACTGCTACAGTCCTTTTTCCTTTCACTTATCATGAAAACTGTGTTCCCAGGACATTCATTCTACAGTTGCCCTAGGAGGAACCCCGGTGGACCCCACCCCCAGCTGGGATCTCCCACGACGCCCAGCCTGACCACCAGACCCCGAACCGCCCGCTCCTACCTCCAGGAGGAGGTCATTCAGGTTCTGATGGTGATCCAGAAGGCGCAGGGCCGCTTCCCGCAGCTCTGCTATGCTCCCAAAGGCAGCCTTTCGTTTCCTGGCTGTCCCTGCTGAGAAGTTTGAATTTCTTTTAGAACCACAGCTTGTTCCAGCAGCTCCCCTGAGGACACCTCCCTCTCTCTGCTGCCACAACACGCACCCCTGACAGGGCGAAGGGGTCAGAGCCTCGTCAGCGTGGCAGGAGCAGCGCAGGATGGTTCTGGGTTGCTCCAGGCAGCTCTGCAGCCAAAGCCCAGCACACGCAGCCCAGGCTCTGGCAGGCGCTGCCAGCCGCTGGCCCCCAAAGGCCCTTGGCCCAAGGCAACCCCAGCGCTGTCCCAACACCCCCACCCCAGGACAGGAGCCACGGGAAGGCCACCAGCCTTCGGGAGAGGGCTCCTGGGAGGAGCAAGGGCAGCGGGGCTGAGGGGGAGCCGAGGGGGAGCTGAGGCGAGGGGCTGCCAAGAGCCCAGAGCACCACACAGGCCGGAGGAGGGCAGAGAGGACACATTCACCCCTCCCTTCCCCTCCGCTGTCCCTGCAGGAAGCACCAGGCCGGCCCGGAGCCGCCTCAGACCAGACCTACCCAGCAGGTCCCGCCATGTCCTCCCGCCCGGGCCCGCCATGGCGGCGACCCCCGCCCGCTTCCCGCCAAACAAACCCGCCCGCCCTGCGCCGCCATTGGCTGCCCG
>Ga0065711_1050397_pt1 | contig 10857 bp, 9 predicted proteins | sample Hoacrofraction12_FD_59098 | JGI IMG/M metagenome (GOLD analysis project Ga0065711, IMG submission 59098) | Hoatzin crop microbial communities from Cojedes, Venezuela - Epithelial fraction 12 v2 (version 2) | ecosystem: Host-associated > Birds > Digestive system > Esophagus > Crop | place... | reverse complement strand
GGGGGGGGGGGGGGAAGAGAGAGAGAAATCTCTGCATGGTTTTATTAAAATGCTCCATTGTGTGAATGGATTAATCACACTTCCAGCAAAAACTTTAAGGTATACAATCCCTGCAGTTCACCTCCTGCCCAACAGCCACAAGAAACACGGGGCTTTCTTACAGATTGTACTGTTTGCTCCCGTACACATGCTGTCGTATCACTGAAAAAACCACGTTTCTCAGAGACACTTTCTGTGCTGGCCTCCAGAAGGACTCCTTCATTCAGCCACCCTCAACCTTTTTCTGCGTCCAGCTCTGGAATCCTCAGCACAGGAAAGACATGGACCTGTTGGAGCTGGGCCAGAGGAGGCCACAAAAATGATCCGAGGGCTGGAACACCTCTCCTGTGGAAAAGCTGAGGGAGTTGGGGAGAAGAGAAGGCTCTGGGGAGACCATATAGCAGCATTCCAGTACTCAAAGGGGGAATTATAAGAAAGATGGGGACAGGCTTTTTAGCAGGGCCTGTTCTGATAGGACAAGGGATAATGGTTTGAAACTAAAAGAGAGGAGATTTAGATTAGAGACGACGAAGAAATCTTTTACAATGAGGGTGGTGAAACACTGGAACAGGCTGCCCAGAGAGGTGGCAGATGCTCCATCCATGGAAACATTCAAGGTCAGGTTGGACGGGGCTCTGAGCAACCTGACCTGGTTGAAGAGGTCCCTGCTCATTAGAGGGGAATCGGACTAGCTGACATTTCAAGGTCCCTTCCAACCCAAACTATTCTATGATTCTATGATCTATGTCCCTCCTCCAGCTTATTTTGTCCACTGCTGTTCCATGTTCTGCCTGTACTTCCTGGCATTACATTTCTCCAAATGAATATACGTGAGAAGATGTATGAAGTGATGGGCATAATCCTGTAACATCTAGAGCAGTGACAGGGTCTGTGCACGTGCTCACCGTGGGTAGTCATTTCGGTTATAGTTTTCCAAAAGCATTCACATTTAGGCCAAATTAACAACAGCCTTCCAGCACTCAGTGATTGACAAGGGCAGCCAGTGGAACTCCCCAAAAGTTTTCAAGAAGATTCAGAGTCAGACACCTGCTACCTGCCGGAGGATCTCCGAGGTCTCTGTTTCCAAGTGAGGCCAAGGTGCCAAACTCAAATTCAGCATCAACTGAAACTGGGTTTGGGATGCTTTTGATGATGTTACCCATTAACAGAAAATTTTGGTTTCCATTAACAGACATACACGCCGTCTGACTCACAACTAGGCATCCTCTGCTTACATTTCCCCTTTCTTTGCATGATCTCAAAGCTTCCCTCCCCTACTCCCAAGGCAATTTCTCCTAGAGTAGAAACATTTTGTTGCACACGTTGTTCCTACTGCCAAAATGTCATGGCCACACACTGAACAAAGCCTAGGATACAGACTCCCATGTCCTTTCCAACTAGCAATATTCCTCCATTTTATAAAGAGACAATAATAATCAAATCAATAAGCTGACAAAAAAGGGCAGAAAGTTAAAGTGCTAAAATCAAAACACACACTGACAGCCAATCTCATGTGTTCAGAAGGCCACCGGGATTGCCCAGAGGTCTCTCAGCAGCACAGCTTCACACCTACTCACAGACAGCGATGGGAAGGCAGGAAGGTCCAAGCTGTGAAGTTCTTGTGACATGATGCAGAAGGAAGACATTACATGGAGCCATCCATTCGACCTCTCATGTGAAACCAAGCTGCTCGGAAGCTTGCATTGAGAACAGACACATACATTGTTCTGCTTTTGTGTTGAACTTGGGATTTAATAAAGCCAGCTGGGCAGCAGACATGAGCTTGTCAGAGGCTACCTCTCTCTATTGCTTGGGGAGACTGGATAGTATTTGCCTTGACTCTCACTAAAGTTTCCAGAGATGTGTTTCTACTTGGGCTACACTTCTGGAAGCAGCTGAAAAGCATGCAGTTCATTTAGCTATCTGCACTTTCACGTTGCCAGGCAGCTAACTTCTGAGTGATCCTAAAGCAGCTATCCAGAAAGAAAAAATAAACAGGATATACACTAGGTCGACGGATCTAGGCATTAGTGAACCAAATCACAAGACTCTTCAGGCACTTGGCCAGGTCTCTGCAATGGTGCCAGAGTGGGTGGGGAAAGCAACAGTGTTTGGGACACTACCTAGCATGGTTCCATAACGCCGGGTGAGCAGCAGCATCTCTTTTGCCAGCACTTTCTCACATTAAGCAAGTCAAATGTATTTTCAGTGCCTAATGACTGCTGAACACAGGGGTGACCGTAAGCCTCTTCGCTGCTTTTCCATAGAGTCATCACGCTTGGGGTTCAGAGCTGGGGCATCTTAATGGACACAGATACAAAGCAAAACTTCTTGCTAGAGGAAGTTAATAGACGGCACTAATTACCTCTAATTCACAGTCAAATCATCCCACAGATAAGCCAAAGAACCAACTTTAGGCACTAAGAAAAAAAAAAAAAAGAAACACATTGCAAACACCCTTTTCACCTTACCTAAAGTGCTGGGAAGGGTCAGCTAGAATTAAAGATGAATGCATTGACACAAACCTGGCTGCTTGCTGGAAACAGAGTCCACCTGGTCACCAACTCTCTTTTTGTATTCCATTGCAAAGAGGAAGGTACCCCACAAATTATATCAGCTTTAAGGTTCTTTCCATCACCAAGCATTCTCCAGAGCAATGTTCTATAGCAGGAGTGAGGAGACCATGTCAATACCAGCTGGAGGTGCTGAGATATTGCATCCATCTGTGAAGTCCATCAAAACAAACTGCATCCAAGCACGAAGCACCTAGATATCCAGGGCTTTCAGCACCTCTGCAACAAACCACAAACTTACAGCAACAAAATAATCTAATCATTCCAAACAGCTAGCATTAAATTCCAGAAATCTGCACTTTAAAAACCAGCAATGGTCACGTAAAAAAAGAAGCCACTAGAGAGGCAAAGTCAGCCTTTCAATCACATCTAACACCAGGAAGAGATGACCTTGATAACAGTTCATTGAGGCAGAGGTGGTGACTGCAGGTCAGGGCTCGGGGCACCTTTCAAGCCCAGTCACTCCCATGCCATGCCACAAGCTCCTTAACGGTACGAAAGCATTGCTTACACCTCATGGATTCCCAGGGCAACTGCTGTTCCTAAGGAACTGAGATCCGTAGATGAAAGAAACTAGGAGAAAGACAATGTGTTATTATTAGAAGAAACTAGTATTGACATAAGCTGAAAACCGCACTCAAAAACAAAACTATTCTACCTGTTCAAGGCTGATGCTTTAGCCCCAGTTAGTGAGATGCAAATATAGCACCAAGTGCCATCTTCACTTGCCACAGACCCAGAAGCATTAATCAGCATTGCCCCTCATTTCTCTGACCTCTCCAAGTCTTTGAAATACACTACCACCTACAGCCACAGCTGTAGGCACTTCCAAAATACATAACAAAAAAGATTCAGACAAGGTAAACGTTAAATTCACTTGGCCCACATGGCTTATTTCCTCCCAACATCACACTTCCCTGCCAGGGATATGTCAACAAGCAGAGAGAGACAAACGTCTTCTGCCTTTTATTTGCCTTAGGGGCTTAAGAACAAGATACAAGTTTTCTGACCCTGCAGTCATGGTGAGCGGTTCATCACAATGTCAACAGGCATCCAGTCATTTTGATGCGGGTTTCAGTCTATGTGGGGCCTTTGCATCAGGCCACAAAAGTAGTTTGTGAAGAATTTAAGGCAAGAAACACAATTTGGCACAGGCATGCAGAGGAAGTACCAGAGGCACAGAACACTGGCAAGATCATTTTCCTAAGAGCTTATCTTTAGCCAAATAACAGCCCATTGAAAAGTCTTCAGTACTCAGGGGCCAAGATGCAAGTCCTGCCTCTCGCTGCACCATTACACCGGCCTTCCTGCTTTGAATTACTCCGAAAACAGCAGCTTGCTGAGCGACACCAAAACCTGCTGTACTTGTAGTGATTTAGGTGGGGGGGAAGGCAGCTCCAAAACCTGTTCTGAAAGTTCTGATACGTATCCTTCTCTATAGCCTCTTTGTCAGCCACCTCCTCCTTAAAAATAAATTAAAAAAAAAAATCAAGTTCTTAAAATGAGTACTGACCTACCTAAGTTTAATAGTAAACAACATAATGAGATGAAGTACACTGCATACATGCACACACACACGCGCAAACATCGGTGCTGGGACTACCTGCATGCATTCTTCACCCTTTTCATACAACTCTGCCCATTTTGGCATGTAAGCATTCTCTGTTCCTCCAACTGATTCTACGTAGGAACTATGCAATGACAAAATTACTTATACTTAACATTTCTCCAATACTCTAATTCTTTCCTTTGTCCATCAGTATCCATGATACGAAGGAAGACAAGAAATAAAAGTTAAAATAGATAGATTGGAACTCTAGAAGACAGTGGGCAAAATCTAGACTCCACTGTAATCTAAGGAAGCTTTGGTTCATCCATCGCATTTACAAATAACTGAAGGGTAGAGTGGTGGAGATGAAGACAACACCTGAAGAAAGGCTGAGAGAGCTGGAGCTGCCAGAGCTGAAGAGAAGGCTCTGGGAAGACCTTGAAGCCTTTCAATAATTACAGGGGGCTTGTAAGCAAGATGGAGAAAAATTTTTTACCATGGCCTGTCGCGACAGAACAAGGGTTTTAAACTCAAAGAGAGCACATTTATAGTGCATATAAGAAATTTTTTTATGATGAGGGTGGCAAGACACTGGAACAGGTTGCCCAGAGATGCTGCAGACGCCCCGTGCCTGAAAGTGTTCAAAGTCAGGCTGGACGGGGCCTTGAACAACCCGATTTAATGGAAGATGTCCCTGCCCATGGCAGAGGGGTGGACAAGGTAATCTTTAAAAAGGTCCCTTCTAGCCCAGACCATTCTGCGATTCCAAAATAATTCAAACACTGAAATGAAGCTAAGCCTGGGACCAGTCCTACAGATGGGTTTTGGGTTTAATTATCATTATTTTCTTAAATGGGTGATTTCTACACTTTCCCCCTGAAAAATGGGTTTTAGAATAGTAGCACTGACACAATCTTAAATTTAGCAACAGAAATAGCACCACTACTACAAGGGGAACTTGACGCGTCCGCACTCTGACAAGAGGATACGGTGTCACTGGCAGAACAAGAGGTACTGCAGAACAGCTGGAAGAAGGGATTTGACACGGACATTCTCCACTGCTCTGACCTGGAGCCCAGCACTGAACAAGAGGGTCTGCGTCTCTCGCAGCCAATTCATTGCCATCAGTATAACAGTTTCCTTCCCCTTTAATTCATCTGATTGGGCCTCTCCATTCCCTCCAACCCCTTTTAAACCCTGCTACAGACAATCTGTGACAGCTACAACAAGGACAGGCAAGAACAACAAACATTTCTGCAATCTCTGTGCTACTCAGCAACGCCGCTACCCCTTCTCCCAACACTAACTACTCCAGACAGTAGCAGAATCCCAGGTCCTTGTGCAACAGTTTCCCAGCCAGGTACAGAGTGGCTGCATATAATTTGGTACGTTCTCTGGGACTTGCTTCCTTACACATCCATCTTAAGGCGCTATCTTACTCCCAGGCCTTAGCTTTTACTTAACTAGAACAAGACACGCAAAGCTGTAACTCAACTCAAGGGATAACATAACACCTGGTATTAGTCAAGTCAGTGCAGCTTTGGACATACACAGTGAGCCACTCTAAACCTTGTTTGCTGGGTTTAGCTCACACTTGTCGTACCAGCCAAAAAAACATGCAGAACCATGCTGTTTAAACCAGCTACATGACATTTCTAGTTAGATGGGACACAGAGCAGTGCAGTCAAAACACCCCGGTGCTGCTCTCAGCCACAAGGAAAACTCAAAAACTTAAGCCCAGTATAACCAATCCTAAAATATTCACCTAGCAGTGAGTCTGTAGCGAACCTGGAGCAACTGTTTAGACAGAAAATGAAATACTGTATTTGTCCCAATAAGGGATTAACTTCAACTGTCAGCACAGAACACAGTTCTGCAACACCACACAGCCAACTGCTGAGGAAAGCCCCAGGTAACACCGGCACCAGAAAAGCAGAGCTAATTTTGTGCAAGCGCAGTGTCTGGGACCCCAAAAAGCACAACCGCATGAGTGGTACACAAACAAACGAGCCTCCTCCAGCTTCTCAGCAAGAGATGATCCACAGGTGTCTAACAAATTCTAATGCTGCAACTCACAGGATGTACGAGGCCAGCGTCTGCTGTAAGATGCATTATGTTCTGGCAAGCTGGACAGCTAGGTTTAGAAGAACCTGCTTCTTCTAGCCCAATGACAAGCACCTTGGAAGATGGCAGATGCTGACCCAAAACAGCAACTAACAAGAAGGATACCCAAGAAGAAATCAGCGAGAACTAACGAGTTCCTTTAATTCCACTCTGCTGAATGGACTACCAGGCTAGACTCGACCCTCACAGGTCAGACGGCTACAGCTCAAAGCAGCACTTGACCAACTAGCACTGTAAGTCTCTGAACGGAAAGCAACACAGCTACACCACAAAATATAACTTCTCAGTTTTGATCCTAGGAAGGTCTAAGCAAACAAAGCTACTAAGACTCAGCCAAAGAGGAGGACAATGCTATGAACCACTATCTGATATTGTTAAATCACTCCAGGTTTTATCTTGTCCATTCTATGCAGGTAGCTCAAATTGTCCCTTAGGAACCACCCAGCAAAAACTGCAATGCCTGGTAACTAAGGGGTCAGTTGGCTCCTTAATATCCTGCTCACCTCTAGGGCATCTGTACCAAATCAGTCCCTAGTCATGAGCAGGGGGAAGAGATACGAGAACAGACCATATCCAAGTGATGTTTCTCCTTAACAACTGGCAGGAGTTGATTTTGAGAGTCTTAATCCAGCTCCTCAAAAGGCAGGTGGTTGTCTCCAGCAAAGCATCATCATTGCAAGCAACCTGTTGAGATCCATCTTCACTTGTGCAATCCTTCAAGGCTAGAGTAATGGTTTACTATCTGGTGAAGCTGCCCTCAAACATCACACTTTGCCATCTTGGTGGACAGACAGGAAGAAAATCAGTCTAATGTCTTTCCTCATCATCTAGTTTGTTCCATTAAAAAAAAAAAACAACACAAACAAAAACCCTTATATCTGTAAATATACACACACTCTAGAATAAGTTTCCAAAGCTTTCTACGTGGATACTATCTGTCCTTGCACCCCAAACAGGAACAAATCGTTACCAATATACATTTAACAGCTCATTGAAAAGCCAAAGAGCTGTGGATGGAGAAATGAGACCCTAAGAGAATACCTATTAAAATAAAAAGATTTCAACAAATCACCTGTGAACTACTCAACTGCCATTTAATCAGGAAGGAAGATGATGGCAAGCATACCTTACACGGTTTAATCAAGAATTTCCAGCACAAATTCAAGGAGAAGGACACATAGGTTACATCAGCCAGCCCTAATAGGCTATAGGTAGCAAACAGGATAGAAATAAAAAAGAATGGAGCATAAAGTATCAGAAGTAACCATGGGGAACCAGGTCGCTGTTCTCAAAGGGAGATGGAGAACGGGTTGAGGCAAGAGATGAGACAAGATTCTCAGAAAGCACCAGAGCCAGAAAACCAAACTGAGACCAGCCACTTGTGGAACTTCTCTGCATGCTGCCAGCAGGTAAAGGAGCACCGAGACAGAGATTTAGAATTAGCAAGGGCACTGTTTTGATTTGCAAACAGGCATGCGTTCATCTGCTTTCTGGCAAGCAAACCAGGACCCAGAACATACTCCCACTGCTTCCCATGCAGACGGAGGAAAACAACTCCTGTGCACACCAATGATGTGGGATATCTGTGGCCTGCAAAGCACTCCCTACAGCATCCGTTCTTCGTAACGCCAGTCAGCTGCCTTAACACAGCTGGCAGGTAAGGCCAGCGCTGCTGTTCCACAGGTCTTGAAGAAGCAGCCACAACACCATACCAAAGAGCTTCTTCCCTCACCCCTTCCCTACTGTTAGGACATAACTCTTCATCCTATCCTTTGTTTAGTGATAAACAGGCACCAAAGCTTGGCAATATTTCCAGCTCCCCAAGCAGCTTATTGCCCTTTATCAAGTCTTCTTCCCAGTACTTCACTTCCCCAACCCTTTAGGTTCCTTACACTTTCTAAGCTTTGCCTTTGCTCCAAAGATGAAGACAGCCAATAATCTGCACCTACTGAGCAACACATGCAGGATTAACAGCAGCTCTGCATTTCCAGCTCACATCGCATCCGAAGCCCCTTCAGCAGAGCAGTTCAGATTTTAACGGACCACTTTGCATGAAGAGAGGCCACAAAAGCAGCAGAAGCTATAATAATCTGAAGATTTCTTTCTATTCACAATTATAGTGGCATCCTTGAGCTCTAAGAAGAATAAAGCCCATCCTTGAAAGTTGGAAGCTTGGCACTTCTGCCAGAAGCTTGCCTAGTGCTCCTTGCAGTGAAGCTCATTCCCTTACCACTCCCACTACTTAGGAACACCTAGCTGCATTATCAGCACATATGGCTAGAAATATACCTGGTTTTTCCAGATATCTTTTGTAAACGCTGAAGTATCACAAAAATATACAAAGAACAGGCAGAACTAAAGCAGTTGAGCTCAGCTTTAAGTGCTCAGGAGAAAAGCTAATGCATTTCTGAGCTGATCAGTCTCTACGTTAAGAAGATACCTACAAGCAATCATTCAGATTACACAGATGAACTGAGTAGGGTGCCTGGTAGTACCCACAAGACAGTAAATCAGCTCCCAGGAACAGCCATCGATTCACCCCTCTGAACAATCTAACACCCGTTCTGGGGCACAATTACACTGTGAAACCATCGCAGACAGATCTCAGACAAAAAATGAGAGGGAGGTGGGATGATCATCCATGTCACATCTTAGCTGGGATACAAAACGGGAAACCAATGTGGCGGAATTTCAAATTCCCCAAGAGGTCACAAGCCAAAGTGCTCAGGAATGAACAGCAAGGATTCTGGTGACACTCCTCCCCATATTTTTTTTTTTTATTATTATTTTTTTATTGGGAGCAGGGAGTTGCTTCACAAGGAACACTTCACAGTCTGGGGGGCTACTATGTGTAGCACTGCCTACAGACAGAAAAGAACAAGAATGTAAACCTTAAGTACAAATTAAAATTCAAGGCAACTCTAGCATAGGTCTGCACATCTAGCCTTGATGTCCTGAGCACTGCATCTTCACTGCTTGTAACAGATAAGCTAACTGTACTACAGGTCAGCCACTGTCACCAATATACAGCATGTTCACACTACAGTGAACAGTCAGCCTGAAGCTGTGTGGGAAACAGGTGAAGACATGGCAGAAAAGGGCATATCCTGGGACAGAGTAAAATAAGAGGGATCTTACACCAAACCCTGTGCAGGACAAATAAATTGGAGTAAGTCAAAAGGACACAGCTGTAGCACAAGCAAGTACAGACTCTAGAGAGGAGAGGCTTATAAGGACTTCACAACAAGTTCAGATTCTCTGCGGCCTAACAAAGAGTTGGGATAGCTGCTCATTTAAGGAACAATCAATAATAAAAGAGACAGCAGAAAACCATCAGGGTCTGCAAATCACCCTCAATGAGCACGTTATGAATTGGCTAGAGCGTTGCCCACCATTTAAGGAGCCGGCACAGTCTTTGTACAGCCCTCCCCCAGATCCGTGGTGCCCTTTTGAAAGGCAAACACTCTCCTATAAGCAGTTTCTGGAAGACAGAGCATCATCAAGCCCTTTATAAAACCAGAGGCCAGAGCAGCAGCCTGGGCCTGGGCTCAGCTTTCTTGCCCATCTCAAAAAAAAAACGGGCCAGAAAGAACAATGACTGGAAACAAGAAAAGACTGCCATCGATGAAAGAGGTAATCTAGATCAAATTGCACAGGAAATAAGGGAAGGGATCAAAAAAGATTCACACAGTGAGCGACAGAAGAGAGGTAACAACCCACCAGCTGAATCTATTTACACACTCCATCAGGAGCTCAGAAGGACAACCTCTATCAAACCATTTCAAACAGATGAGAGGAAGACTTTCAGTAATACCAACTTACCTGTGAAACTTGCTGCTAGAATACTGCACTGGCAGGAGTCAGAAGCAACTTTAATACTCAGGCAGACAGCCCAAACATCTACAGGTACCCAAAAAAGCCCTGTGAGGATTTAAATGTGTCACAAGGTACAGAACACTTCGTAACAAGTAACAATAAAAAAACCCCAACCCCTTCCATGTATCCTACCAGCAGCCTGCATAGACTCTCTGAAATCCCTCCTGAATGCACTCCAACCAAACCAGAAGACAACCGACTCTGCAGCATTTTCACTCCTAGTATTACACACAGAAGAGCCCCAGAATTCAGAAACGTCTCCAGGAAAGCGATTTCAAGCCAAGGCGTTGCCTGTGAGGATACCAGCGAGCCTTCCTGCACTTCCCAGACACCAGAACGGATGACTGCCAGCAGCGACCCGAGGCCTCCTCTCTCCCACCTGTTGCTCCCCTTCCTCCTTGGCCTCTCGCAAGCGCTGCATGCAGAAAGCCGGGGAAGCCACCGGCCGCAGCAGGCTCAAGCTCCTTCGGATCGCGGAGATGCGCGGTGCAGGGGAGCGCCCCGCTGCCATGTGCTCCGCAAACCCGCCGAGGCCAGGGGCCCGCTGCGCTCCAAGCCTCGCAAGCCCCGACGGCCAGCAAAGCCCGGAGACGGCGGGGACCGGGCCGGACACCGGTACCGAGCGCTCCCGCGAGCGGGGCAGCCCAGGAGGCGGGCACAGCCTCCGGGCGCGCCCGCCCGAGCTCCCGGCCCGCG
>Ga0065711_1050396_pt1 | contig 10858 bp, 3 predicted proteins | sample Hoacrofraction12_FD_59098 | JGI IMG/M metagenome (GOLD analysis project Ga0065711, IMG submission 59098) | Hoatzin crop microbial communities from Cojedes, Venezuela - Epithelial fraction 12 v2 (version 2) | ecosystem: Host-associated > Birds > Digestive system > Esophagus > Crop | place... | reverse complement strand
AAATATGTAAAAAATTATTAAAAATATGTAGAAAGCAGTACTTTCCCCCCCCCCCCCCCCCCCCAAGTGGCACTGATGCCCTTTGAAGGGTAGGAAAAGAACTTGGAATACATAATTATAGGGAAAATTAGTATGTCATCCTTCTAGCTAGTGTAATAAACAGGACTAAGATTTTTAGGAGGGATTTGCTTAAATTATTTCTGTCTGTAAGACGCAAATGTTACAATGTGTGTGCCTCAAAGACTGGAATAATTTGTTTTTGCAAAAATTCTCCTAGCTTTGTTAAGATAGAAGTTGCAAAATGTTACAGTTGTTTATACCTCTGTTACCTTAGCACATACCTTTAGAAATGGGAAATTAAATTTTCTAAAATACTTACCTAGACTTCTGGTTTTGGACTTCCAGCTTGCAAAAACACTTGGAATCTGTACAACAGAGCTGGGAGATCAGCTCGCAGAAGCCCTTTCAGATCAGCTGTATCTTGCTATTGCACATTGATCTGCAGCTTTTAGACAGTTTTTCTCAGCATAGTCAAATTCAAACAAACATTTTTCAGAGAAGAAACGTGTGACCTCTTGGAATTTTTTTAATGTTCATCTTATGCCTCATACTATTGTTTGCAGTATTTTTCATTTGCATGAAAAAAAAATCAGCTAGTTGTGAATGTATGTTGGAATTTGGCCTTAACTAATTTTTGTCTCTTAATTATAACACTGGCAAAATGTAGGTCTCTGGTTTTGTCCTGGGCAGGTTTTAGTTTCTGTTACCTTAACTGAAAAGAGAAACCTCTTCATGTCAAGTTGCTGGGCCCGTCACAGACTTTACTTCTCTGTTGTGACAGGAGAGGTATTGGGAGTGTATTTACTAGGCAGCTGATCAGTAAGTGTTTGTCCAAGCCTTTAGTTTTTGAAGACTCACTGTGCTTTGTGCTTCATATCCTCAACTCAAGGATGTGGGAGCTAAGTTACTCATCCATTGCAGCTAGCTTGTTTTCTTTAAATTGCAATAGTTAACACGCTAATATGTGAAGTGTCTCTACTTGTACTGGAAATAATCTCTTTAGATTAACCCTGAAACTCATATTTTGCTCCTGAAAAACTCCTGAAACCACAGCTGTGTTGCCCGTTTAATTTTTCAACATTTCTAGGTGCGAATTCAGACACTTCCAGTCCTTGACTGAAGAAACTGCAGAAAGGAATCTTGCAGGTCCCCCCAGCAGTACAGTAATTCTGCTTTGGGGAAAGTCCCCCCAGGTTTCACAATGCCTAGAGTTCTGATCTTAAAGGTGGGATATATTGAAAAAAAGAAGGCATCACTTGTAATTCTGTTTCCTCCAAAGGTATGACTGATTCATACTTAACTGCCTACTTTGAAATTGGGAAATAAGATAATGACAAAATTAGGTTAATTTATTCTATTGCAGTATTTTTCTAGTGATGCTGCATCTTCAGGTTTTACAGTGTTTTTCCTTCTCCTTTCTTCTCCCTGGCTTGGAATACCAGGGAACAGTTCTTCATACATAGGCTTCTGTGTTTTCCATATGCAAGTTGTCTGTACTGATGCATGAAAGAGAAGCAGTTACTATGAATCTGGTTGGGGAAGACTGCATTTTCCACAGCTGTAGAAGGCAGAAGTGAGAAACTGTTAATTACCTCTGAATTTAGAGTGTTGGTCTTTTTTCTGCAGGAGAAGGTATTGTAGGTGATGAGGAGCAGAATTACAGAAGGCTTTGAATTGCAGCCACTTGAGAAACCAGCTAGCATTTAAAGAACTTTGAAACTAATTTACGAATCAGAATGAGAATTGCCATGTTCTTATGGTGTAAGCCAAAGCTCTTAACATCAGTGACTAGTAGAAAAAAACTAACATCTGTGTGGACACAGTCTTACAATGCAATCGTTATTTATTGTATTCTGTAATTAAAAGTATTTATGAGCTTTGTGTGTTTTATTAGAACATGCAAATACCATTCCCGTCCCTTATCCTATAGGTTTAAAATAGTTTGAACTTTAATTAGGTGAACACAGTACTACGACATGAAATTATTCATTGAAAGTGCAGTACTAAGAAATTATTAAATTACGTCTGCATTGTTTTAGGGAAGTGGCTGATTCTGACCAAAATTACCTTCTTTCTTCACAAATCTGGTTCTCCATAAATTATTCATAAAAGTCAGAAACAGGTTTGGATCCTGTGTTGCTGGCACATGTTGCTCAGTTTGGATTTAAATTTATTTTTGTGAAAATGTGAAGACTGCAACCAGACTTCATAGGTTGCTGAATCCCGCAGTAAACCTAATGAAACCTGATCTGAAATACTGTTGCTGAATATTATGAATTCTTCAAATTTTAACAAGTTATTTAAAATGGCTAATTTTCTATTTTAGCCTTTGTTTTAAAAATAAACTTCAATCACAACTATTTTTTGGTAGTACTAAAATGATATTTGTCTCCCTTTTTCTGCAGTGTGTCTCTGATTTTCAAGGCACTGTCTCTGTTGTATTGGTCAGCAGTGACTGACCACTTTGCTTACTCTCTTGTATCCTCTACTGCCACTTCAACGGCTACACAAAAAGTAACTCCAGATTCTCCATAGCCTCTTAGCAAAATTTTTTATCTGGAAGTAATACTAATGTTACTTGTACTTACTCTTTGCATTTCCTGCCTAATTCTGGTATGCTGTGGTTGCTGGATCTTTATCTGGATGCCTGTGTAATGCTACTCTAAAATGGAATTAGTAGTTTTGTAGTTTCACTTGAGTTTTCTGTAGTATATATTAAAAAATCAAATGAAACAGCAAATTTGGGACACGCATTCTGTGAGAACATAAGCACAGAACAGGTGAAAAATGAGAGGTCTGACTTGTTGCCTTCCATGTTTGTTTGTCACAATGCTGAAAGTTTGTATGACAGTAGGTGTATGTTTCTTCTACTTTTGGCTTTATTTGCATCTACTTTCACTAACAAGCTTGTAAATACTGCTTTCTGTTTTAGGTAGGGAGGAGTCCTCCACCCAGCTCTTCATGTCAGCCTAAAGAAATTGGTAAAGTCAGAGTTTACTAAGGCTATGTATTCTTAGCAATGAAAAGCTGCGTGTGTCTAGAGAATTTTCACTTCCAAATGATATGAAATCCTGAAGAAAAAAAACACTTGCAGTTGTAAGTTAAACAGCTGTAAAACAAGCCGTGTGAGACCTTGTCTGGTTTTGAACAATTCAGTCAGTGTCTGTAACTTAATGTAACTAGCACTCCTTAGAAACTTTTAGTGGAAGGCACACACGCAGTCATCTTCGCTGTTGAAAACAGGAGGCTGCATTTCCCTGTTAGCCATATGTACCTGGATTGTGTAGAGACCACAGAACAAAGAAGGGTGACTGCCTTCCACTGTTTTAAATCCTTATCCTGCCAACACACACTCGTGTGCTCAGTCAGATCTGAATTGATTTTTTGGGAGGCTGGGCAGAGATGGAAGTGTTGGCAGGACTGAGATCGTAGGGTGTCGGGGTTTTAATAGCCTTTTCACAGATAGGGCAGGTCAATAGGACTAATACAATGCAGACTGAATCAGCATAAGGTGCTTAACTTGCAAAAGGGTATCTGTTACTGAAATGACAACTCAGAGGTGAACCAAATGTACTTGCCTTTATCATTAAGGTTGTACAGCTTCCTTTGCTTTAATCTGTTTCTGATGCGTTGTTTTTTTAAACTTGATCTTCATGTACAATTTACTGTTCCAAATACATTCACACCAAAATGCTGTTAACTTTCTGGGTCTTGCAAGCGTTTTCATTCGTGTCTGGTTGAAGGTGCTGCTATGCGTGTGTTCCTAATGGAATCAGCCTACTATAAACAGACTTCCATTAATAACTTTATATGAACACTGGGAGGATACGGTTGTTTCATGGTAGCAAGCTTTAATGCATGGTGCAAACGTGCATCTTCTGTTTCTTCCGTTGGGTTTTTTTAACCGTTGATGTGAATATAAATGTGTGCTAGAAGGATTTGCTGCTTAGAGCATGACTGAATGTTCTTGTTTAAAATGCCATTGCTATGCAATGAACAGAATCAAGGAAATATATTGTTCAACTCTGCATTGCCTTGCAGTCCGGTTGAAGGTGTGTTTGTATGCGTGCACGTGACGCTTCCACTTCACTGAATATGTCATCGGACAGCCTGAAACAGTGGAAACTCCTGAAGGAGCTGCTGATCTGTAGTTGAATAACAGAAGTCCTTTACTTCCGATTCTTTTTCATATACTGGCTTTACAGTAGTATTTTCAACATAACTAGCATATAACAGAAGACTTGTGATGCTGTGAACTGTGCAACCTCCATTTCACAACAACTAATGCTTTACATGCGTGCTTCAGGCACTCGCATGCAGAGCTAGATTGACAGTACTTCTCTCTACAGATATTTGCAAGTGCATGTATGATAAAGCTAGATATGACAGATAGCCATATTTTTTTTCAGCTTACAGAATTCAGCTGAACCTGATTATGATCTAATTTAGGCATGTAATTATTTGGAATGGATGAGTAATAAATCTCATGGGTGAGTCTTTCCCAAAGCATGTGTGAGTCAATCTCAGTAAGGCTGAGAAATGTCCTTAAAATATTTTTCATCACTGGTAGGATTTTGATCTAGTGGACAAATCTAGTTTTCAAAGGATGTCCATGCTTAATTCTTGCTGTTTAAGCCAGTAAACTTGCAATGAGCAGAGAAAAGCAAGCATTCATTTCTTAGGCCTATTTTACAAGTGACAATCCCAAAGAAGGAATGTCATCCTAGTAATTGTGAAACTTTTTAGTACATTAATGCATGCAGAGAAAACCTTGTGCCAAAATACTGTTTCATATTTCCCTCTTGGAAACTGAAGTGTTACACAAAGCTACTAGTACGTTATTCACAAGTATTGAAACGTTTTGTTCACAAATGAAGCATTTATTTAGTCCTGTAAATTATACATATTTTGGAATAAAGTTAACTTCAACCAATTTTTGCCTTCTGTTTTCATGACTATGATTTCCTGCCTACAGAGGCATGGCTGGGGTATTCAGTGCCTATTAGTAAGTACCACCCGTTGCTCCTTAACATCTTGTCTTCTGAATGGATAGAGATTCTGTAATTTACAACTATCTTATAATGTCAGTCCGTGATCTCCAGAGGTGGCAAAAGTTTTCCTGTGTAGCCCTGCTTTGCATTGTTCCTAGGAAGCTTAAACTCACAACACAAATGTAATTGGAATGTCAAGATGCTGCATGTCATAAACCTGAAACAAATTCCTTCGAGGGGTTCTCTGCTGTAAGAGAACCTATGCGTAGACTTCCACGTGGAATCTGCTGCATACAGGCAGGGCTGGATTCTTCTCACCAGCAGCAGCCAGGCTGGCTACACTATCGCTCCATCTCAGGCCTCTCGACAGCACGTGCAAATTGTGATCTTTAATTGCCTTGTACACGCAATGGAGTATCTCTACAGTTTCAGCTCACTGAGAGATGTCTGCCTTCTACGACAGACTCTCAGGCCACAAGGATGACTTTGCATTCTTTACCTTACCATCCACCCTACCTGTAATTTTTAAGATCTCTAGAGTCATAAGTAACATCTAGTAGAAATTCAGCTGCATTATGATGATTAGGTTTCAAAGTATCCTACTAGAAAATTACTCTCTAATAGCTTGTATTATTTTGCAATATACTTTATATAACGGAGAAGATAATTTTGCTACTATGAATATTTTAAAAAAAAGAGAAAGATAGAGCAGGTTGATTTGGAGCATGGATCATACTTTGTCCCTTTTCTTCCTCTGCAGTTCCCATGCTTAGTCATCCCACCATTTGCTATTAGTTGGAGGATATAAAATGCTGATTTCTACTGTTACCTGTGTATCTTGTATATATAATTCAGAGTAGGCGAGAAAGCAGGGGCTCCTTGACTGAAAGTCCGTCTGTGCCGTTACAGCAGCTATACGCACAAATGAAGCGTTCTCTGACGTATAGCAGGCTGCTGTTTTCAGTCCCGTCATACGCTGAGGTGTAAATATTTGCACAAGGCAGCGTTCAGACCTAGTGGTAGCAAAATACGGAAGGTATTTCCAGAGGGGATTAGGTCATAAGCATCTAGAAACTAAATTCCCGTTCAGAGCATTTAAAATTATGAAAGAGTCAAGGGTGTAAGATGCTGACTAACCTTACAGGAATAACAGCCGTATTCCTGTTGTAGGAATGAATCTCCTTAGTTCAGGCTGAGTTACTTCAGGCTCTTCATTATTCAGAACAGATTTGGCCCATGGACAAAAGTTGGATGCTTCAACAGACTGATCCTCATGAACCTTTCACAAATGGCTAGGCAGACTAAAAGGCAGGATGAACTAACATTGAGAACATATTGAGAATAAGATAATGGCTGTCTGGAAGGGATGCCTCATGTATTTTTGAACTACCTTCTGGTTTGCTGTTGCTGAGAATTCACTTACTTCTGCTGGCAGTGAAAGCATCCCTAACCGGTTTGTGCTTAGTTCCTGAATTTCCTTCACTTAAAGAAATTGCATGCTGGCAAGCTGATTGTTTTCTGTCAAAACAATGGAATTAAAGACAGAGGCAGATTTTCTGGCTCGGGGATTTGACAGCGAGTCCTCTGGAATCAGTCCATTGGAAGTTTGGACCTAAAACAAAAGGGGAAAAATACTGATTTAACTTTCAGGTGTTCCAGCGTTGTATTTTTACATTGTTGTCAACAATTCCCTTTTTGCTTGTTTTCGCACCTTGATTACAGGAAGCACTTCTGGCTGATCTAGCCCTTAAGTTTATTTCCTTTCCTTAAACGGGAATGGCTTTATTCTTGAGAGGATTTACATGTAAACAAGAAGCTGCTGTTTCCTGTGCTAGAGGAACCCAGTGTATTCAAGGGCACATAACTTGATTAAGCTTACTATGGCTTAAGTGTTGTGTATTTGTTTCTTTATGTTCTAGGCCTTTAGTTAGCATCTTTTCTGGTCTTCTGCTGCAGATCTTGTAGCAATAACTTGCGAGTGTGGTTCTTGGAAATACTATCTTGTATCAGGTTGTAATAAAACCTCTGTCTAAGCTGTCTGATTTGACAGTTTCAAAAACCTCAGCAAAACAGTTACCTGGCGTGAAACACTGGAAAACGTGGAAATAAATTTATAGTTTTCCCTGCAACTTTAAACATTTTTTTCTGTAGTCCTAAAGAATTTACTACCTGTCTGCAGTGGCTGCAGCTTATAGTTACTATAACAAAAACGTTTGACTTTACTTGCTGTTAATTGGTAATACAGTTCAGTTTTCTCACCGAAGCAGCAGTATTTTCAGTTGTCTGAATGGGAGAGACTATCTTCTCTGCTCCTAGCCTATGGAAAATGTTACTAGTTTCACAGATACATGTATGTTTGAATTTTCTATTTAGCGGGAAATGGGACTGAAACAATATATATGGCTTTATTTCTCTTCGGACTGTTTGTGAAGGATGCTTCCTTTGTAGAGCTTGTATTTTATATCTAAATATGAAAAACAGGATTAGAATATGTATTACCATAGGGGAAGGGTACAAAGAAGGGAAGAAAATGGTATGTTAGAGGGTGTCTCTGATCTGTCAGAATGATACAGTGCTTGTGTAAGCACAGAACCATAATTGAATACCAGTTAGGACACATTACTACAACAAAAAACCTGTGTTTCCTGGAAATTAACAGCCACGGTAGAGCTTGACTCCAGATGGTCATTGGCTGAGATTTGCAGATATCCAGAGTATTGAAAGAGATAAAGATGCATATAGATCATAACTATAATGACCTATTTTTAATAGATGTTTATAACTTTTTAATAGGTTCTTTATAACTTTCCCTCTTGACTTGCAACAAAATACCGAACAGGTACAAAAAATTACTGCCACTTCAGGTGGAAATGTTTAGCTTTTCTTCAGGAAGAGGAGGAGTGCAGAAGATGGTAATCCTGTCAGCAGCCGTGTTTCTGGCGTGGGTGCTGATTTTGTTCGCTGTTCAGTAGGTGGCACTCCTCTCTCCCACACCGAGGTACCGTCGCTTGACAAATCAAATTTACTTCCAGAAAAATGGTGGCCCTGTTCTCACCTCCAGTGAGACAGCTCTTGTACTCTGCACCTGAAGCTGATATGCCACTCTACTTAAAGATACACCTCTTAAAGAATTGTAACATACTTTCTATAAAAAGTAGTGTTCTAAAAGATTTCCAGATTTCCCTAAGCAATTCCCAGGAAAATTTGTATTAGAAGAAAAAGCAAAGTGCTTGGAGCTGATATTTAACACTAGCGCTCAGCTCCTGCCTTCTTCTCTAGATGTCATTTCGTGTGAGTATTTGGTGAAGAGATGAAGCCATGTCATCCTTCCATTTTTTAAAGGAATAAACACTTAAGTACTTTGATACATAGAATACATATCACCTGTTTAATTGAAGTTATGCCTTTAGAAGGGGATTATTCTTTAGCTCTGATGTTGAAATACTTGAAGATGAACACAATTAACAAACTGATGCCACAAGACTACTAAAAACTACATTTATGTGCATGTTTATTAGTAAAGAAAGAAATCTAAAAGGACATTGAATTCCTTCATCTTTTTTAAAGTGGAAACCATATGTGACTGGGGGCCTCGCACTGGTATTATCTTTCCCTATTACAAAGTTTTACCAAAGCTTCAAGAGGGGAGGGGTAAGTTGCAGTGAATCTCTGTCCTGAATGCTGAACTGAACTGCAGTTACCTATGTATCTATGGAAAAACTGATATTTTACTTTTGCTTTTGTGTTAAACAAAACCCAAAGGGAACTTGATCTGGAATTCCCTCATTTAGCATGAGATGAAACAAGAATAAGTGAATACCAGAATGCACTGAATACATATTGAACAGAAACAAGCAAAGAACATATTAACAGGATTGAAAAGAATGAATCTACTTACAACAAGTAAGAAAAAATAATTGTAAATAACTGCCAGTCCCACCACTGTCTGCTTTCCTGGTCATTTCCATTTCTTTTAGGTGCCACATCACCAAGGAATGTATGCAAATGTTTGTCTGTGAAGCTCAGTAGGACTTAGCACTATTTAAGAATATTATTAAATGCCTTGCAGAGTAGGCATGGATTTAAGAATGTTCTAAAGTTAGGCACTGCTTCAGTGCTCAGCAGCCTCAAATACCTAATTACCATGCTAGGCCACTGTCGTCACTCAGAGTGAATCTAAATGAAGAGGTTGCACTTCTTCCCCAGAATAAGCTATTTAAGGCCCTAATGAATCTATCTTATGGTCAGGAAGAAACTAAACCTATGTGAAAGTAATTGGCATTCATCAGCTTATAATGCTATTAATAGCATCTACAAAAACTACAAATATCCACATTGCTCACAAGATTTATTTTTTTTTCCTCACAGTCTAACAAGCTTAAAAAAAAAAAGGCATGAAACTACAATATAGAAATGTTAGGTCAGTCTGGGCAGCACTGCAGTTCCCGCAACATGGCTGGCTGTTAAGGAAGGTCATCTAGAAAGCAGTGGAACTGCCAGCGTTGCTGATTCATTTCCTTCCGTGACCTCAACATACCTGTTCCTGACATTATCTGTTAAAGAGCCCTGGATGTCATCATGTTTTGTATATAGGTTTTGGTTTGTATGTGGAATCTGCATACAGGCATGATGACTGTTCCTTTTAAGAGCAATAAAATCAGAAATGACTGCAATGGTTCTGTCTAATGTAAGAGTACAGTGCCAGTGTAACTGCTTAGCATCTTCTTGCAGGAGTGAGACCTTTGTGTGGCTTGAGATAAATGACGATTCATCAATATGTATTTTCCCCCCCTCACTTTATCATTCATAATGTCAGCTCCTTTGTCACCCTTCTGCTCTGTTGCTCTAGCACGGTGACTACAGGAAGCAGTCTCAGCTGAAGTACCACTGAGCATCTTCCGAGAGAGAATGGCTTTTGTATTCTTCCAAGAAGGGTCTCAAGGATCCTTGGGAGTGCCATCTTTCACAGGTGGAAGTACTTGTGAAAACTTAAAGATTCAGAGCCATTTGGATCAAGCACATTAATCTCTTTATGCCTTACAGCGTCTGGATTTTTCACATCTTCCAGGTTCCACGTCCAGGTTCTTTTGATTGGTGGGTTCTTCATTTCACCTAGGAACGTTTGGAAAGTGTAACTTGTTGTTATGTATTTCCATTTTAGTGCCGTATGTTGTAGGACAACAGACTTACTAGAATGCGTTGTAATCTCTTCTGAAGCTGTATCATCTATGGCACCTACGCTTAACTCGCCTTCTGATTTTGATTGATTTCTCGTGGTCTTGGCTTCTTGACCAATACTGTTGTCAGTAGATTGCAACATGTCTAGGCAAAACTGGCAATTGTTGGGAGTTTCATGTGCCGTGCATTCCTTGGCTTGGTTTTGCAGCTGGAAGCAGGCGAGTGGATCAGTTTTACCCCAGCCTTGCACCTGGTCATAGAGAAACATGTTAAATCTAAGACAAGCCAGAGTGTTGTGAGGAGAAAACTGTATAATAAATAGTCTTTGCTGGTGTCACTGCTCACTCATGCTATTTGTGCCTTCTTCCAAGTACAAAATAACAAGTAACTGTAACTCCTCCCTGGTCCTATTTTGCAATGTTACATAGCGAACAACCTCAGAATCACAGAATCTCAGAATGTTCGGGGTTGGAAGGGACCTCTGTGGGTCATCTAGTCCAACCCTCGTGCTGAAGCAGCGTCACCTACAGCAGGCTGCACAGGACCTTGTCCAGGCGGGTCTTGAATATCTCCAGAGAAGGAGACTCCACAACCTCCCTGGGCAGCCTGTTCCAGGGCTCCGTCACCCT
>Ga0065711_1050395_pt1 | contig 10858 bp, 5 predicted proteins | sample Hoacrofraction12_FD_59098 | JGI IMG/M metagenome (GOLD analysis project Ga0065711, IMG submission 59098) | Hoatzin crop microbial communities from Cojedes, Venezuela - Epithelial fraction 12 v2 (version 2) | ecosystem: Host-associated > Birds > Digestive system > Esophagus > Crop | place... | reverse complement strand
TGAAAAGCCCCTCTCCACCCTTCCTGTAGCCCCTCCAGGCACTGGCAGCTGCTCTAAGGTCACCCCGGAGCCTTCTCTTCTCCAGGCTGAACAGCCCCAGCTCCCTCAGCCTGTCCTTGTAGGAGACGTGCTTCAGCCCTCGGGTCATCTCCGTGCCCTCCTCTGGTCCCGCTCCAACACATCCATGTCCTTCCTATGCTGGGGGCTCCAGAGCTGAATGCAGGACTCCAGCTGGGGTCTCACAAGAGTGGAATAAAGGAGCAGAATCCCCTCCCTCAACCTGCTGGCCACGTCCATCACTACCTCCAAAAAGGAGTTATCCCATTTATGTGGCTGTCATGCATAAGCATCTGCCGCGCTGGGTGAATGGTCTCTGAGCAGCTGGGGGGTGATCCTCACTTGTCCCAGGTGCATTAGTACTTCACCAGGACAAAGACTGAGCATACACTACATTGGGAGCTGAGGGACGTGGTGATAAGTGATGGGTCTCCACTGTAGCTGCTGCATTTCCCTTCTCGTTGCCTTGCTAATTTGGGGGCTGGGGTGAAAGCCCAGCAATTTATCAAAATGTGGCCTGCCACGTTGAAAGTCAGCTTTCAGTCTTCTCGGATAAACCATGCAACAAAAAGGTGAGGCAGGAACAGCTGAGTCTACATCGGCGAGCTGTACTTGGGCTCAGCACCCAACTGAAGTGCTCTATTAACACACATGTACCCGTGAAACAACTTGTCTCACGCTGAAGGGGTGTGAATGAAGAAGCATTTCAATCAGTTCACTAGGGTACCTGTCCATAAATCACATGCGTCCTTTAAAACACAACGAAAATGCTTTTTTATCGAGAATTAATTTTACTCAGTTATAACCAAATTTGGTAAACGCAGCCTGCGAACACAGATGTAATTCGCTGAGCCTGGTGAGATTAGGACTTGCACAAGAAAAAAATCTTTTGGATTGTAGCCACAAAACATTTTGCAAAAAGTGAACTGATCCTGATCCTTATATATATTTATATAAGAAAGACAAAAAAATTCCTGAAGCTAAACCCAGTACAGGCAACTGTGAAAAGGTTTCCTTTTAACAGTATACCTCTCAAAACTTCATAGGCATGTGCTATTGGGGAAAAAAAAAAAGCTTATTCTTTAATGTTTATCCAGAGGCAAGAGATTCGAAGGTACTTGGTAAGCATGTGATTCTGTACTGAACATGAGAATAACACATATGTAAACACACACACGTACTCCAGCGGCATAGAATCTGCCAAGATCTCCCTTATCATTCCTTCCATTACACAGAAAAGCAAAATGGTGGTCCTTTAAATTGCAAAAAAAACATTTTCGACTTGGCAACACAGCTTGTCATGAGCAGCACCACTAAGAGCAGCTTCTTCTCATGGTAAGTGTTAGACAATATGTTCAGGAAACAGCTTCATGCTACAGAGACCATTTCAGGCTCCGCACCCATAATTTTTGCAACAGTGTATGAACAAACTCCTGACAGCTTTCACAGTGTTAATCCAACCCACAGTATCAACAGAAACGATAACTATTCTACAAAATATAGTACTGCAGTTGCCTTCCCTTAAGATCAAACAATTACATCATAAATGGATATTCTTACACACACACACAAAAAAATTGTTATTTCAACCTAATGAAAAATTACCTCGCCTTTATATTCCACTGGCTTAATTCCCGCATATACTGGCACAAAACTACTTGCTAGCAGGACCTAGAGAAAAGAAAAAATAGAGAACAAAAGTGAAGAAAAGGCAACAAAGTAATTCTGAACCTATACATATTTATTTGTATTAAATAACATAGCAGTAACCAGTTATATATTAGTTTTTCATAAAAACTTCATTGTCATCTCAAAATGTCTTCTTGCTGTGGTATGTCAAAATGTAATTAAAACTATTCAGCTGGGCTTGGTTTTGTTATGACTTGACAGTGACAATTTGTGATATTTTGTTTTGAGAGTTAACTCACTGATGGTGTGATTCAAAAGAGTATGAACTTAGTCTTACACAATGTGAAGTAAATCTACGATTTTTCAGAAACTGAATTTGCATATGCTGAAAAAAATTCCATATATGGAGTATTGTCAAAGAAGCAGCTGACCCAATCATTCTGCTGGCATATCAATATAGTATTTACTCTCTTCATAAATCAGATCTTCTAAGAGTTCAAAATTTCCAAAATACTACAGACAGCCTGAAAATTTACATATGTATATCTTCAGCAGTATTGATACTTTGCATTTAATACTTTCGAGTATTAACAAATTACTACTTGTCCTATGGTAAGTCTACATTGCTGCCTAGTTCTCTTTTTTTTTTCTGTCATGTACAGATGTGCACACATGCATACCTCTCAATCCACTCATAGTGGATCTATGAGAGTGTGTGTGTATCTCTATACTTATGTATCCACCTATATCTACATGCAACTACTATACTGCATTTCAAAGACAAGGAAGGTGTAGATGTGTGGATGAAGTCCAACATGACAGGAATTTACATATAGCTAAATGTGAAGGACAGGCATGCATATGCTTCCATAACAGCACGAGAGACAAATCTGAGGAACAGAAGCATGTTAGAGAATGCAATATACACCACGTGACAGACGATCAGGTGCAAAAAATCCTCACAATCCATGGATTATGGAAGAAAATGCTTGAGCTTTTTTTGGTGGAATTGCATTTATTTTTACAACAAATTAAGCTACTTTCGGTATTAAATACCTCTCCTCCCCTAACAGGTTTTAATTAAGGCTCTATATGAAGTCTTTAACTTTCACTACAAAAACTCTTTTCTTGCCTATTTCTCTTCCCAGTGATCTAAAGCATCAGATTTGTCTGAGCTTAGATAAAAAGGATTTCTCTTCTTATTTTCCAACTGCAAAGTTGTAGCTATTTCTCTGCTAGATATGTCTTTCCCTCACAAAAGCATAAGATAAGGTCCCCCTGAATTCTTTTCAAGAACACTGAAGAAAGCAGCTGGTCTTCCTTAAAAAGTCACTTAGATCTCAAGAGTGAGGTGAGGCAGGACAAGTCTGAAGAACTAACACTTTCAGTATTTCTCTACCACTAACAGACCAGTGTGGATTCCTATTCACTGCTCCCACCTTTCCAAACTAAATACAAGTGTTCTGTGCCCTGCTTCCTCACAAACATACAAATCATGCCTCTCTATCCCCTCACCTCTAGTTTAAGAACTGCAAGTCTAGGAATACTGGTATGTGATGATTGCTTTCACATATGTAAACACTATTTCAAAAGTGGGAGATTATTAACTGCCTTTCCACGTCCACTGGGAATAATAAAGAAAATAAAAGCTTAAAAATGTAGCACCATATATTCGGTTTAGTGATTATGAAAAACTTTGGAATCATAAGGCTTGTTCAGCATTGAAACCAGTTGCATACAGAAGTTGAAAGACTTCTGGCAGAGGGTACAGAAGTTCTGCTGTTACAAAACACTGTCTGGCCAGCAGTATCTTTATTCATGCTTTGGATCTAGTAATCATCTCTAGGAGAGGCGTAATACGATTACATTACCTAACAAGCTCTATACTCTTATGCTACTGGGTCAGCCACCAACATTCAGACTGTTGTATAAATGATACATGCATAGCTGAAGGAATGCACAAAAACGTGTACTATTAGATGCACTGGAAGACCAGACAATATAAATGTATTCCAATGAGCAATTATCTGGAAGTTTATTACTATTATTCCAACCAATTCCACTGCTAGCACATGGAACAAAAGAACAAAAATGGTTAAGTCACTGAACAGACTATTTAAATACTAATAAAATATATGCATTTGCAAGGTCGTCTTGAAGCTTTTAATTGCCTTCAGGTTAGAAGATTTCACTGAAAAAAACCCACAAACCTTCATTATAATAATTTCCATGCTTGTCACTGCTGGCTACCACAGCTAGAAATAACACTGCATAATTTAAGATAAACTTTTTGCATAATTATCTTTGCATGATTAAGTCCAACAAATTTTGAGAACTGATTGACCGTGTAGAATATAACAGGGTCAAGATTTTAAAAAAATTATATTTTAAAGGCAAACTTCCAATGCATACTTTAAGATTTTGTTAACAAGTGTGTTTTTTTTCTTTAAGTGTTAATTATAAGGGATCTCTTATTTAGTCTCAGCATCCACAAAGACAGGGAAAGAAATAATTCCTTCTTATTCTATTTCCTCTTTTATTCTGTTATATCTTATGATATCCTCCACTAAGATATAATCAATTACTAGAAAGAACATTTGCTTTACTTGCATCTGAATTCATCCTACCACTTCATATCAGCTTAAGTATACAGTCCTGATCCAAATTTAAAAAGTGGCATTCAACAGAAAAAAGATAGGCAGTAAGAGATATGCTTTCCAGCGACAAATACATTTTTTTATACAATACTTATTACATTATACCTATTCCCCACGAGAACTTGTAGAAAGCGTTGGATTCTTTTTTTTTAAGACAGGAACTTTCTTTACTTTCTTTTGTGATGAAACATAATATAAATGGTACCAGTGCAGTAAAAGACACAAAAAGACTGAGAAAATTGTTACCGAATTTGGAGATCCTCTATTTTATTCTTATCTACTGCAAACGTTAGTTATCCTGGTACTTGTTAAAGCAACTTTGCCTACAAGGCCATACTATCAAGAAGGAAACATACACAAAAATAAACTTTAGCAAAATTTCTGATACTTCACTATCAAATTCTACATCCATTGTTTATGTTATGGTTGTAGCACCACTGATAGTATAAGTCGTAACCGATTTATTGTACGGCTAGTAACATATTTCTAAATCTTGAAGAAACTCAAGCATTTTTATTTAAAGCAGCAAAATCCAACTTCATTACCTTAATGAGGTCCTCCCTTGAGGCAAAACTTGAAACCAAGCGATTTTCCCCATTTTTGGTGTTAGTGACTGACACATAGAGCCGGTTCTCAGCTATCTCATGGGCATCAGAAGGAAGAACAGACTCTATGCCCTCCCTAAAGTAAAGAAAATGCTAAATGTTATCCACCATCATTATTTAAAAACCTTGCAAACATGTCAGGGGTGAAAGAGTGCTGAGCTCCCCACAGTGCAGTAAAAAATATGCACACAGTCTCCATTTTCATCTAGAGGGCTACACAGAAAAGTGATCTTATTAGATACATTAAGATAGGTACCTAAGTGTTTTCATAAAATCATAACCAGGCGTTACAGCACCGAAGTCCAATTTTCTAACTTCCTCTGCAAATCCATAGGCAAACTGCTTACATTTCTGCAAGTTAAAATATTCACCATTAAGCATGTTTTGGCTATGGGAAGTATGTTCAACTGTGTTATCTAAAACATACTAGTGGCTAAAGCTTTAATCAAGAGAGAGTTATAAGATCCGACTAAAATATTTTCCCATATGTGCTTAGTTTATAACAAGATATGCATAGCTTAGTTTATAACAAGACACGCATAACAACATGTTGAGCATTTTTCTAAGATCTAATTTGTAAGAAAACAAGATCTCTAATTAAAAAAATAAACATTAATAACAATAATAATGAAACATCACACGAATGCCACTTTAACAATCAAGGAAAGCTAAAGGCTATTTTTCTATGTATTACTACTGCTAAATAATCAATTCTTTGAACCATGTCATTATGAAAACAATCATTTATATTTCAAGTTAAAGCTACCTTTTATTTTAAAGACTTGAGTACTAAAACCAGACACAAGTACATTAAGATGCCTATAAGCATTAAAAAAAATTACAATTATTACAATTTCTTCTCACACAAAAACCATGCTGCTAACAAATACACATATTTAATGAATAAAATACTAGGGAAGTATTTAACGAATGGAATACTACAGAATCACAGAATGGTAGGGGTTGGAAGGGACCTCTGTGGGTCATCTAGTCCAACCCCCCTGCCGAAGCAGGGTCGCCTACAGCAGGTGATGGAAGACAAAGGAAAAGATAACTACAGAAAACCATGCAACAGATTACACTGTACAGAGAACCTCTTTTACACAAGCTGAAATGCCTACCATTAATGGGTGCACAAAAATAGCCTGAAGTGTGAGCCGTAAGAGTTCCAAAAGCAGAGTAAAGGAATAGGTAGCATTTATTTTTTTAGCAAAAATATTCTGAAACAATCAATTATGGTTCTAAATGCTTAAGACTCACTATTCAGTACTCATATTCCTGTTTTTATCTTTTCAGGCAACTCTAATGATTTTAGGGACAGAGGAAAAAACTAAATCCAATCTTATCCAACTTTCTGAAATCGGTACTCAATAAATATATTATACCCATATTCACTTATTTAATAACACGTTTACAAAGTAAAAGATCTGTCTATAGATAGTCTGGTGTTCCTGGGAACAAGTACGTTGCTAGTTTCAAAATAAATTATTGATGTGACTGTGGAAAGGAAAAAAAAAAAGCAAGAGAGAGAGAGAGGAGGGTACAGGATTTAATGGGAGAAAAAACAGGAAAGACTTGTGATGAGGATTAGTATGAGATCAGGAGCAAGCTGGTTGGAGCAGTTTAACTTACTTCTATGTCAGAGCACTTATCTAAGTGAGAGACACAAATGCAGTTCTTGCATCCACTTTCTCTATATGGCTTTTGAATAAACGCATCAAAAAAGTTTGTTAAGAGGTCCACAGCTCTTAAAGCAACAACCACTGTAAAGATCTGTGCTAATTCATTTCACATAGGTTAGATTTGCACCTTTACCCTAGGAGGTACTTGCAATTGCCAGCTCCAAGCCAATTCGAATCTATAAAACTAGTTATATGCACAAGGTCTTGAATTTATTCTGCATTAGGCAGTTAGGCTTCTTCTGTGGTTAATCAGCTGGAAAGAGGTGCATTCAGATGCCTCTCTCTCTAAACAGAGAAGAAACTCATAAACCATACACAGAAGCACCTCAGAACTACTACTTTTATATCTAAGATGCTTTAATACAGTGACAGGGAGCTAAGAGTAACCGGAGCCGGATGAATCCAAACCTAGGTGAATGACAGAAAACTACTTTCCACATTACCACTATTAAGAATAGACCATACAATTCTTGCTGCCAAAAGGGACAATTTCTTACAGCTACAAATTGTTTATAACTTTAGCGCTAGGAACTTTAAACAATACATCTAAATGTTAAATAGTGACCGAGGACTTGTTTAGGAATTGTAACTACTTGGATTGAGTTAAGCAAACTGGACATGAAACACAATCAAGGTACTTATGAAATAAATAGGTACTAATCTGTAACACTATAAACCTCCCTAGAATTCTCAAGCCCCAGGCCTTTTCAACAGTGACAAAAATCCAAGATACAACTGAAAAACAGTTGCAAACTGTCATACTAGAACAGAACAGTTAAAACAAGAAATCCTCAATGTTACATTCTCTTCAAGATAAGGAAAGGTTGTATTAGAGCTTTAAGACTAGGAGATGGAGAAAGTCCTAATTATAGCTTGCCGAACATGCCCATCTCTGCGGAGAGGGGAGAAAAAAAAAAAAGAAAAAAATTAACTGATGTAAGAGTCATATTTGTGGATACAAAATATTTCAAGTTAGAAATGTAATAACGATAATAATATAATCATCCTGACATGAAAAGTTAATTCTATTCAGTACATAATACTAGCTTTACTTAAATTCCATGAGAATTAGGAAGAATTATTCCCCCTCACAAAAAGCTCTCAATTTTCCACTTAAACAATGTAACAAAATGACTGAAAAGTAAATAAGTAAAAAAAAGGACTAAAAAGTTTATGAGAAGTTCTTCAGCTGGTATTAAAATGACATGTTTTCAAGGAAAAATCCACCAGACTCAATTAACATAGGCTTAGTTTGCACGGACATAAAAATTAAAAACTCTTCCAATATTTTTACTTAGAAAGATTTTTATAAGTTGGACCAGGCTGGGAACAAATGCTTATATCCACAGCCTAGAATAAGCAGAAAAACTGTCTTGGGCTAAGAAAAGGCTAGCTGCTGTGATGATTATATAGGAAATTAAAGTCAGAAGTATGGATTATACAGGGCATACTTGAAACTGAACTACTAATCAGAGGCTACAGAAAAGGAGAAACACCTGAACAGAATGCAAGTACAGTTCTCTTCACAACAGACTGGAACTGTCCTAATACCAAATCACATAAAGAATGCACTTGGGGAGTGGTGGGGTGGAAAGAGGCCAGGGAAGCACTTGCTGCTGAAAGTGACAGAAGTATAGCTAGCTGCAAGCTAATAAGCACTGCAGAAACAAACAAACAGAAAGATCAGTGGCAAAGTGTGGTATTGGCTGGGACTACCGTTTGAATCAAATGCAGTGAAACTTCTAACAAGTGAAGACCAGAGAAAGTTACCTGACCCTCACTGGACCAAAGCCTAAGTGTACTTTGAACAAAAATATAACAGCCTTTTTTACCCCCACAGTAATGCTGTTTATTATCATTTAAAATATAAAAAAATAGTAACATATTGGCAAGGCCTAGTTAGTCCTCTATATATATTAAGGCAAAGTCAATATAGGCATTTCAGGAGGGCAAAGCATCCTTAATCTAAGAAGAAAAACAAACAAACAAAGACAAGCTACTGTTCTCCCACAGAACCTGTAAGAGCAGTCATTGAATATCACTTTGCTGTCTCTACATGACATCATATCCATGGTGAGAAAAGGGTGACATCCCTGGAGAAAAAAACCTCAAACACACATGTATGCAGCATATCAGAACAGAACGCTGTGAGGGTTAATCTCCCTGGCATACAGTGGGTCTACCGCTGTTAACTCGTGAACTGTACTGAGTCCAAAGGACGTGTACAAGCCACTTTTTGTGCTGACTAGTGGTACACAGACAGCAAAGAAAAAATTTGAGCCAGTGTGTGGTGTTCTTTGATTTTATGAAGATACAGTCCATCTACTGTTTCATCTCCTTTCACAAAAGGGTGACAGGATAATGCTATGTATTTGCTTAACAAAGCCTACCTCCAGCCAAGAAAAAAATTATTAACTTTGTAATGTACAGTGATTAAGTGCATATTAAAGTAAACCTCATTGCGTACAACTCAACATTCACACACACATTAAATTTATATTTACATAGCTTAAAATACAAAGTTCCTATGCTAGACTTCTGTCATAAAGAAATACTTGCTTCATAAACATTTCTGCCCATGAGTCACAGATTTTGTTAACGAAAACACATAGATGAGTCCTGTTCCTTTACAAAAAGCAAGAAAAACAAAAACCAAAACATTTAAAAAAACTTAATGGTAGATGATTATATCAAAAATATCCTTTGAAAATGATCATGTCCTATACCTATGAGTTTATTAATTTACCTCCACATTTTCTGGTACTGCTAATAAGACAGTGGCAGCCAGTGATCCCGCAGAAGCTCCCGCAAAAGCTTTCACAACTTTCAGTAACTTCTTACCATGCTTGTAAAAAGCAGCTGCTGCCCCCAAGTGGTAAATACCCAAAAACCCACAAGCTGCGAATGACAGATTGATATGTTTCATTTTTGCTGTGGAAATAAAGTTTCACAGTCAGAAAAAGGATCAGTTAATGTTATCTTATAATATGCGTCTAATGTTTTTGCACAGAACACATAAAATACTATATCTACCTAACAAAAAGCAGTTTATTTAAGAACAGTAAAAACTTTTGATTACCAAACACATCAAACGAGTAGCAGTGAAGTTTAGCATCTCCAAAATTGAAAACACCTCTAAAACACTCCTTAGTGAAAATCCCTTTTTCAATCAAGAAATATATATATATGTGCAATGTAAATGCACATTGTCATCTAATTTGACAAAGAAATACAAAATAAAAGTAACTACTCAAAAGTGATAGAAGAATGCTGTTCGAGAGCGAACATTGTTACATACCTAGAGTAAAAATCAAATTAATTATCAAATTGCTGGCTACTGTGTCATCATACTTCCCTTACACAGACAAAGCCTTGAACCCAACACAATTCTCTCAGAAAGCAATTTTTTCGTTCACCCCTGGAACTCCTTTGCTTACCAGTACTACTAGTAATCATTAATAGACAAATTCTTATTTAAAGTCATGTCTTATTTAGAGAAGAAAAACACATAGCATATCACTGCTACTATTAAAATAAGAAGAAATAAAAAAAAATCACCAAAATAAAATACAAAGCACTAAATGTATGAAAAATACAGACACTCTCTAAAGGTGTCACAGATAGAATTTAAATCTAACAAAAAGCACAAACAGGAAGCGTAAGTACAGATCCTTAGGGGTAGTATATTAAAAAAAGGCTGTACATTATATTAGTTCTTCTGTTTCTGCAAGTAACTACAATTATGAGAGTAAGCTACTCCACAGATTATACTGTACGGATATACAACATATTGTACAGATTATTTTAGCACTGAATTAAAAACAAATCAGCATATTTGGGTATGCATCAATAGGAAAAGGACTAAAAAACCAATAAAGTGGTATACTTAGTAGTATACTTCTTTTTTCTGGTTTGTAATGAGAAACCTGATGAGACGCTTCTCTTGGAAATCATCTACAGACACTGCAGTGTCACTGCTGATGAAGAGAGGCAAACAAGCACAGCAACAGATTTTTAAGTTGCTTCTTCAGCTCAGACACAGGAAGAGCAGGAAAGATGAGGATAAGCAACTGCTTTCATAGCCACTAGATAAGAAGACATGCTAAACTCAACTGCTTTACCCATAACATGACTAAAATCAGATCATGAATGGGTCTAAGTTTAGTATTTTCCTTAAAAAAAAAAAAAAAAAAAAAAAAAAAAAAAAAAAAAAAAAAAAAAAAAAAAA
>Ga0065711_1013460_pt1 | contig 10858 bp, 3 predicted proteins | sample Hoacrofraction12_FD_59098 | JGI IMG/M metagenome (GOLD analysis project Ga0065711, IMG submission 59098) | Hoatzin crop microbial communities from Cojedes, Venezuela - Epithelial fraction 12 v2 (version 2) | ecosystem: Host-associated > Birds > Digestive system > Esophagus > Crop | place... | reverse complement strand
TGGAGTCTCCTTCTCTGGAGATATTCAAGCCCCGCCTGGACAAGGTCCTGTGCAGCCTGCTCTGGGTGACCCTGCTTCGGCAGGGGGTTGGACTGGGTGACCCACAGAGGTCCCTTTCAACCCCGAATGTTCTGTGAACATTCTGTGATACATAAATAGATTCTGAGAAAGCAGGGCGTGCTTGGCCTAAGTGCTTAGAGCAGCACATGTGGCACACGCCTTGCAACCCTCTTCCCTGGGAGTGGCCTGCAGGCTGAAGGAGTTGTTCTGGTCATGGTAATGACCTGCTGCAGGCCACTGGTTTGGCTTGCGTGTGTCTAGTGCACACACCAACAGTTTCTCCAGTGTATAAACTGACCTACCTGTGCGAACACGCTGTTTAGTAAATATGTTGGCTTTGGGAAAATGCCACCTACGTTGCACTTCAGTAGAACACCCGTTCTACAAAGGCGCAGCAAACCCAGCTCTGCAGTGAGGCATCAGATGTATATGCATCGCTTCTCCTCGTGGTAGAGGTGGTATCATATGTGTGTGCCTCTCTCCTGATAAAAGCTGCAGCATAGAAGAATATTCTTTTAGCGTAAAAGTAGCTAACAGACCCACAGATTTTGACAGTTAAGCATCATTACGATGAGGTGTGTGTGTTGTTTTGCCTGGTTGTTGCCTGGAATGGCATACCAGCAGGTATCTTCTCATGGATTATTATATAACTCAATAAATCCTTGGCAGTGTTGCCAGGAAGAGTTTGAGAAGAAAATGTAGGTATCTGAAAAAGAGAATTCATCCTCAGTACTGATATCTTGCCATGGGAATCAAGACAATTACTGACACTTGTTTATGTCATGCTTTCATATCTGTAACAAAATGGTAGAATTTACTTCTTGAAAGATCTCAGGCAAAATCCTGGAAGCCACCAGTAGTCTGACGACGACTGAAATAGGAAAGGTGTACAAGAGTTGAACAGAAGAAGCATGGTGTGGAAAAAAGTCAGTCTCATGCACCCAATAAAATATCTCAGGCTTAACTAGTGGCAATCGGCCCTTTTACTGGTGCAGTTGCTCATGAGTGGAGTGCAGTAAGAACTGAATTGACTTGAGAGATGAGCATTGGGGCAGCTCTCACAGGTGGTACTAGAAATGAACTTCAGACTTTGGAAGTGAAATAATTTGAAGACTAAAAATGTCCAGGTTCTGCAACAAACCCCAACCCATAGTGTGTCCGTTCTAATAAGGCAGCTGATTCTGTCTAGTCGTATAGAGGCCCTGTCTAAGGCAGAAGAATTGCAGAACCTTTAAGAACAGAGAACGCACTGTCAGTCGCCTTCTTGCCTCTTTCCTGTTCACGTGGCAATATTACGAAGTAGGGGTAGTACCGACCAAGTGTATTCCAGCTGAGTGGCTGTTTTCACGATGAAATAGGTGTATTAGTTATTCACAGAAGAAGAACAGGTTTCTTTGACTCCATCACTCCACAGACATACTCCTTGCTTGCAGCATAAATAGCCGGTCAGTCAAGAACCACAGTATGCGTTTGTTCATGCTGCTGGTTTTTTCCAGGGCTTCACGGTGTTACTTCCTCCAGCTTCGTGCTTTTGCCCTTACCCTTTCTGCCAGCTCTTCAGTGGAGCTGTCTGGCGTNCGTACCTGTGTGTCCCCCCAACAGCCATACTCTGAATGCCCGTCCCCTTCCTGCGTCCGTCAGATTCTTCAGCAGCTGTGAATTTGCTTCTTATTTTTAAAAAATGGTGAATGCTTAGTGTGCCTCCAACAATACTAAAGGTTGGCACTTAGGCGAGCAATTTCCTCAGAAAACAACCTACCAGTAATGTTTCTTGGCAAGATAGAAACTTGGTAGTTGCCCCATTAGGCCCATCCTACTTTTTGCAAGTAAGCATTAGTTTTATCAAGGTCTTCTCTGTACTCTGTACTTTGCGTAGTAGGTACGCAATTGGTAATGAGATGAGGCCTCATTAGCAGCCACTCTTTGCGGATCTGATGCTGAGTAATTGCTGTAGGCTCGCACCGACCAACCTGTGCAAGGACATCCCTCCACATAAGCAAGGACTTAACATTCTGACTAACAAGTTGATTCATTAGAATCAGTTGCGTACATGGGCATCTATAACTTTGCAAATATTTCCCCTGCCTGGGTTTTATGGGCTTTTTTAAATCTGCAGACTAACCAATATTATTTTTTTCATTTTCATTATCATTTTTTGTGCAGTAAACCACCTCAGACTTTGACTACATAAAAAAAAATAAAAGCACTCTGTGTCAAAGTACAGAAGATAATGCTTTTATGTCTGATAATTTTTAAAGTACATTAATTTATCACTTCTTGAGCAAATTCTTGACAGCCTTTTAGGAGAGATCATTAGAAGACGTGGACTTGATTCCTTCTCAGGCGAACACATTCTCAGTGAATTTTTTTTTCTCTCCTAGAATGCAGCAAATGCATGCGATATCAAACTGTTCTCTTTAAAGAACGCTGGTAACCTTAACCTGAAGGGGTTTTATTGTCTTACCTGTATTAATTGAGCTGTGAAACCTAAGGTTATATGAAACAAAATTCTTTGGCTGAGATCTTCCTAATTCTCAGGTGGTGCTCTTCAGTTGGACAGGATTTTTAATTTTTTTAAGTGTGTGATTTTGCCTCTCTCAAATGTTTTAACCTGCTTAGTTCATCAAAGCTGTTCTCTGCATGGCCACAGTTTGAGTGATGAACTTTTATTTCATGCAGGGTTTAGACTTACCTTGCTTTAGCTTATATCAGCGCAGACATGTTAACCTAAATGTAAGAGGTCTGGATTACTTAAAATCCCTCTTATGATAATATTTTGAAATCACTGTTAGTTCTGTTAAGCCATTGCAGGAACAGATAAATGCAAACATGATACAACATCTAGTGTATTTTCTTTTAGAATGCAACTGCTGAATACTGTAAGATTTGAAAATAAGTCTTTGCCTTGTGTTGCTTCATTCTTTGATTAGCCTTCCTCTTTCTTAGTCAAAAACAGGCTATGGTTGCAATCTTTTACTGTACAAAATTAACATGAAATATTTTACTGGAGAAATGACCTTTTCGTATACATTAATAGCTCCTTTTCTTGCTAAGCCCTTGCCAGTTTCAGTTCCTAATTTCAGTGTTAAATGTTAAAAGATATAGATATATATATATATATAAAGGATTTAAATGCAACTAGGAGATAAATTACTGATTTTTGTTAACAACATGAGAATGCATGCACAAAGATAAAACTGGATGCAAAAGCAGTCGTAAGATGCTTACCTTTGCCCCTTACTGTTAAAGGTTGGTCAAATAATATGGGGTCACAGAAATGGTTTTTAAAAGAAGATTAAATTTAGTCTTTTTAGATGTTGGATAGCTACTTTTGTTAAATACCTTGTTAATTGCTGAAGAAAATATTTCAATCATGGGTGACAACTTGTGTTACAAACGGATTTGTATAAAATGCCCAGCATGAATGTTTGTTTTGGCCTAAAGCTTCCCCATAAAACAGGCAGAACTCTGTGTAGCATGTAATTCGTCTAGACACTGGTTGAAAATGTGATGTTTACACATTATTTTTGTTTTTTCAAATAATGAGTAGATGCGAGGACTTTTCTATAGGACTGCTTGTTTCAAGCAAGATATGTTATTGCCCTGTTGGGTTCTCTGATTACTTTTTAAAGATATGAGACTCAAATTATTTGATTTCATACTGCTTTTATTATTATGTTTCAATGTTCATTTTGTATAGTAACAGAAATACTTTTGGGGCATATTTAAACTTCTATGTATGTCGAGCATTGTGGATTATCTTTCTATTTACAGTAACATAATATTAGAAAACATGAACTTCTAGACACTGCAGTTATTAATTTTTAACATCAGATGGCTCATAACCCCCAAAACTGTTCTGAAAGTCAGTTGAATATTTCCTGGGTTTCCTCAAGCTTATTCAGGGTCATCAGAAGAATGACAGCACAGTTTCCTTAAAACGACAGGTTTGTCACCAGTTGCTAGGCTTTCTTTTCTGAAGTAAGCAATTTTATTTTCTTAATGTTGCTAATGCTTGGAATGTACTATATTTCCTAAATCATTTTCCCTAGTTAAACACAACTCTAGGATACATCATAGGCTGGAATAGCTTCTTGTCATTAGCCAGCTGATAACAAGGATAAACAGTTATTTACATAATTTACATGCCCTTGCTTTATCCTGAAATCAAGGGAAATTGCACAAGAAATCCATCTTACAGTAGTAGCAACTTCCCTGCTGGGTTTTGTCAACTGGGACTATGCAATTCCTTAGTTGAGTGTAGCTGTTTAATCAAGCCAAAGAAACCTGGCTGTGTGATTGTGCCTGAAAGAAATATTTCACTTAAAAAAGTTTATAACTCATTTCAATACAGCTATATAGCTTCATCACTGGCTGCCAAATAGAATAAAAAGATAATTCTTTTTTAAATAAAATGCTAGTTTTAATCAGATGTTGTCCAAAAAGAGATACAGCCTCCTACTCTACTAAGCAGTTACATATATCTGAAGTTGAGCTTACTGATGTGTTGAAAATTAAAAAAAAAAAATAACAAACACTTAATTTTACAGCATTGGGGTAATTTCTTAACACGTTGTTTGAAGCTGTAGCATCTTGTAGGTTCAGCATTGATTGGGTTGCTCCTTTTAGTCCAGTTTGTGGGGTAATTGTGGATTCTCCAGTGTCTTCCTTAGTACATGTAAAGTAGGAATATTCAAGCAAAGGTACCCAGAGTCACATTCCCAACAGCCAGGAGGAGAACGCTCTTCCCCCAGCGAGGGGCAGACCTGGTAGGACTCAGTGCCCCAGGGTGGGGTTTACAAGGAATTTACAAGGGGATCGAGGGAAAGCTGAACAAGTAATATACAATAAAGATTCATGGGGAGTTACTAGATCAACAGTCCACACCAATTTTAATCTCTGCTCAGGTGGAAATATTTGGAAGGTAAGAGGGTTGGAAATTAAGGAGAGAGGTGACTGTTCTGTACTTACCTTGCTTTCACTCTTCCCTGCATGTCGGCTAATTGTCCCTGTTGGAGGCGGGAGACTCGGGCTAGGCAGATCCTTGGTCTGAACCAGTTGGGTTGCTTTTACAAGGATTGACGTTTCGGGTGAGAAGGAAAAGCTGATCTTTCACAGAGGTGTTGGTCACTGGAGCAATTGCCAAGTAGCTAACAAACGCGAGCGTGGTGGCTTCCGAAGGTAGTAAAAACTAGTGTGCACAAAAATGTTTTACAGTTTTCACTGGGACTGTGGGGACATGATAATGAATTTAACAGTGTAGATTTGGGCCAGGGGGTGATGGTTTTTCAGTTCTTTTTGGTGGACTGTTCTTTTGTGATGTTGAAACCTCTAAAACACAAAGGCAATTCAGTTGCTTGTTAACTAACATCAGTGTTCGTTTTTCTTTTAGTCTTATGTCACTCAATTTTTTACTTTCCTAGCTCGATGTCGATTGCAGCGAGCCTTGTGAGTGAAGATACGAAGACCAAGTTTTTGAACAAAATGGGCCAGCTGACTACATCGGGCGCAATGTTGGCTAACGTGTTTCAGAGGAAGAAGTAAGGTGGGAAAAAGGAACTCCCAGCTAACACTAAGATGGACCTCACAGAGACTGATTCCTGTACTTGAAGTACTTGCCTTTTAATTTCTTCTGTCTTATGTTCTTGTAGTATAATTTTATTCTAACTTCCAAAGATATTTGCACTGCTTTTGAATATCGCTGTGTATCTGTTAATTTTGGGTTAACTGTGGTTGATATAAAACTGAAATCATAGTCTGTACCAAGTCCTTGTTCTGTGTTCTTGTCTTTCCAGCATAATTTTTTTTATATAGTGGAAGGTTTTTTTTTTATTTCCTGACAGGATATCAGCAAATATCTGTATTATACATGGAGCTATTACGACGGTACTTAAAATAATGTAAATTTGAAGTCATTGTCATGAGGTAATAAAAGTGGAGATTACTTAATGTATTTAAATTATGAAAGAGTAATGCAGATTTTTTTATTATGTTTCTAAAAAGAAGAGGAAGAGCCACCAGCATTTGTCTGTGCTTCTAGGGTTGTTTTTGTAAGTATTGTGCATCTTGAATCCAGAGGAATTGCAGTATCTAATGTATGAGACTGCTTGCACTGCATCAGTCTGCAGGGAATGCTCATGTTTCAGATGCTTTATGCTGACATTGTAAATGCTGTACAAAGTCCTTCAGATAAAATTCTCACATCTGTTGTGGTTTTTTGAGGGATGCTTCTTTTGTTGGGGTTTTTGTTTTATTTTGAAGCACTTTAACAACCAGTCTACACATCCAGAGGCACATCCGCTAAGGAAAAACATGATAAATGATTAAATGTTAATAAATGTATAAGCTACTACACAGGGGTCCCAGTACAGTTCTGCAGGCAGAGGAAACTCATTGAGGAGAAAGAGTGCTTTCATCTTGCGATCAGTGTGCAGTTCTGTGTAAAGTGAAAGCTAAAATTAAGTTTAGATGGAATCTTAGTTCAAATTTAATTTCAGAGTATTTGAAATTATGTTGATAGAGTTTGACATGCAGTTTCTTTAAGATGTTCAGTAGACTGCATACATACTTTAGAAAAATGACGTTACAAGGAGCATCTTCAACAACTACCAAATATTTTTTTTAGCAAGGAAGCATTAACAACTAAATCCATCTATTCTTATGCAGCACTTTTTTCACTTCTTGATGTCAATGTGAGCTTCTGAAAGTAAACTGAAGTGCATGCATGAACTGGTATGAGGTAGCAAAATGTAAAAGCTCAGGCATTCTCTGACACGGTGCCGTTCAGTTGGGACTATCGACAGCTTTGAGGACGGGGGAAGCAAAAGGAGTGAGGGAACGAAGTATTTGCTTCGGAAACAGACTACGGATGGAGTAGCTCTTTGGCTGTTGCCCCCGGAGGGAAATAACGGAGATGATTTGAGCCTTCTGACTGCTTCGTGTCTGTGCCTGCTGGCTCTGCGTGTACAGTTGCCTGCCATGTTTGTGTTGTGACAGGGCCTGCTGCACACTTGCACGCTGTCGGTCCCTTTCCACCGCACTGAGATTACAGACGGCTCCACGCCTTCTCGTTGCTTGTTACCGTGGAAGTATCCTTTTAGCAGACTGACTGTGAAATGGAGACATTCCTGAGGAATGGGAAGTGGTGACGTTCCTCTCTATTGTTCTGTTGTCAATAAAAGGTTTTGTATACCTGCCTTGTCTTGTTACTTCTGGTCTTCTCCGAAAAAGGTTATTGCATCAAACCGGCTGTTAGAGGAGAGGGGGCTAACGCACAGAAATTCTGTAGCCTTAACTTTTGGTTTTTTACGTAGCAGGTGGTAGACTGAACTTGTGAAATTTCCCATCCCGTTGTGCCTGTTTCACTCTGGCTTCCAGTCGCGTGGCTTTATTGCCGCCGTCATGCAGGGTCTCCTCGTCTCCCATGCCCCATTTTTTTTAATTTTTTTTCCCTATGTCTGTTCCAGTAGTGCAGTGCCAGAGATAGCTGTGTAGCCATGAGACCAAAATGACTGCTTTGTAGTTAAACTCCTACTTAGCTGCCTGTGAGAGTGGCTCCCAGCCCACACGGAACCTCACCCAGTGTTTGGAAACCTGCAGGCTGGCACAGGCCAAAAAGCTGTGACAGTGATTTAACTATGGGTGACTGTGGCCTGAGACTCCAGTTTGTTAGCATAAACATAGCATCTTTGCCCAGCTAGGTCCAGTCTCCTCAGCCCCTTGCAGAGTTTAACTTTTGCTCGCCAGCATTTTGCTTCACACCGGTTGATCCAAGGAGGAATTTGAGTGTGAATCCCGGGAACACCAGCTCCCCTCTCGTGGTAACTACTGAGGTGAAGATCTGTGTAGGCAACAAACCTTATGCAGGATTTTTGTCTCCTAAATTTATGTATGTTAGTATATGTCGGTTGCAGGAGCTCTGTAAAATGTTTATTAGTTTGCCAAATGTTGACAAGATGGCAAGAAGTTGTTCTGTGTCTTTGGGTTTTTTTCTTTTTTACTCCTAGCTGTGGCATTCACGAGTGGGAAAGAAAAGCAAGAAATCTTTAAAGAAAAGAATTACCAGAATATTTTAAATTAACTTTTTTGCTCCTGTTGTTATACAAGAGTGAAGTAGAGAGAAAATGGGAGAAAATGCTTCGTTAAAAGAACATGGTTGGATGTCCAGCATGGAAGGCAAGTAATCCCCGAAGGATTATCTTCAATTGCTTATGATTTTTCCAAAATAAGGATTCTGTTAGGAAAAAAAAAAAAAAAAAACAACAAACAAAAAACCCCAAAATGTTGCCTTTATTAGCTCTGCCTGAACCTCTACGACTTGTTGGCTTTAAATAGGGGATATGTTGAAAGTCTTGTGCTAGTGAAGTTTCAGAATCTTCGGTTTTTTATTTAGAGGATTGATGCTTGTGCTCTCGGGTCAAGATGATCATTGAGCTGAAGGTACGCGGCTGCCTGGAGGAGTGTTCACGATCTAAATATGTTTTCTGTAGATTAAACATAAGGCTGACTGACATTATGCATATATTTTTTTTCTGAGATTGTTTTCTAAAACTGTCATTGAGGCAAATTACTCGTTTCCTATCTTCTAGTCAAGGTGAATAAAGGGAGCACTCTAAGAAAAGCTGCACCTTCTTCTTCTGTCAGTCTCTTCCCACTCCCGTTTCGCACCAGGAAAAAATGCTGCTCCTGCTGTGTGTCAAAGCATCATCTGGGTAGGAGAACTAAAAGCTGTATTTGAATGGATTAGTGGCTAGAGAAAAGGAGGCAGCTGATGTTTGCAAATTAACATGTTTAAGATTGAAAGATAAAAATTATCCATGAAAAATACCTGTTGTGAAGAAAAAGAATTTCTTCTAATATATTGTGGGAATGCATTGCTCCATATGGGCGATGAGTCAAAATGGTGCAGAAAAAGCAAAAGTGTGGAATATTTCTGTTCTCTCTGTTGTGACAGCGTTGGTGGCATTTTTCTGTTCTAGCAGTAATTGGCTCTACGTTTCAGTGCAGTTTCTAAAGCTGGGTATCACGCATTCAAAAATGTTGCAAGTAATTTCCCATGTGAAACTTCCTGATGTTGATATTTAAGTGAACCGGGAAGTAGCAGCAAAGCTTCTTGGGGCAGCAGATCACTACTACGCTGACGCAGCGAGCTGATCGGCGTGGCGCTGATCCTCGGCGGAATCGCAGAACTTGCTGCTGAATTACAGGATCGCGGTATGGTGCCAGGCGACCAGACTTCAAGGAAAGTGGTTTGGCGGTTGACGGGGTGCCTTTTGGCTGTGACGCTCCTAGGATGTGGCTAATCTGGTTTAGACTGTAAAATTGGTCAACAAAAGCACGGAGGAGAGCTGTTGTTGACTAAGTAGGCTAATCAGGCCCTGGATGTTAGCACTCTATGCTAATATATCATGTGTTAACTGATCTCGGTGAGTAACCATGAATGAGTAATCATTTTCCAGAGAAGCTGTTTCTGAAGCGTTCTGCCTTCAGGTTTAATGCCGGTCAGGTTTCTCTCTTACAGGTAAGCTGTCAGAAAAGGTGATTCTGCTCGTGGAGTTGGGAACAGGCAAGTCAGCGCTGAGCAGCCTGTGTCTTTGGAGGCATCTGCACAACGTGCTGAGCTTGAACTGCCATCGTACTTCCAGGGTGGTGAAAGGCTTCCTTAGACTGAAGATTCCTAGATCCTAGAAACGTCGGGCAGGAGCAGTTCTACCGCAGAAGTCAGTGAGTTGGAAAGGTGCCTCGGGAGTGGGCGTAAAGGGTTGACACCATCACAGGGGTCTGTCTGGTTCCTTTCCCAGCACTGGTGTTGCCTGTGCTTCTCGCCACGTCCCTCGTTCTCCGTGTTTCAGGCTGGTCTGTACCCTAACCTCCAACTTCTCTATCCCACAGAGGCAGAGACCTTTTTATTCTACCATCTACACATGGCCCCATGACGGACTCTGTGCATGGGTTGCTGGCACTCCAGAAGCTGCACTGCGACCCACCTGCCCCCGGGACATCCCCCTGACGTGGAGGGCTCTTCCCTAGAGCTCTGACTTTGCGCGTGCACTGGGTTTCTCATGTGCATACAAATAGGGCTGTCTGTGGTATATTTGAATATTACCATTCCCAAAATTACTGTGGTCTTGTGCTGCTGCGCTTTGCCCTGCCCTTTAACGGAGATGTTTCCCATTCCCCAACACCTGAGAAACCTCTTCAGCGCCAGTTGCAGCCGAGGTGGCAGCGGTACGATGGGGTCCTGCTGAAGTCACAGCGGCCGGAGCGAAGCGCGTGCCGTGTGGGATCCTGTGTGTCGTGACACCTTCCCTTTCAGTCCGCTGCAGGGGATCGGCAGGTGGGGATGGGGAAGAAGCAGCTGCCGTGTTCGGCAGGCAGTAAGGTCTCGTTTAGATTTGATCCTTTGCTGAGGGATGAACGCGCTCCATTGATCCAAGCGCGAGTCATCTCAACGTTCACCTCAGTTTTCAAAGAAGTTCAAGTGTGCTGTTAGATAAAACGACAGGGTGGCTTTGTGGAATGGGTAATGGGGTGTTACGGTCTCAGTCCTCCTGCTGAGGGGTTGGTGGGTGTTTGCCAGCCTTAAAGGCTCGTCCCGGGCAGGACAGAGCTCGAGGTGTATGCTGGGCAGCGCAGGCTCCCCAGTTTGTGCTGGTGTTGCTCTTACCCTAAGGGACAGCAGTGACAGGACGAGGGGTAATGGTTTTAAACTAAAACAGGGTAGGTTTAGGCTGGATATAAGAAATTCTTTACAATGAGGGTGGTGAAACACTGGAACGGGTTGCCCAGAGAGGCGGTG
>Ga0065711_1009567_pt1 | contig 10858 bp, 6 predicted proteins | sample Hoacrofraction12_FD_59098 | JGI IMG/M metagenome (GOLD analysis project Ga0065711, IMG submission 59098) | Hoatzin crop microbial communities from Cojedes, Venezuela - Epithelial fraction 12 v2 (version 2) | ecosystem: Host-associated > Birds > Digestive system > Esophagus > Crop | place... | reverse complement strand
GTAGTGGAGGCCCCATCCCTGGAAACATTCAAGACCAGGTTGGACAGGGCTCTGAGCAACCTGATCTCGTTAGCGGTGTCCCTGCTCGCTGCGGGGGGGTTGGACTAGATGACCTCTAGGGGTCCCTTCCAACCCAAAACTTTCTATGATTCTATTATTTTGCATCCATAAAAATGAGCCACTCAATACAACGTTTCTTAAATGAGTGACCGCTCTTTAATTCCACTTTTTAATACTAATACTACAGAAACTACTTTCAGAATTTTTAAATCAACATTTCTGTAATGGAAAACAGGAAGTCATAAAGTATGTACAGCACAAACCTACAGTATTGTATAAAATGAGGGATTTTTTTGACAATTTTATGAATAAAAAAAATTTACTTAGCCAGATTTACAAGACTGTTAACACTAAAGCTTAAAATGTTATTCTTAACGGAAAAGTATGAAATTCTAGTAAGGTCTTATAAGGTATAATTAAAGTTCTGATAACCTCTCAACATTATTCTAAGTATAGCCTTTACAAAGCATATACGACTTACTTTCATTAAAAAGGTACTCAAATCCTTCCAGAGTATCAGGAAATTCAAGTGGTGGCTCATCTTTTTTCATTAGTTCATCCAAATCTATTCTAGACAATAAATCTAAAAAAGGAAAAGAAAAATTACATAATGCATGCTATGTCTTTTTTATTTCACTGTGATCACTGGCAAAATGTGTTTGTCCAGATTTGTAGATCTTAAGGGCAGAAGTACATCTTACATATAACTAAATACAGGACTTTGTTATGGGAAATCTCACTGCAGATTAAAAAGCTGGAGCCCCAGAGTCAGCACATCTTTTTATTTATTTATTTGTTTGCCTATCTTATCTCTAATGTTGATCGAAAAATGTCCAGGGACAAAGAAGCCACTCCAGTGATTTGTTTCAATGATTCACTACCTTCAATGTTAGAAATACACCTCTGGTATGCATCGTGGTTCGAACACGAATTTGTCTAGCTTCAACATCAAGTTATTGATACATTTTTCTTTGCGTTCTTGAAGAGCTCAGATTATCAAATGCACGTCACCTCAGAGGCATTTACCAGCTGTGGTCACAACACTCGTTAACCTTCCCTTTGATACCCAAACAGACTGAGTTATTGGAATCCTTCTCTCAACCACCATCCTTTAATAACTCTCAAGGTAGAGAAGACTGCCATCCACCTTACAGTGAGTCACGACACACGTGTCCTTTTCAGACTGCCTGTTTGCAAAGATGGTACATCCTAGTACAGCCTGCACTCAATACTGCAAATACACTAAAATAAGTACAGTCTGCATTCTTTACCCTAGATTTCAGGATCTACGCTTAACCTGAGGCAAGTCTATAGGGACATTTTTTGCTTACATCTAACCACAGAACAATTACTGCATACACAGATAATAGTGCACAACCATCCTTCTTCTCCTCATTGCTCATCATCCCCACAACGCAATGCTATCCTTTTCACAATTCCTGATTATTAGTTAAGACGTACTCAACAAATGATACAGCAGCATTCCACTGAAACATTTTCCTACTTCCTCTTAGATGAGTTTCAAGACCACACAAACATTCCACTCAGGAGTGCTACACGGACTTCTCGAGGTACCATGTATCACCCAGGAAATGCATTAGGTGTTCTAAGTACACTGATTTATTACCTTCACCTTCCAAAGTGTTAGCTCAAACGACAGACAACATTTTGACATCAACTACACTTTCATCCTTTAATTACTTAAAATTATGAACTGAATAGGTTTCCAATCACTATTTTTGCTCAGTCTTGTTGCCAGTGACAAGCCTATACGTCACCCCCGTTACCTAAGCTTAGCATTGGTACATTAATACTTTGAAATTTGTAGTGTTTAAAATGTAATGAAAATCAGTTTCAACTTTCTTGACAGTTCCTTGTTGTGCTCTTTTATAACTCCTCAGGTTCACATGACATACACGCCATCATGCATATGGTTGTCTCCACCAGCTCCTCCTTCTGTAGGGGATTTCACTGGGTAAAGCTGGAGGACCAAAGGCCGCCTTGTATGGCCACTGAAACTCAACACCCTTCCAGCCTGTACTACGGTATCTGAGCATCTCTGTGGTATCTAAACAGCTACACAACATCAGACGTTGACTGGCAGATTTCTAAGTGTGACTTTTTCTTTGTGAAAGTGACCATAGCTCCTGTTTACATCAAATGTGTTTAATAGCAAGTCCCGTGACATCCACTCCACATACGCAATCATATGCTTGTTCTTGTGCATTGCCCTTTGAAAGTTCTGGGGGAACTGTGCTGGTCCTCAACCAAACAACAGGAGAAAGAAAATAACTTTGCCAAAGAAGTTTTTCACAACAGGATGTAAAAAGTGTGCCTTTTCTTCCTCTTTACTTTCACAATGTCAAGGTAGCAAAATAGTCTTTAGCATGTCTTTCTCTCTCCGGTGAAGATACGCCAATCACACCACACCTCTAGAATTTAATTTCACCAGCATTTTCACCTGTTCTTACTGTGACCTATTTGGAAATGTGTTCATACAGAAGTGTCAGTTGCTATGTAATAAAGCATCCATTCCCTGAGTAGCAAGGGCAGTGCTATACGAACTATGTTGAGTACTGTCATGATTTACAGCTTCCATCAGGGTCACTCAGGAAGATGGCAGCTGGCCTGTCCTCCAACTGCTAACATAGCTGCTTTCTTCCTGTGCAATTTTTCAAATTAAAATTAGCAAAAGTGTTCTCGTAACTTTGAGATTCCTGCAAGATTTGATCCACTGTTTTCACCTCAGGTCTTGGACTCTGCAGCTCAATTCGAGACTAGTTCAACAGAGCCCAGAAAGGAGATCTGCAGGAGATCTTCTACACCTTAGTGGCAGTTCACTAGATCACATGAAGAAAATAATATCCTCACACAAAGTTTACATTATGTGGAATACTTCTTGGACACTAACTCTTAACGAAGACCAGACTAAGGCCAATTATAACATGGGAGTTTTACTTTTCCAAACATAAAGTATAATTTAATCAAAATATATTAATTTAACAGAAATAGTACAAGGTTTGAAAAAAGCATCACATAGGTTTTCGCCAAAAGTCTCACAAATACAGAGTTTTAACTGAAGAAACATCATGTACCATCACTGTATAATAGAACATATATTTCTAATAATACTTCGGTAGAAACCCAATTTTTACACTGCAGTTGCAAGGTGCATTCTTTTTTCTCTTTCAGAAGACAACTTAGACGGTAAATGTGTGATGCACACACTTTAAATCCAATGTCTGCTTAGCTTACTTGTATGTCTGACCAACTGCATGTACTTCCATAACTGACAGTGTCTCAGAGATGTGATTTATTTAATTTATTTTCCCTCATGAAAATTACTCCCCTAAGTCACTTAGGTCCATTTAGTTTTTTTAAACATAGAATACAAAGAAAAATTTATAAAATCAACATGTAAATCAATGTCCTGAAAATCTCTTCCCTGCTAACATTTTAGTCAGAGATTTTTAAAAGCTGTAATATGATTGTATAATTATAAAACATAAGTGGCATAAAAATTAAATGACAACTCCCAGAAACTAAGAACACAAAAGCATTAGCCAACTTTTTCAAAGGATAATTATTAAAATTAAAAAAAAAATGGATATCTTATTCTGTTATTCCTTACCGCAGATCATTATTCTTTATATCATCTTATGAAAATACTGATAATGGACACACCATTAGACAAAAAACATTAGCACAGATGGACTAATAGTCTCTTCCATTATTGCAACTCTCAGGCTCTAACCCACAGTTACATCAAACTATTTTCCCTTCCTTAACAATAAGTGTTTCTGAAATGTCAATATACGTAAAAAGAAGGCAAAAAGACTCATACCCTTTAATGCAGTAGTCTTCTCTTTTTCATCTGGGCCTCCCTGCTGGAGCTGAGCCATCATTACACAAACTGTCAACAGATTTAAAATACCGAGGTAAATGCACATTGATCTTCGAAGAACAATCTGAAAGTCAACAAGAGTTGGAAAACAACAAATTTACTGACTTCAACAGATCTCATTTGCTAGTGCTTACATCATAAAAAACCAGAAATTGTTCCAAAAGCACAACTTCTCTGAGCATTATAAACCCTATGATATGTAAGGTAAAACCAAAACTAAGTTTTTCCTCTCCTTCAAAACTTACACTGGACACTGTAAAGTCTCATCACACTATCCTGGATTAAGACATTTGACAGCAAAGTGTGACACACACTCCAGTATCAAGTTTGGTCAAAGATTCAGGTTCACGAGAATGAACACTAACTTCTCCCTAATCCTAAAAGGACATCTGAATAATGGATACTTCTTTTTTGTGATTCAGATGTAACCTCAGTAAACGATAAGCCTTTTGACGAAGCACCATACTTCTAAGTCCAAAGCAGCAGATAGAAGAAAAAACAAAACATCAGCAGCAGAACTTCCACATTCTTTAAGGCTTTTCTTCGTCAGTTAACTCCACTTTATTGTTCTCACTGTACTATACAGTTGTTTTAGTAAAACTACATGAATTACACAGTTTTAAACCACTGTGATTTCTACAGTGCATTATCAGCATTGAAATGTATACAGAAAATGTCCAGTGACAGAATGAACCTCAGTATATCCAACGTGAGAATTTACATGCAAAATATATTTCTAAATTTCTCCCCTTGCACAGAAGGCAACCCAGACATTCAAATCCACAACCCCTTAGATCTTGACTCTGACACCAAGGGAGCTAGCTACTGCATCACAATCACCACTTCTTCCTTCCCAATTAAAAGACTTCTGCGCGTTGAATTCTTTTTCCGCTTCATCTTTTTTGGTAATTTGTTTCATCTGTCAGTCACCACCAATTTGTTTTATTCTTCTCCCCAATATACATTATCATGGATGATCCTGCATGAACTGCACCTCTGCACCAATCTGTAACTTTCAAACGACGAGTAACAGGATTCACCAACTGTACTACTGGGTTCCTAATACTCACACCTGTAAGAAAGACCCCAAAATGGTTTCTTTTAAATAACAGTAGTTCACTGTAAAGGTAGCAGGAAAAAATATAAATAAATAAAGCATAATACAGACTATTTTTCTATTGTCTTTAGAGAAAACCTATCACATGAAACACCTTCTTGTAGAGTAAGGAAAAACGCAGCAATTTAAGGGGGTAATAGTTATTAACTGAGAGTAGGGTTTTGTGGGGGTTGGGGGTGTTGTTGTTTGTTTGGTTTTTTTAAGTTGGGGTTCAAGAAGGTCCAATAATCAACTCTACAAGTCGGACCTATGGGTGACTTTGACACCCGCCTTTGCAGAAGGCTGTTCAGATTAAGCTGATGGGAAATGACACTACGCTGCCAAAAGTCTTTTAAAGACCCTGTTCCACCAGGAAAGATCTTCTTAGATTGTGTACTTTTAAAACTATGATGCAACTCAACATGATTCAGTTAAAATGCGCATCTTTTGGCTAACACTTTACTCATGTTAGGAATCATAACAAAAGTAATCAACAAAAATAACACCAAAAACTGCAGAGACATTTTTTGTCTTTTCCAGCATATAATGTAGTCAATGTAAATATTAAAATGACTCAAGTGTCAATTCACACATGTGGATGGTATTAAAGACTTTTCTCACATGCTTCCAAATAGTCCACTGACAAAAGATGGCCAAATATAAAATATTGTCGATGATCAGTTTTTACATTCGCTGCACAAAACCATGTACATTATTGTAAATTATTTAGAAAAGAAATTATCCATTCCAGTTAAAATTATTAGAAGTAGTAAAAAACTACAGTGACAGATGAGATGAAAATTTTGCTAGTCACACAAACTGGGTAGTCCTCCCTGCACAAGATGTGAAAATTCTTAACTGGGTATCGGAAAGTTAATGCAGTTACAAAATACCTACAGGTGCTCAAAGACTTGTTATAACCCAAGGGAAGAAACATAAAATTTATCTGAACAGATTTATCTTGATAAACTAACCCCCATCCCCTAATCAGATAAATCAATGCTGTGACCAAGAATCCCTGGCATTCTTGTCTCTACAATGGATAGAAGACACTGCTGCTGAGGAAAGAGTAGATAAATTAACAGGTTCACTTGCCAAACTAGAAGCAACAAAATTAATAAATAAACAAATAAATCTGAATTTAGCTTTGAGAGAGAGAATTTCCAGTCCTTTCTGACGAAGTAAAAAACTGTGACAGCAGCCACTGGAGGGAGGACTTGATGTTAGAATGAGGATGAAAGAAGCACACAGTATTTTATGCATTGTTTGTCTGAACACAGCATTTTGTTGAATCCCTCACTGATATCTGTTTAAATGACTAATAGAAGAAATTAGATGAGAGGGTTGGATTTCCTTTCTTTCACAGACAGATGTCGAACCAACTCCAGTCTGATGGTGCAGAAATGAACAGTGGGAAAATTATAAAGCTCGCTGAATGGTTGCTCATAGGCAAATGCAGGAATTGCAGTTTGTCCTACGCATCGGTTTCAAGCCCTAGTGATCCTCAACTGCATACACAGACCACGCCATTTAATTCACAAATACCATCATCAGGTTCCTCGTAATAAATACCGATTATTTTAAATGTTTTATTCTGTACAATTACTTAGAGGATTCTTTTAAAAACATCTTTTCTGTGATTTTTTTTTTTGCATTAGCTACAGCAGGCACGCTTCCTAAAAGACAAGTTACTATCTCACCTGAAGAAATATTTACAATAAATAAGTTCATTGCCAAGAGAACGTATACTTATTTGTACGTATCTTGCTTTTCCAAGCAAACTTAAGTATTCTCCCACAAAATATCTTACATGTATTCTGTGCCTCTTCAACTCAATGCCCAGCAATACTTAAAATAACTTGACAGCAGAAGTATTCTGGTTTCATGGTTTCATATGAGACAACAAGGCTACATTGTCATCACACTCATATTAATGCAACTACGGAACTGGTGGATTCACAAACAAATGGCCATTAAATTTAAAACAAACAAACAAACCAACTCCCAAACCAACCAAACTAAACAGACTTTTACACACTTAAGGGAATATACATACATATTTCATGTTCTTGTCTGCAAAGTGGTACTGGAAGTTTGGACCACTGAGCCTGTGACTGTGTAACAGCGCTAGTCTTTAAATCAAACTAGACACCGTATCATATATTCTGACTTCGAAACAAATGCACACATACAGAGATTTCTACTGACTTCAATTATTCTTCATTGTGTAAATGCACCTAAAAATGCGGAAAAAAAACGTACTGTATGATTTCGTTCTATGTTGGCAATACCTGAAATTAAGTCTATGCTGCAAATGTTCCAAATAAAGGCTATAAATAATTGCAGTGCTAATCCACTGGAAGTGCAACATAAGAAGAAAACCCACAAGTATTTTCAAACAGCACAAGTCCATAAAGTTTATCTGGACATAGTCTGAACCGCAGTCATCAGAATGCTTCTTTGTATTGCACTGCTCTACTAGAACACTGATGAATAAGAGTCTTGTTTGCTGTAAACTGACATCCCAACCAAGCTAGGGACAAGTATGGGTTACATTTATTAGAGGCTGATGACCGAGCAAGACCCAGTTCTTCTTCAAAGAGATGGCTGGGTGACAGTTTGGCTCTAGTCCCTTCTCTGCACTGGCTCAACAAAGCAAAAAACACATACTTTAATCTCAGTAGTATTTTATAATTAGATTTTATCTATTCCTGCTTTCAGGGCACTGCAGATGACATCAGTAGCAACTGTGCCAATTAAGGTTGTACTTCACTCATAAGACCCTATTTTCAACTGCTTATAAGTTTGCCAAACTTCAGCTCTGAAAGCCAATTAATTCCCGTCTGCTTTCGATTACATAATACTGAAAAAGTTCAGCAAAAATGTCTACCTCTTGTATGAGCAGGAGCTTCAGAAACAGTAATTTCTGCTCAGTTCTGCTGATGTTAATCACTAGCTACAGCATCTCCGTGTTGTAGAGATCAGAAATTTCACCAGAGGATCATCTTAGCAGTGTGGGCCTCTCAACATTACCCTTAAGGCCTGCCCAGATCTCCTCAAGTAAAAATTGCTTTTTGCACACATTTAATATAGACTTATTCAGACTTAGCAAAATTTCCAGAAAATTTACCTATTTGCCTACAGCATACTCCATACAGCTGCAAAAAGCTGGAAGGCAGATGAACTGCAGGGGAGTAATAAATGCTGGAAGAGCAGGATCCTGAACCACCAGAATACAAGGAAATTGGCAAGGATCCTAAAGTCCCTGAATCTCTGTACTTCTTCTCATTCTACCAAGTGGTGGTGGAAGTGGCTGATAGAGTACATGGCTGCAGCCATCACTAAACGTTGATTTATTTGCACAGCAGCCACCTTCCAGTGTTATTCACCCTGTAAGCTCCAAAAGCAGAGGACTATGAGCTATACGATTAGCGTCCCGAAGGTGTCAGCAACTCAGTTGTTTACACAAGGCAGAGTCAACATGATTCCACATGCTGAAATTTTAATTATTCCAGTTTAACTTTCTTGAAATGCTGGAAATGACCGTCATAAACATATGCAAGTAAATATGACCAAATAAACATCTCAATACAAAAAGAGACAGCACAACCCCAATGCAGCCTCCGGAAGGTTTACAACACGACGGTCTTACCAACCAAACAAGAGGTTCAAAATTATCATCAAGAANTCTTCCATACNAGCAACAGCTTTGCACACACATACTTGTTTTCGCTGGGATTGAGTCAGATTTCTTCACAGTAGCTCTTCTCAGGTTATGCTTTGGATTTGTGCTGAAAACAGTGTTGATAACGCAGTGCTCACACAGCATCATAGAACAGAAATCATAGAATCCTTAAGGGTGGAAAAAGATCTCTAAGATCATCAAGTCCAACCGTCAACCCAACCCCACCATGTCTGCTAAACCATGTCCCAAAGTGCCACATCCACACAGTTTTTGAACCCTACCAGGGATGGGGACTTCACCACTGCCCTGGGCAGCCTGTTCTGGTGCTTTACAGCTCTTTCAGCACAGAAATTTTTCCTAATATCCAATCTAAACCTCCCCTGATGCAACTTGAGGTCATTGCAGGCATCAAGGCCTTTTTCTGTTGAGGCAGATGGATCGTTCTCTTACCAATCAGGCAATAACTCCAGGGACAGAAAAAGTGACCCTGCAGTGAAGGCGGGAGAATGCTGCCTGGAGAACTCTGTTGACAGGAGGAATTTGTACGGGTTCTTATGGAATATTACTCAACTCCTGAAAAACAAAATATTCTCAGATAACCTCTTCTCATGTCTTTCCCATTTTCCAGGTATTCAGCTGAATGATTTCCTTCAATGCTCAGAACTACGGACCGTTGGGTTCCTGTTTCAAAAAGCACTTTGAAGCGCCTTCCCTAGCTTTCCCAATCTCAGCATCCAAGATGAGTGTACACTGATGAGTAGGACGTTAATTTCAGGATGCCTTTCACCACCACCTTCCTCTGAAAGGCCGGTAAGAAATCCCCATGAACAACAGATGCTATGGAAAATCCATAAAAAGCCTATGTAACATGTAATAACGCCATAATCAGTGCAGGATTTGTATTGTGTTGTTCCATTAGTTCATTGCCTACATCTCAACTAATGAGGACAAAAATAAATGTTGAAGCAATATAATTATTTGGCAAACAGTTGTGTGAAATGCTCTTTAATTACAGAACCAGGTCTTCCAGTCAGCGTGCACAGCAAGGGTAAGTCACAGAGATTTGGCACAATATTCCTTCATAACAAAACTGAAATTGCCCTGTGATAGTTTATAAAAAAAAATGGTTTGGATGAGATTTTAAGACGGTTGTACTAGACTGTTGGTTTTAATGGGATTCTGGCTTAAAATATGGGCGGGAGAAGACTGACTCTCAATAGCCTCACCTTTGTACATACTAAGCAGTTACAGGACAAAGCCAGAATTTTTAATCTTTTTTTTAAATGTCATCTTCTGTCAAGCAATCCCATGGGTCAGCTGGGAGACAAAAAGGCCTCTGAACACAGGAAAACTCGAGGACTATTAAAAGAGCCTCCTCTTAGGAGAGACACCAAAGTAATTTGCAGGACAGCCACAGAAGAAGGGAGAAAGAGAGAGACTGGAAAACTCAAGGGAAATGATTTCTGCTTAGGCTACCATCAAAAGCTGCTAAAAAACCCTAGACGCACACATATGTGCCTAGGACTTTAAAATCACGTTTTTTCTCTCCCCCTTTTGCTCTTAAGTAATAGTGTGACTTTCAGAAGGGCTGTCTGCGATTAACTGAAGACTAGTAAAAAGAAGACAGATGAATCTGCTGGAAATGCAGTGAACCCAGGTCTGTAGCCCAGATCCTCATACTCAGCGACGCATTTCTAATTCTGCTGCAGGCTCCATCCTGAGGAGGTGCACAAAAAAAAGCCTAGGGAAAGGCAACACGTGCACCCAGCTTCCCGTGACATACCTGTTTCCTCCAGCACCTTTCAGGATGTGGACATGTACAGTATAACTATCACCCCCCTGCCTGACTACCCTCCATCTAACGCAGACGCATCCAAAACAGCTGGATGCTGTGTGGAACCAAATCCTGCACAACAGAAATGAGCACGCAGGGCTACTGAAGATATGACTTATCACCACAGAATCACAGAATCACAGCATGGCAGGGGTTGGAAGGGACCTCTGTGGGTCACCCAGTCCAACCCCCTGCCCAAGCAGGGTCACCCAGAGCAGGCTGCACAGGACCGTGTCCAGGCGGGGCTGGAATATCTCCAGAGAAGGAGACTCCACAGCC
>Ga0065711_1050394_pt1 | contig 10859 bp, 9 predicted proteins | sample Hoacrofraction12_FD_59098 | JGI IMG/M metagenome (GOLD analysis project Ga0065711, IMG submission 59098) | Hoatzin crop microbial communities from Cojedes, Venezuela - Epithelial fraction 12 v2 (version 2) | ecosystem: Host-associated > Birds > Digestive system > Esophagus > Crop | place... | reverse complement strand
TGTTGAACCGCATCAGGTTCCTCTCTGCCCAGCTTTCCAGCCTATCCAGGTCACGCTGAATGGCAGCACAGCCTTCTGGTGTATCTACCACACCTCCCAGTTTGGTGTCATCAGCAAACTTGCTGAGGGTGAATTCTAACTCTTCATCCAGGTCGTTGATGAAGAAGTTAAACAAGACTGGGCCCAGTACTGACCCCTGGGGGACACTGCTTGTTACCAGCCTATGGATAAAGCTCAGCACTAAGCTCACCAGTGCAAGTGGCATCCCTTCGAAGAGGGCTCCTTTCTTTTTGCCAGCATGGACATGCAGGAACTGAACGTCCTTCTGTACTTGATAGCGAACATCAACACTTGCTTGTTAACAGAGATAGTGAACATCAACACTTGCTTGTTAACAGAGAATTTTTTTTTTTTTTTTGAGGAAGAAAGAAAAGGCTTCAGTCTGTATGTGTGTTTGGCACCCCAAGAGACAGAGGCTCCAAACGGGCTCTGGAGGAGCCAACCGGAGAGTCAGAGAACCTGTCCGACTGGTCTGCCGGGTTGTGACTTACAGCCCCGCATTCAGCACTTTTCCTGGCAACCTTACACCAGCCACGGCTCATCTCTCCTCCTCACCCTCGGTGCAGTTTCTCGATGAGATCTGCAAACAGGGCGACGGGGGAGTCTGAGCCTCTTGCTTGGAAGAGCTGGTGATCGGTGGCACCGTTTTCTCACACTGGAACTCTGGAAGTTGCTGCTTTAAAATAGTGTGAGGTTGGCAACCACCAGATGTACTAAAAAAATTCTCTGCCTCTTTCAGGGAGCTGGGGGAAAGGGCAGGATGTGAGAGCTGTTCTGGGTGATGGGGATGTTTTTCCACTTCAATTCACTATCCTGCTGAGTTAACTTATTTCTTGTACATGATCAGACTTCGCTGCTGTGTGTGGTTATCCTCCAAGACTACAAATGTAACCAAATGAAGGCCTACATGGTTTTATTATTACCTAACTCTGAAGAAATAAAATAATAAATACAAAATAAACACACAGATCTTTCTGGAATACTGGTTAGTTTGGTATTTCAGCTAGCAGCATTTCCGTAAGGGGCCATGTGCATCACTGCTCTGCACAGGAGCGTGGCCAGGACTGAGGGGCTGCTGCCAAACGCGGGGAAGGTACTTGGGCTGACACGACCAGGCAGGACCTGCGGCAAGGCACGGAAATCAAACCAACAGCACCAGACACAGAACAACATAAAATTTAACTCTTGTATGAAATGATTTGAAGAGAATGATATCACATCTAGCATAGACAGCTTTTTGAAAAGTGTACTTCTCTATCAAAAGAAGCTTACTTCAAGCACAAATGACAAAAAAATAAAAAAGAAAATTTTTGTTCTCATGGAAGACAGGATAAACACATAGTTTTCTGTGCAAGTCTCAGCTCCCCCATTACTTTGGAATGGTAAGCAACAGCAAAGAACTGATTTGCCTAATGAAGCACATCAGATGGCCACATAAAACATGCTTACATTGCTACAACTTTGCAAATGGGTTGAGCACATTATCTGTTAAAAACTGCATTTTTTTCCGTAAGTCTCTCTCTCTGTGTATGCATACATCCATAAACAAATGTTTTACCGATTCTGGCAATTTAGCAGTACAGAAGCTCAGACAAAACAGGTAACACAAAACACTCCATTCCCAACACTTTTGTATCTTTTCAGTGTTCTTTCACAACACTGGTGTGAAAAACTTACCTCGAACAGCATCTAAGTAGTGAGCTTAAAAAAGAAAAGAACAAAACTGAGATGGATTGAACTTCTGTACCCAAATGAAAACACAAGACACCATCTGCTTATGGCTTGCCACCTGTTGGTTAAAGTGTCTCCCTCTTCCTCCAGTCCGATCTATTCCTGCTCCTGCTAGCAGAACCCATTGCCTATGGGATTGTTCTCCATCTGACGACAAGCACGCAGAGGCCAGCTTGGGCCGGACCTGGCAGTGCTTACAATGTGAAGAGCAGCTCTATTTATCTTTTTAATTATTTTGATCCTTTTCTGGATTTGCTCAACACAATCTTTAGAAAAATCGGCCGTTCCTCCTTCACAAACCTAATTCTTGATTTAGCAAATCTGATTCAGTACATTCTAGAGCCAGTGATATCTTAAAATGATCAAGATACAGCATTCAACTCTTTTTCAAGAAGCAAGCATGAAAGCTTACGCTGCTTACCTCTGAAAATTAGACAGTCTGTTATAATAAACAATTCAATTGTTTATGAATAATCTTGCTCTGGGACATTTTAGGGAGAAACACTATTAGCCTTTGCAAAAACCTGTTGTATTTCATTGAAAATATAACTATTGCATTTGTCTACTAGACTAATGACTTTTAAAAAGATCTCAAAGCTTTACCTTCTTAGGAATATGGTTAGAAGCCAGCTATAAAAAAAACACCTCTAGTAATCAGTGAAATATGTAAATCCTCAGACATGAAGGCAAGAGATTTAATGCAAGAATTACTTAAGCTGAGTAATAGCTTCATCCCTTCACAACTTCTATTTCTTAAAACATTTTTTTCCTTCCTGACTTAAAGTTCACATGTGAACACAACCCAACAATATGTTAGGACTGAGATACCTTTCATTTGTGTGTTTTTTTAGAACATTAACTCATCAGTATTATTTCCTCTAGACAGAAGCCTGCACCGAGCTGCTATTCTGTGGGACAAGCAGGGTGCACCATCAGTACAGAGGCACCTTTTTACCCCTGGCCTGATTCTGGGTCTCTGTTTCTCCAAAATGACTTCAGTCAGACTGATGGCTACGGCAGATCTTTGGACAACCGGTTAAGATTTTATGTATCTGTTTTTCTAGAGTTACCAAATGCCCTTACCAATGGTGCAGTGGTCCCCTTCCCATCCGGGGCTGCACTCGCACTTCCCGTCCTTGCACTGGCCGTGCTCAGCACAGTGAGAGTGGCAGGTCCGCTCCTCGCAGTTTGGGCCCACCCAGCCCTCTTCGCACTGGCATATCCCTCTCGAACAGACACCGTGGCTGCCACAGTCCAGGGTACACACCTCTGCACAGGGTTACAAAAACACATCATGTGAAACCGCGACTTCCTACCGCAAAGAGACTTTGCACCGGTACTAAATTTAGTCACTTCCATACTACTATCAGACAACAATTGGATCAAATATAGCATTTTATCGGCTGTCTCCTTCGTTAGCAGTTACCTGCAAGATAATTTCTGTTTGGGGTGGGGACTGCAAAAATGATGGCTTTGCATATGGTAGGGCAATGGGTCTAAACCAGAGTGTCTAAATCACTGACACAAAGGAGTCCATATCTTTTGACCGATCTCAGTTGAGGCCTTTAATAACAGCACGCCATGTCTGTTCCCAGGTGCCGCTGGCTCAGTTCTGAAATCTATTATAAATGTAAATATTGCAAGCGAGCTGAATTAAAGGATAAAGTGGCACATTAAATACATACAAGCGAAAGTCTTTGAGATATTCAGACATTTGTAGTGATGGCAAAATATCCTTCACTTACAGTAAGAAGAGCCACCAGAAAGATAACAGAAAGAAGAAGAGGAAGCACCCCACTAACAGCAGTATACAATATGAAATGACTCAGAGGCCATGCACATCTTCCTAGTTCTAACATGGCTTTCAAGGATTAAAACTTTTTTTCCTCCCTGAGTCTCGTGAGTCAACCGCTAAGAAACCAGACAAGCTGTTTCGGGAAGGCAGGAGGACCTCCTTCACTGCACTCAGAACAGTTTCTCTACCTGGCCATTGTAGAACACCACTTATCGTGAAGTGGAATGAAAGTCCTGAAATGTTTCAATACATCACAATATGCCAATCGCAATTTTACTTCCACTGAGACTAAAGTTGATCTGAGAAAAGAATGGCTTCGTTATAAAAGGGTTCTGTGTAGTTTGAATTTATTTAGAATAATTAGTGTCAAGAGACAGAATTTGCTTGTTATTCTGCAATTAACCTGCCACCAAAATGTTTCCTCCTTCTTCCTCTAGGAAAGCAGCTGAGAGCACTACAAACGTAAGCCAAATAATCGTGTCTGCTCTGACTTCAAATGTCAGCGTTACATATTTAGTTGTGGCAAGATTTTTCCCTTGACAGATTTTAAACAATGATCATTTATATCTTGGAACTATTGTATATAAACATTCTTGAAAGCATTTGTGGTGACAAATGCTGTCACTGTATATACCAAGCAAAGTTTTTAAAGTTTAAATTGAAATGTTATCAATTCCAATCATTTTAACACAAAGAAAAAAGCAGCACAAACAGAACTGCACCAGGACACCGCAGAGATGCCGGGCTCTGCCCCGAGTTAGGGTCTAGCTCTTGTTTTTGTTAACAGCCAGCGTGACAGCATTGAGTGCAATCGAAAGAATTGGTGAGTGACAAACTGGAAAAGCATGGTAAAGAGCCTCAGATAAAACTGAGTAAAAGCAACAGTGAAGTACTGTCCTTAGGAAGTAAAAATCAGCTACTTAAACAATAATTAATTTTACTATTCAGGCAGGGACTTGTGTTAGACTGGAGTACATGATAAACATAATTATCTGATGATCTTCCTGCAAAAGAGTATATAAGACAAGTAAAAAGTCTGCTCTGCTATATTTAAATAAGAAAATCTGTGCTGAGCCTGGGGCATTACTCCTTAGAAAGACTTGGTTGCTGCCTGCTGATCATGTATTAAACCAATGCTTCATGCCTTGGACTGCCTGCCTGCAGGTACTGGGAAGGATTTCTTCCCCCTTGGTGCATGGTTTGGCTTGGCTTTTGTGTTTGGTTACTTTTTTGTTCCCTGGAAACCTGGGAGACTGCTCAGAGGACTGCAGGGGGGACTTGCTCTGTTATTTCATTGGTACTAAACTTGCCCAAACACATGCTCCTACAATTGGGAAGTGAACTGATCCCACCAGATCTGGGATCACAAAAGAATCGCCCCCAGGCCAGACTGGCAGAGGACCACTGGTATTATTTCAACCTATCTTTATAGCTTGGGACATGGGCTAACTCCTGAGAATTAAATCTAACAAATTACCTGCTACTTCAAGGATTTAGGCTGCTAGCAGGATGCCTTTGATCTCTCCTGATTGCCCTCTAGTTCATTATAATTACTGCTTTTGGTATTCTACTGTAAGTGGCAAAGATTGTTAAGAGGATTTTAAGAAATATCCTGTAGTTTACACTATGCTGGGCTAAGTGAAGTAGATGGGTTTTTTGACCCTTCTGGACTGATTGTCTGCTACACAGTATTTTGCAGTTATGGGACTGGCTTAGTTCAACTGATGTCAAAACTTCAGGGGATATCGCAGGCATCAGAAGTGGCAACGTAGGCTGGAACGGCTGAAGTAGGAAACAAAGTGATACACAGAGCTCCTGATGGCGTCAGCAGCTCCAGCAGCTCCCACCACTTCTCTATCTGTAAATAAATCAAAGAATCAGGGGTGGAAAACCTTGAACACATTCCCACACACAGCATGCGCGCCTGCCTCACCTCTGTCTGCCTACCCAGCAGAGTCTAACCACGACAAACTCACCTTCCAAACCAACAAAAGGAACAGCGGCATGGAGCCAAAGGCAATGTAGGCACATCCCTACCACAGAGTCACAGATCTTGCACATATTCCTATTTTACAACCCCAGAATTAAATGGATCTTAAAATGTTTGAAAGTTTTCCATTGTTTTCCTCACATTTCAAACAATGACTAATATGTTTAAACACTATTTAAGCTCATAAGTTCAATCCGATTAATGAAGTGGAGATACGAGGCTTCCTATCTCATCAAAAAATATCCTAGGCCAGTCGGTATACAGTCTTCACTCACAAGGCTCCTTTTTTTTTAAATTTTATTTTCCCACATAAGATCATACACAGCCAAACAAATTTTCCTGTATTTCTCACCTATTGGAATACAGTGGCTTTCTCTTTCCCAACCACACTGTCTTGGAAAGACAACACAAGCGGCACAAGTTCTGGACCCTAAACTGGCTCTGTGTGATATGAAATGTTAAGTTAGTTGTCCCGCGCCCAGTCACTCTGTCTTCACACCTCATTCTTTAAGGTCCCTTCCAACCCTCACCATTCTATGATTCTATGATTTCCACCAGCAAGTCAGGGCACAGTAACCAGATACCATAACTGAGTAAAAAAGCATTGTAAAAAAAGTGCACGTCAAACCTGTTCCAGCACAGGAATGCTGGAATGATCTTACCTAGCTCTTGCCTTTCCTTCTAGTAATGCATTTTTTTCCCCCAAATATTTAATCTAAATCTTCTTTGATGCAAATCAAAACCAATTCTATAAGCACCAGATGTAATGAAACCTGGTTTCTTGGCTTGGACCAAACACTCTTGTCAGCTACCCTACCTGTCCTGCTGCTCAGCCCACTCATGCTTTATGGTTACTGCGGCCAATCTTGAGAATTACATTTGTTTCGGTGATTTAATGTAAGGCTTCAGAAATGCTCTTTACCGTGATAATGTATTCTTCTGCCATGCAAATCCAAGATTCTCCCCAGACTTCTTACGCAAAGCCAGGGAAATCAAGACTAACGTCCTGCTATTAATGCCGTGGTAGTACCTGCAGCTTTAATCCATGGCTAATTCAAACAGCTAAGATTAAAAAAAGCATTATCAGTTCAGGTTGTCTGTTTTTAAATGCAAAACAATTCCTTCGCTCCTCCTGTAGATAAACAAGTACAGAACTATCAGCATGGCAGGGAGCCACATTAGCAGTTGTGTTTGTATCGAGAGGCCAGGTTTCCACAGACAGAACGAGATACTCGAGTGAGTGGACAGTGACCGACTGCAACGGGAAACAACACCATAACTTGAACCAGGCAAACAGTTTCCAGCAAAGCTGATGTGGTAAAAATTCAGACAAGCACTGAAGTCGGACAGCAAGTCAGATAACATGCGACTGTTCTGCTCAATGGAACATCTTCCTCCTTCCATAGCAGTTGGTCCTACAGGACCCAGAAGCATCCCAAAATGCAGTGAGTGCTCTGCAAGGGGCCAGCACAGCGGGGCAAGGGCTTTGAGCTGTGGGTAGATGCCAGCAGCTGAGACTGCTGAAGATGTCTCCTCTGATTGAAACCGCTACTCCACTCCCTCCCCTCTCCACTCACCTCCTGGCTCTGTCTGGAGCTTATCTGAAACTGTGGTGAGCTGATTCAGATCACGGAACTGGCAGCTGATTATTCACTTTATTTTCCTGGGTTAATACCTGACAGCTTGCTGAGCGAAATCAGCCGACTGAGGGATCAAAGAAGCAACACGGGCAGGGCAAGGGAGGAGATGCAGATCACAGCCTGGATGGGGACTGTCCTGCTGAGGAGCCCCAAGCTGTGCCAGCAGCAAGGACTGCAAAGGACAAGAACAAGGGGAAGGCATCTTCTTTAAGGTAAGAAGGGAGGCAGGGGACGAGAGGTTGTAGTTTGGATGAGAAAAGCCATCTCAAGGGTATCCCATCACAAGCCTTTAGTTATGCTGTTACATTACTTGCCAATCATTCTCACAACGTACAGTGCAACACACGCAATTCGTTAAGTCACAAAATCATCGAATGGTTTAGGTTGGAAGGCACCTTAAAGTTCATCTCGTTCCAACCCTTCTGCCATGGGCAGGGACACCTTCCACCAGACTGTCCCTCACCCACATTGGTGTTCAGGCTTGCAGGTTTACATAAAAGCCACCTCTCCTCTCCCGCTCCTCTTTGTCACTGTAGAGGGGGATACACGCCTGCCCGGCTCCAGGCAGACCTCGCGGAGAGTGGTGGGTTGCAGGCTGGTCTGCGGCTAAGTGACCAGACCCTCAGTAGGTGTGATTTTTCACGGCTCCCACAAAACCAACAGCCACCCTAATTCGGTGTTTCAGTTTTTGTACCTGCACACTTTGCAATCCAAACAAGGTTCTCCAAGTGTAGGGCTGGAAAGTTAATTTCCTTATTTAAAAAACAGCTCAGCTGTGCAGACTCACGGCAAGCAGCGTGCTGGCAAATTGCTGGGAGCTGGCCTCAGCTGACCCCTGCAGCTTCTTACAGACTTTCACGAAATACAGTCTTTATCAAATCTAAAATTCAGAGTCCTTAGACTTCAACCAATTAATGAATACGAGACTTAAAAAATGTTCAGCTCAGTCGAGAATTTTTACTGACATGTCCTTAATTCTGCATGCTCATTAATTTTCTTGGAAGAAGGCAAATGTGAGCTGCAAAGCATTATTTGTACATATTCTTGAGAAGGAGACAAATATGTTGCTCATTCCTGAGCTAATCTAAAAAACATTAAAAATTCACTCCACACTCTTCATTTTAATTACCTAAGTCAACAATGAGTTCTTTCAAATGTGTTTTATAATAAGTTTCTACTTATGTGATACGAAAAGGGAAATTAAAGCTAAATATTTTATAATTTGTAATGATAAGGGAAGATTTTAATGTTAATTCGACATGTTTCAGAAAGAACTCTTATAAAATCATACTAAGAATACAAACCTGTAAGTAAACAAAAGTGGTCAAATACTACGAAAACACTTCCATTTTACTTAGCTTCACATTCAGTGGTGAGTCTTGTTCTACAGACAGTCTAAACTTAAAGTATCACATTCATAACTTTGTTATCCATTTTTTAATAAGTGGTTTTCCATAAAGATTAGAAATTAATCTATCCTGACTTTCACCCAATAAGCTTAGCTGCTGGAGGCAGCAAAAAAATCACCTATCTAGGCCTAATAAAGAAAGTTTTTTCAATTTAAATATACACTGCATTTAATAAGCTTGCATGATAATTTCAGCAATGTTCCTGAGCTTTTAAAATTACCTTCCTGCTGTGTCCTGGAGACAACTCTGTTCTAGCTTTCATTTTCAGCAACTGACTTTATTAATATAATTTTTTACACCACAAAAAAGTTCAAAAATCTAAAGTTTTAGGAGTTTCAAAACCACTTGAGCTATCTTTTTCTCAGTAAAACGTAATGGAAAGTCGTCCCCACTGGAGAAGTTTACCTGAGAGAGAGCACTGCACAGGTTTAATGCAGATATGAAGTTTTACATATCTGTACTAGAGGAGATGTTGTTTTTATGGTATGGCTGATATTATTTCCCTGATTTAAATAAATTCCTTTGGCAATCTGGATGTTCTAACTGCATCTAATCTAGGCTTCGCAGTACGTCCGTCAGGTGTGCAATTTTTTACATTCCTAGCCAACCACAGCTACGCCAAGAAACCGCCAAGCTAGGGACGGTTTTTCTACAGAGGCAACATAGAAGCATTACATGGGCTATGCCAGTATTCGGTGGCACCTGCTCTTCAAGCCCGAGCTGGAAATCGAAGGGGCTTGGAAGTGTCTGCAAAACATTATTTTTAAAGTGCCGGGTTTTGCGAATGTGTTTCCTCTGGCAAACAGAAATCAGGTTCCTGCATGGAAGAGGCAGCAAAGGTGCATTCCTCAACAATTACTGCTACACCTTCTCCCTGTCCTTCACACCACCAAGCAACACCTGATGGGAAAACGCTATAGCACTTGATGTGAAATTCGGTACAGTCAAAAATACATCAATGGGAAGGATCATCGTTGAATGACTGGCAACTGTTTGGCGCAAAAAAAAAAAAAAAAGCCTCTACTGCTTTACTAGTCAGAATACTAAAATAACACACAGTTCTGACATGTACCTATGTGCACAGCCCAGTTCACCTATTTTAACATAATTTGCAGAAAATAGAGGTGTAAAGGACTTCACATGATCATCTATTCTTGCTTGTCCAAATGAAATCATACCTGGTATCCCCCAAAAGCTCCCAACAACACAGAACCTACAACAGGACTAGGTAATCCATACCACCACCAGACCATCTTCACAGACAAATATCCTCTCAATCTGAATTTCTCTTGCTGCAACACCTCTTGTCCTTCTCTCCACCCATCATACATTTACATCTGACTATGAAATATATTAAAGGTCACCTCACAATACCACAACAATTTTGGAGTTCCAGCGGTTTGTTACATATGTGTGCATAAGTTCAAAGCAATGCTTTAATGTTAATTACATGAACACTGCAAAACTATTGCATTGAATTTGTTCTCACACATACCTCCAAAATCATTTCCACAGCTATTTCCAAAGATTCTGCTTTTGCACAAAGTGGGACTTGGCGGCCCATCCCAACAAAAGACAGAAAGAGTGAGATTCATCTCACCCAACCTGAGACTTTTGTGTCTGAGGGAGTTTTCTATTACAGTCTGTTATCAGACTAGAATGTTTAAATTTATTCAGCTATTGATGTTTATGCTTTCTGACACTGTCATGATGCAAGCAACTGTAGCAAGCATATAAAGCTATGTTAAGCAGAAGAACAATCATTTTGGAAAAATTCTCAAGGAGAAAACAGGTCCTACTCCTGATCATATTTGCCCTCATTTCTGGCTGTGAATGATGTTAGAGAGGCTCATAAGGTATTACAACTATTTACAGTTTCCCGTGTGTTACACAAACACGTGGACATTCCTGAAACTCCTTAAATATCATTCTCTTCTTGTGTCTTCTTGATGTCTTCTATTACTCGGACTCGTATCGTTATCCCCTTTCCCTCACAATTAGATGACAGCTACCCTGTTTCCTATCTTCTGTTCAGTAGATCTATTGGTTTTGCTCTGCGTTACATTAGCAATTCCAGTAAATAAGCCGTTGGGTGGTCTTGCTGGCAACTGAAAAATGGCACAGCTGAAATCACTCTAACTGAGTACAGCTTTGATCCTGGATCTGCTCTTCATGTTATGAACCACACTATTCCAAGAGCTGTTCTACTGGGAGGCAATGAGGTACTCCAGGAC
>Ga0065711_1015158_pt1 | contig 10859 bp, 10 predicted proteins | sample Hoacrofraction12_FD_59098 | JGI IMG/M metagenome (GOLD analysis project Ga0065711, IMG submission 59098) | Hoatzin crop microbial communities from Cojedes, Venezuela - Epithelial fraction 12 v2 (version 2) | ecosystem: Host-associated > Birds > Digestive system > Esophagus > Crop | place... | reverse complement strand
TCCCGCACATCCATATAGCAGCGGACTGTCTTCACCCGATCATGCAGGACTGTAATAAACTGGAAAAGCCCTTTGTCCTCAAAAAAATCATAATGCCAGTCGTCGCCGTCAAGAAATTCCTTCACGGCACCGGCCAGTTCTCTGGAATACTGTTCGCTCATCATTATCCTCCGAATTGGTTTCTGATCCAATTATAGCATCAGACAGAAAAAGTACGCTTTGGCCCGTGTCCGATATTTTTTGTGTGGTGAACAATATTTTCCGCTCACTTCTTCGTGATCAGTAAATGGAAATCACAGCGTGATCCGTTTCCGCAAATGGTTTCGCTTCTTTCAAACTTCATGCCTTGGAGATCCCCAAGGGCATACTCATCATTCCTGCAGAAGAGGATGCCGATTTCCGGACACCCGAGCTTCATCGTATAGTCATGGTAAGGGCACCTGGTGATATCCATGCGAAACTCCCCTTTCTCTGCAGGATAGAAGGTGTTCGCAAAGCCCTGCTTCGGTCCGAAGGTCGTCTTTGTGACGGGTGTCCAAATGGACAGGAACAGTTTTCTGAACCAGGAGAACTTTGACATCTTTTTGAGATACTTTGCGATTTGCAGAATTTCCTGCTTCATCATTTCTTCCACAAAGGAGAAAGCATTTTCCGGATCATATTCCTGCAATGCTTTGTATACCGCAGCACTGACGAAAATATTGCCGTCCGTATGCATGTGTTCTCCCTTTGGAATATCCGCATAGGTTTCATACATACCGGAAAGCTTCATTTCTGCATCTTTCCATATGTTGTCACTCAGATCTTTTCCGTATTTCTTTTCAAGGCTCTGTTTCCATGCCTTCTTTTTCTTCAGAGCTTTCTGTGCTTTCTTACGCATCTGCCTCTCCAATCTTCCAGGAAGCCGCTTCCTTTCTTGCGTTGATGAAGTTCCTGTAAATGCCCTCTTCTTTCATAAGCTGTTCATGGGTGCCGCTGGACACGATTCTGCCATGATCCACCACGAAGATCTGATCCGCATTCTGTACGGTCTTCAGTCTATGGGCAATCATAATTACCGTCTTTTCCTTTGTCAATGCTTCCATGGCAAGCGTCAGTTCGTATTCATTCTCCGGATCCACATTCGCTGTGGCTTCATCCAGGATGATGACAGGCGCATCTTTCATCATCGCTCTTGCGATGGAGATTCTCTGTCTTTCTCCTCCGGACAGAGATGCACCGTTTTCTTCAATCACCGTTTCAAATCCATCGGGCAGTGCCATGATGAAATCATAGGCGCATGCCTTCTTTGCGGCTGCGATCACTTCTTCCATGGGTGCATCCGGATCGAAGAAGCGGATGTTATCGGCAATGGTATCGTGGAAAAGATATACGTTCTGGAAGACGAAGCTGAAGTTCTTCATCAGGGAGTCCATGGAATATTCTCTGACGTCTGTTCCGCCAAGAGTAACAGTACCATTCTGTGCATCCCAGAACCTTGCCATAAGGCGTGTGATGGTTGTCTTTCCGCTGCCGCTGGGTCCTACAAATGCTGCACTGGTTCCGGAAGGAATGGATAAACTGATATCATCCAGTACTTTCCTTGTGTCATAGGAGAAGCTGACATGGTCGAATGTGATGTCATGGCTTTCCGGTGTAATGTCTTTCCCGTCTGTATCCATGGATTCCCAATGCAGTATCTCTTCCGCCTGTGATACGCAGGTATCCACGGTGCGTAACAGTGCCGAATAGCTGCCTGCGGTTTCAAGGGAAGCGCAGACGATGAAGGAGCTGATGATCATCATAATGCATGTCAGAAGGTCCATACTGCTTTTGATATAGAAGCACACTGAGGCAAATGCCATGCATACGCCCATCAGCTTGACGATGACTGTCTGTAATCCCATATAGGGAATGACGTTCATTTCCATTTCCGTATTGGCTCTGCAGTTATCCTCCAGTGCCTCCTGCAGTGCACTGTTTTTCTGTCCGGTGAGATGATACGCCTTGATTACAGCCATGCCCTGAATGCTTTCGAGAATTCTGTCGGTAAGCACGGCATCCTTTTCAATCTTCTGCTTCGATACGTTTTCGGAAGTTTTGATTAATGCTGTATTGACCATAAAGAACAATACCGTTCCAAGCAGAATGATCAGGGAAATACGGATGTCAAAGAATGCAAGCATGACGATGATGACAGCTGTCATCAGTAATCCGTGTGTTACAAGCATGACCACTCTTGTGGCGGCGTTCTCCAGATTCTGCATGGTGTTAGTAGTAACAGAAGCGATATACCCCAGACTGCTGTCATTGAATGCGCCCATGGGCATATTCCGCATGTGCTCTGCGATTTCAATGCGCTTTTCGGCGCAGGTGTCAAAGCCGCCTTCCGTCTGGCGCATGACTGCGGTGAATTTGATGAGGCCGGAGCCGATGACGCTGACAAGCATGAGAATGAGAGAAAGCCATACGGTCTTACCTGTCACGTTCTGTTCAATCAGTGCCTGTACAACGATCGCAATCGCCGGAATCTTTATCGCTTCGAAGATGGACATGAAGATGTCTGCGATCAGAGACTTGTAGAATTTGTTTCGGTTTTCTTCACTGCAGAAGGCGAAGAAGCGTTTCAGGATCTCAAGCATGGTTCTCTCCTCCTTTCACTGCCATATGGGCATCATACATTGTTTTATAAAGACCTTTCTGATGCATCAGTTCTTCATGAGTGCCCTTCTCTTCGATCTTTCCGTCATGAATCACATAGATCCGGTCTGCGTTTCTGATGGTTGAAAGCCTGTGGGCAATGACGATCAGGGTCTTGCCTTTAATAAGCGTGGATACGGCACGCTGAATCTCCGCTTCGCTTTCCGGATCCGTATAGGCTGTGGCTTCATCGAGAATCACCACAGGTGCGTTTTTCAGCATGGCTCTTGCGATGCATATTCTCTGCTTTTCGCCCCCGGATAAATGTCCGCCCCCGCTGCCGGAGACTGTCTCATACCCGTTTTCCAGTTCCATGATGAAGTCATGGCATCCGCAGGCTTTTGCGGCATTGATTACTTCTTCATCACCTGCGCCGGGATTTCCAAGTCTGATGTTATCCATCACCGTTTCATTGAAAAGATAGTTGTCCTGTGACACATATGACACCAGATCCGCATATTCTTCCCGGGAGATTTCACGGATGTCTTTCCCGCCGATCATGATCCTGCCTTCATCCACGTCCCATAATGAGGCGATGAGTCTTGCGATGGTGGACTTTCCGCTGCCGCTGGATCCGACTAATGCGGTGAAGCTGCCTTCCGGTATTTCCATACTGATCCCATGCAGTACTTCAGTGTCTTTATAGCTGAAACGGACGTTGTCCAATGTAATCGTTGTATTTTCTATATTTACCTTTTCATTCGCATCAGGTCTTTCCATCTCCTCTCTCTCCAGAATACTGCGGATCTGTCCTGTGACTGTTCCCAGCACTGCAAGGTCATCGGAATAGGAAAGGCATGTGGTAATGGGAATGATCATCGCAACGGAAAGGATGATGCAGTTGATGAAATCGGATGCAGATAATGTGCCTTTCATGTAAAAGAGACACCCGATGGGAAGCACACTGATCATCGTGGCCGGCATCAGGTTATAGGCAAAGCAGAAATAGAAGTTGGAGCTGCGCATCCAGCTGATATAGCTTTCCGCATTGGCTTTTGCGGCTTTGGCAAAGCGTTCATAGGCGCCTTTGAGCCGCCCGAACACCTTGATCACTTCAATGCCGTAGATGTATTCCACGGAGACGTTGTTCAGCTCTGACGCGGCTTCCACTGTCTTCTTATAGTTTTCCTCATAGCCGACAAACATGCCCATGAAAAAGAGGAAGCCTAATGGCAGTGAAATCAGGGAGACCAGTGCCATGCGCCAGTCGATCTTCCATACCATGAGAAAGAGAACCAGGCTTCCTAAAAGGTTGGAAGTGAATTCCGGTATGATATGGGCCAGCGTTGTCTCCAGAGAATCAATCCGTTCCATGATGATGTTTTTCCATGTGCCGGAGGGTTTTTCCTGTACGTCACCTAATGGAAGCTTCGCCAGCTTTTCCATGCACATCTCACGGATGTGGGTCAGTGCTTTGAAGGTGGCACGGTGGGAAAGCGTGGTGGAAACGGAGTGCAGAAGCACTCTCAGGATCCATCCCACAGCCATCCATATGAAATATGGAGTATATGTGCTCAGTTCCCTGTTTCCTTCCATCAGCTTCACGATGATCTTTGAAGCACATACGTAAGGTATGATCTGGCATAATACGCCNGCTGCCGCAAAGGCTGCGCTTGCGATATAGGCGCTTTTNCCTTCCCCTGCATTGGAGATGACCCATCCAAGAGGAGAAGNTTCTTTTGTTTTCTGTTCTTTTCCGCTCATTGTTCTTCTTCCTTTCTTTCTTCCAGGCGTTTCCGCCGTTTATATTCCAGAGGAGTAACGCCATAGTATGCTTTGAAAGCCAAAGTGAATTTGGATTGGGTGGAAAAACCCACAAGATCCGCGATTTCTCCGATGGATTGATCCGTTTCCAGAAGATACTGCGCTGCCTTCTTCATCCGCAGGTCTTTCTGGAACTGGCTGTATCCGCAGCCAAAGACGCCTCTGAAGTAGTTCTTCAATGAAGTTTCACTGATACCGAACTGTGAAGCCAGAGAGGATGCGGAAACCCTTTGATTCAGATTTCCCGTAATGATTTCCATTGTCTTTTTGGCAATGGCTGTCTGGGAGCGTGTGTAGTAGTCTCTCCGTTTTTCTTCTTCCAGCGGTTCCTCCAGCAGCATGTACAGTATTCTGAATACATCCAGAATCACAGGCATCTTTTCTTCGCCCTTGCGTATATCTTCCTCGAGCAGAGACATGCATTGAAGAATAGAAGAATCCGCAGTAATGATCCTCGGCCTTTCAAAGGGTTCGCAGATATTCCAGATTCTTTCAAATGCGTCCACTTCAATGCCTTCCGGCATGAACTTCCAGCCGTTATCCTCTTTTTTGACAATGATGATCTCATAGCCGCAGTATTCTCCGCCCGGATAGTAGAATGCGGTGTTTTCCTGATAGGCGGTGCCTGTATCGATGGCGATCTCCTTACTGCTGAGGTAAGTGTATTCCCCGTTTTTCAGGGCCACTTCGCACCGCCCTTTGAGACAGCAGTTGATCGTCATATAGGACGCGGGAACTGCCCCATGGTCTGTGATATCAGGGATTGTGCGGGAATGGATGTCAATCAGTAATATCCTTATATCCGCAAGCGGCGTACAGATGAAGAACGATCCCGTCTCTTCTTTATTCTCCGGATTGATTTGTATTTCTCTTTTCCAGCTGTTCTTTCTGCTTTCTTTCATATCGTTCATCCTCATTAGGTTAGCATTCTCTAACTCATAATGATATACGATTCCGGTATTTTTGTCCTTTTCAGCATTTAACTGAAAAACACCCGGAACATCCGGGTGTCGTGGAATGAAATTGTTTTGTGTCTATCGATATACTTTCACCACATAAACATACGCCGCAGGATAGCCGGCGCGAATTTTAATGAGCGGCATAAGCAATTTTACTGTTTTCATACATCCACCCGGAAAGGCTGGATATATGATTGAACGCATTGCTTTATCACAATTTCTTCGCGTATAAGAGGCAGGTTAAGGGGACGTTGTTTCCGGCGATGTCCATAAGGATCTCTTTCTCCCCTACTCTTTCAAAGCCTTTGTGCTCATAGAACTGGTAGGTGCAGTTGTTGTCGGTGAAGAGGTAAATGTGCTTGTCCGGCTCTCTTCTCTGCAATTCCTTTAAGAGCATACTGCCGATGCCTTTGCCCTGGGTATTGGGATCTGCGGCCAGGAAGCAGATTTCTCCGTCCGTCTGATGGGTCTTCTTATATTCGGTTAACATGGATTGATTGGCTGCATCATAGGGAGAAGCCGCACTTCCCATGAAATGGTCCATGAAGAATCCCACGCCTTTGACATACAGGTTTTTCCAGAAGGTCTTGTATTTTTTCTTCTCTCCCTTGATCACGGCCATGAGAATGCCGATGAGCTGATCGTCTTCGTAGGCGCAGATGATCTGGGTTGCCCTGCTCATCTCCAGATACAGGAAGTATCTGCCGTAGATTTTAAGTAAAGTTTTGTTTTCCGTGTACCGTTCAAAATGCATGCCGGTAATCGCAAAGTCGATTGCCTTATCGTAGTCTTTTCTTTCAAGCTCTTTCAATGTCACTGTCATAATGTTCCTCCGTAAATTTTGTCAGGTTTCTCATCAGTGATTCTTCTGCGAAGGCGAATACTGCCGCCAGCATCATGCACTGATAAGAGATGTATTCGATGGAAAAGATGCCGGACGCAAACCATGCGCATCCTGCAAAGCCGGCCATGCATAAGGCAAAGACGGCGATTCTGTAGTTGTTGTGGGGCTGTGTGATTCTCCATAAGATCATAAAGCCTACCATGGAAAGCAGGAACGTGCTTGCCACGCCGATATCCGTCTCACTGATGGAGAACTCCTTGCCGAATACCACCAGTGCGGCAATGGAGAAGAAGGATGTGAGTGCGGCAGGCAGGGACTTTAATAATGTCACCTTCAGGAATCTGCCGTGCTGTTTCTTCTCATTGGCTTCTAATGCCAGTAAGAATGCGGGTACGCCGATGTTGAACATGGATACGAGTGAGATCTGGCTTGGCTGCAATGGATAGGTAAATGCGTTGATAATGGAGAATACTGCTAAGAACATGGAGAACAGGTTCTTGTACAGAAACAGTGTCGCAGAACGTGTCAGGTTGTTAATGTCACGCCTGCCTTCTCCGATAATGTCCTTCATATGGGAGAAATCACTGTCCAGCAATACAACCTGCGCCGCCTGCATGGCTGCTTCACATCCTGCGCCCATGGCAATGGAGCAGTCTGCTTCCTTCATGGCAAGGATGTCATTGACGCCATCCCCCGTCATGGCGCAGTGTCTTCCTTTTTCTTTTAAGGCACATACGATGGCTTTCTTCTGTTCGGGTTTGACTCTGCCGAAGACGGTGTATTGATCAACTGCGTCTTTTATTTTCTCCTCCGTATCGAGTAAGGATGCGTCAATGTACTTCTCTGCGTTATTGATACCGGCAGTCATTGCGATCGTACTGACGGTTACCGGATCATCGCCGGAGATGACTTTGATCTCCACCTCCTGATCCTGCAGGTATTGGAAGGTTTCCTTTGCGTTCTGCCGCAGTTCGTTCTCCAGGCTCACAAAGAGAACGGGCCGGAACACATTGTTTTCCTTCACAGCGAATACAAGTACTCTTTCTCCCCTGGTAGTGTATTCCTGAATCAGCTCACTGTTTTCCGCCATCACCTCATTGTTGAGGATGAAGGCAGGAGCGCCGAAGCGGTATGTCTGATCTTCCGTAATAATTTCCGAATATTTCAGTTTGGATGAAAATGGTGTGATCTCCTTTGTTCTTTTGAATACATCTCTTATCTCCACATCCGAGAAATATTTCTGCAGTGCTTTGGCGGTGATGTTCCGGTCATTCACAATAGATGTATATTCTGCCAATAAGCTTTTAGACTGATCAAGATCACTGTCCTTTTTCCCCTTCGGCAGGAATACCTTCGTCACCCGCATTTCATTGGTGGTGATGGTTCCTGTCTTATCCACACAGAGGACGTCTACTCTCGCTAAGGTCTCTGTGCTTTTTGAGTCATGGAGCAGGACGTTCTTCTGTGCCAGTCTTGCGGCGGACATGGCCAGTGCCACTGTCACAAGCAGATACAGTCCTTCCGGAATCATGCCTGTGACGGCCCCTACCATGGAAACGACAGCTGTCTTGAAGTCCTGTCCGTTGACCATGATGGCCTGAATCATCAGGGAAATTCCGATGGGGATGATGAGAATGCCTGCGGTTTTGACGATCTTATCGATGTCTCCCACCATTTCGGAAGGTTTTTCCTGGATTTCCTTTGCCTTTGCGGTGAGCTTGGAAATATAGGAGTCTTCTCCTGTCCGCAAAAGATGGGCATGGCAGGTGCCGGATACGACGAAGCTGCCTGACATGAGCTCTGAGCCGGGGGTTTTTTCGATTTCGTCGGATTCTCCTGTTAACAGGGATTCGTTGGCGGAGATTTTTCCGTCTGTCACTTCCCCGTCTGCGGGAATCTGGTTTCCTGCTTCAAGGGTGATGATATCCCCCTGCTGCAGTTCACTTGAAGATACTGTAAGCATCTCTCCGTTTCGGTTAATCTGATACTGTGCTTCGCTCATCAGCGTCAGATGGTCCAGTATTTTTTTCGCCCTCAGCTGCTGGACGATGCCAATGACCGCATTGGCAATGACCACGGGCAGGAAGGTCAGGCTTTTGTACGATCCTGCCAGTATCAGCAGTACTGCCAATATGGCAAAGATCAGGTTGAAGTAGGTGAATATGTTTTTACAGATAATGCCTGTAACTGTGTTTTCGAACTTTCTTTTCATGGTTACTCCTTTACAGGAAGCGTGATACCCGAAGGGTATTCTTCCGTTCTGTATACGGTGATGCCGGGGGTGATGCTGGATGGATCCCCCGCATCGTTGTTTGTGCTTAATTCCGGCGTGATTTCGAATGTGGGAGAATCGGCGCATGCAATACTGACGCGTATTCTGTGCCCTTTCACAAATGTCCAGGACACAGGACTCAGGTCATAGTTCAGGATGCCGATCTTTTCCGCAATGGTCTGATCCACGCTGTCGGGAATCACATACGCCCTGCCATACGGCGTGTACTGGAAGATAACCGGAAAGGATTCTCCGTTATCCGTATTTCCCGGCAGGTAGATGTCCACTGCCAGCTTAGTGCCGTCAGACATCTCCACGTATTCGGACTGTTTGCGGTATCCGTTGTAATCTGCTGTGTTGTAGCCGCTGTAGTTGAATGGCTCACTGACGGTTTTCTCATTCACTGCGCAGGCGCTCAGTGTCAGCACCATCATGAATGCAGTGAGTATTCCTGTCATCCATTTCTTCATTCCCGTTTCCTCCTGATCATATTCGAGGATATGACGCTTCCTATGGTGATCATGCATGTGAACGGCAGTACCATGGCGTCACTGATATATTCGTATCCCAGCAGCTGTCTGACTGCGATGAGGTAGGTGATGAGCAGCCACTGGATGATGTAAATCCTGTTAGTGTTTTTTGAGATGGTTATGATCCGGTCAATCCATGTCCTGTTCATTCTCTTTGTTATGAAGTAACAGAGACTGAGGAACATCATCACAATACTCAGGATCCAGACTGTGCTGAAAAGGTTCTGTACATAGTAGTCTTGTCCCATGAAGTACGGCAGGACTGTTTCTGCCGTGCATGACACTGCGAGAAACAGTACGAGGCTGGTCACGGAAACATGCATGTAGAATGCGGCTTTGTCCTTTACGTTCTTCAGATATGTTCCGAAGCAGTATCCTGCCGCGGGGTAGATGAACCATAAGAGTATTGGAAAGGATATATATTCGTTGGTGTAGAACAATAGTCCCAGTATGTACTGGAATATCTTTGGTATCCCTGTAAACATTCCTGTGGTGAGATTTCCGATGGTCTGCATAAACAGTGCGGCCAATGCAATCCCGCAGCTATCCACGTTCCATTTTTTCAGCAGCGCCATAATCAGGAATGCCATTCCTGCAAACTGCAGGATGTCCACGGTACCGATGGTATCGATCAGGCTCTTGTCATAAACCGTATCGATGTTGAGGATGTGGGCCGCAAGGATCAGGATGGTTTCCCGGAAGAAGTTGAGGATGTATCCCGTGAGTAAGAGATGAAGTCCTCTTTTCATAAAGTCTTCCGGCTGATCATGTCTTGTGTAAACCATGCCCACGCCCATGGCGAACATGAATACCGGTGCGGCTAATGGTCCTCCAAGGAAATCCAGAAGGATGGATACCGGTGTCACATTTGCTGTGACAGTGGACATGTTATCTGCCGTATGAATCAGTACCATGAAGAATACTGCCAGTGTTTTTGCAAGGTCGAATTCAAGCTGTCTTCCTTTCATTTCTTCTCTCTTTCCGGACAGATTTGGTTTGACACATTTCTGTCCGCTGATTACAATATCAGACATAGTGTCCAATAACTATATTCAGATATTTTGAATTCGTCGGATATCGGACATATTGAAGGAATATGTACAAAAACGGAGGTTTTTTATGGAAGACAGAAGAATACGGAAGACGAAAACAGCGTTCTATAAAGCGCTGATTCAATTGTTGAAGAAGGATGAGCTGAGGAATATCAGTATTCAGGAACTGTGTGATCTGGCGGACAGCCATCGTTCCACCTTCTACTATCACTATGCGGATATTTATGCGTTGTATGAGGAGATGGAGAATCGGATTCTGGGGGAGTTTGCGTCCACCCTTTCCGCAGGCGTGTACCGGGATTATCCCAGCATGTATGAAGCGGTGATTGACTGCATTAACAAAAACCTTGAGACATGGACGGTACTATTGGATATGAAGAGCTTCCACAGGAAGGTATGTGATCTTTTGGAGGAAAAGTTCCTTGAGATCTGGCAGTATGAGACGGGAAGAAAAAAGTTCTCCCCTCAATTTCATATTCTCCTGAAAGCAAGCGCGGCAGGCTTTGTCTCGCTGTTCACCCAATACCTGAACAGTGATGAGGATTATCCGGATGAGATGATCAAATCCCTGCTCGGGGATATGGATGATGCTTTTGATATGATGCTGGAGAAGAATCTCTAGTATTGTCTGTCAAACCATATAATATTCGTTGACTGGAAAATGTGAATGTAATAGAATTTCAAAGTCTTGTAAAAGATTTCAGGAGGGTATGAAAAATATGAAAAAAGTATTGAAGGAGATGGCTGCTGCGTCGCTGG
>Ga0065711_1014000_pt1 | contig 10861 bp, 9 predicted proteins | sample Hoacrofraction12_FD_59098 | JGI IMG/M metagenome (GOLD analysis project Ga0065711, IMG submission 59098) | Hoatzin crop microbial communities from Cojedes, Venezuela - Epithelial fraction 12 v2 (version 2) | ecosystem: Host-associated > Birds > Digestive system > Esophagus > Crop | place... | reverse complement strand
TGCCAAAGCAAATAGGTTTGAGAAAGGGAAACATTTTCAAAATGTCATCAGCAAAACAGAGGAAACAAGCAAAAAAAAAAAGAAAAAATCCAACTTTGTCCACAGGAAAACAATAAAAGGTTTTGGTCAAAAAATCTCAGCATCAATGAGATAAAAGTGGGTAACATACAACTTTCCAGTTTTCATCATATGCAGAAAAAATGTTGCTAGGAAAAAAAGACAGAAGAGCAGTGAGTTCATGCGTGCCTTGCTTTACAGACAGCACCCAGAAATGCCCAATTTTCCCTTTGCTTGCTTTGGGAGGGCATCCCTGGGCATGTTCTCCCAGGGTGGATTCGTCCTGCTCTGCAGAACAGAGCTCGTCTTCATCATCTGCCACCACATTTCACAGGGACCTGCTAATGAACGACAGAGAGAAAAACCCCATCCTGGTAAAATCCACATAATGAAACATGACTGAGCTAATGTGTATTGCCACCAATTTCCCAGCTCAACGCCTGTGAGCAGCCTCACACAACACATCAGTTGGCAGCACTGTATTAAGTGTTACTTCTTCAAATTGTGCGGCAAGGGGACTTGTCACTTCCATTTCCTTCACAGGTGCAATATTTGCTTTATAATCACATCAAATAAGAGAAGAGATTTTTACTTCATTCTGTTAAACTCTTGGGCTGATTACCCAGGGTTTCCACCAGCTTCAGGACTTAGTGGAAGCACAAGGGCCGAGGCGGGTGCAGCAGTTCCCCTGCTCACACACATGGCACTGACCCCATCAGCTCTTTCGCAGCTGCTGCAAACATGACAGAGAATAATTTTTTTGCTTGTGTGAAGCTCCCTGCCCACCTCATCGCAGGAGGGGGAGAGGTAGAACCGGCTTAGACAAGCGACCTATATATCTGCAATGAGCCCAGCTTTGAAAAAATTGCCTTAATTAAAGCCTGGGGAATGCTTTCCCCTCTGCGATTGCAGGCAGAGACCCTGGGCACGTGCTGGTCCTCAACATGTGGCTCTGAAGCCAGATTCACCCTCTGCAATGGCTGGAAGCCTTCAGCCAGGATTAGGTTGGCTTCGCTTGGTGGTTTCCTGATCTGCTGTCTGCACAACTTTGCCATCGAGAATGAAATCTGTTGCGTTGCTGGAAGAAACCTCATAACCTCAAGTGAATCTGCGTTGTCTCTCCCAGAGAGGTGGCTGATGCCCCATCCCTGGAAACATTCCAGGTCAGGTTGGATGGGGCTCTGAGCAACCTGATCTGGTTGAAGATGTCCCTGCCCATGGCAGGGGTGTTAGACTGGATGGTCTTTAAAGCTTGCTTCCATCCCAAACCAGTCTGTGATACTATTCTCTAGGGGCTGTAGTCTGTCAGGAAGCAGAGCAGCCCACAAGCCCTTGGTGCTGGCCATCTGAGACCCAACCGGGTGCCCCAGGGTGCAGGCTCAGTGCCGGTGCTTCAGGGTGCACGGCCCAGCACAGGCGCTGGTGGCATCACGTACTGGAGCAAAGCGAGCGCTCCCTCCTGCCATGCCACGTCCCAGCCCACGGCACCGAGCAAACCCTTCCCCTCCCAGGGCCCTTCCCCGTGACAAGGCTGAGTACTGCAGTCAGGGTCTGACGTCTACACATTCCTCTGACAAAGAACAAAATGCAAGTGCTCTTACTGACTCTGATTGACACGTATTGCATGAAACAGCGATGACAGAAGCACGGCTTAGCTCCAGCAACTGACTGCGTAAACAAATCCATGTCCAGGATGTGTTGTCCGTCAAAGCCAGCCTCCAAAACCAATTTCCTGGCTTTTCTTTGTGCCAAGGCTATTGCAGTAAGAAAGCTGTCATAACAAACCTTTCTTGAGCTGCCTAACTGGGGAGATATTGCAAAGGTTATTATTTAAAAGGAAAAGGTACCCTGCCAGGTGAAAGGCTGGATGATGGGGTTGTGCAGGAAGGACTTCGTGGGCACAAGGAGGGCTGAAGCTGTAGTCCCTGTGCCAGGGCTAAATTAGAACATCTCCATTATTTTCTGATTTGGTCGCTGCTCAATGCAGAAAAGAATACTCCCTCAGTTGTTCACCTTTCCTGCTAATGAATTCATATTTCTCCAGTGGAAGGTGGTAGGTGTTATGTGTTCAAGTAGCATTTGATTAATGTGAATATTCAGACAAGACTTGAACCCAAATTTGGAACCCTGGTTCTTAACACAAGTTTTTGCACAGCTCTGTTTATAAATACCTCTGCTGCTTTCATTCTGTTCACTGGCGGGGGCTGGAAGTGCCAAAATGCCCAAGGAAGAGTTGTTTTTATGACTTCTCCAACCTGGCCAGATGTACCAAGCAGGAAGAACTTGCCAGAAAAAGCTCTTGGCATTCAATTTCCAGCCCAGTTTTGCGAATTCTCATGGCAGAACCATCACTCAGAGAGCAGCCTGGCAACACCAAGAGAGAGGGGGGACAGCCTGACATGTCTGATGTCTTGCAAGAACATTCAGAGACCAAAATGCACAGCAGATGCCTGTACCAGCAGCAGTGCAGGCAGGGAGATCCTAGTTCATCCCTGGACTGAGGAGAGGGGTGGACGTACAGCAGAGGGGAGCCAGTTTGCACCCCTTTTTGCAGGTGAGATGGGGCTGAAGCAGACTTTAGGGGTGCACCATCCTGCCCCAGTCCCAGGGACACCAAGGGACCCCATGTGCAACACTCGTCACACCTCGCTTTCGTGGTTTACAGTATAAACGCCTTTGTCTGCACTAGTCATCCAAACTCCCCATGAATGGAGAGAAGTAGGCACCCAAGAGGGTGATTCATCTTGTCCTTATGGAGCTGTCTAAAATAGGTCAATGAATCATGCTCTAAAAACGCCTTTTTCTCTTACAGACTAGCAAGGGACTTTCAAGGATGAGCTCAGATGTAGATGCTGTGGACATCTAAGGATGCAGTTGCCATCCTACTTCTTATTTGTTGTGTGGGCTGGCCCAGGGAAGGCTTTTCAGAAGCTTACCAGGAAGGAACAGCTTTGCTACACAGAGAGCTTGCATGTTTGATGAAGGGCCGTGGTATCTCCTATCAACCGGGTGCATCCATCCAGCTTCATGGACGGTGACATCCTCTGATGAGGACACCGTGGCTCAGTGGGGCATCTTCAGGCTTTCTTCAGCAGCACACCAAAGTCTCTCTCGGGTACAGACACTGCCTTTGACTTGCAGACAGTGGGTAGCAGCACCCAGAGGACTTATGGTCTGTTCCACTCTCCCAAACGCTGTTGGTTGGCGTAGAACAGCCTCAGGGAAAAGGGTAGACCATTGAATAACCTGCTGCACCCACGAGCACACACTTATGGAGTGACAGCTTTTATTCTGACCAAGCTTGTGAAAGGCTCTTTCCTTGGTCAGCAGTTTTCTTCCAGCCACTCCAACACCTCTTCCCCCTGCCAGCGGGGCTCAGCATCCAGATAGCTCCTCCTCAGCTCCCTTGCAGACTCCATTCAGTTCCTGACAGCAATCCTGGCCACACTTCTGGTGCTGTACCTGGCTGATCAAACCAGACTCATCTGTATCAGCCCTGACAGCTCTCATCACTCTGTCACAGTCACCATTTATCTCAGCGTGCAAATGTGCCATGCAGATCACTCTGAGCTTGATGAGCTCCCTCTAATGAATTGCTCGGGAAGGGTGGAGACCGGTCAGCCCTTTCCATGAACAAGAACAGCCAAGGGTATTGTAGACAAACAAGACTAATCTGCTTTCAGCCCCATTGCTCCAACTATTCTGGAAAGCTGTTGCTTTGGCTCTTCTGATTTCGCCACCTCACAGCTCAGACCCTGCAGCCTCAGGCATGTCAGTCAGGTCTTTGGCTGGGAGACGTCCACTGAAGGTAGATATCTACCTGGCTCTGTATTTCACTGTAACTGCCTTTCCAGAGCCAAACAGGGAACCCTTCATATGTTGGGGTCCAGATGTCATCCATACCTGGACAATCCCAATGTGATCAGATGCCGTTAACAGCTAGCATAGTAAGGAGGAGAAGGTCATCTTGGGGGGTCTCTTGGGCAGAGTGGCAAGTGAAGAGCTGACACTTGGCAATATAAGTCAGTGTGCTCCTCAGCTCTTGAAAAAGTTGTAACTGGTGTAAATTATTGCACCTGCGCTGGCTTCAGTGGAGTGTCAGAGCTGAAACCTTATTACAATGTTTATTCATTTATTTTCAGAGTTTAGTCAACCCAGACATCTGTCTTTAACACAGCTTATTAACGATGCTGCCAATGGGTTCGAATTTAATTTTATGCATCCATGAAAAGCATAACTTCAGTCGTGCCGCACACTCCTGATTTACAGACAAAATGAATAGCAGCTCTACCAATTTACAACCGCCTGATTGATGCTGTGATGTCTGTAACGTAAAATTAAATTGAGCGGCATTATCTCCGTGAGGACGGGGAGGCAGGCTGGAAGCGCCTTCCTCTGAGACCGGCGGTGGGAAGCCGAGTGGGCGTCCAGCCATGGCAGCTCTCCTGCCCGAGCAGCATCTCCTTTCATGGCTGCTTTATCTTTTCTTCTGCGCATCTTGCATCGCTCAAGTGCTTGTTTTTAAGTGCTTCACAACACAATTATGATTAACAGCCCCATTTGCTTGCTCAGCCGGTGTATCTGCTTGTTGGGGGAGTCATCTTCTGCGGATGATTGTGGGATTACCTCCCGTCACTGCTCTCTGCACCGTACCTGCAATGAGCACGCCGTGGAGGTTTAGAGTCGATGGTGCTCTGCAAAGCTTCCTGAGCTTCCCTGGGGCCACCTCGCAGCGAGGGACAGCAGCCCGGCCCCTCCAGCCACTTAGGGCTGTTTCTCTTCCACCTCGGTGCATGGAATAACACGATAACGGGATCCTGAAGGAAGCCAGGCTGGGTTTAACCATGGCAATGTGAAAGCCTAGCTACTGTTAATTTTTAATTGCACTTTATAAGCTGGCATCAGGGAGGATGAAGTTTCTTGCAATTTTAATTGGCAAACCCATTGACCCATTTTCTTCTGCGTCCCTGGGTGGCAGCACAGAATACGCATTGGGCTGGCAGGAGCATGTGCTTCATGTCTGGGGCGGAGAAAAACCCCAGATCCTTTCCCGGGATGATATCTGCCAAATAGCAAGCGTGGATGTTGTAAGGGCCAAATGCACTCGGTGGGTCTTTTCAGTCGCAGAGACAGTGACACGGAGCTGGGGACATTGTGCTGACAGTGAGGGACCTCCTTTTGTCCTTGCAGAAATGCCCCAAGAAGAGCTTTCCCTGATGGGTCNGGTCCTCACAGTCAGCTGGAGATTTCTGATGAAGCAACGGCACCCCTGTTCCACCCAGCAGCTGGAAAAGAAATGAAAAATGGGAGAAATCAGAGAGAAATGTGTTTCCCCCTAAATCAAAATCAAGCAACCAAAACTTTCCAGAAAGCGTCAGTTTGGGTGAAATTGTTGGGTGAGAAGTCACCAAGTTCATCTAAATCACCTTTATTCCACCCAAAGCACGTCGTGGCAGCTGAGGATCTGCCCTGGCTGCTGGATGTTTTAAAGAAAGCTCCCAGCAGCAGGTCTCCACTCTCCGGGAAGATGACAGAACCCAAAATCCTTTTTAGAAGGGGAAGCCAGGAGGAAATCCTGCCAGATGAGATTCCTGACATTGCTGTGCAGACTCAGGTTGCTCCAATATTTTGGATAATCGCAGGAATTTGGAGCTGGGCGTGGAGTCGATGCCAAATGTGCTGTGCAGGACTGGGGAAGGGAGTCCAGGGCTTTCCCTGGGGATCATTTCTTCCGGAGCAGTATGTCCTGGTACATGCCTTGTACAGCACACGTCCTCGGTGAGACTCGGAAAACTGTGGCAGCTTGACATCACGTCGATGCTTCATTTTCATAGAATATACAGCATTGTTTAACAGTGAGGAAAATTGTCCTAGAAAGACAGAAGAGCTTGAAATCCTTTTATATACGAGTATGAATTCGGAGTCATATATAAAATAACCTCCTTGTCAATCAGGAGCCATGCTATAGACACAAACCTGACGTCAAATCCAAGCATAACAAGGAAGCTGACTGGATGACAGATTGTGTGGAAGACTTCCAGAAATGGGGTTTAAAATGTAGTTGGCCAGACACCGGATTCAACAGCATTTAGCGATGAACTCACCATTTAAAGTTTCAAGTTTCGTTTTTAAGGAAAACAATGTGCTCTGCTACCCAGATGGAGGTTTTCTTTGAAAAGATGTCATTAGCTTTTAAATCACCTGGTGTCATCCCCCATTGATACATACACACACCTACGCAGGCGAAGCAGACAAAGAAGCTCTCAGCAATCCACTTCAAGGCGACACGTAATGCCTTCACAAGAAAAACCCAAAAATACCAAACCCCAGAGAACCCCCAAAAGCTGACTGGGTGTACAAACGCAGTTTTTAATCTGCGCACAAAATTCAGTGATGGCACAGCGTTTCCTAGGGGAGAGCAATCAGAGGAAATGGGAGAAATATATCCAGTGCAGTTGTCAAATTATGACTTCCTACAAAAATACCAGATAAAATCCTTACTGTGTGGGGCAGCTGGGAAAACATTCATAATTCAAAAAGGCAGATGCTGCCTTGAGCTGCGCAGAGGCACAACCAGGGCAGAGGAGAGCAAAGCGTGGCATGCAATCGATACAGCAATAGAGCAAGACTCCGGCTTGGCTAACTCCCCGCTGGCGAGCGCAACCGGAGCACGCTTGGCCAAGCAGCAGCACCGCTATTAATAAGGGTTGCGTTCAGCAGCTTTTCCGGGAAGCAGCAATGTGTGTTGCCCTCTAGATGACAGCAACGCCACCGAACAGTAGATTCTCTATAGAGATGCTCGCTTTTCTCATCCCACCTCCGGCACTAATGCTTTGCACGCTTAGCCCTCGCTGCTTTGGAAATTAAGATTTAATAGGGATTCATAAGGTGGGTTCATTATGCCGGTTTAATGCTAATTAATTATTCAGAATATAGTTGAGAGCAAACCTGGAAAAAATCAGCTGGCATTTCGGTATTATGCAATAAGCACCACTATGATTTGCAAATAGATGTGTCTCCTTAGATTGAAAAGAACAGTTCACTCCTCTACGTTAAACACCAATTGAGATTGTTAAAAACATCTATTGAGGCTTGAGCATCTCTGCAGTAAAACGTTCATCAGTTCCAGGTTGTTAGGGCTCGAAAGAGCAGATACATTTTTAATAATCGATTGCCATTTAAAATACCGTAACATTCCAATTAGACAGAAATTAAACTTAAATGTCCCAAATAAATTAACTTTGCGTTTTAAGTGCTAATTGAATAAAAATGTTTATGGCTTTGAAATATTGTTCCTTCAATTCTCATTTGAATAAAGGTGCGTCACACTACATGAAATGTGAGTTTAAATGCCCATTCTTTCCGCTCACAATGTGCGCGTGCTCCTCCACAGACTGTTTTCATGGCAAATGAAATTGCCACGTACCAAGATATCTATCTACAAACGAAATACTTAATCAAAGTCTTGACACTACAATTTGCCGGTCAGCCTTGGTTGGTGGCTTCAAATTCTCAGCGCACACTGCAAGGCTGCACAGTGATGGGCACCTGAGTGGCAGTGACCATTGCTCCAGCCAGGAAAGACCTGGAAAATAGGTACAGGAATTTTTCCCATCTGGAAATTATTGATTTTCAATAATGTTTAAGTCATTGCTGATCCACTGCTGATAGGACATGATAGTTGATTGAGGATGTAATGGAAATGAGTGTGCTGGGGCTCCAGGCATTCCCATGGGATCAGCGTGGGTCCGTAGGGGAATCCTTTCCACCCACTGCAGCAATTCATACCCCTGTCAGCAGCCACAGCGAAGGGGGAGAGAAAACGGACTGTGGAAAGGCAGTAGACCTCTCAGAGCTGGCACTAGCCTCCCCAAATCAGTTTTCATCCACATTACTGGAAAGGGACCTCAGTTTTCCTCTGCCAGGAGGTTTAGACACTCGCAGTGGGAAAAAAGAAGGTGTTAAAGTCTCCTTTCACTGTAAGAGTTTTCCACAACACGGGATTTTAACCTAAGAAGCCCCTCAACTCGATGCGCTCGCTCTGTGTTTCGCTGTAGTTTCGTAGTGCGTGTAGAAAGGAACCTCTGGTGCTGAATTCTCAATGCCTGGTCATTCCACAACTCACCTTCAGCCAAGTTTTTCCCTTGTAAATATGGATTCACATCCCTCGCTGCATCTTCTTGTCATCAAAATAATCTCTCCTATGCCTAGCTAGAAGGCAGGCAGGCAATAGCAATTCTTTTTGTACAGCAGATGTGCTCCGGTTCGTGTTGGAGTCTATTCAACCCAAGTGGACTGAACATTTAAAAGATTCGGAAGAACTGATGCATACAGAGCAGCTTCGTGTTGCTTGAAGGAGGCAAGTCAGAGGCCAAGCTTAAAATAAGGTCTTGGAGCTCACCTATGAATAGGCAATGGCTGCAGCATCTCAAACTCCATTATTCCTCCTCAGTCCCTCGGGACTTGCCCAGATCTGCAGGAGCTGGAGATACAAATTGCGTCCTCTGGAATATGCTGCTGAAAAGGTCACGGTTTCCCCATCCAGGATTGATTATTCACCATCACAATTAGCAGAAAGGAGCAGAAAATACAACAGCCCACTTGAAGTAATACACCAAAAGCCGGGGGCTTGACTGCCTCCTTTGTTCGTCTGGGATTATCCTTATTGTTATTTTATAATCCTCTGAGTGCATCTTCTCACAGAGAGAGGCACTTTCAAAACAGCCATCAGCAATGATCTATCTGGAGAGCGGGATTAGAGGTTGCATAGTTTAAACTGAAGAAATCAATTGAGATTCATTGGATGCCTTGCTGCTCCGCATTCTTTTTATTGTTATTTTTATCATCGTAGAAGTTTTTGAAAGCTTCCTGGAAATTAGAGATAGAAAAGGCCTTAATAAAGACATCCAGCTTCTCTCACCAGAGGCAGATGGGGAGCGATCGTAGTTTGTCTGGTTTGAGCCGTGCCAACTAGCAAAGCTCCCATCACTTCTTCTGTGCTGTCCGGAGCACGGGGACCGTTACCCATCACAGCATCTCCTGTTTGCCACCCGCACCTGTCCGGTTTGGGAATTGAGCAGCCTCGGCACGGGATCAGCTCCTTGAACCCCTCGAGTACGCAGAGGTCTTGCTGGAGAGCAACATGAGGATGTGGGATTTTGCAGGAGAAGAAGGAATATTTGGGAATTGTGGAAGGAGCTGGCTTTTGGCAAAAATCTGCGCCTGGCTGAACGTTTTCCATCAAGCTGGCTTTGGGGTGCGTCCAGTACCCCGATATGGAAACTGGAAAAAGAATTTTTTGCCAGCTGTGTTGGAAGTTCCTAGTCCCTCCAAAGCACATCAAGCTTTCATTGCTTGACCCCTATTTGGGTTTGAGTGAGAAATAAGGCAGCAGGGAGCATTCATTTTTTTCATGCATTTTATTTGGCAGCCAGGCAGTTAACAAAGCGTACAATGCTGTAAAAGAAGGTAATGCCCTCCTTGCAAAACACGGCCATGTGTGAGGCATGCCCTTGCTGATAAGGCAGCAGATACACCCTGGCAGACCTGCTCCATCCTTGTCAGGTGAAATCTGTAAGGTTGTTTTAAATGAGATTTTTTTTTTTTATTTTATTTTATCTTTTCACATTTAACGGCATGCGGGTCCAGCTCAGTTGCTAAGCAACATTCCCACCGGGCCCTGGGTTTCCTTCCTCCTACAAATGGGAAACAACAACAACAAAAATCCCTCCTTGTTCACCAAGATGAGGTAAAGTCCTACGATTTGGTGATCTTAATTGCATCCTCCCCTCGCAGGGCTTGGTCCTGCTGAGGAGGGAAGAAGATACGTAACTCCCAACAGGATGTTCACAGGGCTTCAAGCGGCGCAGGGAGAATATCCCTCTGATGGGGAAAGCACCGTAAAGGTAAAAATAGCGCAAACAGCCCTGCTACGAGTAGAATTCAGTGTGGACACCCACGCGTACCTGCCCGGCGAGAACTAGACCGGTACAATTGTCCCGTAACAGCGTGGTAGACTTGGCTGGGATTGAACAGGCTTTGATAACCTCTCTGGCGTGCTGCAGGACGCCAGGGAGGCTTTCTGGGGTGCTCGAAAGCCGCATTTTCGGCATTGAAGGAGGGGTTCTGTGTTCTACTCACTGCTCCTTTTCTTGGAGACGTGTTTGGTTTTGTAGAATCCCTGCACCGTATTTCAGCTGTTGGTTGCTCAAATGAGCTTCACGCCGTTCCAACAGAGTTTGCTTGCTTTGGATTTTTTTTGTTTTTAAGTGAAAATTATAGCCGCGAGCAAAAAACTCCCAATATCTGTGTTACCGTATAAAGTTTCTAGTGATAAAGATAGCAGAGCTGCAGAAGCTCAGGAACATCTTCGCATGCCTTTAGCTGTCAGATGCATTTCTAAAGGGGCTTTTTGTTTTGAGGAGCCTCCGTTCGACTGCAGCCACCTCACAAGGCTTTTGAACTGCTGGAGATCTGCACCTCCCGTTGTCTTCAAGAGAAGAAGCAACTTTTCCCCTCTCTACAGCTCCAGGGGAGACCTTTCCAGGCAGGCAAGCAACATTCAAGCATCCAAAATTGGAAGCTGGAGGGCACAGATGCCTGTATTATATATCTTAAGGGTGGGTGTCAGGAGGATGGGGCCAAGCTCTTTTCAGTGGTGCCCAGTGACAGGATAACGGGCAATGGGCACAAACTGAGGCACAGGAAGTTCCGTCTGAACATGAGGAAGAATTTCTTCCCTCTGAGGGTGACGGAGCACTGGAACAGGCTGCCCAGGGAGGTTGTGGAGTCTCCTTCTCTGGAG
>Ga0065711_1050392_pt1 | contig 10862 bp, 4 predicted proteins | sample Hoacrofraction12_FD_59098 | JGI IMG/M metagenome (GOLD analysis project Ga0065711, IMG submission 59098) | Hoatzin crop microbial communities from Cojedes, Venezuela - Epithelial fraction 12 v2 (version 2) | ecosystem: Host-associated > Birds > Digestive system > Esophagus > Crop | place... | reverse complement strand
CCCGCCTGGACAAGGTCCTGTGCAGCCTGCTGTAGGTGACCCTGCTTCAGCAGGGGGGTTGGACTAGATGACCCACAGAGGTCCCTTCCAACCCCTACCATTCTGTGATTGATTCTGTGATTGATTCTGTGATTGATTCTGTGATTGATTCTGTGATTGATTCTGTGATTGATTCTGTGATTGATTCTGTGATTGGACAGTGTCTTTAAAGTTTTTTTCTATTCTGTGATTGATTCTGTGATTGATTCTGTGATTGATTCTGTGATTGATTCTGTGATTGGACAGTGTCTTTAAAGTTTTTTTCTATCACAGTCCTTTCAATGAATGGGAGGCTTTGGGAGCTGTGTTCCCTACGTGCCCAGTTTTACTAAAATTTCGGTAACTTTTAGAACTGTATGAATTACCTATTTAGGTGATTGTAACAATTATGTAAGTAAATGTTATATAACCGTTTATGCTTAAATGTATCCAAACTGAGTTGCAGAGAAGAGGTAGAGTAAAAAATTTCTGGCTAGAAATTTTTAGTTTTAGGTTCTCATAAAAGGGGCCTTTTTTTCAGAGGTGCTGCGTATGGTAAGCTCCCGCTGACGTCCATTTGACTTGTCGGAGCTTGCGGTGGTGGTGCCTGGTCTGAGGTCTGGCGTTGGCCCTTCACACGTGATGTGCTTTTTCTGGCTGCTGAGCTAAACCTCCTTATGGCCAGAACTGGCACGGATTGCTCAGCCTCCGAAGGTGAGCTGCCGGTGAGCTGCTGATCAGCGCTCAGCAGAGGTCTTGGCAGCCTTCCTCACGCTGTCGGTGGGGTGAGCTGAGCTCACAGACCCGCAGCCCCATAGCCGTACGGTTGCCAGAACAGGACGCCTGCTCTGAGGGGATGGAGGAAGCCTGCTGCAGGGGGGAGATGTTCAGGTTATCGGGTGACAGCACGTACTGTCAGGCTGTCCTGGGATAAGCTTATGAAACTGTTTCCTCAAGGCAAAAGGTACGTGTTCGCAGGGAGTAGTAGTTGTTTTTTTTCAAGGCAGGTCAAAGCTACCCTTACCTCTTCCAGAACACTGAATTCAGGGGAGCTGCGTATTTTAGATAAAAGTGTTCTGAGACTATAAATAACAAGCCATTAAAAATTTGCATGGTCCCTTACTATATGCATAGTATTTTCAGAAGGATTAGCTTCTGTTCAGGACTATATCCCTTTTTTCTTTTTTTAAACCCTTCTAAGGAATGGGAGAATTCAGTGGAAAATATTTAAAATAGAGTATTATGTAGTTTTCCAGTTCATCATCTTATGCATAGAAACTGTAAAAGTTGTGCTAGACAAACTGTTCAATAGGAAAATATGCTTACCAATCTTGTCTTTTAATTACAAAGATGGCTCGACTGTACCTCACATTGTAGCTGGGTGAGAAAGATTGTTTCCCACTCCAGAGAATGGCAGGGAAAACAGAATGAAAAGTAGCTAGAGTTAGGAGAGTTCAGGGTGAAAGACCAGGACGCTGCAATAGAGGGGTGCAGGAAATGGGTGGGAGTTGGGGAAGCGTGTTTTTCCTAAAATGTAAAATTAACACAAAATCTAGCAACTAGAGTGTTGAAACCTGTTGAGAAAACTTGTCCCTCAGAATACTAGATTGTTATGGACAACAACAGCTTTCACTACTGCTGCTTGCTTTGTTTTCTGCTGTTGATTTTATGTGGCTGTGGTTCTGTATGATTTTTCTCTCTCCTTTAAGTTTTAAGGTGTTTTTCTTTCCTGTTTCCTCTTTGTTGTATGTTTCCTGTAGCTTAAGCACGTGCAATGAAGGCCTGAACAGTTAGGAAATGCCATGTTCTCTCTATATCCTTAAGTCAGCTTTGTTCAGAAGTACTTACGTCTGTGTTGGAACCCCATTAGCCCACTTTAAATATGTGATCAAGGTCCCACAAAACGTGCCAGCCCTAGAATTATGCCATGAAGTAATCCATTACTTTGTTTAGCATTTAATTAAGCTGTTAATTTTGAGATTTAACTTGTTACTGGACTACGAGATATTCTGCAGGTATGAGTAGAACTGCTTTGATTCTGCAGTAAAAAAAATAAATCACTTAGCACTACAGTTGTGAGGGAAAATTCAGATTGTTAACCAAATATGTCCTTCAGTCCATAAAGTCTGGAACATTTAATGCATCTTAATACATTTATGCCATGAGTACGTAGATCTCAGGTATATGTAACCCACATAACTGCTTTCTAACTGCCACTTGTTGTGTAGGCATACTTCTAGATTCCTCAGTATGGTGCAGAGCAGAAACCCCCAAGCAATGCTGGCTGAGCTGATACGAGTGGTTTTAAATAAATAGTACAAAGAGCTAGCTTCAGTTGTGAAAGAATCATCACAGTAGTCCTGCTAATAGTTGAGGGAGCAATGCTAATTTTCCCTCATATTGCACTGGCACATCTGTACTGTCCGTAGTCCCAGAACCGCTCCATGCGTAGCTAGTGAAAGTAATTCTGTGCTGTTACAATGATATGCCTTAGGAGCTGTAATGAACCAGACCTAACTGAGGGGTGTGCACAGCTAGTGTTTGCTAAGGCTTGAATGCTGCCAACTCAGAACTAGAAGTTTAAGAATAAGCTTTTTGAACCTGTGGTCCTGTTATTTACCTGGCACAATGTATTCTATTTGTGTGAATACTCAACATGAATATTGTGAACAGGATCAAAGGTTATGAAAATCTTTAGCCCGCTGAGTATTAGTGAAACTTAGAGAAGTTTTGGGAAGATGTTCAGAATTTTAAGTTACAATCAGTTGTTATTAGTTTAAAAGATGTTTTCAAAAATTCATGTGCCTTTGCATCCATGACTGATTTTTCTTCTTGTTTCATCTATATAATTTTAAGGTCTTTTAGTAAGTAGAACTAATTACACCTTCTTTCTTACAAATTTATGCTTCACTAATTTCCTGCTTTACTAACAATTTATACTCTCATTCCGTTCTCTCTCCAGATCCCTGACAGTACTGTCGGCTTCCTTCTATGTCCACCATCTGTGGGTTGATCAATGTGTGGCATATGCTGTGCAGCCAATTCTGACCTAAGCATGGGTGTATTAACTTGGTGCTCTTTCTTCTTCCAAATTTAATGAAACTTCTTGTAAACCCATATATTTAACATACTTGCCTTTTGTCAAATGTGTTTAAAATCGGTAATGAGGTAGATTCAGTCCAATCATACCTCATTTCCTCTGGAAAGTTATTAAAATAGCTTAGTTTTCAGACTGGGAAGGAACCCCTCTCTATCACAGCATGAATAATGGAGTGTGTTGCTGTACTGTATTTTTGAGTTTGGGATGCTGCATCAAAGGCTTTATATGTATTGTTCTTCCTTCTCATGGCTTTCTACTTCCTCCTTCCTCTCCACAATCAGCAAAGTACTGGAGCCTGTTATATCTTAAGCAGGAGTTAACGATCTCGCATCATGTCTTTCTACCTATGCCAAGGAGAATAGTAATCAGTGTTGAGGAACCTGATTAAAAAATTCCTAATAAAATAAACAACCAGACTTCCTAGGCTTTCAATGGTAAGATGTTGAAGAAAGATAGGACAAGAAGATTAAAAATTAAAGAGAAAGCTTAGAACCAACAAATCCCCTCCCCCCTTAGAAAAATAAATTTCATATTTATGCAGAAAAAAATTGAGCACACTATGGTTAAAGCCATTAGGCTACTGTGGTATTCCTTTGGATTGCCAGAAGCATGCCTTTGTGTGTGTTTGTGCTTTGGCTGTTACTGCAGGGAGATCATGTAAATGGAAGTGTGCAATCAAAACATTTACTCAGGGTGATGGATATGAATGTTTAAGAAACTTTTGGCTCTGGCTGCTGGCAATGTGGTTGGTTTTAGGAGGTGCCGATAAGAGGAATAGGGCAGGAGAGAGGGGAACGGAAGCTTCACTGCCGAGTTCTGTGTGCCCACTCTCGTCTGTGGAGTTAAACCAAACCCTTGAAATGTGAGCGCAAGTTGAGAGGCTGGGAGGTTGTTTCCTCATACCTGCATGAGTGGTGGCTTCCCTGTCCCAGCAGCTGCTGCCACCAGACTCTCTACAGCCTCTTGTCTGTGTGCAGGAACTTTCTGAGTTAAGACTCAGTTAAGAGTTATAATGAAGGCAGAGAGTCACAGACTTTGCTGAATAAGGTGGAGTTTTCTTAGTTAAGTGTGGCTACAGTTCCCAGTCTGTTCATCCTGGATGCTTGCAGCTGGGCTGGTGCAGTGAGTGATGTGAACTCCTGTGAAGTCAAGGGGGATGGTGGTGAAATGCTGTGGTGGGAGTAGAGAGCACTATGCAGAGAGCTGCAAGTGAGAGAAAGTACTGTGTGCCTGTGGTTTCTCTAAAAACCAAAATGTATTGTTAATCTCTTCTGGTAGTGGTTATTTAGTAGGGATCCTGGGAAGGTCCTTGGTCCCAGTACACTAATGCTCTTATCACGCTTGCCTTACTGATGTATTGGAAGACTTCCATCTAGAGATACCTTATTCATACTTCGCAATTGTATTGTTTTGACATTTAAAAGAGAATATACTTTTACTTTGACAGATTAAGCTGCCACCAATGATGGAAATCATAACGGCTGAACAGCTGATGGAATACTTAGGTTAGTAATTACAATAAAAGGCTTTCAAGTGTATGTTATACTTACTAGTGAGTAGTAGTATAGGAGGACTATTTTATTTACTATTTTATTCAGCTTTACTGGAGCGCATGCTTCAGGAAAACTACTTATGGTATGCAGTTACTGATGCTTTTCCTTTACTGCTTTTAGAAGTTTTCTGGACTGCTTTCCTAAGTGATTAGTCTAGTGATGCAGTTGGTATGTCTTAGTATACCAACACATGGGTAGATTTAAAGTTATTCATGTATCTCACAGTGTTGTTTTGTTGTAGGTGACAATGTATGAAGTCAACCGTGTCTTTAATTGTCTGCAGTAATTCTAATCCTTGGTATTATGACCCAATTAAAATAACAGGAAAAATAAAATTAGTCATTAGGTGATTGGGGTCTTATTTGCCAGCACTACTCCATTATTAGTCAGTCTTCAGCAAAACTGCGGCTGTTTCTGTCTGACAAGGCTGTAACTTCAGTAGCCCGGAATGATCCAGGTGTTAGAAGTGCAGTTCTGATAGTACTTAAGCTATATGTGCCATGGTTCTTTCTTGTGTACCCTAACAAATACGAAATGTTTGAGCTTAAAAGACTAGGGCTGATTTTTCTTGAGCAGGAGGAAAGAAACTTACTATATTTTCTTTCTTTTTGCTTGTAAAGAATCTAGCTCGTTCTTTTCAAAAGCATATCGCTGAATCTTTCAGTGGAAGAAAAAAGTTAATTACGTGATTTCCAAAAAACAAGTCTTAAGCAATCTTGCTGCCTATGTCTAAACATTTCGTCTAAGTGTATTGGTAGAATAATACTGTCTGAAGTCACTGCATAATAGCAGTTGGCTATACGTGTGTATTCTTTTTTGAAGGCATATATTAGCTTCTGGAATTATATTATTAAATTGAATAACAAAATTACCTTCTCAAAGTATTTAGGTTTGTGTTCAGTCAAGAGGATTAGCAGTTGCCAAATGGTTCTTCCACAGCTTAAAAAAATGGAAAGAAAGAAGTCCTTCAACCACTTTGAACGATCTTAAGAGGTTATCAACTAGGAGACCCGTAATGATATTTTTCTTTGAGTTAGAAGCATATTCTTTAGGAATGAAGCAAGGGAATAAATATGAAAAGTGTTTAAATAAAATCTGAAAAATTTGGGAGAGGTAGTTTATGGGTACTAGTTACTAAAACTGTTACAAATCTTGAATCCCAGTGTGTTGATTGACTGATTAATTACTTTTGTGTTGTAGACACAGGTGGAATACAAGCCTTTCAGAATTATCGGTGTATGGAAGCATATGCCAAAATATTCATAGTATCAGTCACGATAAGTAGCTACATTTTTAAATTGTTATGCAATTACATGTCTTATTGTGAGCACTTTGACCTTTTTATATTTTTAAGTTGAAGCACAGAGGGGAGGTACGTTTCTGAATAATTAAGTGATACCCCAAGAAATTAGAAGGCTACGGGGAGACCTTATTGTGGCCTTTCAGTAATTGTAAGAAAGATGGGGAGAGGCTTTTTAGCAGGGCCTGTTGCAACAGGACAAGGGGTAATGGTTTTACACTAAAAGAGAGTAGATTTAGACTGGATATAAAGAAGAAATTCTTTACAGTGAGGATGGTGAAACCCTGGCACAGGTTGCCCAGAGAGGTGGTCAATGCCCCGTCCCTGGAAACATTCAAGGCCAGGCTGGACGGGGCTCTGAGCAACCTGATGAAGTTGAAGATGTCCCTGCTCACTGCAGGGGATTGGGCTAGATGGCCTCTAAAGGTCCTTTCCAACCCAAACTGTTCTATGATTCTGTAATTATGAAATGCTGCTTTAGTAACAACATTGGTCATTTGAATTTTATTTTTTAATATGATCTTACTGTGGTTTTTTGTACCCATATTTTACTCCATAATTATAATTCAGGTTATAAAACGATGTGATCTCATTAATTTGATAGAAAACTTCAGTGGTGGTATTTATGATCAGTCACTTTGTCAGAAGTGTTCGTAGAAATGTTGAAGCTTTGAGTGTGGAATAAACTTAATTTTATTTTCGCTTTTTTTAGGAGACTATATTCTTGATGCAAAACCTAAAGAGATATCTGAAATTCAGCGTCTAAATTATGAGCAGGTAAGGAGCTGCTCCTAAAATAAAACTGCTTGTTTCTGAAGGAGCTAAAGCTTTTTTTCTCACCTAAGATTTATCATCTTGTTAAAAACCAGACGTATACAAACCATTGTTTTTAGTTAATTTTTCTTTTTTTTCTAGGCTCGATGTAGAGTATTATTTATAAATACTTCCTGTTAAGAAGAAAAACTCATTATCTGTTAACGCAGTAAATGATTTTTTTTTTTGCCTGCAATGAGTGTAATGAAAGAATTTTGTTTTTATTGAGGAATTATAACACAGAAGTACAGGTGCAGGTACATAACGGGGTGGTTGCTCTATGAAGTCTTCTATTATGCGTGCTTCAGTGTGCTCTGTTCCCTGATCTCTTCTAGACATTCTCTGACTATGTAAACTGAGCAAGAAAGAGATCTGTAATCTTAAGTCGTGATGGACAAAAAGAGGTTGATTCCGTATTATGAAAGGCAATATTATTTGCACTGACCGCTATTTTTGTGTCATCAGAAGTCTCTCTGTTAAAAATACTACTATTAGTTTAAAAAAATATTGATGTGGTATATATTATCTGGAGCAAATATTTAAAGCTCTGTCTGTGGTCACAGATTTTTTTTTTTTTTTTTCAGTTTGGAAAAGTGATTTGAATTTATTATAGGTGTTAGGTATCAGGCTAGTTCTATTTATTATTAGGTCATCTTTTCTTGCTCTCGTTCAGTGTTGAAAACCAAATTGAGTATCTTTGGGGAGTTAAAATTAGAATGAAGACTGAATGTGGGTCCTTTTAATAATAACCCAAAATACGACTTATATCAAATTACATTCATTCTTTTTGTAATAACAAAACTAGCTATATTTTTCTCCACACAGTTCTGTGCTGTAGAAGGTTATAGCTATAATCAACTTACAGGTATAGCTATAATCACCTTACAGGAGAGTGATGGAAACTATATGCCTGATCAAAGTACAGTGGCTTTCTTGTGCTCGTATATATGGATTTACTACGTAAATGTCAGAAACCTTTTCCTTAAATATTTAACTGTACAATTTTAAACCTTCTGTTCCAGGAATGTTCTGAATTTACTTGTAGATACATGAGTGATATCACATGAGAGGGGAAAAAGAAACTAATTAGATGACTGAGTCCTACGCAATTACTGCATTTCAGAAGCATAGGAACTAAATCTTGGTGTTAATCATAATTTTGTGTTTATCTTGTCACAGTTAATATTCTTTGCCTAAAATAATATATTTTCTTCTTATACAAGCAATTCAAGTAAATTTTTGGACAGCTGGATTTGTGACGATTGTAGTATAATGTCAACATCATGACAAGATACTTGTTTCAGCTGTGACTTTCTTTTTTACTGTACCTGAGGCATGTAATTCAGTATTTGAATGAAGGTTGGCTTAAAAAAAAAGAAAAAAGCTCAAGTTCTAATGCACAGACTTAAGAACAGGTTGCCCAGGGAGGTTGTGGAGTCTCCATCCCTGGAGATACTCAAAAGCCGTCTGGACATGGTCCTGGGCAGCTAGCTTTAGGTGGCCCTGCATGAGCAAGGGGGGATGGACCAGATGACTTCCAGAGTTCCCTTCCAAGCCTGAACATTCTGTGTATTTGTATCCTTGCTTATTTGCATTCATTTTTTTAAGAAGCTTGTTATGCTGAAGGTGTGGAAATAGCTAAAACAGAAATGATACTGTTCAAATTGTTGTGAGAAACTTCTGCGGTTTTCTGGACAGTTTGATGTATTCCTGCTCTCTGTACAAAGTAAACATGACAAGATGAATGCAACTAATATCTGCAGATGTATGATCAGAATTTGTGGATGGCTAGTGTGGAATTGCTGTACACTTTATTTCTATTAATTTAGTAGAGTAAGAGTATAGCATTATTTTTATACTTGATATCTGGTCCTTACTAATGAAATGCACTTCTTCAGTAAGGTGGTTTGATTTGTTATTGTAAGAACTTAATAAAAGAAAGTCTGAGCCAAATCTCGAGAATTACTTACAAATCTTCCTAAATGTTAAATCTTGTGACAAGGATGAAGCAATGTATAGTAGTGGGAGCTGTTGCCTTCCTGGTAGTAGAAACTTCACACAGCAGTGCAGTTAAAGGGCTACAAGCAGCAAAACTCTCTCATTCGTAGCAACCACTCTCAAGTGCAGATACTGGATAATGATCATGACAGTGTTTTATAGTTGTGCTTTATCAAGTAGTTTATGATTTTTTCTGTGTAAGCTACAACTATTGTGAGAGCTTTCCAGGTTTAAATCTGCCTAGTAACAAGGAAATATGTCTGCTTATAAACTTACTTTAGGAGTTTTCAGAAGTTGCATCTAAATTGAAATGACTCAAAGTAGGAGCAACCTTATTGTTCTACTGTCATTATATTAAGGAAAAAAAAGTACATTTAAACTTGCATACCAGTAAAAGGAGTAGCTTAATTCCTTTGGCTAAAATGTTTAACATAAAATTTTTGCTGTATGCCTTAATGAAACCATGCTGTTGCATGTGTAAAGTGTTGTGCAAAGATCTGTAGGCGAGACTATTTTATGGATGTATGTCTGCTTATGCAATTTTTACTTACAAGTTTTGTCTTAGAATTCTGTTGCATGCTGAGAGATGTCTAAAATGTCTTCTACGATCTGGGTAGTATTCATCTTTCCAACAGATGCAAAACTATGCTTAGAATTGGATTACTGAATGATGTAGCTCTTCACTTAGCATGTTTGCTAAGTGTATGTTGTATGTGTTAATGGGTACATTCTTTGCAATACCAAGTTGCTAGATGCATAGACTGATCTCTTAAACTGACTTAAAACAGTAACGTCTGCCTTATGTTCTGATTTACAGGCTTGTGTTGGCATTCTGCTCTATTAATGTGTGCACTATTGTGCTGCAGAAGTGAATGTTCAAGTTAATGTATTGGTTATGTTATTGTTCAATGGATCGAGTTGTTGGTAATTTTCCTGCATTTCAGCAAGTTGCTTTTAATTTGATAAAATTACTCATCAAGATGTATCCCACTTATGCCTTGTTAGCCTGCCTTAGCTCTTTCATAGTGTTCTCATTATTCATCCTTTGTAGTCAGTCATCCTTATTCTTAGTTTTTTGTCTTCCCTTATTGATTCCATTTATTGTGGTTCTTGCCATTAACTGTATTATCACTAAAAGAAGACAACACAGATGCAACTGTCTCTAACAATCAGTGGTTTTAGTCTGTGAATCTCTTCTGTCTCCATCTCCTTTCCAATCTGTATTTCTGGGTTTTGTCATGTTTTTTTCCCCATTGTTGCAATCCTGAATTCCTCTTAAGCAACAGAATATTGCAAAACTAAGCGAAAACAAAACCAACCAACCAAAACCGAACCCAACAAAAAAACAAACAGAAGTGCCTTAATTTCCCTGAATCTTTTGCAAATACTTCAGATACTTTCTGATGATACTCTGTGTGGATTCCTCTCTCGGTGGAAAATTCTTTCCTGCACATCACAAAACTTATTTTTCTGTTGGTTCAAGATCTTTGCTTTGTGTGATTGGATCTTCATAACTTGGTAATTCCCCTTAGGATGCCATTGGGATCACTACTATAATAAGTGCTACTTTCATGACTTGTTTCCACAGTAGAATCTACAGGCCATTTAAAGGTATGCCCAAAATAGGATAGCAAAACTTTTTTTTAATTTTTATGAAACCAAAAAAAGCAGATTCTTCATTGTTGTTCACTATTTGTAAGTACTGCACCCTCAAATTAGACTTGGGAAGTAGAACTGTGTAGATTAATTTTTTTGTTCATTCATTATATGGTGGGAAGTCCTTCAGCCTGATTCATAAGGCAGGACTTAAAAGGGGAGAAGGAACCTCAAGAGAGTACCTTATGAAATTCTTCTTGCAAACATCTGGCTTGTAGCTATGGGAAATAGAGCTAAGAGAAACAGGAGCTGCCTAAAAGCATCTTATGAGTGTAGAAGAAGAAACAGTCAGATACAGCTGATTAGAGAGAGAGAGAGTGCTTATTTTGCAGATCTTGTCTGGCACAATGAGAATGAGTAATGTGAATATGCGTTGAAACACTTGTTTAGCTAATTTCCCCTTTTGTGATTTCCCCCCCCCCCC
>Ga0065711_1050391_pt1 | contig 10862 bp, 5 predicted proteins | sample Hoacrofraction12_FD_59098 | JGI IMG/M metagenome (GOLD analysis project Ga0065711, IMG submission 59098) | Hoatzin crop microbial communities from Cojedes, Venezuela - Epithelial fraction 12 v2 (version 2) | ecosystem: Host-associated > Birds > Digestive system > Esophagus > Crop | place... | reverse complement strand
TGTCCAGAGAAGGGCAACGAGGCTGGTGAGGGGTCTAGAGAACAAGTCTTACGAGGAGTGGCTGAGGGAACTGGGGCTGTTTAGTCTGGAGAAGAGGAGGCTGAGGGGCAACTCCATTGCGCTTTACCACTACCTGAAAGGAGGCTGTAGCGAGGCAGGTGTTGGTCTCCTCTCCCAAGTAACTAGCAATAGGATGAGAGGCAATGGCCTCAAGTTGCATCAGGGGAGGTTTAGATTGGATATTAGGAAAAATATCTTTACTGCAAGAGTGGTCAGGCATTGGAACAGGCTGCCCATGGAGGTGTTTAAAAAACATGCAGATGTGGCAGTTCAGGATATGGTTTAGTAGGCATGGTGGTGTTGGGTGGATGGTTGGACTCAATGATCTTATAGGTCTTTTCCAACCTATGATTCTACTAGGAAGGCAAAATAGCACAAAAGTTTACTTCTATATACATACACACACACACTCTTGCTTTCTTCTTCTCATTATGTCCCAGTCTGCAATTCTCTCAGACTTATTTGAGCATTTTGGGTGTTTGCTCATACCAATCAGAGTGCATTCACATTTTTTGCCCATCAGTGAAATACCACATTATAAATCAGACTTTCCCGCTAAAGTAATGGCTCCCTTACTCAGCCGCTGCCCTGTCTTCTATTTTCTTCTGCCAAATACACCCCACCATACTCATGCAGACTTCCTTCGATAGGGAAATACCATTACATGCTCATCCACATTTCATTCTGATATTCTAGGTATAAACTTATTGGCAGTAAGTCTGGGCTTTGCTGTTTGCTGCTGATAAAAGCAGAAATTACATTCTGTTCTAGGAAATTGACAGGACAAGGGGCAACGGGCATGAACTGAAGCACAGGAAGTTCCACCTGAACATGAGGAAGAACTTCTTCCCTCTGAGGGTGACAGAGCACTGGAACAGGCTGCCCAGGGAGGTTGTGGAGATATTCAAAACCTGCCTGGACAAGGTCCTGTCTAGCCTGCTCTAGATGACCCTGCTTCGGCAGGGGAGTTGGACTAGATGATCCACAGAGGTCCCTTCCAACCCCTAACATTCTGTGATACCATTTTAAAACAGAAACAAGGCAGCTCGCTCCTTTTTATTTCACCTGCTTATAACATTGTCATGCTTCGACGAGAATACCACAAGAAGCAAAACCATGAAGAAAGGTGATATTACTAGGCAAAAGTGAGAGGGAACCAATTTTTCTACTTTGTTGTTTTCAGCCTCTCCTGAAACACTAAGAGATTACACTCTTCACCCCTGCTATTAGACTATTACCTTTGCAAGGCATTAAGAAACTTTATGTACTGTGTTTAAATGGTATTAAAAGACTCCCAAATTAAGTTTTTTCTGTAAAGATAATATTTTATCTATATACACATGCATAACCATTACTTGTCATCTATACCAACGAACTATAAATCATGAAGTATAGTATATACATTTTCTTAAAAATGAAATATTGGCAGAGTTGACACAATCAACTGTAGAGAAAAAAGTTGATTAAGGATATAAACACTGGAAAACAAAATATTTTTTCTTATCACTTCAATGTTATTTTAAAACAGCTCCTTTATTACCAATGTAAAATTCATGGCACCAAAACTGAAATATGCCTGTGGAACAAAATCTGAGTAGAAGCTTTGAAAAACAGACACTGGGAATTAGCCATCAACTCATCTTCCTGCTGGAGACTGCTGCTTTGCAGCAATCATTGGTAAAATCAAACATGCTAGCACCCGGTGCACCACAGTTCAGAGTTTAACATATTAATTTAAGCCATGTGCAGTTTCACTTCAACTTAATATCGCAGGCTGTGAACTGTAATTAGAAAGAAGCTGGCACAAGTTCAGTTCCATTGCTCTTGCATATGAACATCACTATGTCTTACAAACACTCTGAATAAACTAACAGGACAAGCAAGTTCTCTGCATTTTCTCCATCATGTCCTGATGCTAAGGAACAACACTCCAAGGTCCCATTTGGTCTGCCTTGCTTAAGTTTTTTCTAACTCTTGCATTATTTCCAGTATTTTTCTCATAATTCATCACATAATTGCTTGGATTTAAGAGAGATGCTGTCAACATAAATAGTGCCACTTTCTGATTTAAAAACTCGGTCACACCCTTCTGCTTAAATGTACAGCCTCCGGAAAAATGAAGTGAGATTTCCTTTCCCGCTTCTTGAAAAGATCACATACAGTGATTTTTAGCAATCTATGAATCTCATAAATAAACTGAAAATATTTTTTTTGCCATCAGTTTTCAGTGTTACAACAGTCATGAGAGGACTTCCTTTTACCTTGTTCATACTTTCATTTTTAAGGTGGCTTTACTGCTTAATATATTGATCTAAAATGTTGATCAAATGTTTTGAAGTGGAAAAGAAGATAGCACAACAATGCAAATATGTTAAATACTTTAATTCAGATGTGGCGCAATTAGAAGAGTGAATTATTCCTTTTTACCTGTATACAGCCTGAGCTGAGCTAATGTGTTCCTTTTTCCTCATTTGCAAAGACAGAATACCAAAGCCATTTAAGACAGGCCTAGAATTTTAACTATTTCCAGATCTCTACAACATGTACGTAAACACAGTACTACCTTAACATAATATATGCCAGCAGTAGTCTATTATAAAAATATTAAAATATTTAAAATGTTTGGTTTGCTGTGGTGTTGGTGAACTCAATTACAACATTTGAAGATACGTTATTTATAGCTTGCCTATGAACAGTCATACCACGTTAGTATTTAAGCAAGCTGTCCTGAACACAAGGAATATCAGAAAATAAATGTTACATAGTTATAAATGATTACATATAAGAATTATTACATACAATGTCAACAGTTTTCTGTGGGGAGAAAAGTAACTTCCCTTCTTCCCCCCGCTTTTTAAACTATTTTGAATTCACAATCTCAACACACTCATGCTCCTGTTGTCTCTTACTTCTTTTAAGTTGTGGGTGATATAGTAGCTCCAGTTTTGGTTATACTAAATGCTTATCCTTGCACTCTCCAAAACTGCATCCCTATTGACTCCAAAGCAATGAATTTTGATTTTATGTGTTGTTTGTTTCCAGAATCCATTTCTGTTGTCTTCCTGCAACCCCACGGCAGCTCTGACACATTTATCTTTGTGCCCTCCACTATGTTACCACCATGGGCAATGGCGGTGACTAATATGAGGTCAGAGAAGCTGGCAGAAGACGCAGAACAGTCCAAGCACAGCAAATACCAAAACTAAATGGAAGGCTCAAGGCCTTCTTATAAGGGAAGTCAGCAACATCAGGGGATTTTGACTTCGAAAAAGTAGCAAAAGAGAAGTGGCAAAGCCCACAAGCCAGATGTGCAACTGCTGGTCAGGCCTTCCAACGGACTAGCGGGGAGAGAGAACACCATTTACCAGAAAGAATGATGGATCAAAATTACCAACAAAAATTTCTCCATCAAATTCACCTGATAGTGTTAAACCATACTGAGTTTACAACTTGTCACCTTTGGCCACAACGGTCAGCAATGTGTGTCTTAAAACTAGACCCACCATTGCATCTGATTATTCTTAGACTGTCACGTGTTCACCTGTGAACCCTTCCGAGATAGATGAAGCTTTCCATAAAAGGGTGTTTATTTCAAACAACAAATGAAAATTAAAATGAAGTATTTGGTTGAATGAAATATTCTCCAAAAAATAAATTTAAGCCATTGATCTTTCCCAATTCTACTACTATCTAAACTACACTTTTCAGTTAATCACCAGTGATCTATAATGCAAGTTCTGCACACCAGGCACTGTTGTATGGAAAAAACTATAATGAAAATATCAAAAGTCTCAGAACAAATCTGTAAGTGTTTTTGCTTCAATATACATGTTCAGCACAGAGCACACCATTTTGGAAACACAAAATTAGATCAAAATGATCAATTTAAAAGAATAACATCATTATTCCCAAGGCATATATTCTTATTACACAAAACAGATTTTTCTGGCTTCAGAAATAAACATTAGGGAATACTGTTATTCTATTTCTCAATAATAAGAGAAGAAATAATTTTCTGCACTATGTTTCCTATAGAACATGCAGAAAGCTTGCCAGCTTTGTTGCAACATTTTTGATAAACTAATCAATTCTCAACAATATTTGTTTTAGACAACTCGGTAAAAATAGGTATTGTCTATTGAATAAATAGTTTCGACCTAGTTTCTAGATACCAGATTTACTAAATAACTTTTAAGTGTTGCATTCTCACTGCTAAGTAACTGATCCATACTAAAGACTAAAGTAGTCACTTAATAGATACCTGGTGATCTAAAATATAGTGGTAGCCTCAGCCCAGTTCTTTATAGCTCTATCTCGTATTTTAAATCAACTTGAGTTTCACAAATTGTGTTTGCTCATCCAGCTTCTCCAAGCACCCTGACTGGCAGGTGTGCCCAGATTATGTCTGTCCACAACAGCAAAACCAAGTTCATTACCAAGCTCCCAGCTCCCAGGACTGCTCGACCCTGATTAAAGAGTGACTCTATATATGCACAGTGCTGGAAGCAACTACCAAAATTGCTGCCTGCCATCTTCTCAACACTCTTGACACAATCCAAGACTTACCAGTTGCTATATAGCAAATATTTCTGGGAAACAAAATGAAAATCTCCAATTGACATAAAAAATAGAGGCAAAGCTCTAATAGCATTTGAGTAGAATTTGATTAAGTCTAGGACCAGTATTATGAAACTATCTGCTTAAAACGAATCCTGTTCTTTTGAGCTAGAACTCACAACAGTATCATGCAGCTCCTGGTCTTTTCCAAGTTTCCCTGACACTGCTAAAATTTTAAAACATTCACCTGGGAACAGATTTTGGCAATGGGGATCTCTCATACTGTGCCTTGTGACATCAGGAAAGGGAACCTGAAAGAAAGTTTAAGCCTCTGATCTCCTCAGGGCTCCCTCTTTCATAAAAATGTTGAATTGTGACTGGTATGTTATTAAAAAAAACTCCACACAAACAAAAACACAACACATTTTAACCACTCAAACAGCCTCGCTGTGACCAAATCACCAGGTGTTTGTTCTGTAACTCAGAGTTACTTGGCCGCAGTCAACCAGCATGCTGATACCTGTGTATTTGTGAAACCTGATAGCAACGCTTCCCTTTTAATCATTTGTCTTCCACTCCATCAGGCTGCTGCTCTTGATCATTCTGTAGAAGCGATGTAAAGCTACTGGCTGTCCCTTACACACCAAAGCCTAGCACAGCCTATAATCCCATGATTGACACTTGCACATAGTAGGTTGAAATAATAAGCTTGAAATTCCTCAGGCATCCAACTCATTTCACAGGTGAGCAAATTGCTGAGCTGCTACATAAGCACAAGCACTGAAACTTTAAAACAAAGCTAGTTGTTCACAGCAACAGAGGAAATAGCCCATATTCTTAAGACTCACAACTTTAAATCTGAGGCTCATTTAGGCATCAAACTCAGACCTGCAGATGGCATCAAAGCCTACAGGAAAAGCAGCATTTCAGGCATGCCCATTCCATCTGTACTGTGCTCTCCTTGGCATGCCTCCCCACCTCTTCATCATTACCTTACTGCCCTCGGGTGTACGAAAGGTCTTCTCACACACCTCTACTGATTCACTGTAGATTTGGATTGAGTAGCTCACTCCGGTTTCACAGCTCCCTCCTGAGCCAGGTGCAGGAGTGCCACACGTTAGATCACTCCAGCCCTGTTCAGATCTCGGCTCACAGATGCTGTCAGGCTCACACATAGTATCAGATGTTGAAAGTGATCTACCCAGGTGGTGTTAAAAAAAATAAATAAATAAATAAAAATCTAAGAGCTGCCACACTTCTTTAGATCTAATACATTCCTACGCCACTATTATACCACTGGGTGCCAGAAATATATATTTAGAGATTAGTACACAGGTGGATCACTCCATATTAGGACAAACTTATATGACAGGGCTTCAGCAAACACTGCCTTGGGAAGTCAAATGGCACTGACAGCAGTATTCACAAAAACTACCAACTGTTCTAGTGTCCAGTCTTATCCTTCTTACGCCCATCGTACAATTTGGCCTCTACGACACATTGCAAAGCCACATTCTGCTGTTTGTACTGAACAAAAAATGTATCTTTGCATTGAGGTCACTCTCTGGATACCATCGCTTCGTAATGAAAAACGGCAAGTTACTCGTTCTTCCCCTTCTATACCAGTAATGATTTTTCAGGCACATCAAAAAGCTCCACAACCACCTTTACATATCAGAAAACCACTAGTCATAAATGAAGCTGCCCAATATCCTCAATCACCTTTACTACCTACTTCTTTGAGGAATTTTTAGTTCTCCATCACCTTTGTTGAGATGGCAAGATGTGAACCATTTAATGTGAGCACAAATATAAACCATAATTTATATAGAAGCACAATTTATTTTTAAATATTTTGTAATTAGCTTTCAAACATTAGAATAGCCATTTTAAAAATCTGGTTTAAATGAAGTTGTCTTGCTGTGTACCTTACTGAACTGAGCCTTAGCTGCACTTAACTGGCATTCTTTTCATTACTTTCTACTTGGATTTTAATAAATTATGCCTTATTTTTTCTAGGATTCAGTGTTCTACTGTCTTGTTTCTACAGGATACATGATCTCAAACTGCCCAACTGCCCCTTGCCAAATGTGGTAAGTGACCACTCAGACTCTGGCAGGAGAAAGAAATAAAACCAGCTGCCTCAATGAGCTTCTGCAGTCCTGCACAGCACGGCAGAGCCACTCAAGGGCCCACTGCTCAGCAGGACAAACCCCAATCAAAGCCCAACCTCCTGAACGGCCTGAAACAGAATTCAGGGTTGCTTCTTTCCTCAGCACTCTGGAAGAGGGAGGACTCACCCTGCTCTCCTGACTGGCCCTTCTGTCTTGGAGATACAGCTCAGCCACACATTTGCTCCCCTTGCAGCAGACTTTCAGGCAAGCACACACAGAAGCAGCATTTCCACCATACCCATCTCCAGGCAACTTCCTAAGAACCTCTTCTAGAACTGTTTTGTACAAACATATGTGTCTCAGACTACGAGACATATATAACGTCACATATAGGTGAGCAACATCAGGAGGGTAGCAAGTGGGAGACAAGCACAACTATTAAACAGAGAAATTACCGGGGTGAGAGGGGAGACTAAACGAAACAGATCAATGCAAATAAAAAAAGAGATGTCCCAAGAATTTTCTTTAGAACCACAAATAAGGAGAACAGTATAATTTTAGTACAGTTTGAATATTAATAAACACTTTATTTTAATATCAGAATTTAAGGTACAGATATTGTACCTAGACAGCTGTGACCTTTATTGCTGCAACAAGAATAGAGATATTAAATTACTTCCTCAGGGATAGGAAAATATAATTGACCTCTAGCTATGGAATTCTCCCATTTTAGAAAACTGCAAACTAAGCATTGACAATAGCTCAAGGCAGCTGAAGCCCTTGATTCTTTCAGTCTCCTACATTCAAATCATTGACTTCTAATTGACTAACTTCAGTTGAGGAAAAAACAGTAAGGCACCAATACTGTCAAGAAGCATTATTTCACCAGAGTCTGTTCTGCAGAGGGATCTGGACAGACTGGATCGATGGGCCAAGGCCAACTGCATGACACTGAACAAGGCCAAGTGCCAGGTCCTGCACTTGGGTCACAACAACCCCATGCAACGTTACAGGCTTGGGGAGGAGTGCCTGGAAAGCTGCCCGGCCGAAAAGAATCTGAGGGTGTTGGTCGACAGCCGGCTGAACATGAGCCAGCAGTGTGTGCCCAGGTGGCCAAGAAGGTCAACGGCATCCTGGCTTGTATCAGCAATAGTGTGGCCAGCGGGAGTAGGGAGGTGACCGTGCCCCTGTACTCGGCACTGGTGAGGCTGCACCTGGAGTACTGTGTTCAGTTTTGGGCCCCTCACTACAAGAAGGCCATTAAATCGCTGAAGCGTGTCCAGAGAAGGGCAACGAGGCTGGTGAGGGGTCTAGAGAACAAGTCTTACGAGGAGTGGCTGAGGGAACTGGGGCTGTTTAGTCTGGAGAAGAGGAAGCTGAGGTGCGACTCTATTGCTCTCTACAACTACCTGAAAGGAGGCTGTAGCGAGGCAGGTGTTGGTCTCCTCTCCCAAGTAACAAGTGATAAGACGAGAGGAAACAGCATCAAGTTGCAATAGGGCAGGTTTAGATTGGACATTAGGAAAAATTTCTTCACTGAAAGAGTTGTAAAGCACTGGAACAGGCTGCCCAGGGAAGTGGTTGAGGCACCATCCCTGGAGGTGTTTAAAAGATGCATAGATGCGGAGCTTAAGGACATGGTTTAGTGGTGGAATTGACAGTGTTAGGTTAATGGTTGGACTCAATGATCTTGAAGGTCTCCTCCAACCTAAACAATTCAATGACTCTATAAATTCAGGATAAGGTTCCTTCAGCATCAACACTCAAAAGAGACTGCCTAGCAGAACATTACTTCATTACACAGGACCTTGATATTAAAGTCTGAAGTCTGACAGCTGCTTTGCTGGACAAAACCAGAATATGTGGTATTTAGACATAATCATTATTTTATTGATGGGATTTCCAAATGTGTAGGCTAAATTCAAAACAGTGCATATGTAACTCAAAAAATGTTGCTACCTTTACAGAGGTTCACTTTGAGACTTAGTGGACCACCTCTTTCAGCCAAAAAACCCTTGTTTATACTATCTTCTGTTAAATACAAAAACTTTTTTATTTCAGGCTCAAACAGATACAGACTGCTGCAATTCTGTTCTGTAACGTGTGCTTTATTACCCTGTGCTTATCTTTCCAGCCATTTCTCCACATACCTTCCGCACATTTTCAGAGATCCATTCAAACACAATAGTTCCCAATAGCAGAGCTCATCCTACAAGGCATATTACTGGGTAGAAACAGGGACACGGGAGGAAGACTCCTACCAAAGCTCTGCCAATTTTAAATAGAACCATCCCTCTTACAATGTGCTACAACTGGGAAAAGATTAAAAGGGAAAAACTGGGAAAAGATTAAAAGGGAAAAACAAGAGTAAGGGTCTTCAAAAAAAGTGCCGATAAGAAAACCAAGAAGCAAGGGTTATCACTTCAAATATATGAAGGCTCAGACAGTATTTTAAGAGATACAAATATTGGGTGTTGTAAAGTCAGGTAGAAAGACAAATTTTTTGTTCCTTCAAATACTAATACAAGATTTTTTAATATTTTTTTCTTTTAAAAACAGCCTTGCAAAATGGAGCCCATTCCCAAAGCCTCCACAGGCAACTAGAACAGAATTAGTTATTAATTATTAAAATACAGGCTAAATTACAAAGGTAAGAGTTGAGCAGAATTACAACAGGAGTATTCAGTAAGAAAACAGAACGATTATGAATACAACTGCTATATTTTTAACATTCCTATTCCTTTATTCTGAAGAGAACTGAGGTCACCTCATTCGCTTTCATTAGATATTGGCATAACTTTGGGTGCTATCCTTCTGAATCTTTCCTAGTCCTCCTCTTTAGAAGCTTTTAAAAAAGTAACATTCTTCAGTAAATCATCCCAAGAGCAAAAAAAAAGGAAAAAAGAGAAAAAACAATCAACAGCCTCGCACTCATTAGAACTGCAGAGCATGTACAACACCACCTCAGATCATAAGAGTTCATGGTCATTCTCATATAGGAAACCCAGGAGGTATACCTGTACTCTTTGATCAGTGAACAGAATCCATTCAGCAAACACTCATGGGCACAGCTACTACCTAATAGGTGCTGCTTTTGAGAAAAACAACTTAGTTGTCACCATCAAAAAATGATACTTTTTCTTTCCCATGCATAACAAACACTTGAGGAAGCACTGAAACGCTTTTGTAATTTCATGGACACCAATGAACTTTCTAGTCTTCCTCATCCATGCCTAGACCAAGGCTTCCTTCACACAAGGACTAAAATATATTTTAACTTCTATCTACATTTTTATGTATAAATATGTGTGTGTATATATGTTTGTGTGCATAGTAGCAAATCTGGTAGCATTTTCACACGAGAAGACAGGAAAAGGAAGCTAGATAAGGCTTACTATCTAAAGCACATTGTCCTATGCAATCACAGCCAGAGACCAAATGAACAGTTATCAGCAGAAGTATAGATTTACTCTTTTACTACAGACGTTAAGAAGACAAACAGATCAGCAATCAGTGAATCCACTCGAAGTACAGGTATGCTTACAAGCAGCATGTGCAGCTTCTACAACTGCCCTACAGTTCACCAGTTAACGTAGTAGTTCACATCAACCTTTAAATTTCTGTAATCTCCATCCATGCAATTATTTACTTCTTTACAAAAGAATTTATAGTACTATATCTACACAACTAAAATCAACCTTGTTTCTTTCAGCCGAATCTTTCTGTATATTGTACTCTTTAAGAAGGCACAATGTTAAGCACCTGAAGCCTACATACACTAAGCGGACAAATAACCAAGACAAAAACTTACAACCCTGCAGTAAGGCAGCTCAATGAAATCCTAAAATTTGACAGAAACAGGAAGATAAAGCTCCAGTTAAAATATTCTTAGCAAGAAGATGAAAGGCTATTAAGAAAGAAGGCAAGAGTAGCAATTTCCATCAACATCACATTTTGAGTAAAAACCCAAAACAACATGGAGTGGACTTCCTAAGATGATCCACCCTAGGCTATATATCCACATATTGTGGCCTCAGACCACTGGTGGTCCAAAACATGCCCATTTCACATATACACACTTCCACCCTCACCCTTGGGAAAAAAAAAAAAAAAACAAAACAAAACCTTGGG
>Ga0065711_1050390_pt1 | contig 10863 bp, 7 predicted proteins | sample Hoacrofraction12_FD_59098 | JGI IMG/M metagenome (GOLD analysis project Ga0065711, IMG submission 59098) | Hoatzin crop microbial communities from Cojedes, Venezuela - Epithelial fraction 12 v2 (version 2) | ecosystem: Host-associated > Birds > Digestive system > Esophagus > Crop | place... | reverse complement strand
GGAGTCTCCTTCTCTGGAGATATTCAAGACCCGCCTGGACGCGGTCCTGTGCAGCCTGCTGTAGGTGACCCTGCTTTGGGAGGGGGGTTGGACTAGATGACCCACAGAGGTCCCTTCCAACCCCGAACATTCTGTGATTCTGTGATTCCCCCTGAGAAGGAAGGAGTGGCATAAAAGTGTGATAAACTGACCATAATGCCCATTCCTTGTGCCCCTGCACTGCTCGGGGGGAGGAGGTAGAGAAATGGGAGTGAAGTTGAGCCTGGGAAGAAGAGAGGGGTGGGGTGTTCTAAGAATTAGTTTTATTTTCTTATCATCCTGCTCTGATTTGATTGGTGATAAACTTCCTTTTCTCACCAAGTTCAGTCTGTTTTGTCCATGACAGTAATCGGTAATTGATCTCTCCCTGTCCTTATCTTGACCCATGAGTCTTTCATCGTATTTCTTCTCCCCTGTCCAGTTGAGGAGGGGGAGTGATGGAGTGGTTTTAGTGGGCACCTGGCATTTATCCAGGCCAAACCAGAACATATGCAAACCTGCCATCACCTGTGCAGGAGGAGGAGGAAGGAGAGCAACATTTGGACAGGCATAAGGGAAAATGAAGCCCCTTACTTCGGCGGAAACTCAGATCTCATTAATCTGTCTTTAGAAAGTTGTATCAAGTCATGCTGGGGCTGAAGCTGCTCTCTAAACAATTCCCAGGCAGTACAATTATGCTACATACACTTTGAAAATACAGACCGCTGCAAGAAATGACACATTACCACCATGCACCTACACATCAATTATTTTTCCAAAAATAGTCTTCCAAGTCATTTTTATGTTTGACATAGTTGTTCCATAAGCAAGAAGGCCAACAACAAAGAACAGTACAAAAATAAAAATTGCCTAGAAGCAGCAATATTAAGAAAAGTAACTCATGTTTCCAAGTGCTACATATGTTGTATTTCTAGCCCTGAAGCATTAGCTCACATCATTGACTGTTTAGGGTCAGCTACTGAATTTTAGAAGTAGAATGCAATTGTTTTCTTACAGGTAATTCAGATAACTAAACAAATTATAATACACCAAATCGGAGTTTGTATTTAAGCACATACAATGGTAACTCAAAAAAAGTGTTGCCGGTGGATGCTGAAGTGTATTGTAAAATGTGTCTAAAAGCATGACCTACTTTATTGATAATACTTGCTTGTATTAGTGCCCGAAAATTATGAATTAACCCTTTAAAAAACAACAGTTTTGTTTCTAAGGGTCTGGATGTCTGGATATCCAGGAAAGTATGTATAATGCTTTCCAGAACAAAGACTCCTCTTTTAATTAAATTAAAGGAGGTTTTGGGGTTTTTTTTCCAGAACTCTTTTGAAACAATTTCTAGCCTATGCAGTGATAGATACATTTCCTTGTGAATTAGTGGTATTACACCGGAGTTCAATACACTCTGTTGTGAAGATTGTGAATCCTATTATACCTTTTGGGTGGTACGGAAACTATCAATTCCTCAAGAAATTCTGGCAGCACGCTGCTTGTGTTGCATCTGGTTGAAGGTTTTCATAAGATCTGTTAGCCGTAAGTCCTTATGTGCACACTGTTGCACAGAGGCAGGTGCCTAAGCATATTATGCTGATGCTCTAGCTATGCTGACATATGGAGCAAATCCTTCTCTACATGGGAACCTTACAACTATCTTAACATATTCTCCCTTAATGCTCCCTCCCAGCATCTCTTGTGTAAAGCTGTAGCGGCTGTGCCTATGACTTCCTCTCCTCTGACCAGTGTCATCTGGTCATCTCAGCTTTCATTTGGCTCCACATAAAGAATGCTTCTAAGGCAGTTTGTCACATATTTTGCAAAATTTGCTTGAGCAGGTATAATTGTCACTGCCAACATACTACGCCTTCTGCCTATAACAATCCAGCCAAGTTTTGTTTATTTCTTCTGCATAAAAGCACATATAGTCATTACTGTTCATTCCCATTTCACTTAAGAATGAAGGACTGGAAGCAGCTAATCAGCTAATGATCTCAGATCTCTGTGCAGATAAACAACTATGTAATAGATGTTTAACCTGAAATGTTCACAGTGCACCCAGTTCACATGCAAGGGAGCACACCAGGCTGCAAAGCACTTCCTACAACCCATAACATTCTCTGTGAAAGGCTATCTTAAGAAACTGATACTACACGTATGCTTCATCACAAGAAAAAAGCAGACAGAATAAAAAGCATTGTGGTACGCCCCAAGTCCCTCTGATGTCAGCAATCCCCAGTTAACATGTGTCCCATTTAAAGTCTACCCTTAAGACACACACAACTTCTAAGCTGTACAAATAATAAATCTCGTTAATCTTGTAATCTTACCATATCCCTTCCTCTTTTATAAATCCATTTGCTTGGCTTTAGTCAGGGAGTTTCTGAAATAATAGGGCTGTTGCATGGGAGCTATTTTGTATTATACTGCTAGTTCGTTTGCACTACAGAGCCAGCACATTTGTCAGCTGAGATAGTTCAAATTAGAGGTATTATGCCACTTCCACCTATGCTGCTGAGGTCAGAGTGTACCTTGAAGAAGGAAGTGCAGTCACCGCTACAGTCCACTAGACGCCTGTGGCAGTTTCCATCATGACATCCATTACCAGTTGGTTTAGACAGCTTGAAAAACCCATGGCCATAGCCATGCCAAATGTACTCTTCCTTCAGCTGAGGACTGAGATGATTACTTTAATAATTAAATGCTCAGGTAGTTTTTATGCTATTTTGTTTATCCATCAAAACCATCTGTGCAGTTTGAATATAATTTCATTTTCATTTATGATAAAATGAATTGTGGAAATTATTTAGTCTTCACATTTTATCTTTTTTGTAGGAAAAGCAAATTTCATTCTGCCTCCCTAAAGGGTACTAGATAAATAAGATTCGATTTTGAATAAAAGTCAGTAGTGTCTCCTTAATTCTGTTAAGATATTCAGTAGATAAAATTAACCTTTCTACAGCTGGCCAGCACAAAACTATGCACCATTTAAGCACGTAAGAATGAATTTCCCTGATTGTGAGCACACAACATAGTATCCTTACTCCTTGTAGCGCAGATCTCTTGACCCACTTTCTTAGCAGGTGTCCTCACTGGTCAAAACGATCTTCCATAAACATCCCCCCATCCCCCGCAAATGCTTAGAGAGTTGTTCAACACCACAAATAAAAGCAATAGCACAGACCATGGGGTGGGACAAGGATAAAACAAGTGGCTGCTGCACAGTTTGCAAGATACCTACTGAACACAGTTAGTGAATCCAGTGTGAGCTGTGTTTTGTTACAGGAGAAGCTCGATTACATTGGGAAGTTAGGTGAAGGAGGAAGGAGACACCAGGCAGAAGCTGCAGAGTCAGGGGCAAAATCCATTCCCGTTTCTGCCTTTGTACCTTCTCCAAACACCACTGGCGTGGATTCTGATTTCATCTATGCTTCTGTGAAAAGCATGTAGCCCACTGGGATGTGGTGAGAAACCTACTCATCTTCAGCAAAGTTATAGTGACAGTACAATTTACCCTGGGTGAAGAAGGCAGCAATGGTGATTCTTCAAATATTACACTACTGGGGAGTGCAGGTTACAAAACAACCCTCTCATATAGTTTTGAGGGTTAAACAGTGCCTATAATAAATTCTAGGCTACAATTCAAACCTTTTTATCTAACTCGTGGCTTTTTTAAAAGCAGTTTTTCCTTGCTCAGACTAACCATTAGATGAAGAGCTGGAAGTAGTGAGAGAAAAAGGGATTTATGTGCATGCATCAGAAGGAGAATATATCCCTTTGCGAATGCTTTCCATGGGTCCCCTACCTACAAATGAAGAGATATGTGATATAACAATTCATTGTTCTGACACACATTACAATCATGATGTGCAGTTTTTAATGCATCGTGTTACATTAAGCTTAGCCCATAGTCTAACACCATGTAACATAAATTTCTGTGAAGGGAGTAACATAACACGATACTGTCTTTTAAAAGACACACACGATTTTTTCAGATCACCTTATTTTTATCCATGAGTGCCCAATTCAAAAATCAAGGTGGCAGACAAAAGTGGAGTGAATGAGTATCCACAAACCACAGTATCTATCTTGTGTAGTTTTGCTCATTGCTACCTGTAGTCAATGACTCCAGTCAATTTTTATGTTGTAATGCATGAGCAAAGTTGATGGACATATTTTTTTGTCACCCACAGTTAGATTTTATTTGGGGTCAACCAAGGGAGACCTGACAGCCGTTAAGACTGTAAGACATGCTAAGAATCCTCACAAGTGTTTATTTCTCAACTGAGAGAGGGTCTTTGATTATGAACCTGTCACTAACCTTATTTTGGCTGCTCTCCTTTTGTCCTACCTTGTAGACAGACTTTATGTTTTAATTGATAGTTCATTTTAAAATAAAATATCATGTAAGTGATTCTTATTGGAATAAAATAAAATGAATTATTGATTTGACAATAACTGGATATAATAAAATCTTCAGTGAAAGATCAAATTCAAATCTGAAGTTTAAAGAACTCACAGAATAAATCTGCATGCGATCAATCTCTTTGGAAAAAAAGAAGTAGAATTTATATATTTATATATATTTACACATTTGCTTATTTATCCCCCCTGAGTCATTGAAAGATTCAGGATTTTTAAAAACTTTTTGTATAAATATCTTGAAACCTGTCTTCAAAGCCTGCTCGATGTTTAAGTCATTTATTTTTAATTGAATACTTTCTGTGGTACAATGCAAAGCAAAACCATGAAACTCACAGGCATCGACTGGCATCTGCGTGGGTTTGACTGATCACATGCTTCAGTGCAAAGTTCAAATACCAGCAAAGGGGATGCCTCCTTTTTTGGCCACATCTGAAAACCACAGTTCTTACCAAAGACTGAACACTCAGGACAATATTCTCCAATGAAGAAACCATCTTTGCTAGTGCTTAGCAGACAGGAAAGTGTTGGTGGCACACGAGGGTGGAGAACTGCAAAGTAGCTGGCGCCAAATAGGCAGATCATACTAATATAGCTTATGGTGTTGCATGTGATGTTTTGAAAGCTTCTCCTGAGTCAGTAAAAAAGAAGAAGTATCTGTAGATGATAGCATGAAGAAGAAGTGGTATTTAGAAAGTCTAAAGGGGGTTAAAAGCATATGCCTTTAATAGGACAGCGATGTTTATTGACAGAGATAAACATGCTGTTGTCATATAGCTTGACACTAAAGCAACTGACATGAAATCACACTATGTCGTGAATAAAGTTTAGCACTGTGCAGTGTGAGCTTAGCACACTTTAAATAGTTTGGAAACTGGTGTGTTGTAATCGGGTAATTGTCATAATGTAGGATTTTCTGCTGAGTTCTTGCAGGAATCTGTTCACCAGGCCTAAGCTGTTTAATGTATTTATTAATCACCTGAGAGGAAGTATAAAATAATTGCTAGTAAAGACTGCTCCTGGCACAAATGTTGTTGACAGTAAATAATAAGAACAGATTAGTTCTGTAAAGCAATTTGGATTGCTGGGTGAAATAAACTAATTCAAAATAAGTAATTTCAACACTGGAAAAGTCAGGGTCATACATGTAAGAGCAAAGAAAGTAAGTCACACTTACAGAGTGAAAAACTTGGAAATCAGTAATCCCGGAAAAAGTCTGTTGGGTTGTGATGGCTAACCAACTGAACATGACCCCAGCCATAATACAACGACTGTCAGAGAGCAGGTATCATCCATTAATATACTGCCATGTGAGTACTACACAGGAGCCTTAATATCAAGAAATGCCAAAAGAGTGAGTTTCTGGCTGGGATCATATGCCCAGTTGTACACTTTAAAATGGGAAAAAAGCTTGTAAGGCTCAAAACAAATCTATGTGAGTGATACAGTACCTGGAAAACATACCAAATGCAGCAAGGCACAAGAAGCTAAGAGACTATTTAGTCACCAAATTAAAGAAGGAATTTGGTCAGTCTGTAATTTACACAGAGATGGAATTTCTGATAGCAGCAGGTTGACAACCCAGCAGAAAGAACGAGCAGTAGGATACAACAGCAACCTAAAACTAGACAAAATCAGGGGTGAATCAAGGGGTTAAATTTTAAGACTGAGCAATTAACTACTGGCAAAATTACCAATGGGTAAGGGAGATGGAGGTGTTTAAGACTGGATATTTTTCTGTAAAATATGCTTTAGCTTAACTGCAAGTTAAGGCTCAGCTCAGAAACTAACAAGTGAAATCTATGCAGGGGTTTAGGCCAGACAACCTTAGTAGTTCCTTCCACCCCTAAAAGTCTGCTTGTCAAAACACACACGCCTGGACGAAGGTATCAGGCTTTTGTGCTGCACACTTCGCTTCAGGATCCAAAATCCACTCCTGCTGAACAAACTGCAAGTCCTGCTCCTAGACTACCAAGTTTTTTTGTGGGGAAGGAAGGTGAGATAGAGATCTGTTTACTTTTCTCTTACACAGGGGGCTTCGAGGTGTGGGAAGTGCTAGAAATAATTGAAACATCATGCTGTAAATATTATAGCACTAATTTTGCTAAAACTAGACTGATTGAACCAGTTTAATGGGATTTTCATATTTCTGATATTCAGTTAGGAATAAAAACTTCTCCATTTTCAGAAATACAGTTTATTATTTTTAATATGTATAAACTTTCAAAGTACATATGGGAGCACTCATTCCTAATCCAGCAGAAAACAGGAGTAGAACAGGGAAATAAGCATTTGAAATACCAAGTACAACTGAATTCTACTTAAGTAACAAGTGTCCTCTTGCTTAAATTAAGCTAGGTCAGGAATAGGTGTCTAGTCTGTGCCTGTTGGTCTTTCACACTGAAGAGAAACAGACATCTCTAGAGTTCAGTTCATGCTGTGTAAGTCGGGTATCTAAAACTGGGTGATTCATCATCTACAAATAACTGAAGTTAGATGAGGTGAACCCACAATGAATGCTTAATATGAATAAGTGACACCCCGCAGCTTAACTATTTTTTTAATCCTGGAGAGGTTTACAGTTCGTGGGCACTATGTTTGCAATGTCGACCAAAGGGAAAATTCCTGTAGGTGTACAGAGAAATACCTCATGCCGTACATAGCGTGCCACACCTGTGACTAGTTTAGAAATCCCAGCAAGTCCTTCTGTCCCTTCACTGTCTTTGAAGTGATTATTTGCTGCTGGCTTTACTCCACAGTTTAACCAAACCTGACCTGGATTTGGAAGAAAGTGGGTCAACGCACAGTTTTCCTGCCAGGAAACCATCTGCGGTGGGACCACAGAAAACATTAGGCATGGAAAAAACTATTTTTCTCCTGTTAATGCTGCTTCATGTTTGCTGTAATAATTCTGTATGATTGAAGCAGAAAGAGGAAGAAGAATGACAATGCAGCCAAGAGGTTAGGCCACATCCCTGTGGGAATGCATTCGTGTGCAAAATGGTAAACCCTCAGCAGGTGCATTAAGGCAGGGTCCCATCTCAGAAAGTCCCCACTTAACTGGTCATATGGACTCTGTCTAAGGAGACCTTCCTTGGCAGAAGAGGTCATTCAAGCAAGGTGAAGGCTTGAACCACTGACCTACCGGATAAAGCAGTGGCACCAATGAATTTAGACTTTTAAAGAAAAGAAGTAGCTGTGCAAATCCACTAAAGAGTCCAGGCAGGGCATCCTGAGCACAAGGAAGCACCTCAAAGTACATCAGAGAAGGCAGTGAAAGGCCAAACTTGAGATGGTAGGTATGGTTTTCACATTGGTACTTTCTGCAGTGCTCTGCTTGTATTCTGGTTGGAGAGACATAATGCTCCAGTGACTGTACCGGCAGCCCAGGCACCCAGTGTCGTTGCTGGGAATTTCTAGAGGTGCTCAGATATTAGACTAAACATAGAGGTTTCTATTTAACTAAAAAATGTAGCCAAATTAAATGCTATTAAAAATAAAACTTCTATCAGAGGCAAAACGCTGATAACCTCTCCTAAAGCTTAGATTTTCTCAGCATTATTTCAGTATATGAGAAAGATTCTGCTACTGTGACTCAAACAAAGCTACTTGGGGAATTAGTAGAAAAATTTTAAATTTTTAAGGTCAGCATGGACTGTATTAAAATAATGATTATGTCTTCAAATCCAGAAATGTATTACTTTTTCTGCCTTTACTGTGAAGCTGAAAATGGATTTTTGCACTATTTCAGATGTTTTACTGTGCAGAAAATCCTCCAATTTCTTTTATGTTTGTTTTAGCTGAACTCATAAGTACAGCAAATATTTTTGTCATTTGATTAGCATTGCTCATTTAAAATTCACAAATGGATTGAACGCTGAAATCATAGGATGGTTTTCTCCTCTAGTCTATGAATAAAAAAAGTGGAGAAGATAACATGGACAAAATCCTAATAGTGAGGGGTCAGATTTCCGAAGACATTTTGGTGCCCGGAGATGGAGACAGATGACCAGTGGGAGTTTCAAAATCCCTGCTACAGATTAAATGTCTAACTCCTATTGACGTCGGGGGAAGTGAGGCACTAGCCCCTATAGGCACTTCCAATAATCTCACTAGCCATTTATCTGCATGTTAAATGCCTAAGTATTTGCTCCTGGAGACAGGAAATAATCTCTCAGTTCACTAGGTAATGTATCCACTTCATTCATATAGTTATCTGGCTAGTTTTAAATAGATTTCCTTTTTGTAAGGCAAAAAGTGATGCCATAAGTTTAAGACAGTTAAATACAATTAATTAAACCAGTTTTATGCTCCTAAATTTATTTTAGCTTCCAACTCAATGCATTTTGATAGAAACACCAAATAAAATCATCATTTAGAAAAGTCTTTTGCCGTCTTCTGAGTTAATATGTGTTAAACGTAAGCATCTGAACAAATCACAGTAATTCTCACACTCTCACTGTGTGTATTTATATGATAAAATAAAAAAGATATTGAAATGTATCAAACCTACATTGCAAACATGGTTGCAAATCAGCTTGTGTTAAGTATTATTCCAGTCTGTGAGAGTGAAGTTAATTACCAACTACAACTACAAAGCAAAAATAAAATCACCTATTTAAATCAAGGTTTCCTTCTCATTGTTTTTATTCCTGATTAAAATTGGAAGCTTGAATTACTATGAGCAAGTGAAGACTAACAAGGATCTGTAAGATACAGCTGTCTGAAATAGTCACAATCTCTCGAATCTTTCTTTCCAGAATCACAAGAAATGTTGCGGATTGTTCTGCCATTTATTGACTCAGATCTATGAAGATCTCTGTGCCTTAATCAACGTAAGCATAACACAATGTAGGCGACCTGTTCTCTGAGTTTATGATTATCCTCAGCTGTGTTACCAGCATATCACAGGTGTCATTTGCTGTTAAAAACCCAGAATATTCAGAGCTTTTTAATTTCTGTGTAACACTTCCCAAGTAACAGCCAAGCCCTTTAAATGCTACACACCTTGATTTTCAGAACCCTTGACACAATCCTCCTCTGTGTCTAACCAGTAAACAAAATAAACACTCTTCTGTTAGAAAAGGGAAGAACATAGCACAGATATTGTACCTGCAAGTTGAAAACGCATATACATTATGCAGCTTGTATGCATCAACACTATGCTCTGCAAATGCTTTACTTAAAATGTGCAGGGAATGACGTAGATCAAATTATAATGCAGAATAATTGCAGCAAAATAACATCATCTTCTTTTCACTGACACTCCGGCCAGAACATTTTATCTCTTTGTTGTCTAAATCTTATCGCATCTTGCTGAGAAAGCTGGGAGGGGCAGGGGTGGACAAGGAGCCACATTTTCTTATTGAGTGCATGAATAAAGTGACTTGCATGTGTAATTTTGGTTGCACAACTTGGAAAATTGCCTCTTACTGCATTTTTTTGAGGCTAGAAGAACAACCTTTATAACTCAAAGGGTTATAAAATCCCGAAAGTAAACATTTAATGGTATGGAAACAATAATGTGACATCATTCCAGTAAATACAGCTTTGTGCTGTGCAACTTGTTTTACAATAATGGTGTTACTTAGTCATTTATTGGTCTTCTGAGCAGCTGGAAAGAAAGTTAAAAAACCAACCAAATCAATCCAAACAGGTGCAGTTAGGGGAACTGCCTTGTCTAAGAGTTGAGTAATATGCTCAGTTTTACTGTACAAACGTATAGCTGAATATGGCAGGGTTTGCTTGGCCTGATCTCCTCCATACAAGTTTTGGGTTTATGTATAAATGCATTAATGTTTATTTACCCTAAACCATTTTACTAGAACGAGTGGCTGACTGGCTTTTATTAATTTGTGTTATTTAATTATGAATCCCTGATCAGCCCCCTTGCCCTCCAGCAATCCTTATTACTTCTGCACAGGATAGCCTGTGGGCCATATAAAGGCGCTTTTACCTTTCTGTCTGGGTTAACAGAAGATCAGGAAAGACCTTAAAGCTGTCTGCACTGGCCAGGGAATCCGTGGCCTGCTAGATTATTGGCACCTTCCATTAATTCTCATTTTAATTTGGTGTTGCATCACCCCGTAAGTGGAGGCAGGAGAGGCCAGGGATGCCTAGACAAATTCCCGAAACTTTGAAATATCACAGAATCACAGAATCACAGAATGTTTGGGGTTGGAAGAGACCTCTGGAGATCATTTAGTCCAACCGCCCTGCCAAAGCAGTGTCACCTAGAGCAGGTTGCAGAGGATCGCTTCGAGTTTTGAAAATCTCCAGAGAAAGAGAATCCACAACCCCTCTGGGCAGCCTGTTCCAGTGCTCCATCACCCTCAGAGGGAAGAAGTTCTTCCTCATGTTCAGATGGAACTTCCTGTGCTTCAGTTTGTGCCCGTTGCTCCTTGTCCTGTTGCT
>Ga0065711_1050389_pt1 | contig 10863 bp, 10 predicted proteins | sample Hoacrofraction12_FD_59098 | JGI IMG/M metagenome (GOLD analysis project Ga0065711, IMG submission 59098) | Hoatzin crop microbial communities from Cojedes, Venezuela - Epithelial fraction 12 v2 (version 2) | ecosystem: Host-associated > Birds > Digestive system > Esophagus > Crop | place... | reverse complement strand
TTATTTTCAGCATTTTAATACAACTATTTTTTCAATATATGTACATAGGTGTCCCATTGGTTGTGTGAACTAATGAACAGATAAAGTCGGTCATGCTTTATCCTTCTATCTTCAAGGATGTTCACCCATCAAAATACTCCAGTCTTAATGTTCTACAGAAAAATACCACTGCTAAAATGACATTTGCATCTTTGAATGCTGAATACTGTCCTTCCAGCACCAGCTTAAAGGATAACTGGTAGTGCTACAAGACCAGGAGGACGGGTCTGTGAAGTGTGGGGCAAACGTGTAGATACCCAGCCTGAGAACATTGTCTGTTTGAGGCATTAGATGTCTGCAGGTTGAGCAGATCAAATCCCGTTTGAGTGTCAACCCTATAAACACCTGTTGTCAGTCACTGTCTGTGTTAACTATGTGGCAGAAGAACTGTAATAGTCATCAGCTGGATTAACCCTACTCTCATTGATTCTGCAGGGATTAGAGCCTTTCCAAACCCAGATGAGAAAAGGTGACGTCGTAGTGTCTGTCCAAGGCATGTTGCAGTATTGAGCCAATAATACCTCTAGGACCCAATTTTCCAGCCTCTCCTCTGAGCAGGGGCTGACTCTGTGCTTGGAGTGTCGATGGTAAAAGCAGGACTTGGGCAAAGATGCCTCAATTCGTTGCATAAATGGTAAATTGGGAATAAGTGCACATACCAATAAATAAGTAGCAGGTCAACAGAATGTACAGTATTAAACATGAGAGCTTTGTGGTGTTGAAAAAGCTACTCCATAGAATTACAAAGGGAGTCACAAAAAAATACAAAAATAAATCTGTTGGTGATTAAAACAGTTCAAGTATCAAAATTACATAACTGGCTATTTGTTACTATTTGAAAAATACTGATTTATTTTCTAGGTAAATCTTTTGATCCTTGAACTATCTATATTTTAAGAAAAAAATTAATCTTAGCCCAATGGGATGAATCCCCTTCAAAAGTGTAAATACATTCTCAACGTTTTTCATGGACTTTTGAAGCATGCAAATTTCACTTCAAACTGCAGTTATATTTAGGCTTCTGTGGGGGTAAACTTCAGCAGAAACTTTCTAGTATTCTATTTTGCTCAGTCCTGTAATATTATACAGAAGTTAGAAAAGGTGACATTTTCCAGTTCAAAGGGTCTGCTAGTATTTGTGAGGTATTTATGTATTTGGTATTTATGTACATCTCATTGCAGGAAAACACTTCTAAACTTCTGGAGTCTTGGAGTTAAATTAAAAAAAATATTTTACTTTTCTAAAAAACTGCAGCATTCCGTTATAAGGGTTTGGAGTTTTTTTACAGAAATTGTTGCTCATAGGCTTTTCCAACTTGAAATTATTTGTTTCCAACCATTCCTTTTGCTAAAAGAGAGCAGTTTGATTTTCATTGTTGGATGTAGTACCACTAATACGAAGCAAAGTCAATAAAAGACGACTGCATCTCCAGGTACAAGCATGAGACTTACTAAGAACCAGTTTTGTAATCTGAACCGATGAGTTTCTGTAGAAGAATTGCTGTGATGGTTGATCTGTGTTTTTAAGCAAGCAGTGGGTTCTGCCAGGTGGCCTGTGGGCATCTGACCTGAAGTCCGTGAATTGCTTTGCTTGCTGTAGGGTCTGTGAACTGCTTTGCTTGGTAAAGATAGGTATGTAAGGAAAGCAAAGCTATTTTCAGAAGTCTTGAAGTCATGCTGCAGTGGACTGAAATTTTAGGAGCTAGTAAATAATCAGAAGTTTGAAAGCCCCCTGTATTAGAGTATAATATGTTCAGTACTCTAATCTGGGTAATTGGGTCTTGTCATCTCTCTGGATTTAAATATCATCGCTCCCTTCGTACAACCCATTATACTGTGTGCTGGTGCAGAGCATTTGATATTTCCTGCTGCAGAATTGGCTGCGCTTGAGCAGCAGTATGTATTTATACTCTTACAAATACACAGGACTTTCACTCTCTTTGTAGATGAAAGGAGCCATGTCAGTGGTAATTTCACTGCATAATTGTCTTACTGAATATTTTTCCAAAAATATTTAGTAGGCTAGATGTAGTACATCAATACCAGTCAATTAAACTGCTCTGGGATCTTTACTGAGGCTTAATAAATGCTCTGTTAGCTGCCTGGTCTTTGTAGAATGTACAGTATTTCTCTTGTAAAACCTACCTGAATATAAATGTTCATGCCTTGCCTTGTGTTGCACCAAGATTGCAAGAACTTCTCAGTAGAAATGCCCACGAGGTTAGAAACTTTCTTGAGAAATTTAGTGCCTTGACCTATGGTAAGTGTGAGAGTAAGAGCAGTGTATATTAATTGTAAAGGATTTTTATTTAGGAGGCATGTGTGGTGTAGAATATCATATTAGAATAGTAAAACTGATTCAACTTTGGAGGAGGTTCTTGAAGCCTTTAGATTTCTTCAGGGTCCATGACCTTTTCTTCTGCTCCCTGAAGGATGGATGCTCGAGCTGTTCAGATAGTCTTGCTGTTGAACTCACTGAAGTAGCAAAGCTGAAATCAAATCTGTGTTGTAAACTAGAATTTTGTGTTTCTTGTTAGGCACTTCATTAAACCAGAGGGGTCCTTTTTTAAGATGAGCATTTGTCATCTCCGTGTCAGATTTCTCAAAGAACATGGTGAATTAACAAGACATGTTTAACGCAATCTTGACAGAAAGGTTAATGAGAATTCTGAAGGCAGCAAGGAGGGAAATGATATGTACTGCTCGAGGTGGAAACTTCATGGAACCAGAATAAGTTGTAATTCAGCTTGTCTTAAGCGGAGGTATTTATTTGTTCTACAGTGAATGTAATTAAAAATGTTGTGAGCAATTCCCCCCTTCAGTAATATTGACTGCGGTCTGTCAGTTCATACCGCAGTAGGACCTAGGAGGCGGGTGCCCACAGGGCTGAATTATTTTGCCAAAAGTGTTTGAGATAGGAGTCTTCTGCCCTCTGAGTACTTTGAAGGGGGAAGGATTCACACATCTGCCTGGTTCAGGCGCTGTGGCATCAAGGTCATTTGGCTGAGAAAGGCAGAGGGAAATGTGGAAATGAAAGCAAATGTCTTGGCCACATCCTGATGAGCGTGGGTGCTGTGCTTTGTGGCTACCTGGCTTTCTCCCATTGTTACCCTTGCTGAGCCATTCCAGTTCCTCACAGGGCTGAGAAGGGGCCACAGGACAGTGGCTTCTTTGCACTTAACTGACACCTGTGGACATCTGCATATTCATATAATTTAAGGAAAATTCTGAGAAGTTCCCAGGCCTCGCTCCACAGCTGCAGCAATTTCCATGGAAGGGGATGGTCAAAGCATAAAGCAACTAAGTCTGAGTAGCTTTCTGTTCATGAGCTGCCTGGCCGGTTGATGATTTGCCCTGTGCAATGAACGCTTTTGCATTGAGCAAGATAACACCCTTGAGCAGTCAGCAGTAAGTAAGGATTGCAAATACAGTATTTCTTCTTTTGGGGAAAGCTACCAATCTTGATGATGGTAATCACAGGGCTCCTTTTCTAACTTGATCAGAATCCCGGTTGTGACTGCCTAATCAAACAAATTGGCATGTGATGGTCGGAACTTAAAAACCCATCAGTTGTATACGCTCCTCAGTTACCTTGGCACTAAGGAGAACATGATTACTGTTGTTGTTAGTTCAGCTTGCCTGTCGTAGGTTCTATGTGTAAAGCTAATACTATTTTTAAAGTCCTCCTTTCTGCAGCCAAAGTCAAAACAGGAGAAAACTCTTCTACTTGCATGATGAATCATCTGTCAAAGTTCAAGCATTGAAAGTTACGCTCTTGACAGTAAGAGGAAACAAGAAAATCGTAGAGTTTATTATGCCAACTCATAACTAATTACACAAGCTTAAATAAATATATCGTCTGCACTAATTTAGTTACCTTGTTCCAAGCTCCGCACCTGCATTCAGTGAAGATGTAAAATCCCTTGTTCCAGTATCCAGATGATGTGATATAAGGCTTGTAAAGCAAGGGAGTTAGCTGCGCTTGGGTAACTGGCTTGTAAGAGACTTTTACTCCAGGATCTCTTCCCTTTACGCAAGGGCAGATGCACCCATGCTCTGACCTTTCCTGAAAGGTGCCAGCCTCTTGGCACAGAAAAATGACTCATTTTTTTTCAGTTTCAGAGTTCCTATTTTGAGTTTTTACCAGCAAACAGCTTATTTGAGCCATTTAAAGCATCAAAGGAGGTGTTTATTGGCATGGGTACATCTTTAATTTAAAGCAGATTTATTAAAGACCAGAAAAAGCAGATTTATTAAAGACCACAAAAGGATAATACTGCGAGAGGATTAGCTGTGGTTACTTCATTTCTGAGCAAACAGACTAATTCTACTTTCTTTGTATGGATGTCTTTCACAGCAAGTCCATTCACTGAGAACTGTACTAGGCCTGGGGTTTGTTTTTTTCCTTTTTTTTTTAATTTTTCATTATTTCTATTGTCGTCTTTAGAAATCGGAAGCATTGCTGAAAGCTTTAACTTCAAAGTTTAAGCCAGTTTACTCTTCATTGGTTGCTATGTTCCAAAATCCATTCCCGGATCATCTTTGCTGGTAACTGCCAAATGTTTTGTTTCAGCATTTCTTAGCTTTGGGGCTTTCAGTCTGGCTTTTGTTTTGATTTATTCTTCTCAAAATAAAAATTCTGAGAAGTCAATTAAAAAAATATGTTGGCATTCTTAGCATTTGAGTCTTATTGCTATTCTGAAAGTAGCCAGAGCAGTGGTGCTGCCGAATGCTGTTTGTTTTGCATTAGTACTTAAACTTCATATTTGCTCTGTCCAGAAACAAGAGACAAAAACTCTCTCTGAGATAGAACAGAACCATAGAATGGTTTGGGTTGGAAGGGACCTCACAGACCACCCAGTTCCAGCCATCTGCCACGGACAGGGACCCCTTCCACCAGCCCAGGGTGCTCCCAGCCCCATCCAGCCTGGCCTTGAGCCCTGCCAGGGAGGGGGCAGCCACAGTTCCTCTGGGCAGCCTGGGCCAGGGCCTCTCCACCGTCAGAGGCAAGAATTTCTTTCTTACAGCTAACCTAAATCTGCCATCTTTCAGCTTGAAGCCATTACCCCTTGTCCTATCACTCCATGCCCTTGCAATAAGCCCCTCTCCAGCTCTCTGGCAGGCTGCTGTAAGGTCTCCCCACAGCCTTCTCTTCTCCGGGCTGAGCAGTCCCAGCTCTCCAAGCCTTTCCTCACAGCAGAGGGGTTCCAGCCCTTGGATCATTTTCCTGACCCTCCTCTGGCCCCACTCCAACAGCTCCATGTCTTTCCAGTGCTGAAAGTTTACCTGATGCTGTACGTTTCAGACATCAGTAACAAGGAGTGAATGCCCCTAGGCCACATCATGGTCTGTGAAACCTGGGCAAAGCTACTTTGAACTTGTTAATCCAATAGATTTGATGCAAAAGGAATGAGATAACTCTATTCTACAGGATTGGCCTCCTGGAATTTATTATCAGTGACGTTATTTGAGAACAGAAGAACCCAGACTGACCTTCACTTCTCACATAGAAAGACAAAGTTTGGTTAGAAGAGGATGACACGCCATTTGAAAACCAAGCATGCATGCTATAAAAGCTCACATTTCTGCTTTTACCAAGGCACTTGAGGACTCGGCTGTATGTTTGGCGTATGACTGGTGGCACAGGTAAACTACTGAGTTTAGTAATAAAATACACACTTCAGCTGCTCACTGCACCTCCAAGTTGTCAAGCAAGCCAGAGTGATCTTTCAGAGTATCTGTGTCCTTTTTTCCTTCACCATTTTTTACTCATTCTAAAACAACGATACAGTGAGTTTTAAGAAATCATTGCTAGCTAAGGATGTATGAGCTCAGAAGCCCAGAGTACAGCACCCAGTCTGACCCTTGTTCTCTTCTGTTGGTCTCTCCTGGAAGCTCCCCAGACCCTTGTCCATGTGTGCTCTGAGATGCTTCCAGATACTTTCTTCTTCTACCCAAGAATTTTAGAACACAGGCCCTGGGAAGCACGAAACTTCATGAACACGACCTGGTAGGTGAAGTGTTACCCTGTTGTTTGTGGCAAGGTTGCTAGAGAAGGAATAGGCAGCAGAGAACAAATTCAATAGACTATTTCACCGGTGTTTCAAGACGTGAAGCAGGTGCAGAGGCAACTTTTCTTCAGCTTTCATTCGTAAAAAGACATATGCCAGAGAGAGGGTTAAGCTATACTTCTGAACTGTGCTCAGCCTGTACAGCCATAGTGCGCAGGAACTTGTCCCTAAGAACATACTGACAGATGAGTCAGACACCTGAAATAACTGCAAATACAGTCCTAAATACAGGACCCTCACTGATGCCAGTACCCAGCTCCTTGCTGTAGGTTTTTTATGTGCTGTAGCTCTCCTACAGAAGGTATGTGACTTTGCAGTTACTGATGGATGAGGAGCGTTGGCTGGGAGATTTTTGAGATGCTGAGATATTGCCGTTGTACCAATTGCATAAAGCCTGGAGGAAGCATGCCTGCCCTTTATAGTGGTCAGCAGATGCTGGTTTTCTGCCCAGGTATAGACAGATGGATATGAGAATGAGTAGATGGAGCATTGCCTCATCTGAAATCTAGATTGTAACAGTTGTACGGCATAGCCAAATTGCTCTGTTTAAAATGTCATTGCCTGGGTGGAAACCCTGTGCTCGGGGATCTGAACGTCTTGCGTTGCCTTCCCTCTGCCATATGTAGGCAGTCGTTTAGCTGGTAACTGGAGTATCCGTATGTGCATAGAGCCACAGATCGTTACCTCTTGATTATGTTCACGTTATCTGATGTGTCGTCTCCATGAGAGAAATTAAATTGCCTTTAGTAATTTGAAGCAAGTAAAAATGACAAATCGTCATTCTCATGTGATCAGTAAATGGCTGCAGAACAAGAATGCATCTCAATTACATGGCAAGTACGTTTCGAGCAGCATCGATCGTTCCTAATCTCCAGTTGTTTTCCTGTGATTTTCTTTACTTTTAAAATAAGATGGCTTCGGTCTGTTAAAAAAAATTTATGTAGCTTCTTTCCACTTCGAATAACGCTATTAGCTGTGAACTCTCAGCTCATAATTATGAAGAGTTAGAATAGAGAATGATTTTGTAGAGGCAAAGGCGATATAATATACATAGAAATGAAAGAAAACAAATACAGTAGGAAAGTGATTTTTAAAGTCCACATCTTGGGACGTGGCAGACTAGTGTACTGGAAAGCAAGAACTCCCATGCGCAGCTAGAAAATGGTCATCATTAGCTGAGCTATCATGCAAATTCTACAGGAGGGAAAAGGAGCAGAATTTTAGCAACAGGAAATGCTTTTGTGTGTGAATATAGAGTGTGGGCTACAAGATACATGTTTAATTTTTTTAAAATAAGCCAGCATTGCTGCCTCTTGCATTTGGATTCTGATCCTGCAAATATTTCTGACTAGAGAATTAGCATCCGCAAAGGCCGTTCATAGCAGTAGTTACCAGGCGTAGTGCGTGATTATGCCACGCGATGAAGTATCCTTGCAGAGAGCCCCAGGGTAGTGCCGAGCTGCAGCAGCGAGTCCCTGCGCACGGGATGAGGCTCAGGGGAGAGCTGCTGCGCTGCCTGCGGGCTGGAGCTGCCCCTGGGATGGGCAGCTTGGCATCATCTCCTTGGCACCTCAGCTCCTGCATCCGTGGACAAGGAACCCGCTGGCACAGCGTGACCCTGTGACCTGATTTTGGCTGGAATAGAGTTAATTTGCCTCCCAGTAGCTGCTGCATTTTAGGTTTAGTGCAAGAAGAATGTTAATAGCACTGATGGTTTTAGTCATTGCTATGAAATTAAGGGCGACTTCTAGTTTCCCATGCTCAGCGAAGGAGCGAGTGTGCAGGAGCTGGGAGGGAGCACAGCCAGGCAGCTCGCCCAAGCTGGACAACAGGAATGTTCCATACCATAGACATCGTGCTCAGTTTATGAATGGGGGTTGGCCAGGAATCCTTCTTTTTCTGGGAGTTCCTCTCTTTTCCAGGAGTTCAACTCTTTTTTTTTCCATCAGTTCAAACTTTTTTGGGAGACTCATGAAATCTCTGAGTTCCACGATCGCTGTTTGGGGACTGGCTGCAAATCGTTCATTGGGCAGTGAGAAAGAATTGTATTGTGTATTGCTTGTTTTGCATACAGCTACTGGGATGAAAATTAACCCTATCCCAGCCGAAACCAGGACACATTCATAGTGTCAGAAGTGCTTTGTCTTCATTTGCTTTTTAACTTGTCACTTCAGCCAGTGAAAGAGAAGTCGAAATCAGCATTGCACAAACGTTTCCACTTACAGATTGACTCTTCTGTGTCAAATTCCAGCCCTGCTTGGCCCCTGGTGCTCCAGTAAGCTCCTGAATTCCTTACAAGATGATAAACTAACTGAGCAATGCCCCCCCCGCCTTGCCCTAGGTGTTTCCAGAACTGGCATCTAAATTTCTTCTGAAAACAAATTGAATTTCTTTATGACATGCTAGATTTCGATGCCTAGAACTGTGTTCTTGTTTGTTCCCGAAATGGGAACCATTTGTTCTCATTGTTACATTGCGTTAATAAATGGCCCCTTGAATGTCCTCCGCCTCCTGTATCCAGTGCTGTGACCTTGTATGCCGTATCATCTAGCTGATGCAATTAACTGCATTTTTTAAAAAATTCCTGCTTCGCATTGACCTGATTGCCAGATATTTCTCAGGGCAATTTGTTGTGTATTAAAAAAGATTTTTGTCCTTCAGTGGTCTGTCCAGAAGTCCCCAAATGAGCTGATTTTGCTCTGTCCGTAAGGGCAGTTTGCAGTAGCACAAGTACATGATAATTTCCTTGGTTTGAAGCCCTGCCACTCAAACACTGAAATGGTTCAATGTGCCTACGAGCAGTCACCCTACTAAGTCTTCAGACATTAGTCAGCCTGGGAAATGGCTCTTTTTTTTCTTTCTTTCTTTTTTGTTTTTTTTCTTTTTAAGTCTGTAGTCCTTTCTGCTTTGGGTAGTTTTAACCAGCAGGGTAACATTTAAATGCAAAGCTTTTGTCTGCTTTGAATCCAATAACAATTATGAAAAATCAACTAAGTAGTCCTTGAGAAGCAAACTAATGCCAGAACACTTAGGAACAGAGCTGAGTTTGCCCCCGTGTTCTGTCTGCAGTGTGGCTGGGTGCTTTGCTCCGGAGTCATGGCTCAGGGAGTGCTTCCAGGTGCCATCCCGTTGCCGTGCCTGCCCCGGCTCTGCCCCGCTCCTTTCCTTCCCCTTCTCCTGGCTGCTGTGTATAGGGCTTGTACCCCACGGTCACGGAGTCTGCTTTAAGGATCTCTCATGCACTAATTTGAAGGCAAGGAAGAGGCATGAACCTTCTGCTGACTTTCCTCGTATAGGCAGTCAGGCTCTTTGTTTTCTGAAACAACTCTTTGATGAAAACAAGGAGCCCCTTCTGCTCTTCCCCGCTGAGAAGTTGAAACCTATTTTTAGAGAGGTGTGCACAGTTCTAATTATAGTGCAGGGCAACAAAATATGCAATTAATGCCATTCTGAATTGCGTGGTAGCTGTCTCTTGCAACTCAACTCACTTTTTTCTGGAGCCCAGGCCAGTGACCGATTGTCTCTTCCTGGAAGATGAACCTTCTGTCCTTCCAGTTGCTCTGGAGCTGGTAGTCAGTCGCTTAAACTTATGGTCTAAGAGTCAAAAACATGTAACTTACGGATTGCATATGGCTGGGACCTAATTAAAAACAAAAATGCAGCTGATTTTTTTTTTTTTTTTAAAGTGTTGTTACATTTTAAGACCTTAGAATCCACAAGCATAATTTTAGGGACCCGAGCCATGTGCTTGGAGCACCTGCGGTTGGCAAGATTAATGATGTGACCTCCTGACTTCAAGAGTGATATTTAAAGATTCCCCGGGTCTCATGCTTTCCCTCCGCCCCGTGGTTAATTTTACCCTGAGGGCAAAGTCCTGCAGCTCTCCCTCATTAGAGCCCCGGGATTGCAGAGGGCAGGGCTGCGGAGCGTGGAGCGATTTGTGGTCCTGGGAGCTTGGCTGCATGAGGCCGTTGGGCATTACTGCCTTCAGCTGTGTGCATCTGTTCAGCCTGTTTAGTATCAGCACCTTGGAACCTGGGTCTCTTTTCTTCTTGACCCCATGCCTGGAAGATACTCTTTTTCTAGCACATTATAAACCAGTGAGAGATGTTCTCAAATATTTGTTGTTTACCTGAGATACCCATAACATCCTTTGTGTCATTTCTTGCAGAAACGGGAATTTCTGAGCAAATCCGCTATATTCAAGGCTATAGCTAGCACACATTTTAAAAATGGCTCAGTATGTATTTGCACAATAGATTGTTTGTGTTAATTAGACTTTATTCCACTGCTGATATGCATGCATAACTCCTATTAGTATCAGCAGCAGCTATGTATTCTCATAAGGAGAGCAGAGCTCCTAATTAGAACTCCAAGTTTTCCAGCTATCTTTGCAGAGCTTTTACTGCAAAGGTGCAGTGCTCTGTGTTCGCCTGGTAGCTATTGTAACAGAAAACAAATTGGGTTTGGTTTTTTTCCCCAGCCTCTCCTTTATTTTTATCGCAAGGACACAAGCCAGTCCCACCTAGGAGCAGAATGTCTGCAGGACAGGCAGCTCCGCTGCAGGGAGCTTGCCCTGAGAGCAGAAGGAACAGCGAGCGTGCGCCCGGAGGAAGAATTCCCATTAAAACTTTTTAATGTACGTGTTCAGCAGGATGCAATGGGAGAGCACCATATGATATTTCTTTTTGGGATTTGAAGAAAAGATATTGAACCTTTTTTTTATTGTGCCAAGTTAAAAAAAAAAAAAAAAA
>Ga0065711_1050386_pt1 | contig 10863 bp, 10 predicted proteins | sample Hoacrofraction12_FD_59098 | JGI IMG/M metagenome (GOLD analysis project Ga0065711, IMG submission 59098) | Hoatzin crop microbial communities from Cojedes, Venezuela - Epithelial fraction 12 v2 (version 2) | ecosystem: Host-associated > Birds > Digestive system > Esophagus > Crop | place... | reverse complement strand
AAGCAGGGTCACCCAGAGCAGGCTGCACAGGACCTTGTCCAGGTGGGTCTTGAATATCTCCAGAGAAGGAGACTCCACAACCTCCCTGGGCAGCCTGGGCCAGGGCTCCATCACCCTCAGAGGGAAGAAATTCTTCCTCATGTTCAGCTGGAGCTTCCTCTTCTTCAGTTTGTGCCCGTTGCCCCTTGTCCTGTCGCTGGCACCACTGAAAAGAGTCTGGCCCCATCCTCCTGACACCCACCCTTCAGATATTTTGCAGATTTGCCCAAGAGTCGCTGCGCCGCAACCAGCAACTTTGGTGCTCTGAGACCAGGGCGTCCCAGGACGATCACCGCAGGGTGTGTGGAGGCTGTGGGGCACAAGGTGGGCACACCTCCTGCGGCCCCTTCTGCAATGCGCACAGGAAGGTCACTGGGCAAGCGGCCGACGTCCACCCCTAAATTCAGCCTGTCTTCAGGCGATCGACCACAAGTGTGCATCGCTCCAACGTGGGAACGTGCGAGAGCTGCCTGGTGGCTCACTCAGCTGGACTCACATGAGTGCTCGCTCATCACGTAGTTCTAAATTGGTGGGCAGAGAGAAGATGGCAGATTTGTGCCTACGGTTGCTTAGGCTATAGACGCAGTTCAGGATTAGCACCAGACATCGCCATGCTAGTATTCAGCTTACACAGGCATCTGGAGGAGACTGAGAGGATACAAGTTAATTGCACGAGATCACCGTGGCAGATGGAAAAGCAGGTCTGCGTACTACGGAGAGCTGCTGGTCAGGTTTTAGGAGGAGTTCACCTACCCTCCATCAGCAGACACAGCAGTTTTGAATGGCATTGTGACAAGCAGACCTTTTTACGTGGATATTCTCCCCCGTCCTCTAAGAGTTCTCCCTTACTAGAGCAATCAGTGCTTCTCTCCTGTGACCTCCAGCTGCATTGCTTTAACACGGGCTGCACTCAAAAACCGCTGGCAAGTGAGAACCGACGCTGACGGGGAGAGCTGCTCTCAGGGCACCGTTCGCTGGTTACCCGACAGCCCTCTTCGGCCAGCAGTGCTGTGCGGCGTTTGAGTCGCCGCTCTGCGAGAGACCGCCTCTACAGCACAGCCAGAGACAGCTGAAGCAGCAGCGATTTGATTATTCCTCTGGGCTGACAAGGCCAAAATTTGCTTAGCTTTAGGAATTGGAACAGGGCCTACATCTTCTCCCAAGTGTTGGTCTAATGACGGATGAAATTGTTTTCCTTCATTTTCTTTGCTAAAACTAAGCCAGAATTGCATGTTTCAACAGATGTTGCCCTGTGTAGGCTGAAACATGTTGGTAGAGCATAACTACTTATATTTAAACCCAGACACGTATAGGGAATCTTTACAGGGGCTTCACACATCCAAAACAAACACAGCGTGTTCCCAAGTTGCACCCTGAGAACCTTCAGGCAGGCAGCGGCGGAGGATCTCCCACTCTTGGCCAGCTGACATGCTGGCATGCATGTCCCTGCCCATGCTGCTTCTGCCATAGGACATTCCAAGGCGCTGAGTTACTGGGGACAAATTCAGGCTTTCTAAACACTTTGAAAAATAGTTTTTCAACTATTGCACCAGGGAGTAAATGTGATGGGAAAACAAAAGTCCATTTCCCCAAGACTATTACTAGATAGAAACAGATAAAATAAGGCCATAGGTTTCAGATGGCATGGGCTTTCCAAAACTGGGACAGGATTTTTAAATAGGGTGCTGTTGCTTAGCCCTCATGAGAAGCTTGGCTGTAAGAGAGGCAGTGAAATTATCCGGGTGTCCTGTTCTCTTGAAAAGCAACACTCCTGTCTCCCAGGTGAATATTTGCACCATTTGGACCATAAAATCCAGAAGACCCATTTCCCAAAGTGCAGGCAGGTATAACTCCACACAATTTACTAGCATTGCTTTTGCTTAAGATAGATTTGACTGCAGTCCCAAATTTGAGAGAGAAAGATACCGTCCTTAAAGCAACTACACAAATCATAGAATAATTTTGGCTAGAAGGGATGCCTGGGTATCATCGGCCCTCTGCTTCAAGCACATCACATCAACAGAAACAAGAAGAGCACCAAGATATGTTCTTCCCCTTTCTCTAACGATTAGTACATCGGGCAGCTCTGTTTCAAATTGAATACCTGAGAAGTGAACAGAAATGTTGGAGAAACACATAAACACACACACACACACAGGCTAGCTGGAGGCTGGCTGTGGCGAAGTACGGGAAAGCGTCATTCGCGTGTGCAAGCAAGGACGAAGCAGACAAGCAACAAAGGGGCTCTTGCGACCTTGTCAAAATTCATTAAAATGCACTAGCACGCACAGGCTAACTTCTGTTTGGGAATACCTGGGAAACAAAGGCAGGCCCTCCGGTTCGGGGAATATCCGATTATGAGTTCTCCGTTATCTCAGGTTTGCTTTTAGAAGTGAGAGTGCCGTGATCCCAGCACTACTGTCCTCTCCAAACCAAGAGGCTGTCTTTCTGGGAAAGAAACGAGCAGTGCTGCTAGCTCGCAATAGCAGTAAAACAAGAATAAATAATAACTGTTTACCCTGCTCCGTCCAAGGACACTATACAGCTGTGGTTACAAACATCTCATTTGTCACACGCTGCCTCTTCGCACAGCACCGATTCCCTACGCGTGGGCAGGGTGCTCTGCAGGCTTCTGTTGTGCAAGGCAGGACAGGCGGACTCGGCAAGCGAAACCAGCCCGCGGCTGCTCTCTCCCCTAGACTGCGCCCGCCGAAGTTGCCCGCTCGGCTGACTGCTGGCATCAGGCACTTTCCAAACTCACGAGGTGGTGCTGGCCTTGAGTAACTCACTGTTTCTCAGTGGAGGGCGGAAGGAAGGCTGGAAGCGGCAAAAACTGAAGCAGAGAGATGAAACTGTTAATAAGTGTACACTGTGGTGGTTCCCTTGGATTTTAATAACCAACCGAACGGGCACCCCTTGCTGTTGCCAGCCTCCCTCCTTTATTCCAGACATCGGCTGTCCTCGGTTGCCACTCCAGCTCTCCACGCGAGTCGGGCTGCCCCATGGCCCTGCTGCCAGCCCTGTTCATTCTCCACCCGGCACTTGCTCCTTCGCCGGCACCGCGGAGGAACGATTCACCACCTCACTTCTCCAGCCTTGCCACGATCCCCCTTCCGCCAGAAATAAGCCAAACCTAACCAGAGATTCCTACTGAGGTCAACGTAATGCAGAAATGAGAGAGAGGAGAAACATTAGGCGAGGTATTTCTGTGCCTCTTCCTGGTTCCTGCAGCCTGTCAGAGATTCAAGGCTTGATTTACAGCAACTGCAGGGCGCTGATTATTGATCTGCAGCCACCCCACCCCACTCACTGCCATTGAGAGGTCCAACCTACAGCAGTAATTCCCACACCTACGCAGCTTCTTCAAGTGAGAACTGAGCCTGATGGGACACTGCCATTCTGAACCGATGTCTGCAGGGTCTGCGCCACGTTCTCCTCCGGCGGCCAGTCCACCTCCTCCCATCTCCAGCATCTACCATCACTGCTGGAGACTCTTTGGATTTAATAGCATGAGATGTATGGATCCATGACTGAGACATCCAGAATGGGAGTCAGATAACCTTCTTTCACTGGGAATCTCAAGACCCTTGTAACTCTTGGGAGATCCTAGGTTTTGGCTTTTCTGTTTGTTTGACTGAAGAAAAGAGAGAAATGATGGTAGACGGAGACAGGGGAGGTGGGGAAAATGTCAGTGTCCCCGCAGATACTGGGATTTTCTAGTGTTGTGGCAGCTTTGCACAAAGGCTTTCAGAGCAAGACACTGGTGTCTGAGAAACCTGGGGAACCCAGGTCACCAACAGGCTGCTAAGATCTGTCATATCTGAATTATTTTGACAGAGAGCACGTTTAATTTTTGGTGGAAGGGCTGAGCAACGCAGCAGCCCGGAGTGAGTAGCGGTCTTTTTCCCCAGTATTTTTTCAAGGTATATTGCAAACTGTTTTTTCTTTATACTCTGCGAAGTATAAAACCCGAGTCTAAGGTCTGCTCAGCTGAGCTGACCAGAGAATCTATCACTCTCTGTCTCTTTCAAACACCAGATGCTGCCAAAACTGGAAGTATGTATTTGCCGGAGGCAAACTGTTTGCAGCATTCAGTGATCAAGACTTCGGTCTCTGTGGCTTCAACAAGCTTCAGCGAGAGCTATCTGCCCATCAGCCCAAAATGCTTCTATCTGTTCTGACAAAAACAGTCATGTAATGAGCAAATGAAACTGGCAATTTTCCATATAAAACAAGAAAACTTCACCAATTTTTCTCCTGTGCATTAAATACACAATTTGGAAGGGTCTGTGCTCTCTATCGCTCATTTAGCCACAATCTAGATAGATTTCAATGTCCTATTAATCTTTGAGGACAGTTGATGAAAAAGAGGTGAGAATCTGACTGTGTGCTTGAAGGCTGGAAAGTGGATCTGATGTAATATTACCTTTTACATGGCAGCAGTTACTTGCGGCCCTGCTCGAACGATCAGACGTGCTGCTCTCAGTAGCAGGCTGGCTTGCACATGAGCAATACAACCCAAATGCTCGTGGGCAAAGCTCCCAGTTAACTGCAGCAGAATCTGGCACTGTGTGAAGTGCATTTAGCACATCTGCAAGTTTCCATTTGTGCATGCTGGCTGCAGTTTGGTAACAGACACTCTTATTATATATCTGACTCCAAGAAAAAAAGCCTCCTGCTGACCAGCGAGTAGCCAGAGCAGTCCGTGACGACAAGGAACATAAACTATGCGTTATCAAAGTCACATCTCAGGCTCCAAGGAGAACCCAAGGAGGCTGAAGCAATTAAAACTACCATTCACTTTCTCCATGCTCAGATTAAACATAAGCTAAAATCACATTCTCCCTGCTGCTTTAGGCTGTTTGACCCTTCTGATTTCAAGCGATTTCAGCATGGGTGGATGTAAAGTTGTCATTTCACACTGTCAGGAAAGAGATCCCATTGCGATTCCAAGCTACCAGTGATGTGTTGCAATACCCCAACTCCTCAGCCAAGGAGTACCAGAGTCAAGCCTGCTTTGGGGTCCGTTGGGTGTGTGTAGGCTGGAAAGGTGGCAGAACCATTTGTAATGAGGTGTGGTAGTCAAGAAAGGACTATGAATAGGGAAAACCCATGGAGTGGATTTCCTTGTATTCATCACTCTCACGGAAACAGGCAACTGGAAGGGAGGATGTAGGAAGAGGAACTGGGGATGTAAGCAGTCACTTTAACCATAAAGGACACTGGTTATTACCTAGCTTGGTGCATTCTGGGGATTATATACCTTCTCCCAATTTAAAATTTACAGTGGCAATATGAAATCCGCCATCATTAAAACAAAAGTTGCTATTTAGGCTATGCACATGTAAAAGGCCTCCTAAACACCGCTGCTACATTTGTAGAATTTGATCTCCCATCAGTACGACAAAAACCAGTTGCCTTGACGGGAGCGTGCTGTGATCCTTTGCTCCGTTACTGTCACCACTCACTGTGATCTTCTCCAGTTACTCCCTCAGTAAATCAGGAACCCCAAGCTGTGTTAAAAGAGAAGGAAGAAAACGAGGTGTGTGCTTTTCATTAGAGAGGTGGCAACGCTCCCTGTAGCGAGTGCAAAAATACAGAAGGAACAGGGCCGTTGCTGCCACGCCTGCCCGCATCCCCTGGGTCTGGGCTGACGGACGCACCTCACGCACGTCGCCAGCGCCCGCGACGCGAGGTCTGGCGTGTGCTGCCGCCCCAGGGCTACACGATCAGGTCCCCTTCCCTGGTACGTGGCTGCAGCACGACAGGTTCACTGTTGGAGATATGTGACTGCCAACCTGGCACTGTCTTTCGCCTGCGTGGCCTTCTTCCCCAGGTCACCACGCAGCATAGGAAGGAATCCCAGCTGCCAGTACTCAGAACTGCAGCGTTTTGCTGGTAAGCACAAAAATCCAAAACATCATGACTATACAAAACCGGAAAGATGCGATCTTACAATAAGCTTCAACCACAGAAACTAACAGGAAATTCAGTGTGGACTACCAAGAGCCTAAGGTATCAGCCTTTTCTTCTGAATCTTAACCAAAAATTAAAGGGAAGGAAATACGACAATGATGATTTTCTCACACCGATTTGTGTGAATGCAGTTACGCTTGTAATGACAGAAATCTACCTGCTGGACACCCTGCTTAAAACTGGAACACCTTACAGGCTACACAGCAGCAAGTTTGTGAACAAGGTTCTTCTGATTACCCTTGTGTAAAATTACAGGCAACATCACTGATGCCCGTGTGAAGATACCAATGCAGGATCAATTCCAAGGAGAAAAAAACCCATAGCCAAAAATTTACCTATTTTGCCATCCCGTACAAGCCAGCCACATGCAAGAGACCAAGTAACATTCACTGTAAAGAAAAGAAAAAAGCAAACAACCCCAAACCAGTAGCTTTGCTGCTTTTCAGGTCAGACTGAATTACCAATCTCATTTGAAAGGCACCAACAGAGATCTGCCCTATCAAAACAAATGTTCAGAGCCTCCCCATCTTGTCTTTTCTTAGCAATTCATCTGCTTTTGGTATTAACGGCACTGTTAAACCAGAAATTTTTCCAGGGGAAAAAACTGCTGCTGAGAAATGGATCTGGAGGAACAGGATTACTGCTTGCTCCTGTGTTGTACTGCTAGCAGGAGATCTTGGTAGAGATGCCTCTTAATTAGTCATCTGAAGACTTACAGCAAGCACGTCACGCGTATTGTTTGGTTGTAACTTCCACATTCCATTTAATGACAAGTGTCATTAACTAGACAGCTGAAGACGGAACAAGTTCTCTGCCTCTCAGTTTTTAAGCTGTAGTACAAGAGCACTTCTTTCATATCTGGCTGTAAATCAAGATCAATCTTAGACTCAACGCCTTTCCATCAGTATTACCTCATCTTACCTCAATTTTAATACCAGCAGTATTGTTTTATATCTTTTTTTATAGTCCATTAATTTCAAAGTCCTATGGAACACTTTGCAGTAATTTTGTAGACTACATTAATTTCTCATGGCAATAGCTAGGCTGAAGGATCGCAGATCCTCTCCACTGAGCAAAAAGTGATGGTTTTTTGCTACTTGGGTCTACCAGGATTTGACAGATATGTTTCTCTCTTCTTTTTCAGCCCCTAATACTGGCACAGTTATGCAATGACCACAAGTGAAGAGGAGCTAGGTGTAAGAAACAGGCTGTAAATGTTCCTAAATTATGAGGCAGGCTTACCATTTACTAAATAACCAGATAAAACCCAGTCTGACACTTTTTTGCTGCTATGTATTGCATTATTTTTTGAAATCCCAGAAGACTTACTCCTGCGGTTTTATCAAACTACAGGTTCCATTTTGTCAAAAGGTATGGTTGGGGAATTAACAGCCTGGAGGCAGAGCCTGCAATTAGGTCAAACCTGGAGCCAAAAAGCTCTCAAATTCTCAGAAGAATAAGAAACAGTGGGATTTCAGTTGGAAAAAAAGGCTTTTTTGTTTCAACAGCTGCAGTACTTGCATTTACTCGCCCATTGCTCCCAGCTCACCTGTGTGGCTGCAGCCTCCCGCTTCCCCTCTGTATCAGAGAGCAACGCTCGGTGTCCCAAGCTCCTCACCTGGCTTAGCAGGGGACAAAACATTTGAAGGAGGAGTTTGAAGTTTCTCCAGAAACTGGAGCACAACTCTACAGAGGATGGAACAAACGGGCAAGGAAAGGAAACGTCCCGAATGGCTCCTCTCCTACCCATCCATCCAGGGCCTCTGTTGGCCTCCTGGATGTTCCTCTGCCTTTCAATAAATGAAACAATAAACAAGATATTGATTAATACAGAGCCATAAAAACAAGCCTTATTTCGAGTAAAAAGATCATTAATTTAGTGAGGCTCTCACTGAATCTGGGCGTAGAGAGAAGTCTGTACATGGCCAGAAGCAGAAATGTTTTGTAAAGCAGAAGAGCCTGGTAGTGAATATTTAGTTTGTTTCTGACTACTTCATTTTATCCTACCCCTACTTCATTTTATCCTACCCCTTTCAACTTTACCTACACAGCAACTCCACTATTCTCGGCGTGCATTAACTGCAATAGGCACACGGTTCATTGCCCACGTGTTATTTGCAGGCCGCCTTCCTCCCGGACCAGCAAGATGACCGGACCAGCACGCAGCTCTGGCTCCTACAACACACGCTCCTTGAACAGTATCTGTTACTCACCTGGGAGCTTTACAGGGATTCTGCGAAACGGTGGCACTAAAAACCCAAACCCAGACCCAGACCATCGCCCCACCCCTGAAGCCCTCGTCCTGTATAAAGCCATTGAAATCCTGGCCTCAGTGAAATAAATATTTCGGGACAGTGACTGCAGCAGGGATGGGATTTCACTCTTTGCTCTTTCATTATTATTAACTGAAGGAGTGAATTAAAAATACACGGGATTTGGAGAAACTCTCTCCAGCAGGAAACGCAATGCTGAAGTCACTCAGTTTTTACCCAGAGAACCTCTCGATTTGCTATAGATACCAGTTCCCCTCTGTCCTAGAAGCGATGTTAATCACCCATTCATCACTGCAAATTGACAGCATAAATGCTGACTTGTGCAAACAATGTTAGAGAAAATGGTGTTCTTGCTGCAGAAGTGAATTACGCAGCCTTTCAAGCTTTCCACACTTCCCAGTTTTATGTAAACTCTAATTTCTGAGCCTTTGTTCTGCCTTCGAAGGTCACACGGTTGAAAGCTATGAAGCATAGCATGTGTTCCCCCAATATTAAAATACTGTTTACTAAATCATGCATACAAATGTAAAGAAGAAACTGTTTGCAACCTACCGCGTTAACAAGAGATGATTTATCAGACCACACGGTTCCAAGTATCAACATGTGGAATGTAAAAATCTGATCTTAATCACGCAACGTGATTTTTTGGGTTGCTTTTTGAAGTTAACTCTGCACATTGCCATGCAATCACACTAACTTCTGATGACACCGTGTTTGACTGATTAAACTCTTAACCTTGCCAATGCTTAACTTCAGGAACACAAGCGGTCTTTTTAGATTTGAGCATATGATTGCACATTTGCAAGATCAGGCTTTCATTTGCATATTCAAATTGCAAAACTGCATCTTCCCTTTGTCTGTGTAAGGCCAACTATAGCACTCCAAATGCTAAACAACCACCGTAGAGTTGGACAGTATTTTTAGCATCTCTGTGGTGCACATCTATCTTTAGCTGCTGTGTTCGCAAACAATCCCACAGGACACTGCATAGCTAACATAGCTCGGGCTCTTCACCACATCCAATTTTTCTCCCAAAACATGGTGAAAGCAGACTGTACGACGGGCCAGTTCAGGACCCGCCAAAGTTTCCTCAGGTGCAGTGTCTTGAGCAGAACAGAACTATATCAAAATACCAAAACATCAAAATATTAGAGCGTTCTGCTCTGGAGTGGGGATGGAGGTTGCCGTGACTTCCTCTGGGGAAAATACAGCTCTATGCTCCGAGTTCGCACTGTGCAGATAAATCAAGGAGGACAGTGAAGGATTTCTGCGCGTTGTTTCCTAGCAGGATGTGCCCATGGGTTCATGGCAAATTTCTGGTCAAAGCTTAACCCTGCAAGAGAAGTTAATAATTGAACTCGCCTGATCATCACAATTTCTAAATCCAACTGCGTCTTGTTTTTACAAAGAGGCATCTTAAACCAGTGAGCCATTTTATTAGACTCCTGCTCATGTAACAAAAACATGTGTTAGCTCTTGAGTGCCAAGTATCATCCTGGAGGGTTACCAAGCCCTGTTACAGATTTTGTAGCCAGACTGCAGTTATCTGTCATAACAGAGGAGGTAGTTTTGAATACACACAATGAAGCATGCTGCTCGGTTCGGGAATACTTTACGTGGTCCTGGTCTCTCTGTAAAATTCTCGGAAGTAGGAAGGAGATGTACTGTAGAGGGGAAAAAAAGAGCTTGAAGCTTACATTGACTGTAATGGGACTATCTCACAGAAGCCTCCTGGATGGCTGGGGCATGGCCCCAAGCTTGCTCCTTCATTCCCTAGAGGAACTTTTGAGAATGGCTGCAGCACCACCAGTTCCAACATGCAACCTTAGTGGCTGGGTCAAGTCCGAGTGCATAGGAAACATTTTGAGAGTCATCTGTATGAGGCATCTCAAAACTACAGGTTTACCACAAAGAGAGAAAAAACTCATCATGGGAATGGCAGTATTAATCAGAGGATTGACCTTTGAAGCTTCAAATCTGAAATGCTTTCCACATCGAGCTGGAGCTGCACATGGAGACAACAGCCTCCGATATCTTGATTTACAGGGGAAGTACTGATAGAATCCCATATATCCTGTTAATGGTGAAGGGAAGGGAATTATGTAAAGGAACTATTTTTTTCATGAAATGCCTTAGCTGAGGTTTGCAGATGAGCCTACACACTTGGCTCCAGCTTAATTTCAAGGGGACAATACAACCTGAAAACCCTTAGAAAACCTTAGACCTTGTGAGTGCTTCACAAAGGGGCTCCTCATTTCCCCTTTTACAATAATCTTCTCTCCCATTGCTACATGCTATCAAATACCCTGTTATTACAATTCTTTAAATGATAATAGGACTTTCCAAACAAGCTGTGCTCATTAGCGTCCCCTGCCCTACCACAGGTAAGGCCGTGTGTCGGGGAGGAAACAGCATCAGGGCTCGGAGGGTGTCCCTCGTCCCTTCTTGGCTCGGCGGCAGCCTCAGAGCAAGGCTGAGATGCACAGGAGGCAGCGGCCCGGCAGCAGCACACACTGTATACTAGGTCTACAGTACACATCTGCTGGTTTTCTTCTTTTTTTTTTTTTTTTTTTTT
>Ga0065711_1050381_pt1 | contig 10863 bp, 11 predicted proteins | sample Hoacrofraction12_FD_59098 | JGI IMG/M metagenome (GOLD analysis project Ga0065711, IMG submission 59098) | Hoatzin crop microbial communities from Cojedes, Venezuela - Epithelial fraction 12 v2 (version 2) | ecosystem: Host-associated > Birds > Digestive system > Esophagus > Crop | place... | reverse complement strand
CCTCCGGGCTTTGGCTGCTGGCTAGCAGCAGAAGGAAGAGGGCCAGCAGGATGAAGCTCTGGCTGCCTGCTGCTCCGGCAGGCTCTGGGAGCGTGGGAGCAGCTGCCGGGGGAGATGGACAGGCGCTGCCGAGCCCAGGAGGGGCTTCAGCCCTTCGCTTGGTGGGTGGAGACGCCTGCGTGTCCCCCGCAGGCTGACTGTCCGGGCTTCTGGAGGGGGGCCTTTCCTCCCACTGCAGGGCCTCCAGGGCTCTCCGTTTGATGTCAACCCTCCTCTTGCATTTTCCCAGCAGCTGGGGATGCTGCCTGGTGAAGCTGGGGTTACTGCATTAAGTGCTGGGAAATGGGAGGAGCAGAGGATATTTCACCATCAAGCTTCAGACTGCTACAAATGGATGTGAATCCTCTACCCAAAACACAGATTCAACTAACAAGCCAGTTCCTAACATGTTCTGACCCTCAAAAAGTGTCCATATTCAGCTTTTGGATTTCACTTTATCTCCAGAAAATCCTCAGCAATTTAGGCTTGCTTGGAGGGTGAAGCTCACCAGGTGTTCACGCAAGCCAAGGAACAGCAAGGAACATGCAGTTGCTGGCAGCAGGGCAGACGCTTTGGGTTGGAGAGCCAGGACCCCAGCGATCACAGCCACCCCTCCCATCTCTGCCCTCAGGACGCATCTTGTTGTGTTTTCTCCTGCAAAAGCAGAAAGGGGAAGAAAGGAGCTGGCAGTCACAGGAAGATGGTCAAGACAAAAGAAGAGAGGCACTACAGCTGCAGTGAGTTTGAGATGTGCTGCTTTGAGTCATCCTGTGTTGTAGGAGAAGCCACTGTCCCCTGCAGCACTTCAGGCCTTCTCAGAAGAATTTTTTTCCCATCAGAAGTCATGCAGCCCTACATTTCTTGGTCAGGTTTACTCCCTCTTGGAAAGCAGACACATTCCTCTGCCTTTCAGCTCAATGCCAGGTCCAAATGTGCCTGGTAGATAAACCAAGCCCTATCAAGACCAAAAGCATTCTTGTCTATCACTGTACCTTGACTCATTGTACAAGATCTTTTTTACCAACTCCTGGAGATGTGGGAAGCAGCTGGAGCCCGGGATTCATGGGAGGAAGGGACAGCATATCAGGCACCTCCAAAAATAGAAAGATCAGAAAGGTTAGGGTCAAACCAAGTGAGGCAGACAAAGCCCATAACGCCTGCCAGGAGGATGAGCAACGCAAACAGTGAATGCCTGCATCTGAAGTAGAGATTTTTTCCCAGTCACAGCAGAGGAATGTGTTTTAAGCAGCTGGCTTTTGGCCTTCTGTTTTAGTTACTCTTACAAAGGCAAAACCAAAAGGGACGCCATATCCCGCTTTACTGAAGCGCAGAAGGAAACATCTGGGAAGGGGAGGCAGAACATGACAAAGTTCAGACCAGCCTAAAGGGAGACACACACAAATCCTCCTGCTCAGCCTGCTGAATATGTAGGTATTTATCTACACAGCCTGCTACCACAGCCGAATGGAAAATACCTGCTGGGCTTTGGGATGTTCCAAGCAGCCAGAAGGAGAACAGGGGCAATATCACACTCAGCTACTCCTCAGGGGTTGCTTGGTTTCTTGAATAACCACCACAGAAGGACCAGATGCTCAGCTGATGTGAGCAGGCTCCACAGCCTCCACCATAGCTGCATTCATACCTACATCAGTTCAACAGCCGCATCGCTACCGCCCAGTTTTCAAGCTTGTGGTAACTTTTAACCTGTGCAAGTAGAAGCAGAAAAGCAGAATGAGGAAGTGATCCACTGAAACTCGTCCTTTGTGAGGGACTTCCCTAGAGAACCAGCATGAGAACTGCCTGGCCAGAGAAGTGCTGCACTAAACCAGGCACTGGAGAATGGCCAAGAACTGGTTCAAGCTGGGTGCTTTGTTCACAGAAGACAGTACCTCTGCCAAGTGCGGGCAGGGCTAAACACTGTTATAATTAGAGCTGAGGTGCCAGGCCAGTTGTTTCCAACTCCTGTTATTTTTATTACATGTCTTCCAGTAATTTATATTCACCTGAAGAAAGCCAGTGTCCGATTTCAGGGGGTAGGAGAACTTCATGCTAAAAGCATCCAGTGTTTTGTTTTCCTAGTTATGCAGAAAGGTCCTCAATGCAAACCTAGGTGCACCATGAAGGCTCATAACTAGAAGGCAGAGGGGAAGGACCCCACTTGCTAAGCCAACTTCTTGAACAATTAGGGTTGGCAGCATTCAGTTCTGTCAAATTACTCCAAGGATAATTTTTCTAATCAGCAAGCATTTATTAGAAATTGCAGAGGTACAGTAAGGGACTGGCACAGGGAGGGACAGGCTATTTCATCTGCAACTGTCCTGACCTTCAGGGAAAAAACCCTCCAGCATAACATAGTTGCCATAAATACTTACACCATGACAAAAGATGTCAGAAATGCAAGCTGTTGACATTACAGGATACTTAGCCAAAATGAAACCTTATGCCTTTCAAACAGTGAGCTGTAAAGACAAGCAAGTTTTATGACAGTGTGATATGCTACCCTAGAACTTAGAGGGTAGGGAAGCGCTGCTGACATTGAACACACAATACTAATTTCTTTGAAGGAAGTTCATTTCCAAATGATACAGAACTGTCTAACTCATTGCCAAGTTGTGGATCTAAACCAAGCAAGTTCATGAAAGGGTTAGACAGACCAGTGCAGAAAGGGTTCACTAGCACTTTTACGTCCTGAGCTGTATCCTCTGGCTCAAGGGTGCACATCAGCACCTTCCCTTAGTGTCTGCTGCCAGCTGGATGGACGTTTGGTATGACTTGCTTGCCACGTACAGTCAGCCAAGACTCAAGTATTCAAGTCTTAATTTTGTTTGAGCAAACCAAAGCCTCCTCGCCTGGTGGTGGGAGATTTTACAGGCTTGTCTTTCAAAGTGTCTCATGTGTTTAGTTCTTCCTTCTGTCTCTTGTGAGTCTGAGCAGAAGACAGGCCTCCAAAGAGGGCAGACACCTCCGCACAGGGCTGCTCTGCTTCTTGTTTGTAAAGCATTACAACACACTGTGCAAACAAACAGTCTAACCTCGGATGAAACAGACGTCTTAGATAAATCCCATGCACAGGATTAGTCATGCTGATGTTGCAATCATTGGTGTCATGGATAAAAATGACCCAAAGAGGAGGAGTATGAGAATCTTCCACCACGGCTTATTTACATTAATTATAAACAAAGACTCCCAACTCTCTTGTGCTAGCTCAACAACTACTTGCACCTACCTGTTGTCTGTTATCTTAGCTCAGGACTATGCTAGAGCAGATTTTCTGCCACACCTCTGGAATGGGCTGTCTTGTTCTTACAAATGCAACCAAACAGCAAAAGCACAATTTTACTGCAACTGCTTTATACATGCTTCTTGCACAGCTGCAGGAACAATTCCTCACTGCTATAAAGATGTACCCTCATCTCACATCCAAACAACATAATTACAAGGTAAATGTTCCTGGTGCCAACCACACCACAAGCTCTTACATAGGTGAATGTCCTTATTCAGTGTGGTACAGCACCAAACACTGCCCCTGAGCTGAGCCGTGGTTGCTGCTGTGCTGGTGATATTAGCACTCACGATGCTTGTGCTGGGCTTAGACCATAGAGAGAAGGCTTTAGTATTAAAAAAATTCACTAGTAAACTCATTAAATTGTTTTAAGTTAAACACATCTTTCATATAACCCCTCCCTTTCCCAAGTGGAATACAGCTGTGCAGATGTGATGCTCTTACAGCTTTTGACCTAATGCTTTTATGCAGTAGAGGAGGTGGAAAGATGATACAAAGCCCACGCATGCTAAACCACCTTTGCAGCAGGAAAATCAAACCCCTTACATAGCAAAAGCAACCACAGAGAGTCAGGTCACTGGGCTAAAGCAATAGATCAGGTGGACAAACTGAGATATCTGACTGATTTTCTTGGGAGTGGGTGAGTACTTAACACAGATTGTGCAATTCCTCTGTCCCTGCTCTGCAAACACAGCCTGATGTCCAAACACCAGCATCTGTAACAGCCTTACTCTGTACCAGTATAGTTTGCATGCGTTTTGCAAATAAACAAGCAGTGACTCATAACTGACAGGCTTGGAGAAACCCAGGGCAGGGTTTATAACATAGGCTAAATCATCACCTTCTCATTTATCCCAGGATGCCACCGTACGTAGTGGGACTGACTGCAGCAGGGTAACTCCAGAGAGGAAGCAACGCTGGATGCCGAGGCCAAATCCTCCTGCCCCTGCTTGCCGCGAGTAGCGCCTCGCCTGAGGCAGAGTCCCGCAGCAGCACAAGTTCGCTCTGGCAGCTCAGTGGCATTCAGTCTAACTGGTACCAGCAGCCCTGGCCTGGCAGGATATCCCACAAAGGTGGATGCTCATCCTATATCCTCACCCAAAAGTACCTCTGCCCCCCAGCCAGCGCTGTGTATGCCAGCCCACCCTCCAGGTAGCTACACTGAATTAGCACTGGGCAAGTGAAAAAAAACTACAGAAGATACTAGACAGAAATTAATGTTTAACCTTTGTTTGCCTTACACTACTGCCAAATAGTTGCAGGCAATCCAGAAATTTTTTCCACTCACTTGTTTCTAATTTGTGAGCAACCTTGTTTCCTCTGCCATGCAAGGACCTCTATCAACAGCAGACCTAAGGAAAGCTGGTCCCTCATGGATTTAGTATTTGGATAATAAGTTTCTGCATGTTTGGGTTTTTTTTCCTTATGGTTACTATGGTTCAAGTCTGCTCCAGCCTCCTGGTCAGTGTATTGTAAGGTCTCTATCCACTGGCTATATGGTTTCAGAGATCCCTTAGGGACCTTTAAAAACTTTACTGTTCTTTGAGCTTTTCATTGAACTGAAGCATAGCGACCACATTCAAAGCCACTGGCAGGCAGTCAGCACAACCACAGCACAACCATGTGCCATCACGAAGTTCAGCTTAAAACAGATGGAAAAGGAAGCCAATGGTGAATCATATAATGGCCTAATCATAAATCCTTTAAAATGCAAGAGAATTGCAATACCAAATCCGAAAAGGCATCAAATCAGAAAATTCTTGTTTGTAGCCTCATCTCCTCAACTCCTAGAGATACAGCCTGAACCTCCAAACCAAACAGCTTGAACAGTTGTGATCTAGCTACCAGGTTCTTCAGCCCTGAATGCCCAGACAGTAGGGAAACTCTTCAGTCCAAATCTGGAGTCTTGTTCTTCTCTCACAAACAGCAGCTGCCACAACTGTCTAGCATAAAACCTCCTGTCACAAGAGGAGAGTCAGTCCTTTATCCTTGCAGCCCATCACCCTGCAGGACTGCCTGGTACCACTGGAGAAGCAGTAGCTGTATGTAAATGGATGGCTGATTCATGCTGAGACACTGGTCTATTTTCTTATCGTCCTCTCCCAGTCTCACCCAGCACAAGAGAGCTGTAAAGCCAGTTCCCTGTGTGGTCCCACTCCAAGCTGCAGTGGCCACAGTGGGCTGAGCAACCAGAGACATCAGTGGCTAACTAGAGGCTGTGATTCTTAAGGCTTTGTCTGGTTGTAATTTAGCCATCTCATTCTTCTTGATGAAGGCTCAGTGCCTTCCTGCCCACTTTACTCAGCAGTGTCTGAAAATGCCATCTGAGCAAAGGGCTGGTGCAGGGACAGAGGCTGCTAGGATCTGCTTGCAGGCTGCAGAAAGATGAGCAGAGCCATACTAAGGCTGCCAGTTTGAGCTTCCAGTGACTTTACCTCGCCTCCTCACCTCCCTCAACATGCATCCAGAGGCACACAGTCATCTCCCCATCCTTCCCCTCTTGCTTGGCAAGGCCCAGCTGTGCTCCTCACTTCTCCCCGGGGCAGCCCAGGTGTGGGCTGGGGCCACTACACCACCCCAGAGGTGGAAGCTGGGACCTGCGCACTGGCAGGGTGGGGGGCATGCAGGAAAGGGCAACCCCAGGCTGCAGCAAGCTCACTGCAGCATGAACAGCCAAGACATTTTACTCCTTCAAGTACCCTCTACTTTGAGATTAACTCAAATAAAGGTTGTTTCATTCATAGGACAATTAAAGCTTGCAAGACAAGTGACTGGTGGGACAGCTACTCGCAAACAGCCCTAATTATTATTCAAGACCCAGGCTGGTGTTTACTTTAAGGACTCTCCATGTTCCAGTACAGCTCTTCCACTACCCACAATACTTCGGCAACATCTGAGGCCACAGTAACCGTTAAACTGTTGTCCCGTGGTTTGGGTGAAAAGCTGTGTTAAACAATATCGACTTATCTTGAGGTGATCTAAGCAAAGTTGAGCAAATGGGAGATGTGCTCTCGCCACAGAAAGCTGTGCAGAGCCCCAGGCTAGGCAGAGCATTGCCGACACCTCCATCTCAAGTCAAGTCCAAGGGCTGCCTAACCTCATCTCTTATGCAGAGCAACACCAGACACTTCCCAAGGAGGTACAGGAACCCCAGCCTGCCTGCACAGGTCTCAACCTGTCCTCCAGTACCTTGGGCTTGGTTTATGTCTGGACCATAACACCCGTTACTCCCTCAGGAAAGTATCACCATTCATTACAACACCAGGTCACCTTGATTCCCATTTAAGAACTTGAGTAGATGCTCCGTCTTACTAAATTTATGGCCTCACCAACTTCTGAAGACAATGAGACACAAGTAAACTCAGTTAATCAGTGGTTAAAATGAGTTTTTCACTGCCCAATCATCCTTTAGTTAAGTTCCACAATTTCATGGGAAGAAGCTCCAGATGGGCCAGAGATGTGGGGAACAGGAGGTCCTCCCCAGCTACCACACAATACATACCATTCCTGGGCAGCTTTTTGTTGCCACCAGTCGTGCTGGGAACAGCACTGTGCCCTGTGACACAGTGGATTTGATTTATAATAAAACCAAAAAGAGGAAAAAATAGGACAGCCTTGACAAGATCCGCTTGACTCACCCTTGCTGCTGTGTTTAATATTGTTGGAGAATTGCTCCACGCAGGGAGCAATTTAGAATAAGCTTGATGAGGAAAAGCTTGTGATGAGGAAAGCTCATCTGCTTTACTTTAGACCAGCTGCACGCCTGCCCAGCACAGATGTACTTGGCACGTATATGGAGACGGCTCACACATACTGAAGGAGCAGCTCATTCAATAACCACACATTTATGAGACAGTTTCTAATCAAACCCTTCCTCCAAGCAAAGATAACAGGCTATCCTCGACAGTCTCACCACAAGTACATGACAGCTCCAACATTCTGTCGTCTGCAGCACACAGCAGCTTCATTGTGCAAGGACACACCAAGCAAACATGACAATCCCAGCCTCAGGGAACCCATCCCCTGTCTAACTCAGAAAATTTTGTGCTATGAATTTACCCTAAACCTACATCTTGAGTAAGACTTCCAAGCTGTCTGTGGTACACTGGCAGATTGCATGGCAGTGCCTCCAGCTAAGCTATATGCCTGCTTGCCTGCTTTCCTAATGCTCTGCTCCGCATGGGCGCACAGAGCATGGGAGATATCTTTTTACTGTAGGTGAAAAAACGTCATTCTGTTCAAAATGTCATTGCTGTATTGCTTCCTACTTTGACTTCTCTCTAGACTACTGTGGTGTGGTGAGACAAGGACGACTGCCTGCCCTTGGGTTAGACAGTTATTAAGCTACAAGCGCAGGCCTCCAGCAGCTGGAGAGGCTTCACTCAGGCTTAGCAGGGGTGAATGCAGCGACAGCACAAGTGCCCAGCAAGGGGATGCTCAGCCAGCCCTGCTACAGTGAGCAGCCACAGAGCTATGATGAGAACCCAAGAAGGCAATTTGGCAAGCAGCAAAGCAGAGCCCTCTGCTTGCTGCACAACCCACCTCCCCATACACCTTTTTATCGCCAAGAACATGGCATATTGAAATCTCATTTCCTACATTAACATCTTATCATGTTGCCTCATCTTGATTACTAGTGAAGCCTGTGAGTGATTTCATCTTCTCCTGTCAAGCCTGGCTGTCTCAAACCATCACATTTCTATGCATTCTGAAGGAAAAGAGAATTCCCTCGGTGAGCAAGTAGAGAAGGGAGACCCTTTTGTGCTCCTGCTAAGAAAAGGGCTGCCTGAGGGCTGGCCAGCAAACACATGCACACACACACTTCCCCAAGTGGGAAGCAGCCAGGGCACAGAGTGCTTCCAGCCTAGTTAGTATTTAGGGGATTTGGGAGAAAAGTGAGGATAATGAGGGGTATTAAGAGTTTATGCATCAGAGGCAAGTATGAGTGATGTTGGACTTCACCAAACCTGTTGTTTACACAGCAGTTTGTCCCTTGCTTAGGTTACAGTCAGGACTCTATGCTAAGGGCTTTCTCTTCTCTCAGTGGGTATCGCAATGTGTCAGGTCTGGCCCAAGCAAAGTGGAGCAGCCCCAGGGTAATGGCACTGGAACAACACCAAGAAGAATTTTGCTTCAGGTCCCAGGTTTTACTTTTGGCATCCAGAGCCGTTTTCTTGTTCTGTGTCCCCTTTTCGCCCCTGGTAGGACAGTCCTGTCTCCCAGCAGGGACTGCTCCTCCAGCACATGTGGCACAGGTCCCCAGTGTGCAGACACACAACCAAGGTACGACCAGCAGAAACAACCTCCTAATTACTAAGACCAAGCCCAAGAAAGTCACTGAAGGGCAAACAACCCCTGACCACTCAAGTCAAATTCCTACTGTGTACCTCAATGCACTGTTCCTCCATCACAGAGCACACTGGCTCTGCTTGCTTTCAGGCTCTCACACACACCTGCAGCTGCAGAGTTTCCCCTCTCCAACTGCTCTGCCCAGGTGGGTGGAAGAGGAACAGGCCACGCAGCCTGCCACCTCCTCCAGGGCAACTTTCCCTGCTTTTCCAGAAAAAGCTGCTCAGTTGAGGAGCCCTGCTAGATTTCTCCTACTTTCGAAATTGTTTTTTCCTTCCAGCTGATGATGACCTACATAATAAGCAGGTCACTAGAACACGGTATTTTCTGAGGCAGAGGAGAAAAGGCAAGCAGTTCCCCCACTGTGCATGCTTCCGAGGACAAAGTGAAGCACTGTTTCCCAGGGGTCCCACTCAACAGCTTCCTTCATGCTCTTCCTGTTTGAAATCAGTGGGAACTGCTGGGATCCCAGCGGGAACATGGTTGGACCCTGACCAAAACATCAGGCTAGTGAAGGACCAGTTCCATCAGTTAAGGACCAATTCCATGGGGGATCGAGGGGAGCTTCAGGAACATAAATGCTCCTCACACAAACAGTAAACACGCCATGTGCAGCCTCTGTTCACCAGGCTGTGAGCCCGTGCAGTGGCCTGACTGTGAGATTCAATCCACTGCAAAAGGTGAGCTCTCATCAAACAAGGAGCAAAGGGAGGGAAGGAGAGAGCAGGAAGATGTGACGGGGACAAGTCTCCACCATGATCCCCATGGTACAACCCCTCCCCAGCTGAAGGAAGCATCTGGTTGTAGCAGGTCTGCAGACCACAGGAACACAAGACTGAGACATTCCCAGCTGGAACAGTGCCCTACCTGAAAATCTGGCAGGCAAGAAGCAGAGTTAGAAGAGCTTGATTGAAGAAGTTGATTACTTCTCAAGCTCTAGTAATTTCTGCTCCTTTATGTGAAGCATCCCTAAAGGCTTCCTACAATAAAGTAGAAACTGGAAATGAGAAGGACTGAAGTAGCCACGAGAAGAGAGACCCTGCGATATAGCATCAGTATATTTTAAGGCATGGCAGCACAGAACTGGACTGTCTCAAGACGTTGTCTCCAGCACCATCCTCTCTAATCCTGCATTTGATCTCTCCCCATTTTCAGCGCCCTCCCAAATGGGAGACAGCCCTGCGAAAGATGTAGGCCAGCACGTCTAATCCCCACACCAACTGGTGTCCTGCAAGCAGAAAGCAGCTACCTACCTACCCAAGGGTAAGGCAAGAATCTATTAGAGAAATGAATGTAACATGACCCACCAGGGGCTCAGAGTCAGTCCCAGAAGGATATACAGAGCGAGTAACCAGAGCAGATAAGGGTAAGAAGCGCTCTCAAACAGCCCGATGGCTCAGAGAGCTCCAGTAACAATAGTGCAAGTCTGGTAACTAGGTCACCGTTATGATCCTTAATTAATCCTGAAGAGACCTCATCTGCCATGGGGAACATCACAGATAAGGTAGCTCATTAGGCCCAGAAGCAGGCCAGAGGTAATGTCAGACCACAGCCTAGCCTCCAGAGGTTTGGGGGCAAAATGCCATTTGGCAGCAGCAGCTGCTTTGCCTAGCCTGCTCTCTGCCAAGGTTTTACTCAGCAGACACACTAGGCTCTCCCCATCTCCTCCAAGGAAGCAACAGCAGCCCAGAGCCTGTTCGCTAGCCACTGCCCAAACCACACTGACATAAACCACAAAACAGGAGAGGGACAGGACTGAGAGCAGCCCAGGGCCAGGCAGACATGGGGCTCCAGCAGAGGATCCGTACCAAATCCTGCTGGACAGCTGAGCCCCAGCTCCCAGCACTGCGCATCACCCACATTACTGCTCTTCTCCTCCCCACCGCTCTGTGCTGGGGTGTGCTATCCTGAGTCGCTTCTTCTCGACTCCTCTGGGAGAAGCTAAGAGATACCATTTTCTCCATGTGCACTGCCTCAGCTTGCACAGAGGGTTAAATTAATATGCTGGGCTGGCAGTCGCAGCCCTGAGACACAGGTGCTGAAAAGGAGCATCAACGCCAGTGGAGAATCAGAATCACAGAATCACAAAATGGCAGGGGTTGGAAGGGACCTCTGTGGGTCATCTAGTCCAACCCTCCTGCCAAAGCAGGGTCACCTACAGTAGGCTGTAGAGGACCTTGTCCAGGCGGGTC
>Ga0065711_1050379_pt1 | contig 10863 bp, 6 predicted proteins | sample Hoacrofraction12_FD_59098 | JGI IMG/M metagenome (GOLD analysis project Ga0065711, IMG submission 59098) | Hoatzin crop microbial communities from Cojedes, Venezuela - Epithelial fraction 12 v2 (version 2) | ecosystem: Host-associated > Birds > Digestive system > Esophagus > Crop | place... | reverse complement strand
TTAAAAAAAAAAAAAAAAAAAAAAAAAGAAGAAAAATGTTCTTTCTAGTCTCCTAGAACTCTCGCCCAGTCTGTGCCAGATGCTGCTATAGTGTAATGTCTGAAAACTGTCATGGCGTGGGCCAAAGCATTTGCAGTTGAGGTGATGGTTACAGTCAAATTTCTTGTATTGTCTAGAGTTTATCTGTGGAGAAAACCTGATTAACTTCTCTCACCTGTGCATCAGCCTTCTCAAATGCATTATTTTTCCTTTTCACGGCCAAAGAGAATTACTCTCATATAATAATACAGCCGGTCTATGACAGCAGAGCTTTGCATCAGAGCTTGGCATTGCTGGATTAAGATGAGGCAGTAATTAAGCAACGCTGGGAGCTCTGTACTCCCCTGAAGGCCTGGGCCTTATGCTTCATGTAGGCAAACACTAATAACCAATAATGAACACCCTGTCATTCCTTATTGCTGAAATATTGCATGCTTTTATGAGAATTCAGTACTCAAAGACATTGCCTACCTTCCTTCAAAGAACAGCTGGGAGGTGGCTTTCCTCCATAACACAACTCACTATTGCAGTGTTACGAGGTAAAAGCATTTTTAATGTTAGCATAGTTTTGCATTAATATGAACTGCGCTACCCCCAAAACTTCATTGAGTTGATCGGGTTCCTCTGGTTCCTGTTTCTGGTTAATAAATATTTATTGACATTAGTGTATTACCCTGCCTAGAATTTCACTGTCACTGTTTTCTCCAGCTGAGATAAAATTACTTTCTTTCTCTGTTTCTTTCATTCTTACTTTTTCTTTATTTTCTTTCTTTTTCTTTCATTCTCTGTTTCTCTTTTTCTCTTTCTTTCTTTCCTTTTCTCTCCCTCTCTCTGTCCTCCTCTTTGTGGCTCACTCTCTTGTGTTGAAACAGCCAGTGTAAAAAAGCTTTTTATTTTATTTCTTTTTTACCATTTTCATGCCAAATAAAAAAATGGCACAAAGCTGCAAAGCATTTGCTTCTATTAGAAACAGTTGTGAAAATAATTTTTCTTGCACTCTCAGCTTGATTTCAGCACAAGAGAGATGTCCGGGGACGTTACAAACGAAAAGCAATTGAAAGGAGACAGACTCCAAACCCTCCATTTTAATATCCTAGATGTGCCTAAGTCATTGGCTTTCAAATATATTTTGGTGTAAAATTTGGCACATTTACAGCCGGTCAGATTTATTTCTTTGACTGGCTTACATTTTTCCGGTTGATTTACCTGAGGCAATGTCTGTGTAAATTACTCCACAATGCATTGACTCCGGTGTTCATTAAAGGTAGTTAAGTGATCCTGTGTCTACTATTAAAGCAAACCCCATTAACCTTAACTAGTATCATATCAGCAAAACAAAAAGAACTGAATAAAGCAAAATACATTGGGTATTTATAGTTCTTGGAAAAGATCCAGCAAACTTGCATCAAGCTCCTAATAGTCCTAATAAGCGCTTACTGGTTGTCCCCATAATAAAGGAGAAGGCTGGGTAGGGGCCGTGTCTCTGTGTCTCCGATGCACTGCTCAAGCCCGACAGGACTTTGTGAAGGGGAGGCGTTGGAGGGTGATGCCACAGAGCATTTCCTACCCACACGCTGAAGGGCGTTGCTTGACACTTTCCCCTGTGCTTTCCTTCCAAAGTCAACATTTCCCATTTTAATGGTGATTTTTTTGGCCCTGTCTATACGGGTGCTCTGCCTTCCAACCCCTACCATTCTGTGATTCTGGGTCTGTCAAGTTCATGTAGGTGAGCGAGCAACCCCCCCTTGCTAGGAATGAAAGAGCCACAAGAAGCTCTTAGGCAAATGGAGGTGCCATTTCAACCAGTGACAGCTTCCAAGGCTGTCCGTGCAGCAGACATTGCCTGTGGTCTGCCCAGAAAGTAACTGACTGCTGGGACCTCTACCTGAAAAAACAGATAGCGGTCAACCAGCAGAAACCCATGCCAAGACTTGACTTTTTTCTTTCTCCCGCTTTTTCTTTTGACATCTGGAAGACAAAGTTCAGATATTCTCAGAACAGGCAGGGATTTTTATTAGAGTGAGTCTTTCCAGCAACACTGCAATAATTTGACTTATATCAAAGTTGAATAACTTCTTGTCAGGTGTTAAGCTCGTGACCTTTCAAGCCAAACACACTTATACTAACCAGTTTACCATTGGAATGATCAATATCTTGTAAGTGAGAAAGTCTAGACAGATCTTATTTTGTCCTTTGGTATCACTTGTGGCTTTGGAATTGATCATTATATTTGGCTGGGGAAAAAATGCCTATACATTTCATGCTCTGTATTTATCTTGACAAGGTTCTCTAGGATTATATTTTCCTAATCTGAATGGCATTGGAACAGCTGCTCAGACTGTGCAAGCCCTTCTTATCAGGCTGAATTTAAGCTGTGGTAATTACTCTTTCTCCTTATGTATTTCTTTTTTAAACAAGCGTGTACTATACATTAAAATGTATGGTAGGGATGGCGGGGGGGGGGCATGCTGAGAAGCTTGGAAAATGTATTTCTTTCCATCCGCAATGGCTGATGTAGGCTTGTCTTTTATGCTAGATGTAAGCCCATGTCTGAACATGCATGCTCTCTGAAGCAGGATCCCAACCTATGCAGGGAATACATTGTTTTATTAACAAATCTTTTAGAGTTAAGATGCCCTGAGACTGGAGGCAGTTTAGGAAAACCAGAATCGCCGTTGGCAGTACCCAACAGTAAACACACTACTGACTGAAGCCTTCAACCGGTCCCTTTGCAAAGGGGCTGGTAAACCCCATCCCCATCCCCAAGGAATCAGCCAAGCCATCGCCAGGAGCACAGCATCTGACTGGGGTCCCTCGCAGCTGGACCCTCTGCCTGCTTCGGCCTGCAATCACAGAGAGCTGCGCTGACGCAGGGCGCCGAAGGTGCTGGGACAACACAATGATGGAAGCATGGAAACACGGCCAACAGATGTGTGGCTGTTTGCTGATGGCAATGGGAAAATAGAGAGGTATCTTGGAGAGAAAATATGTGATGCTTTTCCTCCTCTTTTTTTTTTTTTTTTAAAGTGCTAACTATGTTATTTACTAGACACCTTTTCTGGGCTGTGCTTTTTCTTCTCTCCCCCACCCCTATTGCGTTTGCAGAGCACTTTCCAATGGGTGTTTCGTGAATTAGCTTCATGCTTTAGAAGAGAAGATTACTCTGGCAGAGAACAGCATAGTTGTAAAAGTGTCAAGGTGTTATGAATGTCCTGATGATAGAGCCCAGTTGTTATCTGCTGGGTAGTGAGGGAGGATAGCTAATGATGTGCAGCATGTAAACCGTTTGTTGCTCTAATCCATCTGTGTGGAGAGGAGTGAAAAAGAGGGGCGAAATACTGGGAAAATTACTTGGACAGCTGGAGATAAAGTGTGTACTGATGGAGTCATCCAGAGGTAGCTGTCAACATGAGCTGTGTTTGCATATAATCCAAGCGATGCACAATGATTCTTTTTGGTATTTTTTTTTATAGGGGTTCATGTGTCTGTGCACAGACCTTAATTACTATCCAGTATCTCTTACCAACTGGGCTCCAGTTTTAAGTGAGGAATGTGATTTTAATCAATTCATGGCTGGGTGGTGGAGAGAAGTACTACAAACAGACCAAAGCAAGACATACGGATCCCTTTGGAGGACCTGAATTAAATGAGAAGCAGTCATTTTATTAATTCTGCTGTGTTTTATAGACCTTTTATATGGAACATTACCCATACAACTCCACCATCTAATTAAAAAGGGCTCTTATCAATTTGCTGGGCAGTTGCTTATGCAGAAAAAAAGAGAGGAAGAAATAATATATATTTTTTTTTTGAGTCACAGAAAATCATCTACCTCAAGGGGGTAGAGAACAGATCGCCAAATGCCTGGTGAGACTATTTTGGCTGGTTATCTTTAATCTTTTAAAAGAACTGTTATAAAAACTGAACATTAGCCAGCGCTTTGGGAATGAAGTCTGCACCGTGCGCGTTGTTCATATGGAAACCTGACGCAGGTCTGGTGCAGCACCCGCAGATACGCGAGCGCAGTCTGTATTAGGGGCTTTGTACACTGAGTTTACACCATCCCTCCCGGCAAACCAGGCACCCTTTACCTTGAGCTGGGGTAAGCCTTGAACAGTGGCAGTTTGCACAGCTCTAATATTAGTGGGACTGAGAAAGGTGCGTGATGCTCATGGGCGTCAAACGTGTAAGCTTTTTGCAAAGGAAGGAGAAAGAAAGGAAGTGCATGGGAGCCATGCCGGTCCCAACTCTGATCATCACATCAACATGTAACTAATGGCTTTATAATGGAATTTGCCTGTTGTGGGCATCCTGAGAGGAAGGGCAGGAGAGATGGGGAATGGGTAGTGCCTCTCTGTATGCAGCCCTCTGTGCTTTGTGCCGCTGCCTGCTTTGTACGGGCTGCGGCTGAAGCCATCCCAACGCCTAAAAAGCAGCGTCACAAGTAAACGGAGCAGGAGGGAAGGGGGAAAAAAAGTCTTCTGAACCCCTTGGACCTCCATAAACCCTTACTTTATGTGCCGTATTGGATTTTACAAGCACAGAGTCTGCTGGGAGCTGTCTGCCGAGCACACAGTTAGCAGTGATTGAACACCAGCGTTTTAGCATTTTGACTTAAATCCAGCGTAAACTTGTAAGTGAACTGCTGGCCTGGGCTGGGTCTCTGGTGGACGGCAGTCAGCAATGCATCACAGGCTGCGCAGCCCACGGAGCGCCCAGCCGGCGGCCGTGGGTCACAGTTCAAAAGAAGCCTGAAATTTCGCTTCAATGGATCCTGAATTACCTCTCATCCCAGGGAAGGCTTGATTTCTCTCCCTCCCAGCACTGCGCTGGCGTGGCTGGAGAAGAGAGGAGAAAGGGAGCTGGTACTGAGACCGTCTCAAATGTACCTGGACTACAAACAAACCAGAAGTATTTTCCTTCCAGCAAAACTGTTCCTTTAATCTTTATGAACAGGAGAAATTCGTGCATTACAGAGGCACAAAAATGAAAAGGGAAGGGCGGGTGGGAATAGTTGCATTAGAATTAAGCCCTGCTTTTAATATGACACCTGTCAGACTTCTTGTTAAAGATATGGAGAAAGTCTCCCTTCAGAAATAATAACATTGCAGCAAGGTTAGTTATAACACGGTGAGTCCTGTCAGCAGCCGCAATTAGAAGTTGTTTACCATCGAGCAAAGTAGCTCTGCTGCATCGGGGCTGTATGGCCGGTACGTGCTGCTTCGGCCCCAGCCGAGGGCTCACAGCTAATCCTCTCCCCCAGCACAGCGCACAGACAAGATGGGAGATCCTTCCCCGCAATCACATTACTTTTCTAATGACACTATTGCCCAACCAGGGATTAAGTGCTGCTTTACAGTCAATGAACGGTGTCACCAGGCTTAGGCTGCTAAACAATATTAAAGGGGTCAATTTGCAGCGTGTTAATGGGCGGGGGTGCGGGGCAGGAGAAAGGGGGTGACCAGGACCCAGCGCCCCGACACACAAGAGCTGTCAGAGAGCCCTACCCTGCAGGGGCGACCATTTCTGGCAGCTGGCTATTAAAAGGCATCCCTCGCCGTTGCAACTAAGTCCCTCCGCCGGGGCCAGCGTGCCGCTGCTGTGGCCACCCGGCAGAAATCCCCTTCTGCGGCGGCTGCCAGCGGCGAGGTGGTGTTTGTAAGTCACCCGGCACTGGCAGTTAAACTCCGACCACAAAATTAATTTCATTTATGCCTTCAGCCAGATTTCAAAGTAAGGCTCTGGAGACGTAGCAGAAATTAATTTATTAAAAAGCAATAGCTTGATAATGCACATGATGATAGAATAAATGAATCTGTTCAATATCTTATAAAACAGTTGGCAATCACATAATAGAGCATTCATTGTCAATTTAGTAGCTTGTCTCATTATACTCTGCAAATAGTAGTAAAATGGTGTATTATTCATGAACCAACATGCTTTAATTACTTTTAGTGCACATTTATTTTTTCAAATGTAATATGAGTTAGATTCATCTATAGCTGTAACTCAGCTTATGAATCTTGAAGTGGTAACACAAACTGGAAGAGAAATTTTATGAGCATGGGAGTCAGTTTCTGGGAAGTTTGTAACATTTCTATATGCTGTGAAAGCAGATCCTAAAATGCCAGCCTCAGATATCATCCCAAAGTTGGATTATAGCTGGTAATATTTTAATAAAGACGATACTATTAATTGATAATTTAATCACATGTAATTTCATGTTTCCTCATTTGCTAGGGTTTTTTTTTCCTTGCCATAAAGCAAGCTTTACAAACAGAAATCATCATGTTACCACTCCCTTGCTTCTTGGCATCCCACACACACACTTTTCACCATCTTAATTTGCTATGAAGGTCTCACATACACACAGCCAAGGTCAGTGAAAGTCCACTGCTCGTTTAAATGTAAATGTTTGCAAGGATTTGTAACTAATAAACTGATCTTGCCTATAATAACAGGTTTTCTTAAGTCGGTCTTGCCACTACTAAGTATAATGTTGTAGCACATTGTTGATATCTATGTACATAGAAAAAAATAGTACTGTAAAATAAGATGACTTAAAAATGCAATTAAAGTGTAAATCTTTACACCCATTAACATTTAGGGTCCATTAGATTACTTTGTCTTTTACAATATTAAATGCTAAGATGTTTTGCTTTTGTTCTGTAACAGTATATTCTAGTTCTATTTATAATACAAATGTAATTTAGCTTCCAGTAAATCTTGGCTTTAATTGGTTATTAAGTATGTACTACCATGTCATAAATTTCAACCACAGAATTTCTTTTTCTTCTCATTCATCTCTACGGCTTTGTGTTCTGGGGTCAGGTAGGGGGTTTTGCAGCATCATAAATGTTTAGCTCGTCAGAGCATCCTCCTGAAGAACCTGAATGAAGAGCATCGCCCTGATGCGGAGCCCATCAGTAGGGGGGAATCTAGAGCTGGCTTCCACCCCTTGGAGCAGAATCCAGCCTTGTACGTGCCCACGGGGGATGCAGCCACTGAGGTCAACACTTAGCCCAGGTCTGAGACTGGGCTTACTCAGGGACGTCATCCGACTCTCTGCCCGAGGGGAAATGCTTTTGCAATGTTTTTACTTTCTTCACCGTGACTTGAGGTGTGAGTGGCTGGCCTCTGGCGCGGGGTCTGTCTCTCCCAGGCAGGAGAGGAGGTTGTGGCCTGATGTGCAGCCAATGCTGGTGCTTTGATGCTAATAAAAGTTGCAGAGGGTGTAAATCAGGGCTGAATTTCACTCTTGTCCTTGATGTTAGCTTCTGCTTTGAAAAGTGTCCAAACTATGGCTGCACAATTATGACTCTTTTCCTCAGGCCTCAGTAAGCACAATTTAGACTAGTTTTTATTGGTCACTGAGGATGAGTTTCTAAGGTTTTTTAGATTCAAGAACTGGGGTAATAGCATTGTGAGGGCATGGCCCAGTTTCCTTTGTAATCCTGATTTCGGTTCCCAATAGTAACCCGAAGCCATGACTGTTTAATCCTTAATTCCTGCCACAATTAACATCTCATATTCAGAAGGACTTCTCTGAGATTTGGAAGGAAATCTGTCCCCAGCTAGGTCAGCCCTAACCAGTCTCTTTACTAAATGGGATGGGATCCTTTTCAGCTCAAGTCAAACACAGTAACACTTCATTTAATGGGGCAATAGAGCAAAGAATCTGTTAGCCGGCTCCGGTCGGATGCAGTACGAATCAACATCCTTGCAATTAGAGCTAGCGAGGAATGCAAGCACACAAACTCATAAGCTACTAATGAACTATTTGAGCAATTCTACAGGTATTTATATAAGGCTGAGACAGCATCCTCAGCTGAAAAGCTACCCCCTCCATGTATTCCCAAGGAAGCTGTAAAAGAAGTGAAATTTCTTTATGTAAATACAGGCAATGCACAGAGACCTGCGTTTTCTGCCATTGCCTCTGCTCGTGGGTTCAGGATTCCGCTGGCAAACAAATGGGACCTCTTCTGCAGCAACTCCATTGCACATCGATGCTGACAAATGCCAGTTTGCTGTCTCCTGACCAACGTTTTTACGCTTGTGCGTGCATAACCACACCACTGCAGATAAGTCCGAGAACTGCTTTTTCATCCCTTTTTCAGCACCCCTAGAACACCTTGCCCCATTCATTCACAGTTATCCTGGATTTACCCACCTTCATTTGCACAACCCTGCGCTAAATCACATCTGTCCATTGCCCTGTAGGATAAGCACAAAGAGCACCTCAGCTTAGCTGAGTATGTCATCCCTTTCTGCAGGCGATGGCAGGTGGTTTCCAGGGCAAACCCCTCTTCACCAAGAGCCCAAGCTTGTCAGGCTGTGACCGAGAGCGGCCGAGGCTCAGCAGCAGTCTCAGCTGCACCCCTACAGCAGCGTTTCCCCTGCTGCTTCTCACGGGTCAGCAGAGCAAGGTGTAAGGCTAAAGCTGTGCCTCTGACCTGGTGCCCAAACGTTCTTGGGAGCTACCAATAATTTATATGAATGATCACCCTGTCCACGTCTGCGTCTGCTTTATACCGGATCTGCAAAAAAACCCAAAAGCTGAAACCAGGACGGCGACCTGTTTGTTGTGCAAAAGCAACTTAGGGCCCAAAAACCTGAGCTAAAAATGCCATTGCACAAAGAGGCACTTGACTTCAGCCCTGCAGAGACCATCGAGGGCACTGACCATGATCACCCCAGAACTCACGTGCTGCTGGGCTGGGTGCCATGCCACAGGGAGAGCTCAGCAAGGCTTAGGATTCAAAGTCTTTACATGAGTTTATTATTTCACTGTGTAAATTGCACGTGGCGCACTTGAACCAGGCAGACTTTAAAAAAAACACCACAGAAAATAACTACCTCAGTTTATCTTTAAAAGAAATTAAAAAAAAAAGGAGTGAAAAACCCATCCATGATGATCAATTGAAATACGCTTCAAACAACTTTTACAGGTAAATTGGTCAGTCAGTCATTTAAATATTTGCTTTAGTTCCCTGAACAAGTAGCAATCACAAAAAAAATTAAAAGAAGTATTTTCTTCCAGAGCACAAGCCACAGTCTTTGCCTCAGTGGTCTTATTGGCTGATTAATCCATATGTTTACTGCATTTTGAATGAAATACAATAGTTCCGTCTGAATAACCTGATTAGTTTTAACTTCCTAATTTTTATATTATTCCCCTGGTTTTGAATCCTTTGGCAATTTAAAATACTGAAATATTTTCTCAATTGCAGAGCAGTTGTTCATATGGATGCCATTACGCCTGAATGTGAGGTTAATGGCATCTTTTGGACAGATGTACATTCACAGATTCCCATGAATATATGTATATACATGTACAAATACATTTATATACACATATAGATCTCTCCCCCACACACACACTCTCGTATATACGCAGACACTTGAACATATGATTTGCTTTACAATGCTTTTGTTCACACTTCCCCGCCCTGGGTGTGCATTTTGAATCACCTGAAATCTGAGTGCTGCTGAATCACTTGGACCATCATTCTGGACCTGACTGCAGCTACTTTTTTACTGCTTTATCCTCTGCCCCACCATCATTATGCCCTCCATCTGAAGCCACTCTGGCATTTTTTTTCTTTAGATGAGGAAAGAAACAAAATGAGAAATTCAGTTATTTATCCTTTGTCTCCAATTTTTTTTTGCACTAATATTTTTATTGGAATCCTGCTTGCATGATTAGTTATTTTATATATTAAATTTAGCACAGGGTTTCGCATTCCTTTAGCACATATCCTTATCAGTTTGACAATATATATGTATTTCTTATAGCTAGCAAACCTAAAATATATTTCTTTTTGCAGTTTTCCAAAGAAAATTTAAGCTGAGAAGAACCTGAAAATTAATGCAATTGTAACAAGGCAAAAAAGGCATTATTCAGAACTCGGAATGAGCAGAGATCAGGTCGTATGTTCAGTACTGCATCTGCTCCAGTTTGCTTTGAAACATCTGTTCGTGTATGTGGACTTGATAGTAAAATGCATAAAAATGGATCTCCTAAAAAAAAAAAAAAGCTTAAACGAACCCATTCACAACAACAGTTAACTTTCTGAAGTCACACTGGTGGCCATGACAAAACTTACTTGCCAACCACTACCTTAAAGTGTACTTCTTACTCATATCATTGCACATCGTCATGGCTTATTAAGATATAAAATACAGACACAAAGCCCTATGCACCCCTAATCATTATGAAAATCAAGTTCTCAGATTTTGTTGCCTTCCCTAAGTCAAGAATCAATGAGTTTAGCTTTCCAGATTTTGGAAATCGGAATGTGTCTGCACTAGACAGTAGATGAAACAAATAAACAAAAAGCTCCATAATGTTATAAACTACTTCAGTTGCTTTAAAATGTTCACTGAACAGGCAAGAATATCTTCCAGTCCTCCTTAAAATTAGTTCTTGGCTCCCAGTATCTTTTAACATATTTGATGTACTTTCCCCGATGACCCTGGATGCGTCTGGAGGTTGGTGCTCCAGAGTTCCTGGCTATCTTTATTGTCCCTAACTCACATTCTCTCCAAGCCTCTTCCTCCGTGCCAACAAAAATATTTCCAGTTCTTCTATCTTCAGCAGCTCCCTCTATCAATGCATAACAGATGGAGAGTCTTTTCTATCAAAGAGCAGGACCAAGTGCTTTTGCCCATTGACAATGGGCTGGATGAGTGTGTTGAAGTGATTGCAGACCAGGATAAATGAAAGAGTTGCAGAGAGCAGGGGAGCATCTTAAAACTATTCATGGCAAGGGTTTGCAAGAACCATGTGAGCAAACATTTACACTTGAAAAACCTCTCACCCCA
>Ga0065711_1013564_pt1 | contig 10863 bp, 5 predicted proteins | sample Hoacrofraction12_FD_59098 | JGI IMG/M metagenome (GOLD analysis project Ga0065711, IMG submission 59098) | Hoatzin crop microbial communities from Cojedes, Venezuela - Epithelial fraction 12 v2 (version 2) | ecosystem: Host-associated > Birds > Digestive system > Esophagus > Crop | place... | reverse complement strand
GCTTACTTTAAGGGTTTGCTGGATCCCTAAGACTAGCCTGGACCTGGTGAAGAGTGTGGTGTAAGATGGACTCTGACGTTCTTCAGGATGGCCACCATCATCTTCGCTTGGTTTGCGCGATGCTAAATTGCAGGGTGGTCCCACTGTATAGCAGGAGCTTCTTGGAGCCACTGCAACCCCGGTGATGACCGTGAACGTAAAGCCATTTTCACAGTTCTCTGGTATTTTAGGAATTTGGGAGCTGCCGTTCAGTGACTGCGCAGCTGAGACGTGGGAGGAAAGCTGAAGACAACTGGTGAAGTGTGCAGTGGCTGTCGTGCTAAAATGGGCTGGAGAGGGTGAGCTGACATCTGTAAAATACAGGGAGCGGGTTTGACTCGATCTGTTCTGCCGAGTCAGCACTAGGAGTGTTTTAGTCCTGTTAAACATCCTTGTAAACGAGATTTACAGTGCAGTCTGACGCAGGGTCTTGATCAAAAGCAAACCCTGGAGTGACGATTAAACCCAGCCTTGCTCTGTCGTAGGAGAGCAGTTAACAGCGGCAAGAAACCAACCTTCCTTCACTTGCTGAACTTCAATTATTTGTTGTTTTAATAGGCAGGAATAAATAGTCAACAAATAAGCTTCCTGTCCTTCATTGATTGTGTTCTGCTGATTATAAAGAAACTTAAAATCTGACTTCTTGATTCTTTTTTAATTGAAACCTGGCTAACCCTGTGGGATTGATGTCATCCAGTTGCATGAACTAGAAAGGGTTCGTGCCTGGATTCTCAGCTGGAGGATTGTATGGTGACTTGGGGTGGAGGTATTTTCCTGAAGTAGCTTGGATTAGCTCTTGCGTTTGGGACGTGCCTCCTCTCTCCTTTCCGTATGCCCTCCCCTAACACTGGGCATCTCAGGCAGGGCGGGGGATGCCACGGGAAGAGCCTTTGGGCCTCTGGAGCTGGAGGACAACATCAGGGCTTCCTGGCAGCTGATGGGGGCTCAGCACAGCCTTCCAGCGCCCTGCCTTTAGGGACGGCTTTCACGGCACCTTTGCTGTCTCTCCACAGGACCTGCTGCGAGTATCTCTACTCCCAGAGGGATACAACGGGGTTGTAAATTGTTGGTGGAGCTTGCGGGGATGTGTCCTACCACGCGGCTGTGCTTTCCTGCCTTCTGGCTGGGAACAACGAGCAGCCCTTTGGCTGGAGGGAATTTGCCCCGTGAGCAGCCGGCTGTTTGACGTGCAGAGCCCTGCTCCCAGGGAAACGCGTGCCGGGACGGAGCAGCTGGGGTGCGACTCGGCTCTCTCGCCCTGTAGCCCGAAGGACTGAGGATCCCAAGTGGAGATGAGCTTGCAGCTCCTTTGGGAGCCTTTCCCCATGGTTACTGTCAGAAACACAGATCTCTGCATCCTGTTCCGGTCTGTGCAGCTACACCACCGTCCAACGAGGCAAAAACATGACTCAGATGCTTCTTTTGGGGGGGCTGGCGGAGGCCGTAGAGGAAGCAGGCGGGTTTCTCCCACCCCGTTGTGTGGACTGGAGTGCTATTGCAGTTTTAGCAGAACGCAGCCTCAGCGCAAAGCCCCTCCGCATGTGTCCACGGACTCGTAAGCCCTGTGCTGGGACGCGGCGAGGGAGCGAGCTGCCTCTCCCTGGGCTGCGGCAGGGTCGGAGGGAGGAGGGCTGGTGCCCATCCCGATGCACGCTGAGCATCCCTGCCTGCCTCCACCACCGCCATGCTCCGCTTAGCCGTACCATGGGCGGTTGTGAGGGGCAGTGCCGATTGCAGGCTGCAAACTGGAGGCAAGGGGCTTGCTGGGCCTTGGCTATAATTAGCTGTGTGATAATTATTGAGTGATTCTTGGGCCATGGGGTGAGGAGCGGTGTACGCCTGCTTGCAGCCAGGCTGTGCAGCCTAACGGTGGGCTTGCAGGACAATACAGCAGAGCAAAATCCTGGTGCTACTAGAGGTGGGACCTTTGCGGCGAACTTCCCTTGGGCCGTTCATCTCGAGGTAGCCTGCATTGTCTCTTCCAGTGGGTGAACTGAACCGAGAGTTCAGTCCCATACCTGCTTGATGGTAAAGCTGCTGTGATCCTTACCAGGCCGGAGGAGGTCAGCGGCAAGCATGGATGCTGGAGATATTCCAGACCTGCCTGGGTGCAGTGCTGTGCAGCCCGCTCTGGGTGACCCTGCTTCGGCAGGGGGTTGGACTGGGTGACCCACAGAGGTCCCTGCCAACCCCGACCATCCTTGGATTCTATGCTCTGTCTTTGTGGGGAAGCGGGGCTCTGCCGTGTGCCTTAACAGGGGCTTGCGCATCTGTGGGGCTGCCCTGCGGTCTGCCAGGAGCTGGATGCGCCTGTAAGAAATAGGTCCTGCCTCTGCTTGACTCGTTTACCAGCTGGGAGAAGGCAGAGGACCTAAATCGCATCTTAACAGGGCTCTTCATGCTCTCCTTTTTGCAGGGTGGCCACTGACCACAACGTTGATAACACGACGGCGATCCTCAGAGAGTGGCTGAAGAACGTTCAGCACCTTTACCACGATGTGGAGTGGAGGCCGATGGAAGACCCCCCGTGAGTACTGCAGTGAGGGGATGGCTGAAACTGGTGAAGGTGGATATGTAAAACTTCCTAGGTTTTCTGTTTTCAGAGCAGGAGATGTACTAAATGTCCAAGCATTGACACGGGGATTTTTCTTGTGGGGTCCGTTCCATTAAAATTGTGATCTTACGGAGCCCACAAAAAAGGTCTCTGACTTCAGTGAAGCAGCTCATGCAGAACGTCAGAGAAGAAAGCATTTTCTATTCAGTTATTTAGCATCTGCAGCTGCTCTCTTTGCATGGTAAATAAATCACATCAAAAGCTACAGGGAATAAAAACTCTCATTCTTTATTTGCAAGGAAGCAGAGGAGTCATAGCCCATTCCCATAGGGTCTCTGAAAGCTCTGTCTGAGACGTCAACTATTCAGTAAGTTCTGAGCCAGAGAACTAGATTTAATTCAGTATATTGTGCCTTTGCATGACTTGCAGGATCATTGCTTTGAAATGCGATGTTAGGTTTAAGGAGAATCCTCGTTTAAGACATGAAAGGCAACACTTATTTACAATCTGAATTTCAAAGTGAAAGGATGGTATGTGTTGGATTTTTGTTGCCCTTTTTTTTTTTTTTTTTCTTTAAACATCAGCTGTTCCTTGTCCTGTTCTGTTTTCTCTTTCTTCCACCAGGGAACAGTACAGCAGTTTCCCCTTCACGTAGGTTTGCTTTTACTTTCAAGGTCCTCAGTGCAGTGGTGGGGCGTTTGTGGTACAAACCCCCAGGGAACGCTTGTTTTACTGACTTTTTTAATCCTTTCATTGGAATTCCATTTTCTTAATCCTGTCAAACTTCACTATTTTAAGTTCTGCAAAAACCTTTTGAAATTCTTAGCTCCTTCACTGGCTTCTGCTGGCACTGTTTCAGAGTCCTGAATTTTTATTCCCCATCAGGATCTGTCACTGAGTTTCCTTCCATCTGTGTTACACAGCATCTGGACCTGATCCTGAGAGCAGAGGCATGCGCAGAACAGTGCTCACGTGGTTGGGCTGGTGGGGTGGGGTGTTTGTAGATCGAAGAGCTGTTATCGGGATGTGTGAACAGCTACTAATAACGCGCAGACCCTGGGGTGGACGAAGCTGCCTTCATCTTCACATCCTCAGCTCTGTTGAGTCTACTGGGCTTAAGGAAGCAGTATTTGTGGTCTTAACTTAAAGCCTGGCAGAGGACAGACGACTTTCTGCCAGAAGGTCAGATGAGGTAAGTCAGCTTCGGTTCATTTTGGTGGGGTAGCCTCTGCTTTCGGCCCGTGGCAGGAGAAGCTCCTGGGTTTGGTGGTGCTGGTTTGCTTGTGGCCGCGCGGTCGGCAGGACGTGCTGCAGCGCAGCGTGTTCGCCGGTGCCCTGCAGACACAGGCCAGCACGGAACTTGGAACCGTTTTCCCTCAAAAACCTCTCTCCTCGGTTACCTGAGGTGACTTAGCACTGTTTTTCTTCTGGAAAGAAGGCAGCAAGGGAACTCTTTAAATTTTTTTTTCCTTTTGACTGGTGTAATAGGGCCCAGACATGGGTTGCAGTCACTTCTTTTCTTTGCTAGGTCTTACCCAGAAGAAATTGGGCCAAAACATTGGCCGAGCTCCCGATTCACTCACGTGATGAAACTCCGACAGGCGGCCCTGCGCGCTGCACGGGAGAGGTGGTCAGACTACATCCTGGTAAATACAAGGTTTGATTTGTTAACTGTCCTCGGGCAAAAGCTTTTCAGGTGGTCACTCTGACACTTGGGGCTGTCAGAATGTTTCTTCTCCATCCGAAGATCTCGCTCTCTGTAGCGAGATGCTGTGTGTCATTTCTTGCTCTGATGAGCAAGGAGTTTGCAGCCGGGGAGGTAAGTCCCTGGGTTAAGCCCAAGGCTTTCTGCACAGCCCTCAGGACTGAATGTAGTCCTGGTGGTGGGTAGGGACCTCTGAGGGTCCCCTAGGTTGAAACCTCACCTAATACCGATGAAATCCGGGGGAAATAGTTCAGCAGAACGGTTGTGGAAGGGTGCGTGCCTTTGGTCACTGCAGCAGCCGTTGGTGGTGGTGTTCCCCAGCCTCTGGACAAGGCAAGGCTGAGGCCAGTTTTTGAGAGTTGTTCTTGATCTTCTTCACGGAATAAACCTGTCCTGAGTTTTCAGCAGTGTTCTTTTCCCTCGCAGCTCCCTTGCCTCTGTGCTGGAGTAACGTTCTGTGGAGTCAGAGAGAGGGAAGCTCCACATCTTTTCCCATCTCACGGCTTTGTCGGAGGGGCAGCCGCCCCTGGGTTTATCTGTAGCAGCAATGTTCCCTACGGTATCAAAACCACCAGCTCGGTGCTTTCTGGGGTTTTTTGCCAACCTCGTGCCTCTGGCTGCCTCATTCCCAAGAATGTATCAGGGGAAACATATCGTTTCATCTAATAACAAATTGCTTTTTCTCTTCCCCCTCTAGTTTATTGATGCAGATAATTTACTGACCAACCCACAAACCCTGAGCCTGATGATAGCAGAAAACAAGACACTGGTGGCACCGATGCTCGAGTCTCGCTCTCTCTACTCTAACTTCTGGTGTGGCATCACTCCCCAGGCAAGTGGCTGCGCGAACGGTGCTGGGTGACCGTGCGAGCTGTGTTTTCAAAGGCCTCCTGCCTTGTGTCTGTGAAGCAGTGGGCATCGTTTCTCTTCTGTGGGCTTTCCCATCCGCTTTCGTAGCGTCCTTCTTCTGAGAAGAAGCCGCTGTAGCTCCAAGGCATGCAGAGGTGACGCTGGCATGTTGGGCAGATAGTGGTGTCGTGCAGTCATCTCAGCTTGCGCCTGTCTCGGTGGCGGCATCCCAAGTGTTGGGTGGGTATCTTTGGGAGAGGTCCGTACATTTATAGGGAATAAGGGTAGAGAGGGCGTTGCAGCCTGTAAACGTTTTTCAGGCTTTGCTTTCTAGCCAAGCTGTAGGTCTGAGCAAAGCAGCACATGTCCTGCAGTGGGTGTGCAGGCACATGGCTGAAACTTGCTTCGTCATCTGAGATTCCTCGCTTGAAAAAGCTGAACCTGGAGGAAGCTGAGCTTGCTTTGCCAAAAGTCCTGGGAAGTGATACAATCCCACTAACTACATAAAAAATACTGATATACAACCAGAATTTATTTGAGGTGGTTCCACATGTGTGTGTAATGGCCTTAAAACTCTTGGTAAGTAATTTTAGACTAGCTTTCCTGTATAGTGACGCTAATCTGAGAGGAATTTGCTTTTCCTTCTTTGCAAAGCTTGCCCTGCTGCATAGACAAATGTGTTTAAGCCTGAGCTGCGCGTACATCTTTGAGCTTCCCCGGGGCTTGTGAACAGGAGTGCTTTAGAGAGGCTCCACGGTCTTGCCCATCCCTACCCTCATGCTTTATTGCAGAGAGCTAACCAGGTACTAATTAGTGTCATTATTGCTGGGGTGAAACAAAGAGAAAATACCATTCCCCCCTTTTTCTGGTGTAAAACATCGTTCTTCTTCCCGGTGCTACCAAGGACACAAGTAGGGACTACAGGCAGAGGGAAAACGTAAGAACTGTACTGGGTCAGACCAAAGGTCCGTCCGTCAGCAGTGGTTTGGAGTAGATGCCTAGGAAATAGTGTAAGAACATGGCAAACAAGTGAGTGAGTGATACTTCCCCAAAATATTTTTCTATCCTCCAGCAATCTGCTTCTGTAGGATTTCCTGAGGAAGGACTTTGTCTTTAAAGGTCTCAGGGATATTTTTCTTTTACAGAAATCACCATCTGAATCTGTTTTTTTGGCACCCACGCCATCTTATGGCAAGGAGTTCCAAAGTTCAGACTAATTGAGAAAAATAGAAGGAAAAGGTCCTGAACTTTCCAGATTCCTAGGAAGTAAATCTATAGATAAGAAAAGGGATGTGTGGGAGTGTGTTTACTTGTTTCAGTTTTTCATTTAAAATGGAGATAGCAAAGGCATTGTCCTTGAAGTTTTTAAGGTGAAGCCCTGAGACAGCCAGGTTTTCCACCGGTGTAAATCAGCACTGCTCCCCAGCCTGGGCTGGGTCTCTGCCTGTGCGCACCAGGCCCGGCCATGGCCCTAGCCCCCCTCTCCCGTAACGACCTCCCATCACTACCAGCATTAGCTGGGAAAAAGAAGGGGGGAAAAAACTAGCAGCTAATGCATCTTGCAGGATTTGGTGAAAAAAGCTGCTTAAAGGGACAGGAAAGTTCCCACTTGTTTTTTTTCTTTTCTGTTAGTTGCTGCTCCTTGTTTCTGTGGTCGCAGTCCCACATTTTCATGCTCTCGGCCTTGCTCTCCCTGGGGACTCAGCGAGGGAGCAGCAGCTGGAGCACGCCCCGACAACCAGCCTCCGGCACGGAGCAGCGGCGAGCCAAACCCAGCTCCAGACAGCTTGACATTTAGCTGTCATGAAGCGAACCTTAGGAGCAGAGCACAGCTACAGCACTGACAGTTGGATCTTTCTTGACCGCACCTAATTTCTGAGCAGCAAAAAGCCCCAAAACCCTGTAGCGAGTGACTGGAGGAGGAAAGATCCAGCATCTTTCACCTGTGGGCATTCTCAGATGTCTGTTAAAGGTGGAATTCTGTGAATGCCTTAACTGCAGTGGGAATGCGAGGAAGGTCTCTGCCCGCTCGCTCCCTTTCACAGTAATCAGGCCGGCTCTGTTGGAGGTACCTTCTGACCACACTGTGAGGACTCGGTGTCTGAGGGGCAGAGGGGGATATCGACAGATGCGTAAACGGACCAGTGCACCGCGCCATGCTTCTACACAAAACCAGGGTGAAGTGGTTCTGCAGTGGTTTGCTCGGCTGTTGCTAGGATACTCGTGGAAAATATAACGTAGAAATAACTTACTTCGGTGACTCATCATTTCTGTAAAGACCAGATTCTGCTCCGGATCCAACTACCAGCCGTGTCCAGATGTCCAATCGGTGCATTAGGACTTTCTTTCTGGGTGATTCAGTGTATTTATTTCCAAATTTAATAGCTTTAGACGTCCTGCAGCTGCAAAACCAGCTGAGCGCCGCACAACGTGGGTGTTGCCGAAGGCTGGCAGAGCTGGTGGCTACAGGGAGTGAGCTGAGTGCGCTGCCTCCCCCAGACACGCTCCCCAGGGAACGCTCAGGAGTGGGTGTTGGACCGGCTGGCCCTGGGATGGAGGAAGCAGGGATTCTGACACAGCTGCTGGAGACTGAGGTGTTGCCTTTGCTGTAGTGGAGCAAAAAAGTTTGTTTTCTTTTTTTAAAGTCATGGTCAGAAATAATCTACAGGTCCTGTTCTGCGAGACACTGAGTGTCCTTTGTCCCCGTTGAACGTGGAGGATGCCACGGGTGCTCAGCAGCTTCCAGGATCAGACCTGAGACTCCACGTGCGAAGAAAGGTTTCTGGAGAGACAGGGGGGAAAAAAGTCCGAGGTTTGAAGTGCTATTGCGAGGGAGTTGTGCAGTGGAAAGTCTTGGATTTCCAATAGCTGCTAAAAAGGAGAGAGAAGGTCAAGCTTTAACTTTTGGGATGGAGATTGTTGCTAAATACTTGACTGATCCCTTTCCAAAGGGGAGACACTTCAAAATCTGAGACTCGGGCACTGGTCCGTCTCTGCCTGGGGGCTATGGGGGAGAGCTTTCGCTAGGGAGCGTCTGTGAAACAGAAGTCTCTTGTAACGAGCATCCCTCTCCTTGTGTTTGCAGGGCTACTACAGAAGGACCCTGGATTATCCCCTGATTCGGGAATGGAAGAGGACAGGCTGTTTCCCTGTCCCAATGATTCATTCCACGTTCCTCATTGACTTGAGGAAAGAGGCCTCCACCAAGCTGATGTTCTACCCGCCCCACCAGGACTACACCTGGAGCTTTGACGATATCATGGTCTTTGCCTTCTCCAGCCGCCAAGCAGGTATGTCTGGAGCCTTTGCTGTAGAGACATGGGGGTCTCTACTCGGAGCTCACAGACCGAGTGTTTCATGTCGGCTTCAGTGGTGGGCTGAGACCCTGTTCCGTTTCCTTTGCTGGATCTGGTCAGGGATAACCAGCAGCGAGTGACTGGCAGTGTGGTTTTGAATCACAGCGAGCTTCAAAGGATGTGGGAGCCATTCTCAGGGTGAGGACAGTGTTTCAGAGACAAAATGTGTGGCATCCACCCTTGATTTGTGTCACAGTAAGATGGAGGTGAGCACAGGTGGATGCTCGGAGATCGGTACGTTGGCTCCAGAGGAGAGTGGAGGTTGAAGTCTGGGTAGCAAAGCAGGCTCCTTCAGATCTACCTCTCGCTTGTTCCTTCTGACAGCTCTCCCAGAAACGCACCGTCCCGTTTTAGTCTGGTAACTGCTCTGCATTAGCTCTGGCTGCTGAAGAAGTGTTTCAGGGGTTCAAACACATCATTTTTTCCTTCTGTCCTAGAGTACTTTAGCTTTTTCCAGGGCTGACCCATGACATGAGCTGCTTTGCTTCAGCAAAACCCCTTGGTCTGCTCAGATTGTTGGCTTGTGTCCTGGGCTGAGTTTTGTCACCCAGGATAAAAGGATGACATCCAAGTTCAGAAATGTGAAAAATGTGTGGACTTAGAGGTGAATTTCTTGTGCGAGTAATTTCACTTAATTCCCTGAAGTNAAAAGTGATGTTGGCCTTTGTCCAGGCCAAGAACGCCTTAGATCAAACCATCGATTTTCAGCAGTGAATCTGCTTCTCGAAGCAACTCTTTTGTGATGCTCCAAAGAGACCGTCCCGCTTCTGCTGAGGGGACGTGGCCTGTGGCGGGAGCACTGACCCGGAGCGAAACTCGCTGCGGGTGTTTTGCTGGCATGGGTGGACTCTGGAGAGCCCCTTGCAGCACTCAGCCGGCGAGCGGTCCTGAGCTCCCCATCAGCCAGAGGCTCTGCAGACCTGGAGCCAGCCGGCAGGAAGGTCTGGGCACAGGGACGTGGGGGAAACTGAGGCTATCAAGTATCTATAGCTTTTCTGTCCCTTGTGGCAGTTGTTTGTTCTGTTACAAAAACAGAGCCGGAGAGCGAGTCCCCCTCCCCTTTTTAAAGTGGCTTTTATTTTAAAGTTCCTTTGTTAAAGGAACAGAAATACTGGTGTGGATCTGGGCAGATTAACTGTGTTTAAGCCAGCGGAAGAGAAGAGCGGAGATCAGTGAGCCAGAGAAGATTAGTTGATTAGATCAGTGCCAAGTCCATTAATGTCAGCAGGTAGCATGTTTCATTCTGCCGTTCACCTAAATTGCGGCTGACAGCTGAATGTGTTTTGGCAAGCAGGGTAGCCAGCAATTTACGTGCAGAACTTAAAATGGTGGAAACGCTGGGGTCGTGAATGCAGACAATCCCGCTCGGCTAGAAATACCAGGGATGAGGAGGACGAATCCGTGAAAGCATCAACACACCAGGCAGCGTCTGCTTTTGGTTTATATCCTGGAGGGGTGGTTGAGCTTGTTTCATTTAACAAAAAACGAAAAAAAAGCCAAAAAAATAAAACAAAAAGGCAGGTTCGCATTTTTCTTTGAAACCGCTTGGCCGGTTGTATGGATTCTAGCAGCTTTCCGACTGTGGTTAATTAATGAAGCACCTGACCAGAGCTCAGTGAAAAACAGAAGTATTTTCTCTTGGCTTCTCTGGATGTTGCTTTCGAGTGCGTTGCCTGATGTGACGCCAGGCCCAGTGCTGCTGGAGTTGTAGCTGGTAACGAGCAAAGCCTCGGTCAGCCCGGAGGGAGCGGCGCTGAGCTGCTCACGCGTTGCTGGGACGTTCCCAGGGAGCAAACTCTGCAGTGGGTCTTCCATCTTCTCTGTGTTTCGCGCCTCTAGATTCAGCTCCTTCACCAAGCAGTGGCAAAAGCTTTTGAGTAGAAGGATGTTGGGTTTATCACCTCTTCTTGAAAGCATCTTTTCTCCTGGCTGGTGTCTCTAGGATTTTCCTCTAACCTTCAGGGCACTGGAAAAACTAGTGCTGGAGAAGAAAGAACCAGGTATTGGTGGTAGACCGGGCACTTTCAAGGTGGTTATCCTAGATATTCCTGAGAGTCCTTTGCCAACACAGGTGAAAATGTTTTTATTTTCTAGCCAAAGCAAGCAGAAGCAGGAAGACGCTTGGCTGCAAAACACAGAGCAAATCCCTTGCTAGGGTTGGTTTGTGTTTTTCCCCCTCTAAGGCTGCCTGCTCCAATAGACCTGGGATGCATTAGGAGGAGTGTGGCCAGCAGGTCCAGGGAGGTTCTCCTCCCCCTCTACTCTGCCCTGGTGAGGCCCCATCTGCAGTGCTGTGTCCAGTTCTGGGCTCCCCAGTTCAAGAAAGATGAGGAGCTACTGGAGAGAGTCCAGCGGAGGGC
>Ga0065711_1050388_pt1 | contig 10864 bp, 6 predicted proteins | sample Hoacrofraction12_FD_59098 | JGI IMG/M metagenome (GOLD analysis project Ga0065711, IMG submission 59098) | Hoatzin crop microbial communities from Cojedes, Venezuela - Epithelial fraction 12 v2 (version 2) | ecosystem: Host-associated > Birds > Digestive system > Esophagus > Crop | place... | reverse complement strand
AAAAAAAAAAAAAAAAAAAAAAAAGGAAAGAAAGAAGTGTATGCCTCCAAGTTGCCAACTGAGGCAAAAATATCCTGAGCCGAGTCTAGAGAGCTTCCTGACATGCCTCTTACCAGTCAAGGGAAAGAACAATCACAACAATAGCCAATTTCCACAGTCCCTCTCACTAACTTAGCAAAGCAAAGTAGGTTGAGGTACCTTATTTTTTTCAGTAAGAACACCAGGTAGAGAGTACCGAGGGTCTCATCCAGGTTTGTCCACCATGGCAATATGCTCAGGAACAAAACAGAAGTCTTCTAAACCTCACCGCAGTGATTCAGCCTTCAAGTCACACTTGCCTTCTCTAAGAACTTGCATATGGAGAAGTTGGACAGAACCTGCAAAACCCTAGATACATTCAGGGTCCAACGGCCGATCATGTATTTATGCAAGATCATCTTTTCAGACTAATCCAATCACTTAAAAACAAACAGAGGCCTTATCTGTGGAACCATCTGAAGATTACTGATCTCTCTGCCATGGTCTCTTCCAAGAAATTTATGGCATCTCCAAAAACCTAAACTTCAGTACCAAAATGTCAGAGATCACTTTGGACTGCTCTAGTTTTCTCCTCCAGAGCAACGTCCATTAAACATTCTACATGAAAGGACAACCAAGAAAGTATATTATGCTTACGTTGCCTAACTTTAGGATGTATGTCTGTGATCCATACATTCAGATCATTGCTGCTCAGAGGAAGAGTAAATATATCACATCTCCAATTTGTAGCATATGGGCTTTAAAGATGAAGCCATACCTAAGCATGTCTCAATGGCTTAGCACTTTCCTTTAGAAAAAAAAAACAAGTACATTTTTTAAACCAAGACTTCAGAAATAATCAGACCTATAGCCTCCATAATTCAGCTTACGAACTTTGAGAGTTTCAAACAGGCTGTAAAAATTTACAGAAACCGTACTAGAAACCATTCAGGAATAGCCCACTATTTAGCAGGGACGAAAATTTCTTACTTCCAACTGCTTAGCATGAAACACACCTTCATCTATCCTGTGTAGTGTTAACTGCTTTCAGCTGATGACAAGTAAGGCTCCTCTGCTGCTGAGCATCTCTGACACATTTAACAATCAAGAAAACACACTGAAGTTAGCAGAATGGCACAGGGTAGTAGCCAGTCTTTGAGCAGGTTATTCCAAGCCACTTACATTACATACGTATAAAAACTTCACACCTTGAAATCCTCCAAAATGAAAAAAGAAAAAAAAAAAGGAAAAAAAATGCAGCAAATAACCTGAAGTACAGATTTCATATTCTCCCAAAACAGGCACTACTGGGAGCAACTTTTTTGCAGTAGTTTCAATTTCTGTGTTAAAATTTAGTTCGAGCACAGCAAACCACAATAATTCATCCTTGAGTTGAAAAGAGACCGCAATGGTAAGTGTACATGGGAATATTTGTCTCACTTGAATCTTTTTTGTGTGAAATAAGAGAAAGGTGATTTGTATTCCATTTATCCTTCTTTACAACCTTCTATTTTTAGTGCTTGGTTTTATCCAGCCTCCCTTCCAAATGAGCAGCACCAATCTTTATCTTCTTTCAACTTTTATCCCTAGTATTTTACAGGAATTCAGGTATTATTGTGGTGAGTATCGATACCACATGAGATTTTTGCCACCTGCTCCTTCTCTGTTTACCTTCCAGTTCCAGCTGAACTGAACCAGAGCCTGAGTTCTGCTCCTATTTCTTAAGGAAGAGTGAGTCTAACCACTAAAATTTCACATTTTCTCAGCATGTTAGTCGGGATTAGTTTTAATATTACATTTCCATTTGGTTCTTCAGAGTTTGGATAACTGATTCCACAACACCATACTGAAAGAACCTGCCTTCTGTCGCTTGGCTTGCAGTTTTCCATCCGGGCCAGTGGCTGGCTGAAGTTTTCATCCCCTCAAGCTTAAGGGCTACATCACTTGCAATTACCTCCCGTCAGGCGCTGCTGCAGTCTTTGAAAAGGGCTTCTTTCCTCACTACAGCTACACCTTCTCTGGGTGTTTTTCCACCACCTCCTCGGCCACCAATACTCTCTCTGCAGAAAGACCACTTAAGCCAAGGCCGGTGCAACGCTTTTCTGACTGGTGTTCACCACCCGCTTAACGTGGCAGTCAAATTGCTGAGGACTAGAAAAATAATTCTTTTCCTTATAAAGCTTACAAGGGACCTCTACCTATCACACCATCTTCCCGAAAAGTCAATCTCTTAGCTGGTTTATCTATACAGGAAAGAACTGCCTTGCAACTTGGTCACTCACTGGCAGCTCAATTTATCCTTGTGTTCACTCACCGGGTAAGGAAAATGGTGTGGCACCCAATCCTTATTTTCTTACAATCACCTGGAAGAGGGGACCAAAGCAATGAGACTTACTCAGCTGGCCCAAATTGTTGCCTACCAGTGGACGATCACACAGTTTTTTCCCCCCCTTTCCCAGTACACCTAAAACACGTGAACTCTGGAGCTTCATCCACACAATTCTTATCTCTGTGCAAAACGCCACACGGGAAACAAGGGAAGTGATACAGCTCTCTGGAAAGGATGAAGCAGAAGTAATTCTGATGCTGATTAGAAGAGGATTATGAGAAGGATCCTTCCCTCCTTTCTCTTCTGTTTCAACCATAGACCCCAAGCACCACCCAATAAAGCAGGCAGCGTGGCAGATGCTGGGACCCCGCCTGTGCCAGCAAAGCCTGGAGAGGAGACGTCCCCGCTGGCAGAGGGGCAAAGGATAAATTGCAGGAGTGCATCTATGGCTCATATATTACAAACACCACAGCCTAGGCGGGACCTTGCCAAAAATGCCACAAAGTTCAGCTACTGGGAAGAATGGCATAAAATGAGATTTTCTGTGGCATTAAGGACTGTGAGAACTCACTCCTTGCAACACAGAAAGGCACGAGTGCTCTAGGAAGATGTACACATCTCTATATGGCTGCTGTCCCAGTGACCTTGTCACAACTCCGCGGAGCCGTTCTGCGTTCTGTAAGATGCCATTCTCATTAAATTAGCACTTTAATAACCTTGGCTGCAAGTACTCAGTGTGGCAAAGCAATATCCATGTCCTCGCAACCAGCACCGCCTTCCAGGAAGCTATCAAAGCCCAGTCAGATCACAAAAATTTAAGGCATATCCTACAAGGCACAGAAACATCCGTGAAGTCCTTCAGGGGAAGAGCAGGAGTGAAGAGGTGTGACAAATCCAGACACCTCACCAAATAAAGGCTTATGGCCAGTGGAGCAGGGGGGTATCCCACCGAACCAATGAAGCCCTCTACACGGACCCCTTCTGCCAAGCTCCCAGTTATGAAAATGAAGAGCTTTATGAAAGGTCACACAAGGAGCCCAGGAAAGATACCTACTGCCACTTACAGCACTGGTCAGTCAGCGTATACTACAGCACTAACAAACAGTAAGGACATCTAGATAACTTCTCAATCCCAGTTCAAATTCTTAACTGTGTGCTATCTGAATGCAGCACTCGGACCAACTTAACAGCTACGTCCCATTTTATACCTATTGCACTCCCTAACACGCTTTGATATTAAAGCTATGGTTTTGAGAATCTGTGAATTAACTGCAAAAGAACTACCCCATCTTGCTATTTAAATGCAAACTTTGCAATGCTAAACTGAGTACCAATACCCCACTCCCTAGGAGTATAAGCATCATAAAAAAAAAAAAAAAGTCAAGTGTTTTCATAATGCTTTGCTAATGAGGGTCAGGGCCTGACTGGACTTGTTTTGGCCTCTAGCCAGCCTAACAACAGTTTCTGTACTGGCCAAACTCTGACTAGTCAACTATTATTTTTAAATAATCTGCACCTTTCCAGCCTTCCATAGAGACTCTTACCACAGAAACGATCAGTATACGGCTCAGACAACTTCTGTGTTAGCATACTACCACTTCTGCTTCTGAAGACAATAATTTGACGCTATGGAAAACCTACAGTCAACTGTAAACAGGTACGTAATGTCAAAATAGCTTTGCATACTGCTTGCTCCATTAATTATGGATTGAGAAAATCAAAAACTACGGACTACATAAATATATTTCATTCATTGACTGGTCACAGCCTGGATCTGTAAACTAAGCAAACTAGGCAAGCCTGGTCTTCCTAACTTTTATTTCCTGGCTACTTCTTAGTTGTCAACACCAGCAGCTATTCCCTGTCTATCTGGAGAGGGGCAGTTAAAAGGAGATGAGCAGTTAAAAGCAGAACTGTCCATAGACTCAGACGGTATTTACTTGTTTCTTACACATCACAAAAAAAGTGCCAATGTTCAAATTCTCTTGTTTCAGTATTCAATGCTAGATAACATCACAATTATAAAGGTGTCGTAAGAAACAACACGTTTAACTCACAACTGAAGAAGAGGCAGAACTTGTTTCTCTTTAGGTAAATCTGAGTTCATAAATCATTAACTTCTCAACAATTTCTATAAAAAAAAAATCTTAGAGTTGCGTGTACACATGTAGTTAATCAAATCCAGACCCAAACTATATTTTGCTCACAGGCAGACAGGTTAAACAGGAATACGTAGCATCAAAAACAATGTCAAAATTTGAATTTGCAAAATCCACAGAAATTTTTATCAGGAAGTTATCTTCAGTACAAGGTAAAAGAAAACATGACAAAAGATATGAACGTAACTAAAACAAAGGAGGCAATAAAAATAAATGACCAGACGGATGGCACAGAGAGGGGTGGCTGCTGACTCCTCCTCACCTTACAAGTGGCATGACAACAATTAACTTCTGCAAAACTAGAACTGCAGTGAATCACAGGATTTATTATAACTTTGTGGTGACTGCTTTTAGCTGAAGAAACAAAACCCGAGTCCATCCTTAAGACTGTCTATGATGTGATCTCCTGTACTAATAGAAACTACCTCATTTGGATGTATGAACAGCTCACTAAAATGAGCATATGAAAGAAAAAGCCCTCAAATTATAGTTAACCTAATTTGGATTTTATTCTAGCAATATTTTCTTCATTCACCAACCATATCAGAAGATGTACCTACTGGGAAAGGTAAGCTCCTTCTGAAGCCATGCAGCTTTATCCCTTTTCCTCCCCTGCTGTACCAAGACACATTCACCAGTCCTCTTCCAAATATGCTGGGAATTCCCTGCTGAGCACTGCCAATGCCAGCCAAAATACACATTTTCTACTGTACTGTGTTTTAAAAACAACTACTGCAGAATGCCACTCTGAAAGAACCACCACTCCATATTCCAACATTTAATATTCAACAGTAAAGACCATGTTAAGTCAGAAGAAAATACCACAGCTTATGCAAAACCACGACATACCCATGAAAAACAGAATGAAGTCAGACAGACACACAGACATGAGAGAACGCTTCCCTGTCTGCATGTTTCATTGCTGTGTTTTTTCTTTTGTGACCAGTGTTGATCTTTAGCCATGACCAAGTAATCATTATAGCTATTGTGTAATGTTTCTGAGTGTGACAATAAATACCAATTATTGCAGAGAGTCTGCCTCACTAGTAAGTCTCCACTGCCACACGACTAAGTCTGCAGAGAAACAACAACATCTCCAACTTCTGACATCAAGAATAGTCATGTCAACAGGTACAGCTGAACTCTGAGTAGGGATCGCGGAGGAAGAACACAGAGTTTTTTTAAAGATAATATGAAATTCATACTTTGGTAAGTTTCCAGGCAAAGTTTCACAAAAAATGCTTGTAAAGAAACATCTCACAAGGCTCCAACTCTGCACAGTACAGTAAGTTGTAGAGACTAACACAGGACATCAGGCTGCAGCCAAGCAACAAGAAATTCAGAATCAAGCAGGTAATCCTATGGACTTGCAAGCTGTAATATTTTTATTTACATGTACGTGTAAGCATATGTACATGTCTACAGACAAGCCTAATCTTTCTTCAATGCCTTGAAAGAAAGCATCAGGCAGTAATTTAACATTTTGGAAAAAGATCAGCTTTGGCACTGTACAGGAAGATTTTCAACTATTTCAATCTAAATGACTAGCAGATCACCCCACTAATGCCAACACAGCACCAAGACACAGTAACTAAGGCAAAAAATTGGATGGCCAGTAACAAAATCTAAAACCATTTCTTTACTACGGGGCCAAGCTGCACTCATTCTGAGCAGAATCACAACTTTCTTTGAGGGTGTGAAAACTAATGCGCACAAGATTAGCTAGCTCCACATTTTTACACTGTATTGAACTTAAATGTCTCAAAACTTCATCAACAAAGAATTAATGCAGTGTAGTACTGCTACTCCATACCCTTCTAGAGTATGTAAACTGACAGATCTTAGACCTGAAAACACAATGAAATGCAAAGATCAGGCACATCATCACTGCAGCCTATCTGCATCTCTGTCCTGCAGCCACACGGAACAGTCGCTGCAAAATACTGCAAGTTATCAACGAAGAAAGGAACCGATGGATTTCCAAGCTGTCTTTAGGCCAAGACTGGGTATCGCCTAGAAAATATGTTAATCCAGAGGTCTTCAATCACAGAAGACGGTCAAGCCATACAGACTATTCCTGTGGCAAAGAACACGGTCGCCAGCAACCCTTCTGCCTAACGGCTGGAGCCTGCGCGGGCACGGCAGGCCTGATGCTTCCCTAAAGCACCAGATGTACCACAGGTACACGGATTTACCCACCATTTCACGCCTCTGATACAGTCCTCCCCTGCTAGGTAAGGAGGATGTGAGCAAGCCACCATCCAGGCACTTTGATGCAAGGCACTCATGGTAAACATCTTTCCCAAGAGCTCCTCAGCCAGATGGGAAGCAGGGCATGGGCCACATTAGCCATTCCAGCTGCAAAATCTCCTTCTTGGTTACCATGTGCCTGATGACAGGGGCAGAACAAACAATTCCCTTTACACATCGTGTCAAGGATGGGTGAGCACCACTAAAATAAATCTGTTTGATAGCAGGCGACCTTCAGGAAGGGACTATAAGCAGCGAACAACTGGCAAATGAGTTAACCTGCTGGGCTGCCATGCAGTGTCTTCCCCACAAAGATCTTGACATTAAAATTAAGTAGGCAAACTGAAGAGCTTGAGGCAGACACTTTGCAGGATCAAAAACACAGAAGGGCGATATCTGTGTGCCAAGGGAAATCTTTATAGTGAACAGAGATGTGAGAATCTTTAAGAAAAAAAGTCATCCTCATTCTGTACAGCACAGCTTCAACTGAACTCCTCTTCGCACACTTACCCTTCCCACCCTGTCACAACCTCCTTGCACACGCTTGCACTTCTACTCAAACACTTCCTTACCAGAAGGAAAACAGCAGTGAGCAGTGTGAGCTTTGAGCCCTTTCACACCGGTGGGCGCCCCTTTTCCACTTCCACAATGGAGGAGTGCAGGACATGGCGTTGTTTCCTGCGATCACGGAGGCGTGGGGTGTGTTTGCACAAGACCAAACCAGAAAGGAAATAAAGGGGTGCGAGTTATTTGTCAGAAAGGTAAGAAACATAGGAAAAAAAGGCTGGTCAGTTTTCCTTCTCTCTAAATGAGTGGAGTAAAATGTTTTTACAACTCTTCCTGCAACTCCTCACAATTTACTTCTATCGCCACTTCGAAAAAAATTGCTTTTAATCAACTGCAGCGTTCCATAACTTTACTCATCAAAGTGAGTTTCAAGCACAGTGTCTGAATGACACTTTGTGTGACAGTTTGTCTGGGGCAGCAGTTTTCAAACTTTGCATCAGCTTCCACACCTCCACGGTAATTTTCACCTTCCTTACGCAACTATAGTTTGAGAGCCACCACACTGGTAGAAGCAAGGGGAAAGCACATACCCTGCAGAACATACCTCGTGAAGAAGGGAAGGGGTGGCTTAGAGAGCACCTCGAAGTGAAGTGAAATTATAGGCAGAAGAAAGCTCTTCAATTAAGATAGTGATAGAACAACATGCTGGCAGATCAGTGGAAGCCTAGCAAAGAAGAGGAAGCCCGTGGCTGGAAGGATTTGCTGAGCTTCTCACCAAGACACTGCTGGGCAGATTCAGTATCTTCCAGCTATCTTCTTCTGACGCCATGGGTCCCCCTCTCCAACCTAACAGCTCCCTAGCAACACTCTTGACCAACCCGCACCCTATGCTTTAGGAACTACAGTCAGAGACATGAAAATGCCAACAATTTCATCCACGTTATGGCCTGTGCTAGAGCCCAAAACCCAACCCCTTTCAAAACAGGCATTTCGCCTCATTCCTAACTGCTCCAAACTTCTTCCCTTCAAGCCCTGCCGCAGTCCCCATCCTGGCATCAAGAAGTCACAAAAATCCGGAGGCATCACAGGCAGGTTTTGTTCAAACGACAACACACCGGAACCTCTTGTCCAAGTGATTCAGCCACCCGCTTCTCTTTGATCGTGCCCAGCTACATTGCTCAAAGACCCACAACAAATATGAGTCATGCTTGTGTGAGGATACCTGCTTGCAGGTCTTTCATCCTCCCTGTAATTAATGTAATTTAAAAAAAAAAAAAATATTCTAGAATTCACATACAAACTCTTAGAACAGGTATTTCGGTCTACGGACAAAACCTCCAAGAGGATTCCAGGCAGACGGCTGCAACATGCCTTCACTGAAAATCCCGGTTCTCATTCAGGTTTTTTTGTTGTACGTGATGAAGCTCAGCTTCAAAGACAACACCATATCTTTGTCAGCTGCCCGGTTATCGATAAGACTGCCTGCAAACCTTTTGAATGCTAGAAGTCATGCTGCCTCTGAACCCTTAGCAGGAGCAATTTATTCACTGACCTAGAATTTCACATGTAATACTGAGCAACTTTTTCAAAGTTGCTTCTCCAACTGCACAAACATAATCAGCTCACGAGGCTGCTGAAAGCAGCAGTTCTGCCATCTGTCTGCTTATTCCCACCTCACACTTGTGCGGGCACAAGTGTTTGTGAAGCCATGCAGCGTTCTGGAGGGAACCAGTCTCTTGGAAAACTAACCAGCGAAAGAAACAGAACTAGGATTAGATCATTTCTCAATCTGTACAACCGTGCATGCTGGCACAAGCATGGGAATAAGCAGAAATGGTATCATTAATTTTAGTGGCAGTGCCGTTTTCAGAAGTCCATTGATGCGGCCACTTTCCACCAGGTCTAGCAACTAAATCTGAAGAACACTTAAGCACACACGTGAATTTTAGAATCACTTAACTTGCTATTGTGTTATTGTTAAAGTAAGAAGTGGGAGAAGAAAGGTGAAGTGATCTACCGGTTACCAAGTGGAATGAAAGTCCTCGCAGGGAAACGTTTCAGTGGCGAGGTCTTCACCCCTGCCTCAGTTTCCTCCACTAATAAAACAAAGATAGTAGCACTAATCTGTTTCACAAAACATCCTGCAATACAACCAAAAAAACATGACAACCACCAGGTGATACTGTTAGAGAGACAGAATTCAGCTCTCTTACAGCAATGAAAGAATGAAACGGCACAAAGCTGATGCTGCAACCTATAGCGGTCTGGGATGGAGAACTGATACGGGACAATGCAAAGCAAATGGCTACTTAGAGCAGCAGTTCCTAAACAGATGGCATCTACAAAAGGACAGTCACGGATTTACAAAAGACTTAGGTACAGAAACTCACATTGGAGTCTCCCTGCCCTCCTCTCATTATTGGTACTCTGATGTAATCGCATCGGAGTTATGGAGAGCACACAGGGAAGACTTGCCCGGGGTGGCAGGTTAAGTAGGAATCCAGAGCTGGGTTGTCATGACAGCAGCTCAAAGTATGCAAGAGATGTATAGATCCTGGGCATTACAACAGCAAGGACTCCACATAAGATCATTAACACCTTGCATTATTTTAAACACCGAGAAGCGCATGCTACATCTCGTTAATGAAACACGGACTGCACAACAACCGCTGGCATTGGGGAGGGCGCACGAGGGTCTAGCACATACACAAGGAAGTTTGTATTCCTTCAGTACCGATAAAGTACGGGTTCTCACAGATTCGAGAGTTGTGCTATACATAAGAGGAGACAAGTGCCATGCACTCTGGTGGACCAGCGCACTCCAGTCTCAGCTTGGAAACTCACCAGGCGAGCTCTATGCCATTTAAAAGCAAAGTAAACCAGCGGAAACTTAATTCCAACACCACCTCACGTTAACTTCGCATTGACACAGACTCGGAGTGCACAGCAACTCGGTAACTCGTCCCGGCTGAGAGGAAGGAGCTTCCCGTCAGGGAGAAGTTACTCCCTGCAGCGTCCGAGCTCCGTCTGCAGCAGCACGCCGGGTTCCCGGCACGGGCAGGCTGCAGGTGAGGACACGCTGGGCAGTGCCGTCCCGGCGGGTCGCGTCCGAAGACGGGAGGGCACCGGGCTCAAGACAAACGCTGAAAGAGAGCGGCCAGCGATACGAGCAGAGCAGGCCCCCGGTGGAGGCTCTTGCGAGGAGACAGGATGGGAGCAACAGGTGTTTGCGCGATCTGTTCCAAACTCCGGGAATCTGTCGTGGTGGGTTACTCGGGACGCCCAACGAACACCACGTGATCTTCAGGGGTCGTTGCAAAACACGGACTCCGCACGGTTCCAGACCGAAGCGGCATTACCGGTGCCCGGCGCAGGGAACGTACTGGTCCACCAGCGCGCACAGCTCCGGGACTCCCGCACACCGGGCACTTGCCACCCAGCACCGGCGAGGCAGAGGCCCGCACCGGTGCGGGACACACGGACGGCGAGAGGCTGCCCAGCGGCGGGCTCCCAGTAAGGACCAGTGGCAAAACCAGCACGGAGGGGTCGACTGGGGCGGTACCGAACGCAAACCAGGAGCGGGGAAACGGCCCCGCACAGC
>Ga0065711_1050387_pt1 | contig 10865 bp, 4 predicted proteins | sample Hoacrofraction12_FD_59098 | JGI IMG/M metagenome (GOLD analysis project Ga0065711, IMG submission 59098) | Hoatzin crop microbial communities from Cojedes, Venezuela - Epithelial fraction 12 v2 (version 2) | ecosystem: Host-associated > Birds > Digestive system > Esophagus > Crop | place... | reverse complement strand
GAATGGCAGCACAGCCTTCTGGTGTATCCACCACTCCTCCCAGTTTGGTGTCATCAGCAAACTTGCTGAGGGTGCACTCTAACTCTTCATCCAGGTCATTGATGAAGAAGTTAAACAAGACTGGGCCCCGTACTGACCACTGGGAGACACCACTAGTTACAGGCCTCCAGCTAGCCTCAGCGCTGCTGATGACAACCCTCTGAGTTCTGCCATTCAGCCAGTTCTCAGTCCACCTCACTGACCATCCAGCCCACACTTCCTGAGTTCGGTGCTTATAAATGACATTGAAATATCTAAGTGGCTATTCACTTAAAATCTGGATTTTATGAAGTTATTAGCATGCCTGGAGTTACTAGATCTTAATTTCATATTCCATGTGCGTTGCAGACAATCTGGATGTGAAAGAGCTAAAGTTTAGAATGTCACAGACTTTCTAAAGGCTATCATGGGAACATAAAACATGCCATTGCATTAAAAACTACTGGCTTACTGTTTTTTTTTCAAGTTGTGATCATTAGAAGGAGAGGGCAGCTCATCCTTCTCTGAATTCTGTTGAGGGCTGCAAAATGAAGGAATGAAGTCCGTCCTTATGGGAGAGAGGGCACTGGTTTTGGATATTCAGCCTGGGCACTCAGTTAATAATGGTTTGAAAACGCAGGACTGGAGATTGCTCCGGTCGCCCCTGTTAGCATAGCACATGGTTGGAAACATGTAGTGCTAGCTATTCTCATAGCTGTTCCTGCAGGAAATCTAAATGGGTGCATTCAGTTTTTCCTCCTGACCTCTCGTTGAGGTGGGTGAAAATGAGCATCAGAGCTGGGATGTGTCCCTGGAAATGGAGCTTCTTGGCTGTGGGCGGGTTGGGACATACGTTTCAGTTCAGTTATAGCTCTGAGACCGGAGCTACTGCTGCCTAGCTGTGTTTGCATTGTGAAGCATGGGAATTAACATTTCATTCTTTTCCTAAATGCTGGACTTTGAAATAAGCTGCCTTCAAAGGAATAAAATGTGTAACATGATACTTAGAGGTGTAGTTAACTGCTGTGGCAGAGATACAGGGCATTGAATTGCTTTATGCTAATATTATCTTGGTAGTTAAGCTAGTGTTATCTTGGTATTGTGTGCGGTTTTAAATATGAATATAAACTATAAAATGCTATTAAGCTGATAACTCTTGTCAGTTTTGATGACAATATTGAAATGAGGTAATGCTGTGAAGGAAAGGATGTAGTTCTCTTTAAAAAAATAAGCACATTCTTTCTTGGAAGTATTCTTATTTATTGTGAAAACACCAGCTGAATTTGCTGGAGCTCACAAGCGTTGCATCCTTCCTTCCAGATATTTGTGTCTGTCTTCTGTCTCTGGGCTCCCAAAGCGTGTGGTGTCTCTCGCAGCCTGCACCGTCCAGTTCCGACATCCCTTAACGAGCTGAGTATTAAGGAGATAGATAGAGGATGGTGGGAAAGTGGGTTTCAGAACTTCGTGTCACACAGTCCTATGGGATTGCACAGCTGAGAGGATAGCATTCACCTTAAATCACATGCTTAAGCTACCTGGTGGTCCTGTTAACCCATTTTATGGGAAAGAGAACTCCCAGTACTTGAATAGTCTGGATAGAAGGGTAGGAAGAGGTGCCTTGCCCATTCAATGTTTGTTTGGCCCTGAATGGAATAATTCTTTGTCCAGGATGCTAGTGTTTTTCTCTCTTTGTTTTCTTCTCCGAGGCATTTCAAACAACTTCCAAGGAAGTGTCACGACTTTTTCCTGGCTACGCTGTGTGAAGTGACCTTGCAACCACTCCCTCGTTGGCAAGGAACAGAACCCTACTGTCCCAACTATGACACATACTTTCTTTTCTGCTTGAATAAATTTAGTATCTTCTATATTGGTCCCTGAAGCAGAACGTGAAATATACCCTGATAACGCATGGTTCTTGCTATGGAGAATCTTGATGTCTCCTCCTAGTACCAGGAGCAAAAAGTGTTCTGCTCTTCAGAAAGGGGATAGCTCTCGGAACAAATATGTTTAACTCCAAGTGCTTGAGGGCTGGTTTTGACCTGTGAGATGCTTGGCTTCTATTTGCAGCTCTGGCAAAATTAATTTAAAGAACTTGTTTGTTTATTGTTGCAAATGGTGTGAGCAGTTGCCTAACTTCAATTAGGCAGTGATATTGAGATGATTTCTGAGGACTGTGAGTTGCAGGTAAGTTGTCACTTGACACTTGTCTCTTCCATAGCTGCTTGTTGGGGCAGGCTAGCTGCTTCTCATTGCCCAAAGAAATGTCATGGGGGAGCATGTATTTTGTTGAATAGAAATGGGTGGAGAGACAAGAGGTCTAGTGCCGGATCACTTCACAAGTCTGCGCTGTGACAATATTTTACTGTTCCTGTGGATCAGGTTGCATTGTTTAAATGCTGTTGGTTCATCCTGTTAAACCAAAAGCTATGTGAGATTCTTGCAGCAGTTCTAAATCACAGTTGATCAGCAGTTACTCAGTAGCTTCAGAAAGACAAGCTTGGATGTTTGGTGCTAAAAGTGTTAGTCCTTGTTAAGCCTGTGCAAAGGCTATTTGAAGGATTTATTCATTACTTAAAAAAACCCCACAAAACAACAATGAAAAACACCCACAAAAAAATGACTTTCCCCCCAGTACCCCCTAAAAATCCTGGATCAAACCCAAATAAAATAAACCAAACAAAAAAACAACCCTGTGGAAAAAACTCCTATGAAAGATCCTAAATTGCAAACGTGAAATAGCATTGACACCTAAAAATCCAAAAGTTAAGTGCATCAGCTCATTTTAATTAGGCAAGCAGTAAAGTGGAAAAAACCCTAAACTTGGCATAACCAATGGAAATCTAAATTAGACTTTCTAAATCTTTGTAATAAACCATGATGTGTAAGCCAGATACTGTCGCTGCCTGTTAGAACCTGCAGCTACTTTAAGTTAGAATTTCTAGGGTTTTTCCTATTGCGGTAGGCTTCTCTGACCTTTTGTTCTTAAATTCTCATACTGTATCTTGAAATTGTGGAAACTGCCTTATAGCACAAGCCAAAAGAAATCCAAACGAAGGCCATGTCTTATGTCATCAACTCTATTTTAATATCAAGAAGAGACACTGCTGCCAAGATAAGAAAACTAAATTGGACAAAGAATAAACATTAGGTTCCTGTTTGAAATATCCACGATATTTGATGATGCAGAAAGTCCATTTCATAAAAACCTCTCAAACACAATATAACTGTATCACAGCTAATCAGACTCGACTGAGACTTGTTTTTCTCTGTTAAGTCTTCTTTCACGCTTTTAATCTTAGAACTTATCTTGATTTTCCTATTTTAGTGTCTCAGTTTAGAGCAGAAATTACGATTGTAGTTACTCTCTTAGCTGAGCTCCTGTGAAGTGTGGTCATGGTTCTCATTAGCAGGACTGGGAGAGGTAATCTCAATTCTTTGGTGAAACTAAGTCATGGGGGCACAGAAAAGTGATTCTGTACTGATAGGCCTTTGGGAGCTCTGGATGAGGAAAGATGGTCTATTTTATTCACATCACGTTAATGCTCTTCCTCAACAGTGCTTGCTAATGAAAAAACCGTTACCACTTTTAGACCTTTGAAAGCCTGTAGTCCGGTGTTATTTCTAAATGAATGCAGTTAAATGGATGGCATCACGCTCAGAATTTAAATCATTGTATTCTTCTTGGGCAGGTCTTAGTGAGTTAGTGAAGTCATACTTTGAGATTTTTTTTTTTTTTCCCTAGTGCACAGAACCAGCTGTTCCCCCCACTCCCCTTTAATGAAACTTAAGGCGTCCTTTTAACAGATACGAGAATTTAGAAGAGCTATTAAGGTGTATTTCACCTCTTTAAAATGAATTAGCCATCCTTTTCAGGTCTGAGAAGAAACAAAATGCACAGAGCAAATTAAAGCTTAAAAACCTAGTAGAACTGCCACTTTGAAAATTGGTCCTTTGCACTGACTCAATTTTGGAGGTATATTATTCATTTTATGAATTTGGTTTTCTTCTTTTTGCTGTAGATGTGCTTTAAGATTATTCTCTTCCCCTTCAACTCTCTGTTTATTCAACAGTAACTGTTTATATTGCTTTCAACTTGAGAACCCTAGTCACATTTGATTCATATTGAACTTGGTAGCATACAGATATGGAACAAAAACTTGAGGGAGCTTACAGTCAAACACTGACAGTTACTCAGTGAGTTAAAAGATGAAGTAAGAAAAGTAAAGGTTGGTATCTGCTTTAGTAAGTTACTGTAATTTCTGGGAAGGCTGTGGTGGAACCTCATGTGATACCAAACATCTGATGCTGTAGGTCACTTGTAGTCACCTCCTGACACATTTCTGCTCTTCTGAAGGTGTGTGGGTTTGGGTTTTTTTGGCGGTATGTTTTTTTTGAGTATGGTCTGTCTTACATATTCTGAGCTTTGACCTTCACAGCTGGGTGAGTCAGAGGATACGTATAGCCATGAATGTGGCATTGATTTGATTTTGCTTTAGTTGCTTTGGGTCTGTGCTCATTGTCAAGGAATGTACTGAGAAAGATTTGATCAGTGAGGAGGACAGTCATCCTGTTCCTCCCAGTGTCTAACTCCTGCAAGGGTGAGGGAAAGACCGTAGGTGAGAAAAGGGGGTAGCTCTCCTTAAGCAGAGGATAGTGTCATCTTTTGCACAAAGTCATGGAAAAATGTTCTTGTCCATCCCCCAGCAACAGAGACTTTTCGAACATAAATGGTATTGTAACATAAATAATACATGCTCTGATGCCTCAGTTGCTTGGTGTTCAAATTAAAACTGCAAATTGTTTGTAAACTCTTAGTGAGCAAAATGTTTTACAATGACTGTCTGACCAGGCACATATTCTGAAGTTGCAACAAGCTGGAATCCTCCTTGTGTTTGCTTAAGTCAACTCAGAGAGAAGCAATGTAAGAAGTCGGCTTTTGATGTGGCAATGAACTGTCTGCATGATGGTGCCTATCTGTGGATGTAGCTTCTGAGATACAGAAACTTTACAATAGTTTAAGCTAACTGTTTAAACTTTATTTGCAGTAGGTAAAGAGCGCTTATCTAGTCACACATAGTTCATCTGGCAGTTGGTAATTCATTAATCTGTGATAGTACGATTACTTGCAGTCATTTGTATGTAGAATCTCAGAATAGCTCTCTGGAACTTTTATTGCTTACAAAGTTGATTGTATCCTTGACCTGCATGTGAGACTTATAATATTTCTGTATCTATGATCACATTATAACCAAGATATTTAGAGGATTTCATCACTGACAGTACTATTCTGCACTATTTGAAGTATTAAAGTAGACCTTCAGCATCCCATTATTGAGGCTATTTCAACACAATGAATTAGTTCTTATATGCTTACAGTGTTTTTCATAGGCTTGATATAGTGTCTCCTTTTTTTCTCCATTTTAATGCTTTGACTCTGTGTTTGACAGTAATGTCTGTCAAGGGGAAAAGACACAAGTGTTCCTTTTAGGAAAAGCAGGTTGTATTTTGTTTTGGAAAGTTTCATGCAGAGGAAATCCAGATCTATCTTGTGTCTCAGGACACCAACTGATTCCGCTTTGGCATCAGAAACGGAAGGACTTGTTCTGCCACTGACCCATCTAGTCTGTGGAAACATCTCTGCTGACTTACCTTACTTTTTCATTGCAGAAAAACCTTGAACAACAACAACAACATTGCTTTTCCTTTGGCCCTGGTTTGGCTCACTTCATTTCCTGCAATAGTTTCCAGTCGGTGTCGGGCGAGTCTGTGGCTGTGGGCATGGTCCCCGTTCTCACAGGCTGTTACGGATGGAATGGAGATGTGTAAAGAGGTGGCCCTCAGCTTTTCTTTGCCACTGCTGTGCCAGACCTGCAAGCAGAAAGGCAGGTACAAAGTCCCATCACCTAGCTCAGTTGAAATGATCCGTGTTTTGAGAGTGTCTGTTTAAAATAAGTCTGCAATAGCGGGCGTCCTTCTGGCAGAAGAGGCTTAGGGAGCACCTGCACAGACAGGGCCGTGGGCAGGTTGGAAAGGCAGCGGCCGTGGTGGGCAAGGCGGAGGTAAGGACAGACTAGTGATCTCTTAACCCCTTTCGGCTGTGTCCAGAAGAGCGTGTCACACTGCAACCTCACATGGCTGCCAGCGTGAGAGATGGGAAACCACAGGGAGTACCAGCTGGCCTCTCATCACAGTGCAGAACAACTTTTTTTTGCTGTGAGATATTATTAGGAGCATCTTGGCTTCTAATGCAAAACTCTAGATGAACAGAAGTTGACTAAGATGAGAGGTGTGTGTGAGGCTACTAGTAGTACCTTTACAGTGTGGAAGAAAACTTCAACGCTGTTAGAAGAAAGGCAGGATTCCCTGAATTAAAAGGATTACATTTGTCATGTTGTTTTCTTAAACTTTTTTTAGTTTGATGTCTTTGGGCAGGAAAAGCATCAGGCCCAAAAAGCAAATGTGCCTTTGTGTCTGGGATGGAGTTCTGAAATGAAAACAGTGTGCAATGTGTCTAACCATTTGCTCTGCATCTTTTTTTTTTTCCTTCAGAGACTGCGATTGACCAATTTAACCTTGTTTAAACAATGCTAGTATTGATACAAGGGTATCTGCTGTAAGGCTGGTTTGGCATCTACTTGGTTATTTTGCTGGTTCGTACTGCAGCATCTTGAAACGTAAAAATAAAATGCTAGATTTGGTTATGTGAAGTTTGGTTGAGTCATCTTTTCCTACATCATCACAACAAAGCAAAACAAACAGAACAAATCTTTTGAATATTTTATGAAGCTTCATCGGTGCTTTCTGGTTCAAGCTTAATATATGCACAGAATTTAATGATTTAATGCCTCGGTTATTCTTATCCTCAAAAGTTAGACTGAGCCCCAGATAAAATTGGCTTGTAGAGACAAAGTGGATAATGGTCTGGGTAACCAGAAGTCCTTATGTGAATAAATAACCATTTTTAGTATTGAGACCTACAGCTCCCTTGGATTGTGGGAGCAGTTGGGGAGCTTTGGAGTGCATTTTGGTGGCCAGAGGGCCAGCTTTGAGAGGATGCTGGGTTCTACTACCTGAAGGTGACTCTTAACCACCTCTTCTGTACTCATTCATTTTTATCAGGACAAGTTTACCTGTGGGACACTTGGTTAAGGTAGTAGTTTATTAAAGTTGCAGTGACTATTCAGAAGTTTTCTATCCTTTTCTTGGCATTTGCTGCCATCTCTCAAAAGATAGCTGAGTATATGAACTACTATGCTTCTGCTTTCCAAGTCTTTTCTAGGTAAGAGGTGTTTTCAAGTCTTGTACTTAAGCACTTCAACTTTCCTGTTTTCTTTTTTGTTTGGCTCCCCCCCCAGCCCCTTTTCTGAAATCAGCGAAACAGAAACAGAGGAGATGGCTTTCTTTGCACATGGACTGTTTATTCAGGAAATGAGAAGGCAGGTGATGAAACTCAGGGTGGAAGGAAGAGTTTCATAAGAGTGTATCTGGTGACTGATAGCATTAAGTGATCACAGTATACTTGGGGGACATACATGAGGCAGTTGTTGAGTCTGGTGGTGTTAGACCTGTAGCAGACTTTTCAGCATTCAGACACTGCAGTTAGTCATCTGTGACTTCCCCTGTATTATTACTGGTTTTGTCAAGTTCTTCTATTTGGTCTGACTTCACAGCGGAATGAATTGAACCTAGAGATTTAGTCAGCTTTCAAATTTCTCTTATAGAATTGTGGAATAAAACCTCTTTTTAGTTCTTCCAAGTTCTTGTTAGCGTGCTAAGTTTTAAAGTTTTAAAGTTGAGAACAATTTGTGATTTCTTTGTTTACCAGATCTTTTGCTGAATCTTTTGACCTGTTGGCCCCACTCCATTGTTGCCAGTAACTCAGCTTCAGTTCCTGCTTTTGTGAAACTGATGTCAGCAAACACGGGGTCCTTGGCATACCATGACATCGTGTCGTGTGCAAGAAGCTGCCCTGACCTGTAGGTTGTTGATGAAGTGTGCTTGGTGTGTGGACTCGTGAACTGAAAGGGACGATCTGTGGCCTCGTACTGCAACCAGGGGGGCTGGATTCAAAGAACCTTGAGAACAAGGTGTGTACCTTTATTACCTTCTGTGCTATTGCTGCTCCCCCTTGGCATGGAGCAAAGTGGAAGTGCCTTCACCCTGTCTTACCACTGCTGAATGACACTTAGGTTATTTGGGAGCTTTGGTTGATTGCCCTAATTAGATTTAAGATGTAAATTTCCTTTAATAACTTAAAATTGATCCTGTCCCCATTAGCTCTTAATTTTTATGAAATCTGTTGTTCCTTATTTTTTTTTTTTTAATACCTTTCTAAAGAGTATTGCCTTAAACTTCCTTGTGAACCTTACTGAACTGAATGCACTGATAACCTCAACTGAGAACTGCTTACTTAGGGGTCACCTGGTGATCCTGATGGGCAGCAAGTTGAACATGTGCCAGCAATGTGCCCTTGCCACAAAGAAGGTGAATGGTAGCTTTGGATGCGTTAGACAAAGCATTGCCAGAAGGTCAAGGGTAGTGACCTTCTGCTCAGCACTAGTGAGGCCACACCTTGAGTGCTGGGTCCAGTTCTGGGCTCACCAGTACAAGACAGTCATGGACATACTGGAGAGAGTCCAATGAAGGGCCACAAAGGTGATCAAGGGGCTGGATCAACTCTTAACGTGAGGAAAGGCTGAGAGGGCTGGGGCTGTTCAGCCTGGAGAAGAGGAGGCTTGAGGGGATCTCATCGATGTGTATAAATACCTGAAGGGAGGGTGTAAAGGTGACAGAGCCAGGCTCTTTCCAGTGGTGCCCAGCCACAGGACAAGAGGCCATGGCCACAAACTGAAACATAGGAGGCTCCCTCTGAACATCAGGAAACACTTTTTATTGTGAGGGTGACCAAACACTGGCACAGGTTGCCCAGGAAGGTTGTGGAGTCTGCATCCATGGAGATACTCAAAGGCCGCCTAGACACCCTCCTGCAAGAGGGAGGACGGACAGGATGACCTCCAGAGGTCCCTTCCTGCCTCAGCCATTCTGGGATTCCCTGTGGAATAGCATTTCTCTGGTACTGTAGTGACTCTGCTTTCCAGCAAGGACCTAGATGAATTTTTATCCTTCTTGATGCCAAGGTAAAAAACTAGGTTTTCTTTCTCCTAGTGTGCCTTGTCCATGCTCCTTGCCACACTGATCTTTGAGGTGAAGTATATTGCCTGTGTCATCTTAAAGGAATTTGTAATATACTCTTATCTGATACCCATCTTGGGCAACTTAAGTGTGTTAACTTATTTTAAGCCTTAAGGAAAGAAGGCAGGCATCCAGCAGAGATTAGCAGGTCAGTTTTGGAGGTCAGAGCCCTGGAGAATGCTTCCCCTTTGGAGAGGCCAGATCAGGATGCAGTAGCCATTTCACTATGCCCTCAATGTAGTCCATCAGCAGGTAACCGGTGAGGCTGCACCTTGCCTGTGAGGTGTGGTGCTGGAGTAGAAGAGGGTGCAGCAGATCACAAAACAGTTATCACAGTGCAAATGCGATATCTAATGACCGTAGGTGATAGTACTTGGGGAGAAAGCTAAAACTTGCCAGTATAATACAGTATGCAGGTGTTCAAGTAACTTGGTCCATCGATTAGACAGAAAGCATATTAGGTTCAGGGATCATCTCAACCACTTTCACTTTATGGCTGCGCGTCGGCTGAAATTCAGGAACTCGTGGGGGGCAGCGAGGATTTGGGAGGTAGCGTAGCAAGCATCTCAGCCATGAGATCAGGCAAAGACTCTTGATGAAATTCTCCAGATTTAGTGAAGTGTTTGAACAGAAGCTAATCATCTGTGGGAGAACAGAAAGAAGAGTCATTCTGTGGATTGCATTACGGTTTTAATGTTAGAAACATACCTCCAATAAGTTATTACTGGAGCCAGCTTTAAAGTCTCTAATATGCCTGGAACAAGTTACATATTTGGTGAGGAGCCTTTCTTATACTGGAGGAAAAAAGGGCTTGTCTTACTTGATAACCGCTTTATTCAGTTAAATGAACATACACCTACAATAAACACTGATACAGTCTGTTTAACATGTGGAATTTAAAAGTCAGTACAGAACACCGCCACATCCACTTGTCTGTATAGCTGTGAATAAAGGCTTGCTGCCACAGAGACCTCTGACATGGCCAAGGCATCTGGCTTCTGCTGCTTTTGCTCTGTGATCTGTGTAACTATACCTCAGAGACTGTCATGTAACATTATAGAATCATAGAATCATTTGGGTTGTAAAAGACCCTTAAGATCATAGAGTCCAACTGTAAACTTAACACTGCCAAGTCCACCACTAAACCATGTCCCTAAGCACCACATCTACACACCTTTTAAATATGTCCGGGGATGGTGACTCCACCACTTCCCTGGGCAGCCTGTTCCAGAGCTTGACAACCATTTCAGGGAAGAAATTTTTCCTAATATCCAATCTAAACCTCCCCTGATGCATCTTGAGGCCACTGCCTCTCGTCCTATCGCTAGTTACTTGGGAGAAGACACCAACACCTGACTCACTACAACCTCCTTTCAGGTAGTTGTAGAGCAATAAGGTCTCCCCTCAGCCTCTTCCTCCCCAGACTAAGCAGCCTGAGTTCCCTCAGCTGCTCCTCATAAGACTTGTTCTCCATACCCTTCACCAGCCTCATTGCCCTTCTCTGGACACGCTCCAGCACCTCAATGTCCTTGTTGTAGTGAGGGGCCCAAAACTGAACACAGTACTCGAGGTGTGGCCTCACCAGCGCTGAGTACTGGGGCACAATCACCTCCCTGCTCCTGCTGGCCACACTGTTCCTGATACAAGCCAGGATG
>Ga0065711_1050385_pt1 | contig 10865 bp, 8 predicted proteins | sample Hoacrofraction12_FD_59098 | JGI IMG/M metagenome (GOLD analysis project Ga0065711, IMG submission 59098) | Hoatzin crop microbial communities from Cojedes, Venezuela - Epithelial fraction 12 v2 (version 2) | ecosystem: Host-associated > Birds > Digestive system > Esophagus > Crop | place... | reverse complement strand
GGAGTCTCCTTCTCTGGAGATATTCAAGACCCGCCTGGACAAGGTCCTGTGCAGCCTGCTGTAGGTGACCCTGCTTTGTCAGGGGGGGTTGGACTAGATGACCCACAGAGGTCCCTTCCAACCCCTACCATTCTGTGATTCTGTGATTTTAAGCCACTGAAATCTCAAGCTGTATTTTAACCCTAATTGTTCTCAACTGGTCAGTGTTATTTTGAGTAATAACCTTCATAACTCATGTGACAAGCCTGTGTTTTATTGATGCAGGAAAGCTAAGGCAAATTCTAAGGTAATTTGTTTGTAACTTTTCTCTTCTATTGTTTTTTAGTTGTGGAAGAAAAATACCAAAGGTTTTGGTTACTTAGCTACACAAATAAATTTTTCAAGTCTAGCTGTGTCTTCACTGTACGCTCAGTGCTTAATAATGACCTTTTCTGATAGCTTTGTGCAATTCTTCTCTACGAGTATGGACAAAGAGGGCTGGGTGTGCTAAACAGGAACACGATTCTGGTTTCCTTGATTCCCTCAGATTTCTTGTGTTGGTATTAAGCAATTTCTGTTTCAAGCATGAATGAAACTACTATTCAATATCACGTTAAAGGATTGACAAATTTATATGCGATAGCAAGTAAAAATATTCTGGCTAGCATAAAATAACAGTAGTAATTTTTTTTCTGATTTTATTGTTTCGGTCTTTCCTAAGTCTACATACTCTAGAAGTGCTGAGCTGTACTGACTGCTACCTAATTAGGTATTATCAACTTGCATCTGTGGTAAGGTTTGTGGGTGCATTGGCAGGAGACAATTAAAGAAACAAAACCTCAGAGCTCTTTACAAATATTTCAGGATATTAAGCAGTGTCTTTTCAGATGACCTCATGTAAGTGTTTTATATGCAAAACTGTGAACATCTAGCTTACTGTTTCAGGATTGTCTTCTGATGGTGGGATAGATCGAATTTTGAGAGAACCAGCAAGCTGCCCTTGGACCTCCTCGCTGCCTTTTACCTTGCAGCAGAGGCAAGAGAATTTGTCTGGAGAATCTGAAACGCGGTTGCCTGAAGGGGAGATGTGCCTTTATAAAGGCAGGCAGATACGGCACATCCTGGGGAAACGTCCTGGAGACTTGAACTCTTACTCAGAGGACAACACACGTTTCCAAGGTATTTGCCATTTTAAAGCATTTTTGTGCTGCACTCTCAGCATACAGAATGAGGATGAGTGTTTTCAATGTTATATGTTAGTTTGTATTATTTATATTCAGCTTAAATTTTTAAAGTCAGTAAGGATTCTACATGCGAGAACTTTGACGCTTTGATGTTCTTCGTGCTTTTCTTTGTGTACATGTCCACATAACATAGTGCAGTGCAACAAAAAGATAGTCGGATCGAGTAGCTGATCATAGTCTAGTTCTGCACAGCATCCTGCTGCTGTGGCTAGACTGTTAGCTGTGCCAATTCTATCGCTTGTTTATGTACAGCTTGCTCTTCAGGAAGGCAGAGATTCCACAACCCCCTGGGCAACATTTTAACAACTTCCTTTTCTTCTCTTTTTTAATTGTATCCAGCCAGAATTTCCGGTATTCCATCTTGTGTTCGTTACTTTTTTTCTTCACTGAGCATGTTCAAGAAGACTGACTGTGTCTTCTCTATGCTGTCTCTTAGGATGCAGTAGACAGCAGAGATTTCTGTGTCCCTTCTCCCCGCACCCCCAAGCCTTTTAAGATTGACACAACTCAGTTTTTTAGCTTCTCTTTGACTGTCATGTGCTTTAGCCTTCCTTTAATCAGCTTTGTGGCTCTTCATTGGACTTGCTCCACCGTGTGACTGTCTGTTTTGTTCTGGGAAGCCCGCACTACTACTGATGTCGTCTCACAAGTCTTGAAGAGGGAGCTCGGGGACTTCAGCTTGTCCATTTAAAAAAAAAATGCATCAGTGTAGCACTTTCTTGCCTCTTTTTGTACCTGCATTGTATCGGAGTGAAAGAATTGGATGTTGTAAAGAATTTTTTTTTTACAAGCTAGTATTTGTATACCTGCAGAATTCTCTATGCTTTATTTACTGCATGTAGAAGCAGTGTGTGATATGTCTGGTTTTTCTGAGGGTGGTTGTTTTGGGGGGTTTTGTTTGTTTTTAAAATAACCTCTTTCCTTTATAGCTCTAGCAGCTGAACCTGATTTTCCTGAAATGGAGAGACATTTTGTGAACTTCCATCACCAGCTCTTTCAGCCTTTGGAACCAACTCTTGACTCTGATACTTCATCGTCCTGTTCTCAATACAGAATTTCACAAGACAGCAGAGAATTTAGCAAGGTACTACAGAAAAGCTCTGATGGAGGGAAATACATTGGCTTCCTATTTCTGTAAGATATAAGTGTGTAATCCCTGTACTGTCTTCTGTTGGAAGAAACACAATAATAATTTCTGATATACTGGGGACTGGAAGTGTTTTTGCTGTTTGTAGCAGAGATGTGATCCGAAAATCCAGTATTACCTTTAACTTTTTATCCATCATATTTCTGAGAAAATGAGTCTTAAATCAGGATTTTTTTTTTCTGCTACTAGACTTCAAAATTTTCAACAAAAAGTCAAGACATGTCTACACTGCTAGAAGTGGGAAACTCCAGTTTGAATACACAAAGAAGCTGTCTGCCTTCTAATCTTGAAACAAACAGGCCAAAGAACATTACATCAGAAGAAGAGTCTGTTAAAGAAAATGTTACTCTGGGTACGTACAGTATAGTCAGGTCAATGCTTTCAAAATCAGCCTGTTGCCAGTACGTGAATACCAACGCGTCAGGTGGGTTTGCTGTGTTGGAACTGGGAAGGAACTTTCCACTTCTCTCAGCCCTGCTTTGAAACGTTTTAACTCTGCTGATACGCGCTCGCACACTGTCTTCTCCACCACCTTTTAATGGGTAGAACTCCTAAATTTTGTGAAGTTCTTTATTTCCTCAGCAGTTATGACTTTAATACAAAAGCAGTCCTGCATATTCAATTCACTGTAATGCATATGATGTTACTTGTGCAGTAGTTATGATGTCAGTGAAGAAATACCAACTATGGCTGAAACTGTCAGGTTAAGAAGTTCCATAAATTGGTTAAAAACTGTGAGGTACGTGTATCAGAACCTCTCTGATCTTACTCATTTTTCTCTTATACAATGGTGTCCCTCAAGAAACCATTGAATTTTCCTTTTCCACCGTTAAGTCACACCAATAGTCATTATGTACTGCACGCTGTGATATTTGGTCTAATTGTAAAATTGCTTTATCTATCTACAAAATAAAGGGGGGAAGGGAGAGGAAGGAACAAACTTTTAGATTACAATGTAGTAATAAAGTTAGTAGATTAAAAGTTTATGATTCTACAACAGCATTAAGTTAACTGCAGTTCGTAGCAGGAGAAGTATTTTTTAATGTCTTGCAGTTGAATTCAAATTAACTTGACATTTCATGTTTTCTAAAAAAAGGACCAATCTGGAATTCCACATGCAGCTACTAGTAATCGAAATGTTTCTGAAGCTCTTATTTACAAAGAATCTGGCGTTTCAGCATTTTAAGGTGCTCCAACAGAAAGCTGAACAGTAACAGGAAACGCAGCACAATATTTTAAGTCATAGATGTATTTGTAATGTGAATGTTCCTGGTCAGTAATTGTTGTTATTTGCATATATACACATACAATTTTTGGAAACACACACAATTCATATTTAAAGCTGCAAGCAGCTACTCTGTGTCTATTATGCTTCTCTTTCTCATTAGCTGGCAGATGCTGGTACAAAAAAAAAAGTAATAAAAAATGCCAGAAGAGGCTTATACTTTGAGACTACCTGTGTTCATAGGAAATAGGATTTGAACTTCAAAACATTCTGTTTCTAAATTGCTTATAGAAACAATCTTTGTGCTTTAAATGTGACTGCAATATTTCCCCATCTTTTACATGTCTTTATAATCCCAAACCAATTATTGTTGTGCTTTAAAAGGGGGGAAAAATAACATAAGCAACTGGGTGAACAATTGAAAGCTATTTTGGGTTGTCAGTTTGAGGTAGGTTGATGTGTAAGTCCATCATCTGGAGAGTTTTCTATTGATGGCTGATGTTGCAGTGTAATTCCTCCCTCCCTGTTAACAGCGAGTTATCAGGAGACAGTATTCTTTTCACATGTCAAACCAGATATTTTGTAGGTGTCAAAAAATGCAAAAAAATCTTTAAAGGAAACCGTTAAAGGTTTGTGGTATATTCCTGTGTGTATAAAAAGCCTATTGATAGCATGATGGTGGAGTCGGTGTAACCAATTTTATCAAACTTACATCAGAGGCATATTTAAAAAAATAACCAAAACAGCCCTGTTGTTTGTTTCATATATGCTGTATTGCTGAAATGCCTCCCCAGTAATTAAAATATTGATACCAAATCTTTCTCTTTTCCCAGCCTGTTCTGGAAAGAAAAAAATCTTGTTTTGTATGTGTATATCCTAAGGGAAAGATAATTTAGGCTGCAATATTGTAACTTGTAGAAGCAGCAGTCATTGTTCCAATTTGGATGTTTTATTCTACTTTGAAGAGTTGCTGCCCAAGTAACGGTGTTTTGGTTTGTTTTCTTCCCGTTTTAGAGACTTCATTGGAGGCCCAAAAGGGACTCAGAGGACTTCCATTTACAGAGTATAAATTGTAAAATCCACTGGCTTTCAGTGTAGTTATGTCAGCACCATCACAAAGTCTGTCCCTAGCCAAAGTCTGAGAAGCAACAAAAAGTGTTGTTTCTTGAAGCTGTGTTGTGTACCATGAAGGAATCGTTTGATGTTCCCAGGGATGGGGCATCTCCCACCTCTCTGGGCAACCTGTGCCAGTGGCTCGCCACCATCATTGCCAAAAATTTCTTCCTTATATCTAGTCTGAATCTACCCTCTTTTAGTTTAAAACCATCACCCCTTGTCCTGTTGAGATTTTTAAATCTCGATAAATGTCATAAATAATTTTTAAACAAAACTTTTCTTCCTATTTATTAAACTTATACTTTAATGAAAAGTCTCATTGTGGAGGGACTTTTTAAAGTTGAAATTCTGTTGTGTTACCTAGAATTTTGACTGTCAATTTTTGAAACAGGATCTGAAGAATCTTTTCACCTACTGCAATTAGAATCTACCCTGAGTGATCACTGTCAGAATGCTGATCAGCCAGTGGACCCTAATGCTACGTTACAAAGGTCATTTGAACAAACCCCTGGAATTAAAAAATGGGGCAATGAGAACTGTATTTCATCTGGCAGAGAATACGAAGAACTGGCAAGAAATGTGGAATGTGTTAACCTCCAGTGTTCAATTGAAGATCTGCAAAATGAAAGTCTGAATCCACTGGAAGAGCAAAAATTATCTTATCAGCTAAATTCCACACCAGCTACAGTGGATGAAACTTTCCCTCAACACTTATTAAAACAGACTGCAAGTTCTGAAAAATTACCTGTGGAGGCATTTGGTAAGAAGTATGTGAAGCTTCCAGAAAAACCAGTTCATGTGCATGAGGCAAATAAAGCTGTGGAGCTGGACTCTGAGTGCAACACAAACATAAAGGAGCCAGATCAAGGCTTCCCAGAAGTACAAAAATCTTCGAGAGTTCCCAGAGAAACCGACTTGGAAGACACAAATGTCCATTTACAGGCTGTCGTACTACAAAATGGTCTCTTCCTGGAAAGACATGAAAAACATTCTAATTCTGTGCCCAGAAGCTCACGTCGTATTCCAGTCTGGGTGAGGAAAACAGATTTCCAAAAGCAGTAACTTGTGCAGGCTGCTGCTTTGGGGTGTTTTGTTGCTGCACCATGTTGGTTTAGACCTTTAATTTCTGAAAGCTTGGCAAACATCGATTTTACAATTCTAGTTTGACTTGCATGTTTCCTGGACTTCTGCCCTCCCTACTACTTCTTTCAGATCACAGAATCACAGAATAGTAGGGGTTGGAAGGGACCTCTGTGGGTCATCTAGTCCAACCCCCCTGCCGAAGCAGGGTCACCTACAGCAGGCTGCACAGGACCTTGTCCATAGCACTGAAATAAGCAGCAGTAGCTAAGGTGATCTGGAGGTCCCGTGGTTGTTGGAGGAGCTATGGCATCTCTGCTGCAGCTCCCTGAGCGTCGGTTGGTGCAGCACACGCATCTGTATTGTGTGGCACGGTTGCTTAATGCAACAGCCCCTGTCCCCATTTAGAAGCCTGAAGGAGGTAAATAAATCAACTAAAGCATAAGCAAGATTAAGGAAATAGCTTTGATATAGGTTTAAAAAAAAATGTTTGCCCTAGAACTAAGTAATTTAAACTTGAGCTGAGTAGAGGAGAGGTGGAGTTTTTGTTATTGCTTGGTTGCTTTGGGTTATTTGTTTGGGTTTTTTTAACACTGGTGTATAATACACAATACTGTGCATTAGACTTGGGTTCCAGGGCTTGCATACATCAAAACCTCAGGCAAAGTGCTCTTTCTGTATTTCATTTATTGCTTGGGGGCAGATTGTCTGTCTTCTGTGTTGAATGAGCCTCCTTTTTCTGACAAGGTAACAGCTGCTGCTATTGCTGGAAATAGTGAAATTTTAAAATTTTATTTTTTTACACTGATGTCTTGCATAATTTATTTTCTAGGAGACTGAGACAGGGCATGGTATTATGGAAGAACCTGAACTCACTCTGATAAGCTCAAATGACATCAGTGTTGCAGAATCAGACATTGAACATGGTAACCAAGAGAAAATTAAGGAGGATAAAGTCAATAACCCAGTGTGTGTGGATCAGTCTCAACTTAATGTTTTTACTGAGGTGAGTCTTTATGATCTAATGTAATTCTGATTTTAACTTAGCCTTAATTGTAATAAGGAGAGGCCCCACTGTAGCAGTTAATCCGTTGTTGCAAATGAGGGAATGTTGGGGTTACCTGAGCTTAGCAAGTATTTGGATCATCTTGGTTTGACGTTATGTTTTCTGGACAAATCTAGTAAAACTTAAATTTGGGCTATTCCTTAACATCACTGCCTTGCCATATCACTGTAGGTAGAGTTTGGGAAGACTGCTACTGCTGAGAAACAGAACCATCTTGCTAGTGTCTGCAAGACTACATTATATATCCCATTAAGTGAAAGATTTGAGTGAGGGGAAAGAGTGGGACAAACCAAAAGCTACAACTAAACAGGATCAAAAAAAGAAAACAAAAAAAATCCCCTACGCAGTAGATCTTAGTTTATGGGGAAAATATGATCAGCTCATCATTCTACCATACTTACCTTGCCTGTGGCATGCTCTTTGCTGTTTGCTTGTATGAAGCAAAAGCCACCAATTACAGAGGGACTGGTTTGTAGTGAGAGAATAATTTGGGCGCTGAAGCAATAAAGTAGAACCCAGTAATGTGTGTCTGTTAGATGAAGAGATTAGATGAAACGATGTTGTGGTTGCAGGAGGCATCTAGAGAAGATCCTGCAAGTGCCTGAGGGTGGGTCTTTATGAAGTGATTGAAATGCAGGTAGGGTGGAGGCTGTACTTCTGCAGTGGGTGTTGCCTCCCAGCTGAGAATGGGAGAAGGAGACACAGCAGGAAGAGTGACAGGGAGATCTAGGGAGAACAGGACGCAAGAGAAAACACATCTGTTGAGATGAAATTATGCAGCTCCGTATTAAGAACAAGCAACTGAAAGCTGGTGGACAAAGGGTCTTCAATGGATTTTTTTGAGTTTTAAAATGTTTTTAGAAAGTAGCTTTTTAATACTTACTCCCAGGATCCATTTCTGATGTTCTTGCATCTGCTGTAGAGGCAAAAGAGTATGTCTGTTATTTGCATCGGGTCTGTCCTAGTGGTACAGTACGACCACTCCACTCAAATTTGTGGTATATTTTAAGCTTTTTCAATCGCTGATTCCTTTTGAAACAGGAGAGAGAATTTTTGCCGCTAGCTCCAGATGCAGATTATTCGGTGTTTGTGAGGCCTGACAGTTCTTCCAAGGCCCAGCATCCCAATGATGGTCACTTTCCATCACATCAGACTGCAGGTAATAACACGTAACTTCGATATACTGAAGCTGAGGTAGAGGGGGTCTTTCTTTACAGTATTAAAATCATCAGTAAAATACACCTCTCCTTTGGCGAACATAGAGCTGCTTTTATTTCTGCAAGTGCACCTTGCTGTGCAGGCTTGGTTTGTAGTACATTTGACCCAGGTTTAATGTGTGTCTCACTGACAGGGAAGTAGTGATTTCTTTGCCAGGCTGTCTTTCATGAAAGTTCATAAGATCTACAATACATCAGGCGTTTTGTGTTGTAACTACTTAATTTTGAAAATTTCTGTGGTGTTCTATGGTTTGTTGTCATATAATTTATGCACCTTCACTTGGGTTTTTATTTCCTGTTAGTCCCCAAGCTCTGTAGCCAAGGAATGTCTTTTTTTTCCTATTCTGCTGATAGTGTGGCATGTCAATAAAATGTTGAACTATTTTTTGTCCAAGATGAACAGCAGTGACATGAAAGACAGAAATTGACACTTAACTGTGTTAGGGTCATCTCAGGTCTTTCATATGTTTTGAGGTATCAGGATGCTTTTGATGCAGTTTATCGCAGTATTTGTCTTGGCAGACCTGCTTACAGTTACGAGACTCCACAGGCCTAAACTGCTGCTTGTTTTGCAAGATGACTCGTGGTTCACAATGTCATTCTCCTAGTGCGATTTACAAAGGTAGTCAGGCTCAGCATTTTGGGAGAAACACATTGAAAGGCACGGCTCCTTGGAGGTGATACTGCTCATTGCTGAAAGCGGAAAATGTTCGGACTTCTCATTTTCTTTCACAGTGATGCTGCTGGAGTTTGCGGCTACACCAGGAAGTTTGCAAGAATCTTTTTTAAAAAGAAAGAAGAACTTCATCCAGAAATCTCTGAAACGAGTAGAAGAAATAAAAAATAAAGAGAGAGAAAGTGAAAAGCTGGAAGTCAGACAGTTTCAAGGAGGAAAGTCTGAGAAGTTAAGCGGGCAAACGGAGTCTTTCTTTGTCTCTGGTAGGTTTACCTGGGGACAAGACATAGCAGTAGATAGCCTTGTAGTTGCTGGTTTCTGTCGAGGAATAGACTGCACATTGGTTGCATCTTTGCTGTTGCAGACTGGGATATTCTTTAATTTGTTTTCTCAGGGATGTGGGGAGCGCTTTTCCCACTGTCTGGCTGCCTCGTCAGTGTTGTGAAGGCCCTTACGGGTCCTCTTCATATTTTCACGGTCCGCCTACGTGTTTGTAGTCATAAGATGTCTCTACAAATAACAGTCGTTTATCAAAGAACAAGCATATTAATGAACCGATGCATCTCTGATGTCTGTTACCAGGGAGCTGAAGCTGGTGGAGAAGCATGGCTGGCTGAAAGCACAGGCAGCAGCCTAATGAGAGAGACTGTGAAGATTTATTTTTAACACGAGGTCATCTGCTTCATGTCCCTTCTGCTAGCCTGTTTCATTTCTGCAGTGTCATTTAAGAAATCTTTGGAAACTTCTCTTGCTTTTGAGTTAGCTGGACTAGAGATTTAAATTGAACATATGTTTGGCTTTTCATTTTTTTCCTTTTAGGGAAAAAAGGGGCAGTTGCCAATCAGTTGAAGAAAGTAGGAGAAGTGAAAGTGTCTTCTCCAGAGGACAGGAAGTCTGCAGAAACTGCAGTGCGCCACCGTACTTCAAGGTATTGCACGAAAACAAGTGGGAGAGGTTTGGATTAAAAAACCATAAGTAGTTGATCTGTGTCTGGTGAAAGCTACTGGTCAGTCGGAGCAGTTTGTGGTCTTCCAGTTGGACCCAGTGCTGTGTAACAGGAGACAGCTGGCACAGAGAAGCCCAGTGTTCGATACAGGTACCTGCTGGGGAGCTCCCTGGCAGTAAGAAATGTGACTGGCAGCCTGCTCGGCTCATCCTGCGAAGGCAGCTGTGCCAGTCAGTGCAGGAAACCAGGTAAAATTTGCAGCGGAGTTCCCACTCTTGCACTTGGGCGTTTATTAATGGCAAGATGCAGCAAGTGCAGCTCCTGAATGGGGCGGTGGTTGGGTGTGGCTGAAGAGGAATTTGAAGTGGTTCCAGATGACTGGGGAGAGGAGATGTAATTTCCTTTCTGAATTTCTAGTGATTGAGACAGTGTAAATAAACCCTTAAGCTGGTTAATTTATTCCTGCTTTGACACTTTCTTCCTGACAATTTTTTTCCTACTGTTCTGACAGACTTTGTAATCAACTTGCAGAAGTAAAAATCAGAAAGGAAGAGAAAACAAGGCAAGAAACTTATGCTAAAAACAGAGAAAAGGCTAAAGAGTTCCAAAAGGTAATAGTCTGCTGCAGTGTCATCCTGCCTGGTTTGCTCTGGCTGCACCAAGCTTCTGATCAGAGTAACTGAGACATAGCTCTGTGGTGCGAGTGCAGCTGAAACAGAGACCGTCAAACCGGTCTGGATTTGAAGTGATGCTGTTGGCGTATCCCACTTCAGGTTTTCCCTATCAGCACTGTGACTGAGCTGAAATTTTCTCTAAAAAGCGTGCTGAATTTTTCATGTGACTTGAGGCTGAGTAAAAAGGCTGTTAGGGACTCCAGCTGCTAGAAAGTCTACTTGGCAGAAGAATGGAGGGCTTTTTACAGAATCACAGAATGGTAGGGGTTGGAAGGGACCTCTGTGGGTCATCTAGTCCAACCCCCCCTGACAAAGAAGGGTCACCTGCAGCAGGTTCCACAGGACCTTGTCCAGGCGGGTCTTGAATATCTCCAGAGAAGAAGACTCCACAGCCTCCCTGGGCAGCCTGTTCCAGTGCTCCGTCACCCTCAGAGGGAAGAAGTTCTTCCTCATGTTCAGACGGAACTTCCTGTGCTTCAGTTTGTGCCCATTGCC